>ERZ837910.5872-NODE-5872-length-10581-cov-7.358351_pt1 | contig 10581 bp, 8 predicted proteins | sample MGYA00519940_ERZ837910 | MGnify/ENA primary metagenome ERZ837910 (study PRJEB31850, sample SAMEA3708825) | human gut metagenome | biome: human gut; feature: human-associated habitat; material: faeces | place: China | collected 2014 ... | reverse complement strand
ACGGTAATACATCAAGTATTACCGCAAAACCGCGCCTCGTCAGTACGCAAAATTTGCTCGCAAATCGCTCTTGTTCAATTGTACGGTATTGCCTCAACGTTTGATAAATCCCATTTCGCTATTTAAGAAAGGTTGATACATATATGAAAAGAGCAGCTGCCGCCGGACTTTGCGCGGCTCTGCTGTGCGGTATGTGCGCCCCGGCTTACGCCGCGGACGCCGCGAAGCCCGCACAGACCACGACCACGGCGCAGACCGAGGTGAAAGCGCCGGTCAAGCTGACCTTCGACACGCTCGAAAAGACCGTGCGCGAGGGAAACGTTTCCATCCGCTCGTATCAGCAGACGGTGGAGAGCGCGGAAAAGACCGACGTTTCCGACCAGTACATCAACAAGTATTTTAATCTGTCGCAGCAGATCGACGCCTACGACAGGCAGATCAGGGAGCTGAAGAAGTCGCGAGACGGCATCACGGATACGGAGCTGCTCAAATCGATCAACGCGCAGATCAATGTGCTGCAGGCGCAGCGCGAGAGCCTGTATCAGCAGTATAATGATCTCGACGACGACGAGGATGACGCAAAGGACGAGCAGAAAAAGACGGTCGATTCGACCCGCCGCCAGATGCAGAACAACGCGGACACCATCTGCATGTCGGCCGAGAACAATTACATCTCGCTCGCGTCCATGCAGTATTCGCTCGCGCAGACCGAGCGCAGCCTGCAGCAGCTCGACCGCACCATCGCGCAGACGAAAAAGCAGGTCGCCCTCGGCATCGCCACGAGGAACACGCTCTCCGGCCTGCAGAGCCAGCGTGAGCTGCTCGCGGCGCAGCAGAAGAGCGCACAGACCTCGGCGGACAGCCTCAGGAACACGCTCGCCATCCAGTGCGGCTACCCGACCGGCACCGAGATCACCATCGAGGCGCTGCCGGGCGTGACAAATGAGCAGCTTGCCGCTGTCGACTACGAGAAGGATCTCGCGTCCGCGCTCGAGAACAGCTATTCCATCTGGTCCGCCGGTGACAGCGTGCGCAAGGCGTCCGACGACTACGAGAACGACGTCACCAACAATCTGCACGCCTATGAGGCGGCGAAGATTCAGCGCGACGCGACCGAGGAGAGCGTAAAGAGCTCGTTCCGCAAGCTGTACAAGACCATGCAGGAGAAGGTCACCGCCATGACCGCCGCGCAGGGCGACCTGACGCAGGCGCAGAAGACCTTCGCGGTCTCCGAGCTGCAATACAAGCGCGGCATGATCTCGCGGCTGAAATACGAAGAGGCGCAGGACACGTACATGACCGCTCAGGAGACAGCGGAAAACGCGCGTACCGACCTGCTGACCGCATACAACAATTACGAGTGGGCAACGCGCGGCGTGATGTCGAGCGCGAACTGAGGAGACAGGCAAACTAAGGAGGAGACCGATGAAAAAACGTATTTTAGCGGCGCTGCTCGCAGCATCCATGGCGCTCTGCGCGGGCTGCGGCAGCCAGACGAGCGACGACGGGGAGGAGCAGACCGCAGCGGGCACCGCCGTTGAGGTGGCCGAGGTGACGAAGGGCGCGATGAGCACCGAATACTCGGTCAACGGCAAGGTCGCTGCGGACAACGAGGTGCAGGTGTTCCCGATGCTTGCCGGTCAGGTGCTGACGCTGAGCGTCAGCGAGGGCGACAAGGTCACGAAGGGGCAGATCCTGCTGAACGTGGACACTTCGTCGGTCACCTCGACCATGTCCTCGCTGCGCGAGTCGTACAATGCGACCAAGACCGCGACCGAAAAGGCCATCGAGAACGCGCAGATCGGCGTCGAGCAGGCGCAGCTCGCCGTCGAGAACACCGAGGCGCTGCTCGAGGCAGGCGCGGCCGCTGAGCAGGATCTGACCAAGGCCAAGCAGGGCCTTGCGCAGGCGCAGGCCGGCGTGCAGCAGGCGCGCGCGCAGCAGGCGGCGTCCCTCGCCCAGATTCAGGCGAGCATGGATCAGATCAACAAGCAGGCCTCCTACGGCACGGTGACCGCGCCCTGCGCGGGCACGGTCACGGCGGTGAACGTCGTGCAGGGCGGCATGGCCTCCTCCGCACAGCCGGCGGTCGTCATCGCCGAGGACAGCCGCGTCAAGATCAACGCATCGGTCTCTGAGGATGTATTCGCCGGTCTGCACACCGGCGACAGCGCGGGCGTGCAGATCTCCGTCCTGTCCGACGAGGTCAAGAGCGCGAAGATCGTCTCGCTCCCGGCGGCGGCCAACCAGCAGACCAACCTCTATGACGTATCGGTCTCGGTTCCGGACGGCACCGAGCCGGCCATCGGCGCGTTCGCGACCGTCATCTTCTACACCGACCGCCGCGAGAACACGCTCTCCGTTCCGACCGAGTGCGTGCTGACCGGCAACGACAACGAGCGCTACCTGTTCACCGTCGACGAGAGCGGCACGACCGCAAAGCGCGTCACGGTTGAGACCGGTCTTGTCGGCAAGACCCAGACCGAAATCACCTCCGGCCTGAGCGAGGGCGACCGCGTCGTTACCAAGGGTCAGTCCTACCTGTCCGACGGCTCTGCCGTCCGTGTCGTCACCAGTGACGGCGGGGAGGGTTAAGGCCCGATGAAAGTAGCAGCAACCTTTATCAAGCACAACGTAATGACCATCCTTCTGTATCTCATGGTCATTGTGTTCGGCTTTTACAGCTTTTCGACCCTGCCGCTCGCGCTGATGCCGTCCATGGAGGTTCCGGCGGCGATCGTGTACGCGACCTATCCGGGCGCAGGCCCGGAGGACATCGAGCAGCAGGTCGCCAAGCCGCTCGAGAGCGCGGTGGCCGGTCTGTCCGGTCTGGATACGCTCCAGTCCACCTCGTCGGAGAACATGGCGATGCTCGTCGTCCAGTTCACCGACTCCACCGACCTCGACGACGCGATGACCGACCTGCGCGACAAGGTCAGCCAGGTCAAGAGCCAGCTTCCCGACGACGCCTCCGACCCGACCGTCATGAGCATCGACATCGATTCCATGCCGGTCGTGCAGGTCGCGCTGCGCGGCTCTGATCTCGCGGCGCTCCAGTCCATCGCGGAGGACGAGATCTCCCCGGCGCTCGAGCGTCTGGACGGCGTAGCATCCGTCGACGTTTCGGGCGGCTACGAGGACGAGGTCGCGGTCAAGACCAACGCCGCACGCCTCAAGGGCTACAACCTCACCATTACCTCGGTCGCACAGCAGCTCGGCGCGGACAACATGGCCATCCCGGGCGGCGACCTCGACAACGGCTCGCAGACGCTTGCCGTCCGCACGGACGGCGAGTATTCCTCGCTCAATGATGTCAAGAACGCGCTCATCTCGCTCCCGGCCGGCGGCACGGTCCGCCTCAGCCAGATCGCGGACGTTTCCATGCAGCCCAAGGACCGCTCGACCATCGCCAAGGTCGACGGCGAGGAGTGCATCATGCTCTCGGTCAACAAGCAGTCCGGCTCGAACACCGTCAAGGTCGCGCAGAGCGCGGTCGACCGCCTGAACGAGGTCATCGCGGAAAACGATGCGCTTCAGGCAGACGTTGTTATGGACCAGTCCGACTACATCAACATGACCGTCGACAACGCGGTGCAGAACATCTGGATGGGCGTGCTGTTCGCAGCGGTCGTCCTGCTCGTGTTCCTGCGCGACCTCGGCGCGACGCTGTCGCTGACCATCGCGATGCCGTGCTGCATCCTGTTTACCTTCCTTATCATGAACGTGTGCGGCATCACGCTGAACATGATGTCGCTCGGCGGCATTACGCTCGGCGTCGGCATGATCGTCGATAACTCGATCGTCGTTCTGGAGAACATCTTCAGCTACCGCGCGGACGGCTACAGCCGCTGGGACGCCTGCACGAAGGGCACGGGCGAGGTCATGACCTCGGTCACGGCGTCCACCCTGACCACCATCGCCGTATTCCTGCCGATCGCGCTGTCGGGCGGCATGACCGGCATGATGTTCCGGGAATTCTGCATCACCATCGTCGCGCTGCTGCTCAGCTCGCTCATCATCGCGCTGACGCTCGTGCCGCTGCTGTGCTATATGCTGCTCGGCGCGTCCAAGGTCAGCAAGGCCGCCTCGGCGGGCTCGGATGAGCTCAAGGCCACCACGATCGTGGAAAAGCCGCTCATGCGCCGCTACCGCAGCAGCCTGAAATTCCTCATCACCCACCGCTGGGCCGGCATCGCCATCACGCTCGCCATCTGCGTCGTCAGCGTCATCAGCATCGCCATGGCCGGCATGGAGCTTATCCCGGAGATGGACCAGGGTCAGATTTCGGTCTCGGTCTCCATGCCGAACGGCTCGACCATGGAGGATACCGCGGCCATCCAGGACCGCATCGCGGGCATTGTCATGGATAAGGTGCCGGAGACCGAGCAGATCTACTACTCGACCGGCGACTCGACCTCCATCATGTCCTCCGCCTCCGGCGCGAGCGTCACGGTTTCGCTCGTCGACCTCGACAAGCGCGACCGCTCCGCGCAGGACATCACCAAACAGCTCCGCCGCGACCTTGCGGACATCGCCGGCTGCGAGATCACGGTCTCCGCAAGCGAATCCATGAGCATGTCCACCGACTCGGACATCAGCGTAGAGCTGACCGGCGACGACTATGACCAGCTCGCCGCGACGGCGGACGACCTCGTGGAGAAGCTCTCCGCCATCCCGGACGCGATCAACGTCGAGTCCTCTGCCGGCGAGCAGACGCCGCGCGTCGCGGTCAAGGTGCGCCGCGAGAACGCCTCGCGCTTCGGTCTGACCCCGGCCGCCATCGGCGGTCTGGTGCGCGGCGAGCTGACCGGCTCGACGGCGACCACGCTGCGCATGAACGGCGAGGAATACGACGTTACGGTCTCGGGCGACGCGGACGTCGCGACCAGTCTGGACGCGCTGCGCTCGATGCAGCTGCCGACCGCAACGGGCGGCAATGTGCCGCTGAGCTCGGTCGCGGACGTTTATACCGAGCTGAGCCCGCAGTCCATCGTCCGTAAGAACCAGAAGGAGACCGTCACCATCACCGGCGAAAGCGAGTCCGGCGACGCGAACGCCATCACCGAAAAGGTAAACGAGGTGCTCGGCTCCTATGAGACGCCGGACGGCGTGGAGATCGGAGACGGCGACACCATGGCCTCCCAGATGGCCGAGACCACCGGCACGCTCATGCTCGCCCTCGCGGTCGCGATCGCCCTCGTCTACTTCATCCTCGCGACCCAGTTCAACTCGTTCGCGCTGCCGATCGCGATCATGCTGATCCTGCCGATCGGCCTGCTCGGCTCGATGATGCTGCTCGCGCCCAGCGGAAACCACGTTTCCATGGTCGCGCTGCTCGGCGTTATCATTCTGGCCGGTACGGTCGTAAACTCGTCCATCGTCCTGATCGACTATACCCTTCAGCGCCGGGAACGCGGCGAGGACAAGAACACCGCCATCCTCAACGCCTGCCCGCGCCGCGTCCGTCCGGTCCTGATGACCGCGATGACCACCATCCTCGGCCTCGTGCCGATGGTATTCTCGAACGGCGAGGGCTCGGAGATGATGAAGCCGATGGGCGTCGTCATGATGACCGGCATGGTCATCTCGACCGTCGCGACGCTGTTCATCACGCCGGTCTACTACTCGCTGACCGACAGCATCGCAGAGCGCCTGAAAAAGCTTGTTCACCTGCCGCACCGCAAGGGCGGCAAGGGCAGAAAGGGCGGCGGCAGCGGCGAGAACACGGAGGAAAACCCGGCTTCTGCCGAATAAACCCGCCAGATTACCGTTGCAAAAATCAGTAAAATACTGTATGATAGGTGTATCAACGCCCGAAAGCGGAAACGGCTGCGTCAGCGCAGCCGTTTTTCCGGCCTTCCGGCAGATTTTGAGAGAGGGGAGACCGCAGTCCATGAAACGATGGTCTGTTGCCGCCGCACTGCTTGCGGCATGCCTTACCGGCTGTACCGGGGAAACGACCGCGACCGTCAATCCGCAGACGCAGGCGCTCGAGCGCGCCGAGCAGGCGGGATTGCTCCGGGAAGAGGAGAAAAAGCCGCAGCTGCTCAGCGTGTATGAGGCGCAGAAGCTCGCTGGCGAGCAGTTCGACAGCGAAAGCTATGCGGTAGCGCCGTCGCGCGAAACGCTGGAATGCGAGGTCGAGGGAGAAACCCATTCGTTTGCCGTGTTCGACGTCAGCCGCCGCGCGGACGGCGGCGCGGTCGGACAGGTGGCCGTGGACCGCGTGACGGGCGACCGGTACAGCTATCACGGCGAGGGCGTTCTGGGGGAGTATGACGCCCTGCTCAGTGAGCCGGAGGACACGGAGACCGACTGGGCGGGCTGCTATGCCGCCTCCTCGGGCGCGTCGGTCACGCTCGAGCAGACCGGCGAGGGAACATTCATCTTCACGTTCTCGGACGGCGTGACGGGCACGGCCTCGGCCGACCGCGACAGCGCAGCCTCCGAGGACGGCGAAACGCGCTTCCTGCTGCATGAGGATGTGCTGACCGTGATCGGCAGCGGCGAGACCGGAAACTATACGCTGGTCGAGCCGCCGGAAGAACAGTAAAGAGCAGAAAGGACGCAGACCTGCGGGCTGTGTCCTTTTTTGTGACAAAAATTCGTCGGTATTTTTGGCTATTTTATGAAAAATGTCGAATTGCATTGCCATCGGCCGAGGGCGTGTGCTATAATGTTCACAGATGAATTGTTAAGATTTTGTCAAAAAACAGAAGAGAGAAAGAGTAGCAGCAAGAGGAGAAAAAGAGATGAAGAACCAGTTCAGAGAACGATTGTCGTTCTGCGCGACCATGATCGAGATGGTGGTCGGCGGCCTTATCCTGATCGGATGCATCATATCGGGCATCGGTCTGATCGGCACGACCAGCATCGCCGAGCTGCTCGGCGACGCGCATTACCTGCAGGACCGCATGAGTGATGCGTGCCTGATCCTGATCGGCGCGGAGATGCTCAAGATGATCACGAGCTACACCATCGACTCGGTGGTGGATGTCATGCTTCTTGCCATCGCGCGTCAGATGATCGTCGAGCATACCTCGCCGCAGGAAAACCTGCTTGCCGTGCTGTCGGTCGGCGTGCTGTTCGTCATTCGAAAGTTCCTGTACATCTCCCGTCTGGACAAGCGGCGCGAGCTGGAACGGAAAAAGAAAGAGGACAAGCAGAAGGGAAGCGTGCCGTCGCCCGCCGCAGAGAACGCGGAAGCGTCTGCTGCGGAGCCTCTCCAGAGCGACGAGATGCGCAAGCGCGACGAGTTCCACATCGACGAGGAGCTGGAAGAGCTGGAACGGCTCAAGGCCGCCGTCGAGCGCAAGGCGGAGGAAGAACTCCGCCGCATCGAGCAGATGGAGAAGAACGTTATCCACTGAAGCTTTACGTAAAAACCCCCTGCATGGACGGAAAATGTCATGCAGGGGGTTTCTTTTATCTTTTAGTTGAAATAAACGATGTCTTCCTTCGCCTTTTCGGCCGGAACGACCTCGATGGCGTGGAGCACCGGACCTTCGCCGCGGTACTGCGGCAGCGTCTCGACCGTCACGGACGCCGTGACCGTGACCCAGTCGCGGACGCCGAGCTCTTCGGCCCTGTCATAGCGACAGATGAAGCCGAGGAAGGTCACATCGTCTGCGCAGCAGACCATGCCGAAGCGGCCGGGCACGAACGAGCCTGCCGGAACATCCTTGCCGCGGTAGACCTGCGCGAGGAAGCGGACGGTCTTGCCGTCGTACTTTTCCGGCTCGCCGGTCGCGTCGATGTACCAGAGACCGTAGTCCTCCGGCTTGATGTCGATGATGTCGGCGTCGATGTCGAACGGGAGCGGCATATTGCGCGAGTAGTCCTCGGAATTGCCGTTCAGATCGTCCAGATAGATGGCCGCGCGCGGGTTCATCGCCTTGATGTTCTTCTTGTAGAGCATCTCCTTGAGCGCGTCCGTGCAGCGGTTGAAAACGACCATGTCGGCGGTGGTGATGTGCTCGAACATCTGCGGGCCGATGTTATTCGAGTAGACCTCGAAGGTGGTCGCGTCGACCGTCGTGATGATCTGGTACAGCTCCCAGCGCGCCGGGAACGCCTGCATCAGCGACTCGAGCTTCCACATACCGTTGTACTCGACGATGATGCGGTCAGGGTTGTACTTCTGCTCGATGCGCTTGAGGATGTTCGGGGTCAGACGGTCCTCGGACTCGACCGGGACGAGAGCCGTGCCGTAGTGGGCGAGCCACTTTTCGTCGTATTCCTCGATGCCTTCCTCGCAGAGCAGCAGCGCGGTCACTTCGTTTTCGGTGAAGTTCGGGTCGGCAAGAATCTCCTTGATGAACTTGGTCTTGCCGCTCTCCAGAAAACCGGTAAAGACATATACCGGAATGGGATTGTTAGCCATGTGGGGTTCCTCCCTTAGTTTACGCCGAACAGGGAAGCGATGCGCTCCTCATCCAGCTCGGAGCCGATGACGCACAGACGGCCGGTGTAGTCGGCCGAGCCGCGGCGGATCTCGGGTGCGCCCGGAACGTAGTCAAAGTGCAGCCATTCGCCGCCGTCTGCCGCCGGAACGATGCCCTTCGCGCGCAGAACCGTGCCGAGCGTAACATCGCCGAGCGCGGTGAGCGCTGCGGTGAGCTCGTCCTCGGTGTACTTGTGCGTGGTCTCGCGGCCCCAGGAGGTGAATACCTCGTCCGCATCGTGGTCATGATCGTGGCCGCAGCAGCAGTGACCGTCGTGGTCGTGATGATGGTGCTCGTGCTCATGGTCGTGATGATGGTGCTCGTGGTCATGGCAGCCGCAGGTGCAGTCCTCGCCGTGCTCATGATGATGCTCGTGGTCGTGCTCGTCATGGTCATGATCGTGATGATGCTCATGCTCCTCGTGGTCATGGTCGTGCTCATCATGGTCATGGTGATGGTGATGATGCTCGTGATGCGGCTCGTGCGCGATCTCCTCGAGCACCTCGGCAACCAGATCACGGCTGCCCTCCATGGTCGCGAGCAGCTGCTCGCCGGTCAGATCCTTCCACGGAGTCGTGACGATGCGCGCGTGCTCGTTCAAGCCGCGCAGCATGGCGACGGTCTCGTCGAGACGCTTTTCCGGGCACTCAGCGGTGCGCGAGAGCAGGATAGCGCCTGCGTGCGCGACCTGATTCTCGAAGAACTCGCCGAAGTTCTTGAGGTACATCTTGGCCTTGAGCGCGTCAACGACGGTGACGAAGCTGTTGAGCTGAACGTCAAGGTGCGCATTCTGAACCGCTGCGATAACGTCGGAGAGCTTGCCGACGCCGGACGGCTCGATGAGGATGCGGTCGGGGTGGTACTGGTCGACGACGTCGTGCAGCGCCTTGCCAAAGTCACCGACGAGCGAGCAGCAGATGCAGCCTGCGTTCATCTCGTTGACAACGATGCCTGCGTCCTTGAGGAAGCCGCCGTCGATGCCGATCTCGCCGAACTCGTTCTCGATCAGAACGACCTGTTCGCCCTTGAGCGCGTCCGCGAGCAGACGCTTGATGAGCGTGGTCTTGCCTGCGCCCAGAAAACCGGAGATAATATCAATTTTAGTCATGATTGTCGCTCCATTTCATTAGTTGCTTTTCGCTTGATAGATATTATACCACATTTATCGCAAAAAGAAAAGTTTTTTAGTTAGCGAAGGCTAATTTTGTATAAGCGGAAAGCCGCGCGGACATACTGCGGATAAAAGGAGGGAAAAACCATGAAACATTATGAACCGAAACATATCGCCGCGCTGTCCGACCGCGGATTTTACACGATCCTGACCGTATGCGGACTGATCATCGCGGCGAGCGCGTGGGTGCTCTGGATGCACGCCGGGTCGAGTGCAGAAACTGCCGTTCCCGAGACGGGCGCGCCGGTCATCACGCCGGCGGAGGATGTTCCCGACCTGACCGTGCAGGATGTTCCCGTGACGGCGGAGGAGCCGGAGAGCGGGGAAGAAACGCCCGCCGAGGCCGAAGAGCCTGTTTCCGTGCCCGAGCCGGCACCGGTGGTCACGGTTTCCGCGCCGGTGTATACCCGGCCGACGGCCGGCGCGGTGCTGACGCCGTTTTCGGGCGATATGCTGCTGTTTCAGCCGACGCTCGGAGACTGGCGCGTGCACAGCGGCACGGATTTCGCCTGCGAGGCAGGGGAGAACGTTTTGGCGCTGACCGACGGCACGGTGCAGGCTGTTTTTGAGGACGGACTGTACGGAACGTGCGTCACGCTCGCGCATGCAGGCGACCTCAGGACCACGTACCGCGGTCTGAGCGAGGTGCGCGTGCGCGAGGGGCAGGCGGTCTCGTCGGGAGAGGCGCTGGGCGTGTGCGCGGCAGGCATTCCGGCGGAGGAAGCGATCGGCACGCATGTGCATGTGGAGGCTTCGCGGGGGGATACAGTGGTCGACGTGATGGAGCTTCTCGGCGAGGAGGAATAAGCGCCCGGCGGCGCCGCCGACTTTCTTCTATACCCTCAGCAGAGAGAAAACGGTTCCGCCGATACAGCGGTGTGCCGCTGGAGGCGACTTTATGCCCTCGGAGGGCGTGCACAGTGGCCGCCTTCGGCGGCCGGGGATGCCGGGGTCTCCCGGCAGAGA
>ERZ837910.5871-NODE-5871-length-10582-cov-14.839270_pt1 | contig 10582 bp, 6 predicted proteins | sample MGYA00519940_ERZ837910 | MGnify/ENA primary metagenome ERZ837910 (study PRJEB31850, sample SAMEA3708825) | human gut metagenome | biome: human gut; feature: human-associated habitat; material: faeces | place: China | collected 2014 ... | reverse complement strand
TGCGCATCGAGGATGCTCTGAACGCAACCAAGGCTGCTGTTCAGGAAGGCGTTGTTGCCGGCGGCGGTACTGCTCCTATCAATGCGATCCCCGCTGTGCGCGAGCTGTGCGACACGCTGGAAGGCGACGAGCGCACCGGTGCCAAGATCGTTCTGAAGGCTCTGGAAGCTCCTCTGCGCCAGATCGCTAAGAATGCCGGTCTGGAAGGCAGCGTCATCATCGACAAGATCATCTCTGCCAACAAGCCCAACTACGGCTTTGATGCTCAGAACGAGGTCTTTGTGGACGATATGATCGCTGCTGGCATCGTTGACCCCACCAAGGTCACCCGTTCCGCTCTGGAGAACGCAGCCTCCGTCGCTGAGATGGTGCTGACCACCGAAAGCCTGGTCGCTGATCTGCCGGAACCCCCTGCTGCACCCGCTGCTGCAGGCGGTGACATGGGCGGTATGGGCGGCATGTACTAAGCCAAAACCGCCGCTCCCAAGAATCCCAATTTATAAAAAGAACGCAGGCAGAACTTTTCGCAAAGGCGAAGGCTCTGCCTGCTTTTTTGCACCCCTGCCGCACTTTTCTCTTCGCCGCAAATGTGCTACAATAGCCTTAGCATAAGGAAAAGGGGAACGCGCATGGCCAGAAACAGGCAGAACCTGAACATCATCTACATCTCGGACCGAATGCGGGAGACGCTGCGGCCCATAGCGTCCTGTGCGCTCACGGCGGTGGTGGCCCCCATGGGCTACGGTAAAACGACGGCGGTGCGCTGGTTCTTGGCAGAGCAGGCCAAGGCGGGGGCCGTGGTGCTGCAAGCCAGCATCTACTCGGATAACCGCTCCATCTTCTGGAAAAGCGTGCAGAAGGCCTTTGCCGCCGCCGGGCTGACGGTGCTGGAGGGCTACGACTGCCCCGCCGACGCCAGCGGCGCGGCTTTGCTGCTGGAGGACCTGTGTGCCGCGCTGGGCGGCAAAACGCCCTACTATCTTTTTCTGGACGATTTCCACCTGCTGGGGGACGAGCGGGTGGCGCAGTTTTTGTGTCGGCTGGCCTACCGCCTGCCCGAGAACGTCCACCTTATCGTGGCCAGCCGCAACCGCTTTCTGCCCGGGGAGCAGGTGGTGCGGCTGGGGCGGCGGCTCCACCGCATCGAGGCCGACGGCCTCCGCCTGAACCGGGAGGAGCTGCTGGCCTACACCCACCGCTGCGGCGTGGAGATCACCGCCGCCCAGGCCGAGAGCCTGCTGCGCTCCTGCGAGGGGTGGTTCTCCGCCGTCTACCTGAACCTCCATGCCCTGGCCGAGCGGGGGAGCCTGCTGCAGCCGGGGCCGGACATCTACGCCATGTTCACCGCCGCCATGCTGGAGTCCCTGCCCGAGAAGACTCGGGGCTTCCTCGCTGTGATGGGGCTGGCCGATGAGTTCACGGTGGAGATGGCCCGGGCTGTCACCGCCCTGCCCGACGCGGAGGAGGTGCTGCGGGCCCTCACCCAGCAAAACGCCTTTGTCACCCGCCTGCCGGACGGGGTGAGCTTCCGCTTCCACCACATGATGAAAGAGTGCGCCGAGCGGCTCTTTGCCCAGCTGCCCGCCGCCCGGCAAACGGAGGTCTGGCAGCGGTATGGCCGCTGGTATGCCCAAAAAGCCCAGTACCTCCACGCTTTGCAGGCCTTTGAGCACTGCGGCGACCGCGACGCAGCCCTTGCCGTCATCGAGGCGGACGCAGGGGATCTGCTTGCCTCCCTCAGCCCCGCCGAGCTGCTGCAGCGGCTGGACCGCTGCCCGGTGGAAGCGCTGCAGCGCCACCCGCTGGCCATTCTGGTGCTGATGCGCCGGATGTTCACCTGGCAGCAGATCCCCAAAATGATGGAGCTGAAAGCCCTGCTGGAAGCCGCCGTGGCCCAACACCCCGAGTGGCCCGCCGCCGAGCGGGGCAACCTGCTGGGGGAGTGCGACCTCATCCAGAGCTTCTTGTTCTACAACGACATCACCCAGATGAGCCGCCTCCACCGCAGCGCCAGCCGCCAGATGAGCCGCCCCGCCGTCACCCTGCGCAACAGCGGCAGCTGGACCTTCGGCTCCCCCTCGGTGCTGATGATGTACTACCGCGCCCCCGGGGAGCTGGGCAAAGAACTGGCCGAAATGTACGAGTGTATGCCCCATTACTATAAGATCACCAACGGCCACGGCCGGGGGGCCGAGCTTTTGATGGACGCGGAGGCCGCCTACCTGCAGGGGGCGTGGGAGAAAGCCGCCGTGCTGCTGGAGCGGGCCCGGGCCGACGCCGCCGGGCAGGAAAACATGACCCTCTGCTGCGACTTTTTGGCCCTGCGGCTGGCCCTGTGCGGCAAGGGGAAAGAGGGGTACGATTTTGCCGCCAAGCGCGCCGCCCTGCTGCAAAAGCACGACGGGGTGCAGGTGCATCTGCTGGAAAGCATCGCCGCCTATTTCTACGCTTTGCAGGGCAGGCCGGAGCAGGCCCCGGAGCTGTTCCGGGAGCACAAGCTGGCCGAGGTGAGCTTCTTTGGGCCCTGCCGCCCCATGATGTCCCTCATCGAGCAGCAGGTCTGGCTGGCGCAGGGGGGAGTACGTGAAGGTGATCGCCCACAGCGAGGGCCTGCTGCGCCGGTGCGAGGCCATGCACTACGGTCTGGTGGGCCTGCAGGCCCGCATCCAGCTGGCGGCGGCGCAGCTGCGCTTTGGCCAGCGGGCCGAGGCCCGGGCCGCGCTGGCAGCGGCTTTGCTGGACGCTGTGCAGGACGATTTCTGGGTGCTCTTTGTGGAGCAGTATCCCGCTCTGGCCCCCCTGCTGGAAGAGGAGGACTGGGCCGCCTGCGAGCCGCGTCTGGGGCCCTTCGTGGCCCGCATCCTGCCCGCAGGCCGGGCCTTTGCCGTCCGGCTGGGCCTGCCCGCCCCCGCGCCGGAGCTGCCCCTGACCGACCGCGACCGGGAGCTGGCCCGTCTGGTGGCCGGGCGGTGCACCAACAAGGAGATCGCCGCCGCCCTCTACCTCTCCGAAGGCACGGTGAAGCAGTACATCAACCAGCTGTACGCAAAGCTGGATATGGGCGGCGACCCCCGCACCCGCCGCGCCCGCTTGGCCGAGTGGTACCAGAAAAACGCCCCCCGGAATTAACCAAAAACTAACCCCGGGTTAATAGCAAAAACCAAAGCTCCACGGTATCCTAAAAGTGAACCGTGGAGCTTTTTTCCTGCAACAAAATTGGTAGAAAAGGGAGGCTTTTGCAATGAAACGAAGATGGAAGAAATTCCTCGCCGGGGTGCTTTCCGCAGCCCTCGCGCTGAACCTCGCGGCCCCGCTGGCACTGGCGGACGGTGTAGCTTGCAGGGTGACAAAGGTGTTTGTGTATCCGGATCATGTCGGCCGGGTCAATAGTGTGAATGTGAACTGCATTCAGGGTGAGGTATCCTATAACCAGGGCGTTTTGACCTTTGACGGAGACGTGACGCTGACCACAGTTGGGCCTGCGGATACGGGGACGATCTCGCTGGTCGAAGCCCTTGGCGAAAAAAATCTGAGGCTGGTGGCAAATGGCAAGGTGACGGGCAGGACGAAAGGCAACGGCATTGAGAAAGCAAAAGAGATCGCCGGGGGAGAATACGATCTCACCTATGCCGATCTGGGGAAATATTCGGTTACTAAGCCGATAGGAATTTTGGGCGGAGACACAGGAACAACGATTACAGCCGGGACCGAAATCACGCTGAAAGATTTTCATACGGGCATCGGCGGAGGAAACGTCCAGATCGATGGCACCGTGAACATCACAGGAGCACAGTTCCAGGGAGCAACCTACGGCATCGCCAATTCCACTACCGTGAACCCGGGCAGCGAGCTGGAGATCCATGCGGATCGGTACATCGGGAAGGATTGTCTTCTGACATACAACGGCGGCCATCTGCTTATGATTGTGGCGGAAAACGGCGACGGCAATAACATCGTCCAGGGGAGACTGAGCATCGGAAATGACGTAAGCAGGTTCTGGTATCGCACCGACGAGAATGGAGCGTATACGGAAATCAACGTGAAGGAAAATTATGAGAACTTTACGGCTGCCATAGGACAGAACCAAGACTATCTGGAACTGACGGATGTGGACCCGGACCAGCCGGAAAGCGAAACCTACGCCCTTTTGGTAGCAGGCACGCAGGTAACGGAAACCAACCAGAACGACGTGCTGGAGGATGGCGGGTCTGTGAAGTTTGACCCGACGACCAACACGCTGACCCTGAACGATGCCGATCTCACGCTGGATGGGGCCGCGGGCGGTTACTGCTGCATCGATTCCCAATTGGCGGAAGAGCTGACCATTACCGGCACAGCCACCCTTTCCAACGCCGATGGAATCCTTACGGAAGGCCCGCTGACGCTGGATAACGCAACCCTCACCCTTACGGGCAATATCAATGAGGATGTTGGTGATGACGCGATCCGGGCAGGCCGCTCTGACGAGGACATCACCATCCAAAACAGCACTGTGACCATTGCAGGCACGAACGCGGAGGGCAACTTCTTCCAATATGGCATTCGGTGCGGCAAGCTTACCGTGGCGAACAGCACGCTGGATGTGAAAGCCGGCGGCTCGGCCATCGTGGCAGCAGACGAGATGGAAGTTTCCGGCGCAGGCACCGTCATCACGGCGGAAACGGATGCATCGGAGGAACAGGATTATTATGCCCTCGAACTGGGACGCCTGATCATGTCTCACGGCCTTGATCTGGTGGAAGGCAAAATGAACGAGAGCAAGAAGGCGAAGATCGCCCAGCCGGAGCAGGCCCCCACGGACTTTAAGGTCTACTGGGTCGTCCATCCGGGGGACGAACCGGTGAATGGAGGAATGCAGTTCCCCGGTGCAATCACCGGCAGCGAGGAGGAAGCCCGCCTCTTTGAGGGCTGGTTCCTCGAAGACGGCACCCGTTTGGAGGATAGCCCCTACTACATGGGCCCGGGCGCGAACCATGTGGGCAACCTCGACCGGGACGTGACCTTCTATGGCCATTGGCGCACCGCCGAGAGCGGCGAGGGCAGCCCAGACGGCGGAGACGGCTTCGGCACCCTTCTGGCGGGCGTCGCAGTCGTGGGCGCGGCGGGCGTCGTGGCCTATCAGGTGGGCACGGAGCTCATCCTTGACCAGCTCCTGCCTGCAGGGGTGGCCGTGCCCCATACCCGCGCCGAGCTGGCAATGCTCCTCTGGAACACCGCAGGCCGCCCGGCCCCGGCCACTCTGCCCGCCTTTGCGGACGTAGCCGACCCGGAGCTGGCCCAAGCCGCCCAGTGGGCCATCGAGCAGGGCTACCTGAAAGCCCGCGCCGACGGCAGCTTTAAGCCGGACAAGGGCGTTGCCAAGTGGCGCGTCATCCGCGGCTACCGGGCAGTGACCGAACCATGACCGTGCAGGTAAAATAGCCCCACAGCACAAGGCCCCGCAGACTTTGAAAAAGGTCTGCGGGGCCGCTGTTTGTTTATGCGTGGCGTGCAGGGAAAGTTTGAGAAGGCGTACAGCAAACCTGTTCCGCGCATTACACCTCATGTGCTGCGACACACCTTCTGCACCAATGTTCAGCAGGCCGGGCTGGATGTAAAAAGCCTGCAATACCTGATGGGACACTCCAATGCCAGTGTGACGTTGGATGTCTACACGCACAGCAGCTTTGAATCGGTTGAAAGAGCCTTTGAACAGATCGCCGGCAACCTGTGATTTTCGACGTATGAAGCGGAATTGCTTACTCAATAAGTACCTTATGGAGACGGGATCTCTTCGGAGACTCCGTCTCTTTTTGTATAGAAACCACAGATGCAGCCCACTCTATCAAAAAGGGGTGAGCAGATGTCCGGCAAACGGGTATTGGCGTTGTATGCAGCTGTTTTGCTGGGGTTTGCGGTAGTTTTGTGCCACCTGTATTTTCTGGCAGAGAACCATACCTATGCTGCCCGGGCCGAAGCGCAGGGCACGGTCCGGCTCTCGCTGCCTGCCCGGCGGGGCAGCTTTTACGATCACAGCGGCCTGCTTCTCACCGGGCTGGAAACGCGGTATCTTGCCCTCTGCTTCCCGGGCGAAAACAACTACACACGCCTGTATGCATTTACGGACAGTGCCGGGCAGGCACTTTTGTACCGGAACCGCAACCGCTCCGCACCGTTTCTGCTGGAAGTGGACCGCGACCTTTCCGGGCGCGGCATACGCTGCTTTGCAACGGCACGGCGCTGCGCAGAAGTTCCGCTGTGCCAGCATCTGATCGGCTATCTGGATGCAGAAGGCCGCGGCACTGCCGGGCTGGAAAAGGCGCTGGACAGCCAGCTGGCCGGGACAAAGGAGCATGACACGCTGGTGTGCGCGGTCACAGCACAAGGACGGCTGCGGGCCGGGGAAACACCGCAGCTCACCCGGCAGGACAGCAGTGCGGTGGGCGTGCAGCTGACGATCTCCCGCCCGGTGCAGCGTGCCGCCGAAGCGGTGGCCGCAGACACCATGACCAGCGGCTGCATTCTGGTTCTGGACACGGCCACTGCTGCGGTTCGCGCCAGCGTCAGCGTACCGGGCTATGACCCGGATGACCTTGCCGCAAGTCTGGATGCACCGGACAGTCCGTTCCTGAACCGCGCACTGGAAAGCTATGCTGTGGGTTCAGTGTTCAAGCCGGTGCTGGCTGCGGCAGCGCTGGAGCAGGGCATCCTGCCGGAGTACGAATGCACCGGTGCGGTGGTGGTGGATGGACAGATCTTCCGCTGCGCAGGCGGTGTTCCGCACGGAACGGTGGACATGACTGCGGCTCTGGAAAAAAGCTGCAACGGCTATTTTATCCGGCTGGGGCAGCAGCTGGGGGCAGAGACGCTTTTGCAGATGTCTCGGCAGCTTGGCTTCGGGCAGGAGGTGCCGGTGGCAGGTGCGCTGCACGCCGATGCCGGAAAGCTGCCGTCTGCCGGGGAGCTTGCCCAGAGCGGCCAGCTGGCAAATTTCAGCTTTGGGCAGGGCGGTCTGCTGGCATCACCGGTACAGATCGCCGCCATGATGAACACCATTGCTTCCGGCGGGGTGTACCGCACGCCTTTCTTTGTGTGTGGCTCGGTGGATGAAACTGACGGTACGCCGCTGGAAACGCTTGCACATCCGCAGTCAAGGCGGGTGATGAGTGCGGAAAATGTAGCGCTCCTGCGTAAAATGCTGCAGCAGGTGGTGGAAGAGGGCACCGCACAGGATGCTGCCTGGCTGGAAGAAGGGGCTGGCGGCAAGACCGGTACCGCGCAGACCGGGCAGTTCACACCGGATGGCACGGAACGCAAAAACTTGTGGTTCGCAGGGTTTTACCCGGCGCAGCAGCCGCGCTACACCATTGTGGTGCTGCAGGACGGGCAGGTGAGCACGGAACATTCCAGCGCCGCCATCTTTGCCCGGCTGTGCGCAATGCTGGACCTTCTGGCATAAAAATGCACGGTTTCTGCTTGCTTTTTTGCGCTTGTTATGCTACTATATATTTGTATTTCTGCGTAGTTTTTGTTGAATTAAAATAAAGGAGCGTTTCAATCCATGTCTGTTATCGAAATTGTTGGCGGTGTGATCCTGCTGATCGCTTCGCTCGTCATCGTTTTCCTCACTCTCATGCAGCACACCCACGGTCAGGGCCTTTCCGGTGCCATCAACGGCAGTATGGGCGGCGCAAACAATGCCCGTTTGACCCCGGCTGATCAGATGCTGGCCAAGACCACCCGCATTGCAGGCATTGTTTTCTTTGTGGTTGCCATTCTGGCATGTCTGTTTGCAGGCCGTCTGGCAGGTTGACAAGGTTCGTGCAGCCCCGTGTAAAGGACGGGGCTGTTTTTCTGTGTTATGATAGGATGTCGGCGGCAGTCTGACCGCTGGGCAGGGTGGGGCAGCTGGCCCACGATTGGCAGCGCTGCGGCACGTTGGAGGCTGCGGCCATGGAAGAGCAAGGAGAAAAAATATTATGGCAATGCGCGATAAAATTGAGCACGCGATCCAGAATCAGCCGTGCACCGTCAAAGACCTCAAATCCAAATTCGGCGGGGACCGCGGCTCGGACCGCAAGGTGATGGAGGCTGTGGATCAGCTGGTGCACGAGGCGGTCATCTGCCAGCGTCAGGGCGTGTTCTTTACGGTGCGCTCCGGCCGTGCAGACAAGGCTCTGCTGTGCAAGGTGGTAAAACTGGGCAAGAATTTTGCCTTTGTCATGCTGGAGGACGGCACCAGCGATATCTTTATCCCGGGCCGTTTTACCCGCGGTGCCATGCCCGGCGACATGGTGCTTGTGGAAAAGTTTGAGCACCCCCGTGTGGAGGGCAGCGATGAAGGCGAGATCCTGGCCATTCTGGAAGAAAAGAACGATCTGGTGGGCACTGCCCGCCGCATTGATGGCCGCCTGAAGTTCGTGCCGGACGACTGCCCGGCCATCTCCATGCAGATGATGCGTGACTGCGAGGGCGGTGCAAAGGACGGCGACAAGGTGGCCGTGGAGATCCTGCAGCGCGGCAATCGGCAGGAAGATCACCGCGTGGGCGTTGCCATGCGGTTTGGCAGCTCGGACGAAGCAAAGCGCTGCGCAAAGGCCCTGCTCTATGCGCAGGATATCCGCAGCCGCTTCCCGGATAAGGTTCGTGAGGAAGCCAAGAAGCTGGAGAACGCTGAGGTCTCTGAAAAGGACACCGAGGGCCGCATGGATCTGCGTGCCCTGCCCATCTTCACCATTGACAGTGCTGAGACCAAGGACATCGATGATGCCATCAGCCTGACCAAGACCCCGGAGGGCGGTTTTGAGCTGGGTGTCCACATTGCAGATGTTTCCAACTATGTCAAGCCCGGCAGCGAACTGGACAACGAAGCGTTTAACCGCGCAACCAGCGTCTACTATGCCGATCAGGTGGTGCCCATGCTGCCCAAGCAGCTTTCCAACGGCATCTGCAGCCTGAATGAGGGCGTGCTGCGTCTGGCCTTCTCCTGCCTGATGCATCTGGATAAGGATGGCAACCTGATCGATTACCGCTTTGTCAAGTCGGTCATCCGCAGCCGCGTCAAGGGTGTTTACTCCGAGATCAATGCCTTGCTGGCCGGCAGTGCTGACGACGAGCTGAAGGGCAAGTACCATGAAGTGCTCAGCCAGCTGCCCGCCATGAAGGAGCTGTACGGCCACCGTGCCCGCCTGCGCAAGGAGCGCGGCTGCATGGATATCGAGAGCGGCGAGGTGAAGCTGATCCTCGACGAGGACGGCCACTGCATCGATGTGAAAAAGCGCACCTCCGGCGAGAGCGAAGCTATGATCGAAGAGTTCATGCTGCTGGCCAACCAGTGCGCTGCCCACTTTGCCCGCGTGAAGCAGATCCCCTTCGTGTACCGTGTGCACGAGGAACCCAATGCTGAAAAGCTGGAGCGTCTGCACACTCTGCTGCAGGCCTGCGGCATCAACGATCACTTTGCCAAGGATGTGCCCACCCCCAAGGAGCTGAGCGCCATTCTGGAAGGTGTGCGCGGCGGCCCGTATGAGCAGATCATCAATACCGGTATGCTGCGCTGCATGTCCAAGGCTGTGTATGAGGAAAAGCCCAAGGGCCACTACGGTCTGGTGCTGAAGGACTACGCTCACTTCACCAGCCCCATCCGCCGCTACCCGGATCTGGCCATCCATCGCATCATGACCGCCCAGCTCAAGGGCATGGATAAGGATACCATGGTGCTGCGCTACAGCGACTTTGCCGAGAAGGCAAGCAAGCAGTCCAGTGAGCGCGAGATCATTGCAATGCAGATCGAGCGCAAGGCTGAGGACTGCTACAAGGCCGAGTATGCCCGCCGCCATCTGGGCGAGTGCTACGAGGGCCGCATTTCCGGCGTGACCCAGCGCGGCCTGTTCATTGAGTTGGAGAACGGCGTGGAGGGCTTTGTGCCTGCTTCCAGCCTGACCCCCTCCGGCACCATCCTCACCGAGGGCATCCGCCTCTCGGATCCCGTCTCCGGCAAGAGCTGGAGCCTGGGCGACAGCATGATGATCACCATTGTGCGTGCCGATGTCAACCTGGGCAAGGTCGATTTTGAGGTCGCCCCGGAAAAGAAATAATTACAGAAACCATCAAACACGATCAAGTGGTAAAAGCATCGGTTCCCGGCAGTACGGGAGCCGGTGCTTTTTTACTATCAAAGGCGGCGGAATGTAAAAATTTCTTACACTGCCGCCTTTTTGCTTGTTGTAGGGCGGCCCTGAGCCGGGTATACTAAGGCCACAACGATGGTGCGCGTACCGGAGAAGAGCGCACAGTTCCTACCATGCTCAGGAGGTTGATCTGATGTATTATTCCAGTGGCAATTATGAGGCATTCGCGCATCCGCGCAAACCGGAGGGGGTCGATCATAAATCGGCCTATCTCATTGGCTCGGGCCTGGCCGCTCTGACCGCAGCCTGCTATCTGGTGCGGGATGGACAGATGAAAGGAGAGCGCATCCACATCTTTGAAAAAGACCCCATCCCCGGCGGTGCCTGCGATGGCTATAAATATGATATCGGCTATGTCATGCGCGGCGGCCGCGAGATGGACAACCACTTCGAGGTCATGTGGGATCTGCTCC
>ERZ837910.5869-NODE-5869-length-10583-cov-4.216660_pt1 | contig 10583 bp, 5 predicted proteins | sample MGYA00519940_ERZ837910 | MGnify/ENA primary metagenome ERZ837910 (study PRJEB31850, sample SAMEA3708825) | human gut metagenome | biome: human gut; feature: human-associated habitat; material: faeces | place: China | collected 2014 ... | reverse complement strand
TCACATTATTACGATTTAAGAATATTATGAAGCTGAAAAACTATCTTTTACTTTTAGCTCTTCTTCTGGTGGTAGGAGTGAGGGCGCAGGTGCCATCAGGCAATAAATATCCTAAACGTGAATTCCGTGGAGCATGGATACAGGCTGTCAACGGCCAGTTTCGTGGCATTCCTACAGAGCGACTGAAGCAAATATTGATTAGCCAGTTGAATTCTCTTCAGGAAGCCGGTATTAATGCGATCATCTTTCAGGTGCGCCCTGAAGCGGATGCATTATACGCTTCCCAATATGAACCGTGGAGCCGTTTCCTGACAGGAACGCAAGGGCAGACGCCTTCTCCTATGTGGGACCCGATGCAGTTTATGATTGAAGAATGTCAGAAACGGAATATGGAGTTTCATGCCTGGATCAATCCTTACCGTGTGAAGACTTCATTAAAGAACAAGTTGGCGCCGGAACATATTTATCACCAGCATCCGGAATGGTTTGTTACTTATGGCGATCAGTTATATTTCGATCCGGCACTTCCTGAAAGTCGGGAGCATATCTGTAAAATTGTGACCGATATTGTGTCTCGTTATGATGTAGATGCTATTCACATGGATGATTATTTCTATCCTTATCCGGTTAATGGATTGGATTTTCCGGATGATGCAAGTTTCGCCCGTTATGGTGGAGGTTTCACGAATAAGGCAGATTGGCGTCGTAGTAATGTGAATGTGTTGATAAAGAAGCTTCACGAAACGATTCGTGGCATCAAGCCTTGGGTGAAGTTTGGTATCAGTCCGTTTGGTATCTATCGTAATCAGAAGAGTGACCCGTTGGGAAGTAACACCAATGGTTTGCAAAACTATGATGATCTTTATGCTGATGTACTGCTTTGGGCACGTGAAGGATGGATTGATTATAATATTCCGCAGGTTTACTGGGAAATCGGTCATAAAGCGGCTGACTATGAGACATTGGTGAAATGGTGGGCTACTCATTCGGAAAACCGGCCGTTGTTTATCGGTCAATCTGTGCCGAAGACTGTTCAGTTTGCCGATCCGCAGAATCCTTCTATCAATCAGCTTCCCCGTAAGATGGCTTTGCAACGTGCTTACCAGACAATTGGAGGTAGTTGTCAATGGTATGCGGCAGCCGTTGTTGAGAATCAGGGTAGATATCGTGATGCTTTAATCAGTGAATATCATAAGTATCCGGCTTTGGTCCCAGTCTTTGATTTTATGGATGATAAAGCTCCGGACAAGGTACGTAAAATGAAAAAGGTATGGACGGAAGATGGTTATATCCTTTTCTGGACTGCTCCGAAAGCCGATACGGAGATGGATAAGGCTGTTCGTTATGTAGTCTATCGCTTTGGCAACAAAGAGAAGGTCAATTTGGACGATCCTTCACATATTGTAGCTATCACCCGCAATCCGTTCTACAAACTTCCTTATGAAACAGGAAAAACAAAATACCGTTATGTAGTGACTGCCTTAGACCGTTTACATAATGAATCGAAATCTGTAAGTAAGAAGTTGAAACTGTAAAGGTATAGAATAAACAACGATAAAACGGTGGACACTCTGCAGAATGATAACGCAGTTTGTTCACCGTTTTTTGTTTATCGTTTTTTTTGTTTACTGTTCAGCCGCTCGTTATTAATAGAGCAGCAACCCTGCAATACCACAGGCGATAATCATTAATATCGGATTGGCTTTATATTTCCTTGTTCCGATGAAAGCAATCAGGAAGATAATGATACTGATAACGAATGAGTAAGTGTCTTCAGTAGGCGAACCGAAGTTTTCTACATTCATTAGTACCAACGCGGCGGAAGCGAGTAATCCGACTACTGCCGGGCGTAATCCATTGAAAATAGATTCTACTACGGGGTGTTTCTGGTATTTCAGGAAGAACTTACTGATGGTCAGCATCAAAATAAAAGAGGGAAGGACCACAGCGAATGTCGCAATGATGGAACCCCAAACGCTACCCGTAGAAGTAAACCCTACATAAGTAGCTGCGTTGATACCAATAGGTCCTGGTGTCATTTGGCTGATTGCGACAATATCAGTAAACTCCTGTGAACTTACCCATCCGTAGCGAGTCACGACCTCGCCCTGAATCATGGAAAGCATGGCATAACCGCCACCGAAGCCAAAGAGCCCGATCTTGAAAAATGTATAGAATAACTGTAGGTAAATCATGTGATTAATAATTTATTATATAATAATTTTAGGCACGGCTTTCACGGCTTTTAGAATTATGAATCTGTAAAACAACAGCGTTAATCCGTATCTTCTCAACTCTCCATTCTCAACTCTCAACTTTTCTAAATTTCCCCCACAGGAAACCTCCTACACCGGCCACAATAATAATCCAGATAGGGGAGAAGCCCAACAGCCAGATTAATAATGCCGAAACAACCGGAATCCACAGATTGTAGCGGTTGATTTTGGCCGATCGCCCCATGGTAAAGGTCGGTGCGGCAATGAGTGCTACCACTGCCGGACGGATTCCCTTAAAGATGCGTTCCACGATCGGATTGTCTTTGAAACTGTGAAAGAACAGGGCGATAGCCAATATAATAATGAAAGACGGTAAGATTGTTCCCAATGCCGTGATAATACTTCCCCGGATTCCACGCAGCTTATATCCTATAAAGATAGAAATATTGACTGCCAAAATTCCCGGTGCGGATTGGGAGATAGCCAGCAGATCGATAAAATCTTCCTGCGCAATCCATTTCCGTTTGGTGACAATTTCATTTTCAATCAGTGGCACCATTGCATACCCTCCTCCAATGGTAAAGGCGCCTATTTTAAAAAAGATTCCAAATGCTTCGAGATAAATGTTCATTCTTTCTTTTCTCCTCCTTCCTTACTAACTGCTTTTTTCTCTTTGCCATATTGACTGGGACTTACATTATAATGCTTCTTAAATACTTCGCGGAAGTACTTGGCATCACTGAATCCCGTCATTTCTGCAATTTCTGTTATACTATGTGTGTCTTCTTTTAGTAATTGTACGGCACGTTTCAGACGAATCAGCCGGATATAATCTCCCGGTGCCTGATCGGTTAATGCCCTTAATTTATTGTAAAAACTTGTACGACTCATTCCCATCAGGCTGCATAATACATCTACCGTCAGAGCCGGATTGTCGATGTTGTCTTCCACATTCTTTTTGACGTTTGCTATGAACTTCCAGTCAATATCCTGTGAACAGTTGATGCAGTCTTCATCATGCTCTTCATCATCCAGATCCAGATTGGCGTATTTACTGCGCAGGAGTGCACGATTGGCCAGCAGATTGGCAACGTTTGCTTTCAATATACCAATGTTGAACGGTTTCACAACGTATTCATCCGCACCAATCTGAAGGCCTGAAAGAATATCCTTTTCATTATTCAAAGCTGTCAGCAGGATGACAGGAATGTGAGAAGTCTCGATATTATTCTTGATAGCCTGGCATAATTCATCCCCTCGCATTTCCGGCATCATAATGTCTGAAATGACCAGTTCCGGTTTGTATTCGGGAATAATCGTCAGTGCTTCTTTTCCATTGGAGCAGACCTGTATGACATATTCTTCAGATAACGTCTGCGACAGATAGTTGCGCAACTCATCGTTATCCTCTACAATCAAGATCCGGCGATGGTTTATATTCTCTTTCTTCTGTGCGTTCTCGTAAATTTCGGGTGATGGGGGTGGAACGTTGTCGACAACCTTTATTTCCTGACGCTGCTTGCTGGGAGTTGCCAAATGTGCTTTCCGGAAGCGCTTGCTGTCTTTAGGGAATGTTATTTTGATAACCGATCCCTGGTTTTCGATGCTTGACAGATTAATCTTTCCTTTATGCAGGCGGACTAGCTTCCATACAAGCATCAGTCCGATACCACTTCCTGTTACTTTGGAATTAATAGCATTGCTGCCACGGAAATGAAGTTTGAACAATTTCTTTTGTTCATTGGCCGGGATGCCGATTCCTGTGTCTCTGACTTCCACGCTCCATGAGTCAGATGTTTCTGAAACGAAAACCTGTACATTTCCATTTTCCGGAGTATATTTCAGTGCGTTCGAAATGATGTTCTTAAAGATAGATTCCATCTTTTCTTTATCAAACCATACGTTCATATACCTGAAATTACTTTCATAAGTGAAGTTGATGTGTTTAATGTTGGCGTACTGCTGAAATGCATTGAATATTTCTGTCATGAACGTGTTTAGCTCATGCTCCGAAATGTATAATTCCGAAGAATAAACATCTGCTCTCTCAAAGTTGATAAGATTCGTTGTCAGACGCAACAAGGCATTTACATTGCGTATGGCAGTGTTCATGTTGGCTATGCCTTCCTTGCTCAGAGCTTCTTTTTCGCGCAAATCTTCCAGAGGAGCTTTAATCAATGTCAACGGGGTGCGTATATCGTGTGCCGTATTGATGAAGAAGTGTATTTTTTCATCGGAAACCTTCCGCTGTTTTTTCAGAATAAGAACCCGCAGGATGATAACAGCAATGAGGGAAATCAGGATTGCATACAATATCATTGCCCAGGGAGTGAGCCAGAAAGGTTGGGCAATGATAATATCAATGCTTCTTTCTTCAAGCATCACCCGTTGGTCTTCGTTGGAGATGGCACGCACACGCAATACATATTTTCCCGGAGCGAGGTTGGTATAACGGATTGTACTTTCATTGCCGGGTTTGCTCCACTCTTCGTAAAATCCTTCCAGCTTCCATGAATAAAGAACATTGGAAGGATAATCATAGTTGATGGAAGAAACCATCAGTGAAAAGATATTCTGATTATATTTTAGTCTTAATTCTTTGGTTTCGTTGATATCTTTTTCCAGTGGTGAATTCTTGTCTCCCGGATATACCGTCTGATAAAACAGTTTGAAATCACTGAAGATCATCTTGGAAGAGTACGTCCTGGGGAGCTTCATGTCTTTATTGAACTCTATGGCACCGTCCGAGCTACCGAAGATAAAATTGTTATTTCTGCGCAGGGTACCGGACAACGCATTGAAGTGCGTAGTCATCAGTCCCATTTCCTTTGTCCAGTTGTAGAAGGTTTTTTGTTTGGGATAGAAGCTGGTGAGTCCGTTCTCCGTACTTAATAGAATTTCATTGTCTTCATCCGATAATATCGTGTAGATATTGTTGGATATCATGGCACAGTTTCCTGTATAATAATGGGTAAACAACTTTGTCTGGGGATCATAAATCAGTACTCCCGATCCGCTGGTACCTATATACAGTGAGCCTTGTTTGGTCTGATACAGGGAGTAGACATAGGTAGATTCTACCGGCAGTTGGATGCGTTCATATTTCCCGGATTCTATATCCAGAAGAAACAGGCCTGTTGCCGTACCTATCCACATACTTTTGTCATCCTTTTCGATGATGGCGGTAACGGAATGCAGTCCGTGGTAGAGCCGTATGTCTTTGGTTTGTACGTTGATTCGCTTCAGGTTATAATATCCTCCGCTCCATACATAACCGCGTGAGTCTTTGCGTATGTCACGTATGTATTTATCCGGACGTATACTTTCATGAGCATACGAAGCGGGTGTAAAATAAGTTGTTTTCGACGTGCGTTTATCTATCTGATAAAGTCCCGAGAAATATCCGCCTGCCCAAATAATGCCGGGAGATACTTCACATAAGGTTGTAAATATATGATTTTTGCTGTTCTGTACATTCTCAAAGGTGCTCAGAAACGAGCGCCATTTTCCGGTTTTTGAGTCTTGCAGGCTAATTCCGTTGTTGGTGCCATACCATAAGTCTCCCTCGCTGTCTTCTATGATAGAGTTCACCTGGTCGTTAATCAGCGACTGCTTATTACCGACAGAATGTTTGATCCATTTATAACTCGGATAACGATTGTTCTGAATGGTAATTCCTATCGGATAGTTTGCCATCCATATCCGTTCTTCGTCGTCTATGTAGATGTCGTTAATGCTGTTGCCGTTCATGCCATTGTAGCTGTTGTAGTCTGCTACGATAAAAGGTACGGTCTGGTACGTATCGACATTCATCTTATAGATACCTCCGCCATCGGTAGCAATCAGCAGTTCTTTGGCATTCAGTGGTTTGATGCGTGATATACTTACGTCTTTCAGGCTGACTTCCGGTTGTGTGATGGTTTTTGTGTTCATGTCGTAAACCATGACGCCCCGTTCGAAGGCACCGATGAACAGTTTGCGGATTTTGGGGTCGAAGTGTAAATCGTTAACTTGAATATTGACGTTGTCTAGCTTGTCGCAGGGGAGAAGTTGCAGTGTGTTGTTTTTCAGTTGGGCATGATGAATACCCATCTCCGTCCCGATAAAATAGTGGGATTCGTCGATTTGTTCGATGTCGTTTATAGCTTCGCTGAGGCAGTTTTTAACATGAGTAACCTCTTCCGTCCGGGTGTTGTAAAGGAAGATCGTTTCTTCGTTGCACAGCCAGATATGATTGTTATGATCGATCCAGCTGAAAGTAATGGGAGCCGGTAAATCCTTAAAGTCTTCTATCGGCAACTTGTAGACGAGTTCGAAAGTGTCATGAATACGGTCATACCGGAAAATCTTGCCTTTCTTACCGATTTCCCATAGCGTTCCTTCCGGATCGATATATAACCAATTCAGATTTAACAGCGAGTTGAGTTCTTTGTCGCCGTCCATTAATTTATACCGTTTAAACTCTTTGCCGTTGTACCGGTCGATTCCCTCGTGCGTAAGGAACCACATATATCCAACATTGTCTTTTTGAATGTAGTACACTCTCCGGTTGCTTAACCCGTCTTCCACTCCTAGATACTGATAGGTCTGGGCGACACAGGTCAGAGGAAACAATAATAATAAAAAAAGCCATTTTTTCATACAAATAGGACTTTTATGGGTTATTGAATCTTTAGTGAGGGGGAAAGTTTGACAAAATTAAGAAGATTTTTCGACACTACAAAATTTTAGGTTAAGATAACGGTGCTCTCAAAGTGAAGTATACAGGAGCTTTCGCAGCTATTTGTATATCCTGTTTATTTAGGGAAATTAAGTTGTAATATGCAGACTTTGGGTATGGAAAAGGAGTTAAAACAAGAGGCTGTTACTTTATAACAAATAACAGCCTCCGTTTCAATGATAGAAAGATATCTTATTTAGTCTTCTCTTCTACCCATTTGCGGGCGTTGACAAATGCTTCTATCCATGGAGTAATCTGATCGCTGTTCTTACGGTCAGCAGGATAGCAGCCATTCTGCCACGGGAAGATAGCACGTTCGAGGTGAGGCATCATTGCCAGATGGCGGCCGTCGGCGCTGGCAAGACCTGCGATAGAATAATCGGAACCGTTCGGGTTGCCGGGGTATTCATCGTAGCTGTATTTTGCCACTACGTTGTATTGGTCTTCATCGTAAGGCAGAGAGAATTTACCTTCTCCGTGAGCCACCCAGATACCCAGTTTGCTGCCGCTCAATGAGCCGAACATTACACTGCGGTTGGTCGGGATTGTCAAGCCTACATAAGTCGATTCGAATTTATGTGAGTCGTTGTGCAGCATCTTGCCTTTCTTTTCGTGTTCCGGATTGATAAGTCCCAGTTCCATCATCAGCTGGCAACCGTTGCAGATACCCAGTGAAAGCGTATCTTCACGTGCGTAGAACTTGTCAAGTGCCTCTTTGGCTTTAGGGTTGAACAAGAAACCTCCTGCCCATCCTTTGGCCGAACCGAGTACGTCGGAGTTGGAGAATCCACCGCAGTAAACAATCATGTTTACATCTTCCAGTGTTTCGCGTCCGCTGATCAGGTCGGTCATCGTCACGTCTTTCACGTCGAAGCCGGCAAGATAGAGTGAGTAAGCCATTTCGCGTTCGCCGTTCGTTCCTTTCTCGCGGATGATGGCAGCGCGGACACCGCTCGGAGTACGACGGTCCGGAGTGATACCATACTGAGAGAGTTTACCTTTGAATCCGGGCATGAAAGCGAATTCAACCGGTTGCATCTTGTAGTTTTCGAAACGTTTCTTTGCGCAGCCGTTCATAGACTGTTTGCGGTCGAGCAGGTAAGAAGAAGAATACCATACGTCACGCATGTAGTCAACACCGAACTGATAAGTAGCGTCGCCCTTCGATACCAGGATATGACGTTCGTCGGTCGGTTTACCCAGTTTCACGAATCCTACGCCTGCATCTTCCAGAATCTTTTTCACTTCTTCTTTATGCTTGTCGCTGATCTGGATCACGATACCCGGATTTTCTGCAAACAGAATCTTGATGATATCTTGTTCCTTCATCTTGTCGAGGCTGATTTCCATACCGCCTTCAACGTTGGCGAAGCACATTTCCAGTAATGTAGTGATCAGACCACCTGCTGAAATATCGTGTCCTGCCAGGATCAGTCCCTTGTTCACCAGTTCCTGTACGGCAAGGAAAGCATCGCGGAAGTATTCGGCATCCTGTACGCAGGGTACGTCGTCGCCAACTTTACCCAGAGACTGTGCAAAAGCGGAACCTCCGAGTTTCAGTTCGTCGAAGCTGAAATCGATATGATAGAGTGTTGTCTTTTCGTTGTTCACCAATACCGGAGATACGACTTTCTTCACGTCGGATACTTCGCCGCCGGCAGATACGATCACTGTTCCCGGAGAAATCACTTTCTCGCCGTTCGGATATTTCTGTGTCATGGACAAAGAGTCTTTTCCGGTAGGAACATTGATTTGCAGAGCGCAGCAGAAGTCGCTCAATGCTTTCACGGCAGTGTAAAGACGGGCGTCTTCACCTTCCTGTGAGCGGCACGGCCACATCCAGTTGGCAGACAGGGAAATGCTGTCCATGCCTTCTGCCATCGGAGCCCAGACAAGGTTTGTCAGTGCTTCGGATACCGAAAGGATAGAGCCGGCAGCCGGATCAGCCAGTGCGGCTTGCGGAGCGTGACCGATAGAAGTGGCGATACCTTTTTCACCACGATAGTCAAGTGCTACGACACCACAGTCGCTCAACGGCAACTGAAGTTCGCCCTGGCATTGCTGGCGGGCTACTTTACCCGTTACGGAGCGGTCTACCTTATTTGTCAGCCAGTCCTTACAAGCTACGGCTTCGAGTTGCAGCACATTGGTCAGGTATTCATGTAATTTCGGCAATTCGTATTCCGGCATTTCATAATGACGTTCTACGGTCTTGTCGATCATATAAGTCTTCGGAGATGAACCGAACATCTGCTCAACGGCCAGGTCGAACGGACGTACACCGTCTGCCTGCTGGAAAGAGAAGCGGTGATCGCCGGTTGTTTCACCTACTACGTACATCGGAGCGCGTTCGCGTTCGGCAATCTTACGTACATGTTCGATGGCTTCTTCTTTGCCGCGCGATCCGCATCACTCTGCTCGATATAAACTTCATCAGAGACTGTCCATTCACTCTTTGACGCGTATTTCGACACTTCATCGTTTGACGGGAGCGAACGGACACGGAACGTATAGGTTCCTTTTGAGGTCATATACGGGAAGAAATCATAATTGCTCACATGGACCTCACCGCTCTTGTGGACAACCTTGCTCCCGCGATACAGGTATGCTTCGTAAGAGGCGTCCTCGACTGCCTCCCATTTTGCGAGTCCGAGATCGGAGCTTCCGGACTTTGTTGTCTGCCAGTATGCCTCACCCGGCGCATCCAGGTCGCCTTTCGCTGGTTTTGTTTTTACGGTAACGACGAGCTGAGTGGCTGAACTTCTCGATGCACTCACGAAAGTTCCGTTTTTCACCTTGACTTTCGAAGAAGTATAGGAGCTGCTGCTGAATTTATAATCATTCAACGTCTTTAAGGTTATCTTCATCGTATAAGTTCCGCCGATCTTCACATCATTTTTTGTCGAGGACCATTTTGCCGAGACAATATCATACTTGTCATTGCTCGGGATCATGACCTCGCAGTTGTCGGATGTATATCCCACATCGAGATCCGGAAGGGATTCCCCGACGGTTGGTGTACATCCAGCGTGATGTTGACGCTGCTGACATAACTCGTTGACGCAAACGTCTGCTCTGTACCGGATATCGCAAATACAACGGCCATGATCCAGGCGATCATCCAGGCTCCTGCTTTTTTCCATTTTCTTTCTGCCATAGGACTGCCTCCCCCATAGATAAATTTCCGGCACAATTTTATTGTGGTTTTGCGAATATTTTATTTTTTGAAATTATTGTAATTTTTCAAAAATTCATATCGCATATTTACAATCTTTTCATGCCATTTTGTGAAATCATTCTTCTTCAATGATTTTTTCTTTATCTTTATTATAAGGTTACTCAATCCTTTCCGTCAACTTAAGATATTCTGTCTTTTCGGGGCAAATCCGTGGCATGACTGCCACACATATCCTTTCTTTTCCTGGTGTAATAGGTGCGCCCACCTTAGTCCGTTCTCAGCGCGTCGATCGGATTCAGCTTTGCTGCCCGGCTCGCCGGCATATATCCGAAGATCAGTCCGATCGCCACAGAGACCGAGAATGAGATCACGACCGCCGTCATGGTCGGAGGCGCTTCGATCCCCATGAGCTTGCCAATCCCGGTGCTCGCGACTGCACCGATCACGATCCCGATGATCCCGCCGATGG
>ERZ837910.5864-NODE-5864-length-10591-cov-4.656796_pt1 | contig 10591 bp, 7 predicted proteins | sample MGYA00519940_ERZ837910 | MGnify/ENA primary metagenome ERZ837910 (study PRJEB31850, sample SAMEA3708825) | human gut metagenome | biome: human gut; feature: human-associated habitat; material: faeces | place: China | collected 2014 ... | reverse complement strand
GGCGCGCAAACAGCGTTTTTTCGACCAGAAAGCGCCGCTGCTGTTCATCGACGAAATCCATCGCTTCAACAAGTCGCAGCAGGATTCGCTGCTGGGCGCCGTCGAGCAGGGCACCGTGACGCTGATCGGCGCGACGACCGAAAACCCCTCGTTCGAAGTGATCTCGCCGCTGCTGAGCCGCTGTCAGGTCTACATTCTCCGCCCGATGGAGGACAAGGACCTGCAGACGCTGCTGGACCGTGCGCTCACGACCGACGCGGAACTCAAGGCCCGCGAGGTCGAAGTCCGGCAGACCGGCGCGCTCTTCAAATTCTCAGGCGGCGACGCCCGCAAACTGCTCAACATCCTCGACATCCTCGCCGGGGCGACCGACGGCAAGCTGACCATCACCGACCAATACGTCACCGACTGTCTACAGCAGAATATCGCACTGTACGACAAAAACGGCGAACAGCATTACGACGTCATCTCGGCCTTCATCAAGTCGGTGCGGGGCAGCGACCCCAACGCCGCGATCTACTACCTCGCGCGCATGCTGGCCGGAGGCGAAGAGCCGCGTTTTCTGGCCCGGCGGCTAGTGATCCTCGCTTCGGAGGACATCGGGCTTGCGAACCCCAACGCCCTGCTGCTGGCCAACGCCTGCTTCGACACGGTACACAAGATCGGCATGCCCGAAGCGCGCATCACGCTGGCCGAGACGACGATCTACCTCGCCACCAGCCCCAAGAGCAACTCGGCCTACATGGCGATCAACAAGGCCATATCGCTGGTCGAACACGACACCACCAACCGCCCCGTGCCGCTGCACCTGCGCAACGCCCCGACCAAGTTGATGGACAAGGCGGGCTACGGCAAAGGCTACAAATACGCCCACGATTTCGCAGGCAACTTCGCCGAGCAGGAGTTTCTGCCCGACACGCTGGCGGGCACCAAATTCTACGAGCCCAACACCGGCAACGCGACCGAAGCGAAAATCGCCGAACGCATGCGCGAACTCTGGCGCGACAAATACAAGTAAATGAAAAAGATCGGCATCATATCCGACACGCACGGCACGTTCGACGACACGCTGCGGGAATTCCTCAAGGACGTCGATGAAATCTGGCACGCGGGCGACATCGGGTCGCTCGAACTGGCCGACGTCATCGCCGCGTTCAAGCCCCTGCGAGCCGTATCGGGCAACATCGACGGCGGCCTTACGCGCCGCGTATACCCCGATTTCCTCTCGTTCGAATGCGAAGGGGTCCGGGTCCTGATGACCCACATCGGCGGCTACCCGCGCCGCTACGACCCGCGCGCCGTGGCGAAGATACAGTCCCTGCGCCCGAAACTCTTCATTGCCGGACACTCGCACATCCTCAAAGTCGCCTACGACCCGGTTTACGACCTGCTGCACGTCAATCCCGGCGCCGCCGGAGAGTACGGTTTCCACAAAGTCCGCACCGCCGTGCGGCTGGTCATCGACGGCGCCGACATGCGCGACATGGAGGTCGGCGAATGGCCGCGGAGATAGCAGAAACGGGAATAAAATATGCGGCGTGATGACGCCGCATATTTTGTTATTACTTGACAAGTCCGCCGCCTAACGCCCCCATCCGAAACGCAATCCGACAGAGAACCCGCCGAAAAAGCCCTCGTTAGCGAGCAAGGGTTCGGAATCATATCCGAAATTCCAAGAGGCGAAATCACCGATATACCGCGCGGCAACCTCCAGATAAAGGTTGCGGGACACCCGGAAATCGAGTCCCAAAGCAAGACTGACGACCGGAGCCGCCAAGCCTTCGCGGCTCTTCCCGGCATCCGTCAGAATCGAAGCCGTATAGACATTCACGCCCAAACCTCCGCGCACGAAATAGAACGATCCCATACGCTGAATGTAAAAACGGCGCTCGTAATGCGGAATCACCGCGAAAATATCGACTGAGGTGCCCGGTTCAGCTCTTCTTTCGGAAGCGGAAGCACTCTCCAGACTGCGATAGCCCAGCTCGGCATGAATGCCGTTCCTGCCGTCGAAAAAATAGGCATACGAAACCGTCGCCCCGTGCGTATGCACATATGTATTCGAAAGGAAATCGTACGTCGCACCCAGCATGTGCGGCAAGGCGGGCGCCTTCAGTCCGAAACGGGTCTCGGCCGGTTTCAGTTTGTCGTTCGGCGTACGCACCACCCGCTCATCGCCGATTTCAAGATAATCGACTTGGGTCACGGGAATAAAATGCGACGTTTCGGGGTCGTCCGCAGGAAAAAAGAAAACGTTGCCGGCCCGGTTGCTCGAATCGGAAACCTTACATTCGATCACACGGCCGTCTTTGGTGTGAATCCGGTCCTGAGCCATACACGCACAGCCCGCAGACAAAAACAAGAACGCAAAAAAGAACTTTATCATTTTCAAGAGGGATTGATGGGATATACAAATATATTATAATTATCGGATACTTTGCCGCTTTTAACGTCCGAAAAGCATATTCCGGCAAAAATTTATTATATTTGGGCCACATCCTGCGCAAACAGGCATGGAGGACGGTCGGGTTATTCCGTACAATTCATCTCGCTACCGCAGGGGAATTACAGGTGTCGCCCGGCATACCTGCGTCCTCTGAATATCCGATTCGATCCCGAAAGGTACGGGGTCCTCATTTAACCAATTATCGGTATGATAAGAAAATCCTATTTCAAATTCGCAGCTCTCCTGAGCATGTGTATCGCTGTCTCCTGCAGCGACGACGACCCCGGAAAAGGAGGGGGGGGGGGAAACTGAGGTAAAGGTCCCCGAAAATGCGGTCGATCTCTCCGCCGCCGGAACCGCAAACTGCTACATCGTAAAACCGGGCGGCACGGTCGTGTTCGACGCGCAGTACAAAGGCAACTCCACGACCGAAAGCATCGGCGATCCCGTCACTGCCGAACTCGTCTGGCAAGACGCCAAAAATCTGATTCAGGACATCTATTACGTCTCCAAGGAGAAAAAAATCGTCGCCGTGACCGCTCCGGGCACAAGCGGCAACGCCGTCGTCGCGGCCTGCGGCGCCGACGGAGAGATACTCTGGAGCTGGCACCTGTGGATCGCCGACTACGATCCCGCCGCATCGCTCTACACCACCCCGGCCAACGCTTCGGGCACGACATGGACCTTCATGGACCGCAACGTCGGCGCCACGACCAACGCCCCCGACAGCTTCGACTGCCACGGCATGATCTACCAGTGGGGACGCAAAGACCCCTTCACCTCGGCCGGAACGTTCACCATAATCAACGAGGATTACAGCTATCAGGTGGACGGCGAACGCCCCATTTACAACATCCTCAACGAAGAACTTCCCAAAATGCGCACCCGCGCCGAATACCACGGAACGATCGCAAAGTCGCTCCGCAACCCGGCGGTATTCTATGCCATGACTTACAATTTCACCGGAGAAACGGATGAATACGGACAGGAAATCGTGCTGAACGACTACCGGACCAAAGACTGGACCGACGTTTCGAACGACGATTACTGGGGCGGCGTATCGGGCAAGAAAACCATCTACGACCCCTGCCCCGTCGGCTACAAAGTGCCGACCTGCGACAAGGACGGAAATACGCCCTACGCGTGGCTGGTTTACGCCGACATGACGTGGGACGACACCAACCACGGCGCCACGCAAAACGGCCAGTGGTTCCCCGCCGCCGGCACGCGCGTCTACGCATCGGGCGGACTCGACCATCAGGAGCTGAACCCCTACGGCGGCATGTGGATCGGCACCGCGGGAAAAGCCAGCGCCAACATCGAGGAATACCCCGAACTCTACGGCCAGTACATGTTCATCGTCAACGGCAAACGGACCTTTAAAGTGAGCAAGGACGCCCGTTCGCAAGGCATGTCGATGCGCTGCGTAAAAGAGTAAAAACCCTTTCAGAACACGATACGGACCGTTTCAGGCAGGAACGGTCCGTGTTTTTTCAGGGGCAAGACGTTCAGAGACAGCCGAATATGGAAGGCCAAATAACTTAACATAATATTTACCACATGTACGTCGTTAGTTAGTCGAAGAATCAGAAGTTGAAATTATTAATTTTATGACGACGCAACATGCAAATCAAGATCTCGAAGACGCTCGAGGCTATCATAGCCCGGGCGGCATTTAATACGACCAAGGCCGGTCTCGACCACTCGCTCAAAGACTTTCTCACGCTGGAGCTGCTCCGCGAGGAGGGATCGCTCGCCTACCAGCTTTTATCCTCCCGTCTCAAGGACTGGGAACTCTACCAGATACGCCTGCGCATCGAACGCGAAATGCTCGCCGGACAGCAGAACGTGCCCCAATCCCCCGAAGAGTTCTACCGCGCCTTCACCGAAGAGCTGCGGGCCTGTTCGGGCGCCGCACGGAGCGTTTCGACGGCCCACGCGCTGCGGGCCATCGTCGGCGACCGCACGACGGCTACCTCGCGCGTACTGGAGATGTACGGCATAACGGGTACGGTAGTGGACGAAGACCTCAAGAAGTTCGCCGTGGGCGACGACTTCCGCACCGAAATTCAGGTGCACATGCTCGACTTCAACGAAGAGAACAAACCCGAAGAGAAAACCTCGTCGCACCTGCTCGACAAATTCGGCGTGAACCTCACGCGCATGGCCCGCGAAGGCAAAATCGACCCCGTCGTGGGGCGCGAGCAGGAGATCGAGCGCGTAGTCCAGATTCTTTCGCGCCGCAAGAAGAACAATCCGATCCTGATCGGCGAAGCCGGCGTGGGCAAGAGCGCCATCGTCGAGGGACTCGCCCTGCGCATCGCACGCGGCGAAGTGCCCTACACCATCGCCGACAAGACGCTCTTCTCGCTCGACGTCTCGTCGCTGGTGGCCGGCACGAAATTCCGCGGCGAATTCGAAGAGCGCATGCAGCAGCTGCTCGACGAACTGCGCAAGGCCAAGGATACGATCATCTTCATCGACGAGATACACACCATCGTGGGTGCAGGCTCGACGCAGGGCAGTCTCGACACGGCCAACATCCTCAAACCGGCGCTGGCGCGCGGCGAACTGCAGACCATCGGCGCCACCACGCTCGACGAGTACCGCGAGAACATCGAGAGCGACTCGGCCCTCGAACGCCGCTTCCAGAAGGTCGTAGTGGAGCCTACTACGCCCGATCAGACGCTCCAAATCCTGCGCAACATCGCGCCCCACTACGAACGCCACCACAAGGTGCGCTATACGGAGGAGGCTCTGCAGGCGTGCGTGACCCTCACGGGCCGCTACATCACCGACCGCTTCTTCCCCGACAAGGCCATCGACGTCATGGACGAAGCTGGCTCGCGCATACACCTGCAGTCGGCGCGCGAACCGGCCGAGCTGCGCGAAATGGAGACGGCGCTCACCGACGCGCAGCGCGAACGCCGCGAAGCGGTCGAAGCGCTGGTCTACGAAAAAGCCGCCTCGGCGCGGATGCGCGAAATCGCGCTCCGCTCCAAACTTGGCGAAACCAGAGCCGAGTGGAAGCGGTCACTGGAGACCAATCCCGTAGAGGTCACTGCGGAACACATCCAGCAGGTCATCACCTCGATCACGGGTATTCCCGCCGAACGGATATCGGGCGGCGAGATGACGCGCCTGCAGATGCTCTACGACCACCTCGCACGCCGCGTCGTGGGACAGCAGGAGGCCGTGGAGAGGATCGCCCGCACAATCCGCCGCTCGCGCGCCGGACTCAAGGACGAAAACCGCCCGATCGGCGTCTTCCTCTTCGTGGGTCCTACGGGCGTGGGCAAGACCCTGCTGGCCAAGGAGGTCTCGAAGTGGCTGTTCGACGAGCACCGGGGCCTGATCCGTATCGACATGAGCGAATACGGCGAGAAGCACAATGTCGCGCGTCTGATCGGATCGCCTCCGGGATACGTCGGTTACGGCGAGGGCGGCCAGCTCACCGAAGCGGTCCGCCGCCAGCCCTACTCCGTGGTGCTGTTCGACGAGATCGAGAAGGCGCACCCCGAAGTCTTCAATTCCATGCTGCAAATCTTCGACGAGGGACACCTCACCGACGGTTCGGGCCGCAAGGTGGACTTCCGCAACACGATCATCATCATGACCTCGAACGTCGGGTCGCGCAATGTGGTCCAGAAATCGGTGCAGGTAGGTTACAGCACCGTCTCGAAGAGCGCCACGGCGGTCACCGCCCCCCAGTGCGAGTACCGCAAGGCCCTCGAACAGACCTTTGCGCCGGAGTTCCTCAACCGCATCGACGACATCGTGCTGTTCCGCACGCTGGAGATCTCCGACGTGGAGCGGATCATCGAGCTGGAGCTGCAGGGACTCTTTGAGCGCACGCGCCGGCTGGGCTACAAGGTGAAGCTCACCGACGGAGCCAAACGCCGTCTGGCAGCCATGGGCTACGAATCGCGCTACGGCGTACGTTCGCTCAAGCGCACGCTGATGGACAACGTCGAGGAGCCGCTCTCCGGCCTGATCATCGACGGCAAACTCCACGAAGGCGACACGGTCGTCGTCGAATCGGACAAGTCGCACGGCGTCCGGATACGCGTGGCGTGACAGCCGGTCGATTTTCCGTCTTCCCGTTGCAAGAGACCGGTTTCAGACCGGTCTCTTTTTTCGTTCCGACCATTTTTTTGCGTCATAATTGCCTGAAAGATTATTTTTTAACTAAATTTGTCCCGATTTAATACCGTTTCATAACACCGACATGCGTCAGATGCTCCTGAAAGCCCTTGCGTCAGGGCTTATTATGTCCTTGTTTCCCTTCGCCGCAATATCGGCGCCCGCCGGGCCGTCGCACGCCGACAGCCTGCTCAAGCTTTTAGCGAAAACACACGATGCCTTCAGCCGGGAGCGGATATACGTCCAGCTGGCCGACCTGAGCGGAGACAGCCTCAACCTCGCCGCACCCTATTGGGAAGCGGCGCTCGCCGAAGCGCAGAAAACCGGGGACATCTACGGTTGCAAGGAGGCGCTGGACTTTCTGGTCCGCAAATTCGCAGGCCGGGACGCACGGCGGGCCGAGAAATACATCGCCCTTGCGGACAGCATTCTTCCGGGACCGCGCCACGCCCTGTTCCGCTCGTCACTCTACGCCTACTACATCTGGAAGCTGATGAACGACAACAATGCGGTCGAAACGGTAAAACACGAACTCGACAGACTCAAGACCAAAATCCACAACGAACTCTCGCCCGAAGAGCGCATCGAATGGGAATTCCTGACGGGACTCTCCATCGACTTCTCGGCGCTGGCGACCGAGGCCTACGACAGCATCGACAAGGCGATCCCCCATGTGGAGCAGGCGTTGGAAAAACTCGAAAAATATCCGTTGGAAGAGCGTCTCCACATGGAACGGATCTGCCGCGACGAACTTTCCGAACTCTACATGCTCAGCAAAGACAAACGCGCCGAAAAGCAGATCCGACAATGTATCGACCTGCACCGCGCATGGCTGGCGATGGACGACCGCTTCGAACGCCCCCACCGCGACACGACGGGTTACATGATGCGCGCCTACTCGAAGATGCTCTATCTGCGCGAGCTGATCTCCAAAGAGAAGGCCAACGAATATTACGGGAAATGCATGGAGCTGGCCCGCGCCAGAGGCGATCTGGCCGAGATTTACAGCACCAGCGCCCGCTACTACCAGTACATGGGGGAATACGAGCGGGCCGTGGCCTACATCGACTCGGCCGTAACCGTCTACAAGCGCAACGGCACAAAAGCGGATTTCGCCTCCATATACGCAGTGCAGTCGTGGCTCTACGAGAATCTGGGCGACTACAAAAACGCCCTCGAAGCGCTGCGCACATCCAATTCGATCCGCCACGACGACCGCGTGGAAGAGGCGCAGAACAGCCTCGCCGAGATGCAGACCCTGTTCGAAGTGGGACAGCTGGAGCTTGAAAAATCCCGGCTGGCCAACCGCATGAAATTCATCGCCCTGCTTGCCGGCGGGGTGCTGGTGCTGCTGCTCATCGGCTGGAGCGTCTATCAGTACGTCATGGTCCGGCGGCTGACGCACATCCGGCGGCAGCTCACCGACGCCAACGAAGAGATAACCCGCCAGAGCCGCCGCGCCATGGAGAGCGAAAAGATGAAAACGGCCTTCATCAACTCCATGTGCCACGAAATCCGCACGCCGCTCAACGCTATCAACGGATTTTCGGAACTGCTGCTCGATGACACCCTCGACGCCCATACGCGGCGCGAATTCCGCGAACAGATATGGACCAACACGACCGCGCTGACCACCCTGCTGGAAAACATGCTCGAACTGTCGAGTCTTGTCAGCTCCGAAGCGCCGCTGCCGCAGACCGACACCGATATCGGCCTGCTATGCGCCGAACGGCTGGAATACCAGAAGCGGCAGTCGAACAACCCGCAGGTGGAGTATATCTTCAAGGGGGGGGGTGAAGGTTCCTGCATCATTCCGACCAACGTCTTCTACATGACCCGCGTGATCGACAACCTGCTGCAGAACGCCGCCAAATTCACCGCCGCAGGCTCCGTCACGCTCTCCTGCAAGAAGGATGACAGCAAACGCAGACTACGCATCCGCGTGGCCGACACCGGCATCGGCATCGACCCCGACAAGCGGGAGTGGGTATTCGAACGCTTCGCCAAAGTGGACCCCTTCAAACCGGGTTCGGGCATCGGGCTCTATCTCTGCCGCCTGATCGTCACGCGGCTCGGAGGCGAAATCCGCGTCTGCCCCGAATACCGCGCAGGCTGCTGCATCGATATCGTCCTCCCCTACTGAAGCTGAAAATCCGCCCCTTCCGGGCGGATTTTTCGTATCGGACGGAGCTGCGGATTGCAATCCGGAGTTAATTAGCTATCTTTGCATCCTAAATCCGGAACGCAATGTACAGTTTCTCGACTTATAAAGATCAATACAAGTCCAATCTGAAACTGGCCCTGCCCGTCGTACTGACGCAGCTGGGCCAGATTCTCACGCAGGTAGCCGACAACCTGATGGTCGGCCGCTACGGCGGCGACGACCCCGTGCCGCTGGCCGCCGTATCGTTCGGCGGCTCGGTATTCTTCATCCTCTTCATCGCCGCCATCGGCATCGCGCTGGGCATGACGCCCCTCGTGGGCGAGCTTTACGCGCAGGGCGACCGGGAGAAGTCGGCGGGACTGCTGCAGAACGGCATCCTGTTCTACACGCTGCTGGGATTCGCAATGGCGGTCGTCCAATACTCCGTCATCCCGCTCATGTACCGCCTCGGCCAGCCCGTAGACGTGGTCGATGCGGCCATCCCCTATTACCGTATGCTGGTCTTCAGCATGCCGTTCGTGATGCTTTTCTTCGCCTTCAAGCAGTTCCTCGAAGGCGTGGGCAACACCAAGGTCGAGATGGTCGTGACGATCGTCGCCAATCTGGCCAACATAGGTTTCAACTGGGTCTTCATCTACGGACGCTTCTCGCTTCCCGAAATGGGCGCCGAGGGCGCGGGGCTGGGCACGCTGTTGTCGCGCATCATCGCCCCGATCCTGATGGTCGGCTATTTCTACAGCCGGGAGCGCTACCGCGGCTACCTCGACGGATTCTCGCCCCGCAACTACTCGTGGGCCACGGTGAAAAAACTGCTGCACATGGGACTTCCGATCTCGATGCAGATGTTTCTCGAAGCTTCGGCGTTCGTCGGCACCGGCATCATGATGGGCTGGTTCAACAAGGAGACCATGAGCGCCAACCAGATCGCCGTCACCATCGGCAACTGCGCCTTCATGATCGTCATGTCGATCGGCGCCGCCACCACCATCCGCGTGTCGCACTGCTACGGCGCCCGCAACATCGGCGAGCTGTCGCTGGCAGCCAAGGCGTCGTATCATCTGGTGCTGGCGTGGAACGCCTTCGCGGCGCTGGTCTTCATCACCATGCGCAACGTCATTCCGACCTTCTTCACCACCAATGCCGAAGTGATCGCCATCGCCTCGCAGCTGATGGTCTTCGCCGCGCTGTACCAGCTTTCGGACGGCATTCAGAACGTCTCGGTAGGCATCCTGCGCGGCATTCAGGACGTGAAGATCATCATGCCGATCGCCTTCGTCTCCTACTGGCTGCTCAACCTGCCCGTGGGCTACCTGTTCGGCTTCACGCTCGGCATGGGGCCGTCGGGACTTTTCCTCGGCTTCTCGTTCGGGCTGTCGGCCGCCGCCGTGATGATGATCCTTCGCATACGACGCAGCATACGACGCTTGTACCTCAGCAGCAATTAAAAATTAAAAAATTCAGAATTTTTGCGTATCTTTACGCAAATTATACCCTCCATGGATACCGAAAAACAACATACGAAAGCATTCAAACCCGAAATAGGCCGCGGCTGCTCCTTCTGCAACTGCGGTTCGGAATGCGAAGCCAAACTCTGCGACGGATGTTTCAAACTCCACGAGACCGCATGGCTCGAAGAGTACCCCGAAAACCTTCCGACCGACATCGTCGAAGTGCGTTTCAAGAACACCCGCCGCGCATTCTACCAGAATGTCAACAACCTGCCGCTCAAGCGGGGCGACATCGTGGCGGTCGAAGCTTCGCCCGGCCACGACATCGGCATCGTCTCGCTCACGGGCGACCTGGTCGCACGCCAGATGAAGCGCGTCGGCTTCAACCCG
>ERZ837910.5861-NODE-5861-length-10607-cov-10.904852_pt1 | contig 10607 bp, 9 predicted proteins | sample MGYA00519940_ERZ837910 | MGnify/ENA primary metagenome ERZ837910 (study PRJEB31850, sample SAMEA3708825) | human gut metagenome | biome: human gut; feature: human-associated habitat; material: faeces | place: China | collected 2014 ... | reverse complement strand
CGTCAACCACGGCCTGCGGGGCGAGACTGCAGACCGGGACGAAGCCTTTGTCCGGGCCGAATGTGCCCGGCTGGGGGTGCCGCTGACAGTCTTCCGCCCGGCAGATGTGGGAATGGCTGTGCCGCCCCATGCCGGGGAGGACTGGGCCCGCAGACTCCGCTACGCCTGCTTTGCCCAACTGCTGGCAGGCGGGATAGACTGCATTGCAATGGCCCATACTGCTACTGACCAGGCCGAGACCCTGCTGTTCCGGCTGGCCCGGGGCACCGGGCTGCACGGGGCAGGGGGCATCCGGCCCAGGCGGCCCGGTTACAGCCGCCCGCTGTTGGGCCTGACCCGGGCCGAGACCGAAGCGCTCTGCGCCGCCTTTGAGCAGGGCTGGGTGACGGACGAGACGAACGATTCCGATGCTTACGCCCGCAACCGTCTGCGCCATGGGGCCGTTCCGGCCCTGCACAGCGTCAACGCCGCGGCAGAGGAAAATCTGGCCCGCTTCTGTGAAAAGGCGGCCCGCGCGGATGCCTACTTTGCCAGGCAGGCAGAACAGCTGCTTTCCATCGCGCGTCTGGATGCAGCCCAGACTGCCCGCAAGGCCCCGAAAGCCAAGGCGGCGTGGCGGCTGGAGCCGCTGCAGGGTGCTGACCCGCTCATTCTGGAAGCGGCGCTCCACAGCCTTGTTGCCCCGGTGCGGGATGCCGAGGAAAAGTACATCCGCCTGCTGGCAGAGCTGGTGGAGCAGGGGAGCGGGGCGGTGCAATTGACCGATACGGTCCGCTTCTGCGCAGGCAGCGGGATGCTCTGGCAGGAAAGGAGTCGGCCGGAAGCGGCTGTGGCCCCTGCGTTTTCGCTGCCGTTTGCCCCTGCCGATGGGGCGGAATTTGCTCTGCCCGGGGGCCAAACCCTGAAAACACGGCTTTTTGTAAGCGGTTTTCGAGAAAAAACACAGGGTGTTCATAAAAAAGACTTAAAAAATCGGGCGGATTATGCTAGAATAACCTTGTTATATTCTGCCCTTACACTGCGCACCCGTCAACCGGGAGACCGGTTCCGGCCTGCGGGGCGGGGGCTGAGCAAGCCCTTGCGCAAATGGATGAATGAGGCAGGCATTCCTGCCGGAATACGAGAGGGCCTGCCGCTGCTGGCGGCGGGCAGTGAGATCCTGTGGGTCTGTGGGGAGGGCTTTGCCGAGGGGCTGGCCCCGGACGAGGAGACTGTACAGATCTTGCAGTTGGAATTGGAAAATGGAGGAACAACCCATGAGCATGAATGACGATATCAAGAACATCTTGGTCAGTGAGGAAGCACTGAAAGCCAAGGTTGCCGAACTGGGTGCACAGATCAGCAGGGATTACGAGGGCAGAAACCTTGTCCTCGTCTCCATCCTCAAGGGTTCGGTGGTCTTTATGGCCGACCTGATGCGGGCTGTGACCATCCCCTGCAGCATTGATTTTATGGTCGTGTCCAGCTACGGCGGCAGCAATACCACCACCAGCGGTCTGGTCAAGATCATCAAGGATCTGGACGGCGACCTGTCCGGCAAGGACGTGCTGATCGTGGAGGACATTCTGGATACCGGTGTCACCCTTTCCAAGCTGGTGCCCATGCTCAAGATGCGCAACCCGAATTCCGTGAAGATCTGCACCATTCTCGACAAGCCCAGCCGCCGCAAGGCCGACATCCAGCCCGATTACGAGGGCTTCCAGGTGCCGGACGAGTTTGTGGTGGGCTATGGTCTGGACTACGATGAGAAATACCGCAACCTGCCCTATGTGGGTGTGCTGAAACCGGAAATCTACGCATAACAAAAACGAATTAGAACTGGAGTTGATCCCTTTTGCAACCGAAACGACCTCGCTTTAATCCCCTGATCCTGGCGCTGGCACTGGCCGGTGTTCTGATGATCTGGTCGGTGCTGGGCACCAGCGACAGCAGTACCGGCGGCTCCACCATGAGCTACTCGACTGTGGTGCACTACTTTGAGAACAACCAGGTCACAGCCTTCACGCTGGACCGCAACACCAGCATCATCACCCTGACGCTGAAGGAGGGCAAGCAGGAGCTGCCCGAAACCACAGGTGCCACCGCTGCCACACAGGCCTCCGGCGGCCTGCTGAGCAATATGTTCTCCTCCTCCACCTCTTCCGTGGGGGCGACCAGAAACGATGACGGCACGGTGACGGTGCGCTACAAGCTGCCCTACGCCTATGTGTTTATCGAGAACGTCCAGCAGTATATCGATTCCTACGACGCAGCCAACCCGACCGCGCCCATGGAGTACGATTACACCACCCTGAAGGAGTCCATCCCCTGGATGGAGATCCTGTTCTACCTGGGAATGCTGGGCTGCACCGGCTTCCTGCTCTTCTCCATGATGCGCGGCGGCGCTGGCGGCGGCGGTATTATGAACGTGGGCAAGGCCAAGGTGAAGGACGAACACGAGAACAAAAAGACCGCGACCTTTGCCGACGTTGCCGGTGAGGACGAGGAAAAGGAAGAGCTGAAGGAGGTCGTGGAGTTCCTCAAGAGCCCCGACAAGTTCAACACGCTGGGTGCCCGCATCCCCCACGGCGTTCTGCTGGTGGGCCCTCCGGGTACCGGTAAGACCCTGCTGGCCCGTGCCTGCGCCGGTGAGGCGGGGGTGCCCTTCTACTCCATTTCCGGCTCCGACTTCGTGGAAATGTACGTCGGTGTCGGCGCATCCCGTGTGCGTGACCTGTTTGATAAGGCCAAAAAGACCATGCCCTGCATCATCTTCATCGATGAGATCGATGCCGTGGGCCGTCAGCGCGGCGCAGGTCTGGGCGGCGGCCACGACGAGCGGGAGCAGACCCTGAACCAGCTGCTGGTCGAGATGGACGGCTTTGAGGCCAACGATGGTGTCATCGTGATGGCAGCCACCAACCGTGCCGACATTCTGGATAAGGCCCTGCTCCGTCCGGGCCGCTTTGACCGTCAGGTCTATGTAGGCCTGCCCGATGTCAAGGGCCGCGAGGAGATCCTCAAGGTCCACACCAAGAATAAGCCTCTGGCTCCCGATGTCTCCCTCAGGGTCATCGCACAGCGCACCGCGGGTTTTGCGGGTGCTGACCTGGAGAACCTGGTCAATGAGGCCGCTCTGCTGGCTGCCCGCCGCAGTCGCAAGGCCATCACCATGGAGGACATCGAGGAAGCTTCCATGAAGGTCATGGCAGGCCCTGAGAAGAAGAGCCGCGTTGTGACTGCCGAGGAAAAGAAGCTGACTGCCTACCATGAGGCGGGCCACGCCGTGGCAGGCTTCTATTGCAAGCACCATCCCCGTGTGCATGAGATCACCATCATTCCCCGCGGCCAGGCTGGCGGCTACACCATGTATCTGCCTGAAAAGGATCGCAGCTATGTGACCAAGGGTGAGATGTTCGAGGATATCGTTTCCAGCCTGGGCGGCCGTGTGGCCGAGCAGCTGATCCTGGAGGATATCTCCACCGGTGCCTCCAACGACCTGCAGCAGGCAACCAACATTGCCCGCCAGATGATCACCAAGTACGGCTTCTCCGAGCGCCTGGGCCCTGTGGTCTACGGCACCTCGCAGGAGGAGACCTTCCTGGGCCGTGATTTCACCCAGGGCAAGGGCTACAGCGAGAGCACCGCTGCCGAGATCGATGGCGAGATGCGGGATATCATCGATGAGGCTTACGAGACCTGCCGCCGCACCCTGACGGAGCACATCGACCAGCTCCATGCGCTGGCACAGGCTCTGATGGAACGCGAAAAGCTGAACGAGCAGGAGTTCAACACTGTGATGGCCGGCGGCAAGCTGCCCCCGCGTGATGGTGACGAGCCTGCACAGGAACCCGCCGCACCGGCAGCCCCGGTGGAGACCGCAGAGCCTGCCGAGAGCGCAGAGCCCGCTGAACAGGCGGAGCAGGCTGTGCTGGGCGAGGAAATGCCCGACCCGGCGCAGGATGCCCTGCAGGAAAACGAATGATCGAAGGGAGCGAGTGTCGTGGAGGAAAATTTTAACCCGGTCGCACGCACCCGGGCCAACTATTATACCCCGGGCAGCCCGGTGCAGTTCGTCTGTGTGGAGCTGCTCAAGGGCGAACTCAGCGGCGAGAACGCAGTCTGCCTGACCTTCAAGAACATCTCCAAGGTCACCCTGACTGCGCTGGAGATCCACTTCAAGTGCAAGGGTGTGGATGGCATCATCCTGTGTGAGGATGCCTTTGAGTACCGCGAGATCGAGGTCAAGCCCGGTGAGAGCTTTGGCATGGACGATGCCGTGTTCGTGACCCAGAAGGCTATCACCAGCGTGGATGTGGTCCTGAAGAACGTATACAGCGGCAAAAAGGTCGTGCATCTGGATGCCATCAAGCGCGTCCGCCTGCCGGCCCCGCGCCGCCTGAGTCCGGAGCTGGAAAAGGCACTGGAAAGCCGGATGAACCGCACCGGCCTCAAGTATATGCCGCAGGTGTTCGAGAACGGCTGGTACTGTGCCTGCGGTTCCTTCCACCCGAAGGAAGAGGACACAGTCTACTGCACCGAGTGCGGCTGTGACCGCATCCTGCTGCAGAACGCCCTGAACACCCTGCTGCAGCCCGGCCAGAAGGCCGCCCCTGCAGAGCAGGCCCCGGCGGCGGAGGCCACCCGCGTGGCGAGCGCCGCTCCGCAGGAAGAGCCGACCCGCATCGTGGCCAGCGCGCCGGTGCAGGCAGAACCCACTCGGGTCATCCCGACGGCCCGCCCGGCAGAGCCTGTCGGCGCACCGACCAGCTTTGCACCGCCGGTGGAGCACACGCCTGCTCCGGAAGCAGAGCCCACCCGTGTGCTGGATGCTGCCACCCGCGCGGCGTTCCCCGGCAGCGGTGCAGCGGCTGTGGATGACGAGGGCACCCGTGTGATGCCTGCTGCTGCCCGCCGTGCCGCCCCGGCCCGCCAGCCGGAACCCGAGGTGGAGCAGTACGATGAGGAGGACGATGCGGAAGAGAGCCGTGACGGCATTGCCGAGACCCTCGTCCGCTGGGTCCCGCCCATCACCGCCATCGTCTGCGCAGGCATTGCGCTGTGGGGCTTCGTCTATTATCAGTTTATGATGTAAATGAATGACGGAGGAGGCTGCGCTTCCTCCGTTTTTTGGTTGTACGAAGGAGAAACGTTATGCCCGACGAAGCACTGCAAACCGCTTTTGAGATCAAAACTACCTGCGATGAGATCAGCCGCAAGCTGCTGCGCTGGCACTGGGAGAACAAGCCCGGGGAGCACAGCCTGGGAGCCCTGCTGGATCACATCCGCACCCGCCAGCAGGAGAGCCCCGAATATTATGACCGTCTGCCCGATCTGGCGGGCCGAAACAGCTGGCAGCAGCTGGATACCACCCTGTGTATGCGGGTGCTGCTGGACCCTGAAAAGGATGCTGCGCACCAGCTGGATCTGCTGGGCAATACGGAGCACCCTGCTGCTGCCCGCCGGGCCTGCAACGCGGTGCGCACTGCCCGCAATGAAGCGGCCCATGCTTCTGACCGCACGGCGGCTGCGCAGGCGGCGATCCTCTTCAACGAGGCCGTGGAAGCACTGGAAGAGGGCTATGCGGGCGCGCCCCTGCGCACCAGTGAGCTGGGCCAGTATTACCGGCTGGCTGAGGATTATCTGAGCCGCTGCGGGGCCAAAAAGCCCATTGCGTCGGCGGCCCCGGAAGAGAAAGCCCCTCGCGCGGCAAAGTCCGGCCAGAGCACTGCGGGCAGGAAAAAAGAGGGGACTTCCGGCAGCGCTTCCCGCCGCAGCAGCACAAAGCAGAACACGAGCGGCCGCAGTTCCGGCAGCAGACCCCAGAACCGGAAGCAGGGCAGCAGCCGGAACAGCCGTGCCCGGGCCAGGCAGAAGCAGAAACAGGCCAACCGCACCGTTCTGCTGGTACTGCTGGCGATCCTGGCCGTGGGTCTGCTGATTCGCGGCTTTACCATGAACTGGCAGTGAAAGAGCGAGGGAACTATGAAGCAAAAACTGATTTTTCTGGATATTGACGGTACTTTGCTGCCGCCCGGTGAGATGACCGTTCCGGCCAGTGCCGTGGAGGCCATCCGGCAGGCCCGGGCCAACGGCCACAAGGTGTTTCTGTGCACCGGCCGCAACCTGCGCATGACGAAACCGCTGCTTGCCTACGGTTTCGATGGCTTTGTCTGCTCTGCAGGCGGCTATGTAGGCTGTGATGGGAAAATTCTCGTGGATCTTCCCATGGAGCCTGCGCAGGTCGAGGGCCTGCGGGAGGTGCTGGGGCGTGCCGGTGCCGAGTGTACACTGGAAGCCCGAGATGATACTTACGGCGGCATCAGGATGATCGAGCGGTTCGCCCATTTGTTCCCCCGCAAGCCGGGGCAGCTGAACAGCGAGGCCGAGCGCTGGCGCAAAACGATGGAGTATGGCTTGACCATCCGGCCCATTGAGGAATACCACGGAGAGCCGGTTTACAAGGTGGTGTTCATCGCCCCCAACGAGGCCTGCCTTGCCGAGGCGAAGCAGCTGTATGAGGATCAGTTCATCTTCTGCGAGTCCCGGCTGGGGGATACCCCGTCAGCCATCGTCAACGGGGAGCTCATCAACCGCAAGTTCAACAAGGGCACCGGCATCAAGGCCATCTGTGATGAGCTGGGGTGTTCGCTGGCCGATACCATCGGCTTTGGCGACAGCGACAATGACCTGCAGATGACCGATGTGGTAGGCATCAGCATTTGCATGGCCAACGGCTCTGACAACCTGAAAAAGCTCTGCGACCGCATCTGCCCGGCTGTGACGGAGGACGGCGTGGCAAGGGAGCTCAAAACTCTGGGCCTGATCTGAGAGCAGCCCTCCGCAAAAGAAGAGATGATAACAAAAAATTCCCGCTCCATCGAGCGGGAATTTTTGTTAGAGAGGGTTATTTCTGATGGACTGCCTTGTGATATACCGCGTAGGCGATCACGGCAGAGAGGGCCTCTGTGATCCAGAAGGCGTGCCAGACACCGGTAGGGCCCATGCGGCCGCACAGCACCCACGCAATGGGCATGATGAAGATGATATAGCGGCAGAGGGAGATGACCAGCGAGGGCACGCCCTTGCCCAGACCCTCCAGCGCGCCGGAGGAGGTGGTAGACACTGCCGAGACGATGAATCCCAGGCAGATGACCCGCAGGGCGGTCTGGCCGATGGCGATGGTCTCGGGGTTAGAGGTGAACAGACCCATCAGCGGGCCTGCAATGGTCAGGCAGAGCAGGGTGCCAATGGCCATGATCCCGGCGCTCAGGCCCAGTGTCAGGTTGTAGAGCCTGGACACACGGCCATGCTCCCGGGCACCGTAGTTGTAGCCCACCAGTGGGCGCATCCCCTGCACGATGCCGTTGGCCGGCAGGTAAAGGAAGGTCTGGAGTTTGTAGTAGATGCCCAGCACCGTCACATAGCTCTGGGAGTAGACCGCCAGCAGGCCGTTCAGGAAGGTGACCAGCAGGCTGGGCAGGGCCAGATTCAGGATGGCCGGTACGCCGATGGCATAGAGCTTGCCGTCAAGGGCGGCATCGAACCGCAGGCAGCGGCGGGAGAAGCGGACGGCGACTTCGGTGGTGCAGTAGACATAGAGGTAGACCACAAGGGAAACGGTCTGCCCGATGCCGGTGGCAAGGGCCGCACCGGCAATGCCCAGGGCGGGCACCGGCCCAAGGCCGAAGATGAGGACGGGGTCGAGGGCGATGTTGGTCACGCAGCCGGTGATCAGCGCCACCATGGCAACGTTCATCCGGCCCACGGACTGGAAGATCTTCTCAAAGGCGAGGTCTGCCATGTTGACCAGCGAGAACAGGAACACGATGGTGGAGTAGGTCACGCCCATGTCCACCAGAGTGGGATCGGTAGTGAAGCGGCGCAGGAAGCCGGGCATAATGGCAATGCAGAGGACCATGCCCAGCACGCCGTGCAGCAGGGAGAACATCATGCCATGGGTGGCGGCCCGGTTGGCGTTTTCGTGGTCGCCTGCGCCGAGGTAGAGCGCGATCTGGGCATTGATGCCGATGCCGAAGCCGATGGCTACGGCATTGACAAAGTTCTGGATGGGAAACACCAGCGAAAGCGCCGTCATGGCCTGCTCGCTGATCTGAGCCACAAAGAGGCTGTCCACGATGTTGTACAGGCTGTTCACCAGCATCGAGATGACGTTGGGCAGGGCCATGGAGAGCAGCAGCGGGAACACCGGTCTGGTTTTCATAAAAGTATCGTTCATTTTCATTGCTCCTGAGGGTCAGATTTGGATTTGAAGGCAAAGCAAAAGCCACACAATGGCTTTTGTACCATTGTGTGGCGAAAAGTTGCAGAATGCTGTAAAAATCCACACGATATTTTATTGGTCCAAAGATACCACATCACAGGGATACTTGTCAAGGACTTTTTAAAATAAAAGTATGACTTTTTGCAGTGGGCCCTTGCCCTTGACATGGGGCGCGGCGGCGGTAAAATAAGAGCAGAACGCACAAAAGGAGGATCTGCCATGAAATGGATGATTGCGTCAGACCTGCACGGGTCGGCTTACTACTGCCGCAAAATGCTGGAGGCCTTTGAGCGGGAGGAAGCCGATCGGCTGTTCCTGTTGGGCGACCTGCTCTACCACGGCCCCCGCAACGACCTGCCCCGGGAGTACGCCCCCAAGGAGGTCATCCCCTTGCTGAACGGGAAAAAGGAGAAGCTGCTCTGCGTGCGGGGCAACTGTGATGCCGAGGTGGACCAGATGGTGCTGGAATTCCCCGTGCTGGCCGATTATGCGGTGCTTCCGGTGGAGCAGCGGCTCATTTATGCGACCCACGGGCATATCTATCATGTGAAAAATCTGCCGCCGCTGGCCCCGGGAGATGTGCTGCTGCACGGGCATACCCATGTTCCGGCCTGGACAGAGTTCGGGCAGGGAAATCTTTACCTGAATCCGGGTTCTGTGAGCATCCCCAAGGAGAACAGCCCCCACAGCTACATGACCCTGGAAGGAAACACGATGCAATGGAAAGAGCTGGAAAGCAGCGCTGTTTTCCATGAACTGACCCTTTGATAAAGTCCCCCGGCCGGTTTTGCGGGCAGCTTGAAATTTGCCCACCGGTATGGTATGATAAAAAAGAAAACAGATCGGCAAAGTTCCGCAGAACAGTGCTGTGCGGGGCAGGAGCCTTTTTGTTTCCACAATGAGTTAGCCAAAACTAACAAAATGACGAAAACAGCGGGCTGGACTTGTGCAGTTTGACAGGGGTGCCCGCAGATACAGCATGGAGGGAACAACAATGGTAGAAACGATCCTGAGGGTCGATGGTATGATGTGTGGTATGTGCGAGAGCCACATCAATGATGTGGTGCGCAAGACCGCCCGGGTGAACAAGGTGACTTCTTCCCACACCAAGGGCGAAACGGTCATCGTCTCGGAGCAGCCGGTGGATGTGGAGGCGCTGAAGGCTGCCATTGCCGAAACAGGCTACACCGTGACCGGCGTGCAGACCCGGCCCTATGAAAAAAAGGGCTTCTTCTCGTTCCTGAAAAAGTAACAGCCCGGTGTTTCTGGCCGGGCTGATCATGCAAAACAGGAGGTATCTCGTTATGAGGATCTTGGTGTACGGCGCAGGCGTTCAGGGCTGTCAGCTGGCCCACAGTCTGGCACAGAACAAGAAAAATGTGGTCACCCTGCTGGCCCGGGGCGAGTGGAAGGAGGTCATTGACCAGAAGGGCCTGACCATCCGCCACATGCTCCAGCGGAAAACAACGGTGGATCGGATGCAGACAACAGATGTACTGGCCCCCGAGGATGTGTATGACCTTGTGTTTGTCACGGTGCAGGCCGGGCAGCTGGCCGATGTGCTGCCCATCCTCAAGGCAAACCGGAGCCAGTACTTCATCTTTGTGGGCAATGATCCCTATGCGCAGGAGATGCTGCAGGCCATGCAGCGCCCGGTGGATAAGATCGCCTTTGGCTTCCAGAACAATGCGGGCCGCCGGGAGCATGACCGGCTGGTCAGTGTGCACATGGGGATGGGAATGACCGTTGGCGGCGCAACCGCACCCCTGTCCGGCGCATTTCGCCTGCGGCTGCAGGCTGCCTTTGAGGGGACTCACTACAAGCTGACCTATTACAGCGATATGGACGAGTGGCTCAAGAGCCACATCGCCTTTATCCTGCCCTGCGCCTATGCCTGCTATGCGGTGGATGGGGAACTTTCCCGCACCACAGTGGAACAGCGCAGGATGATCGTGGATGCCGCCTGGGAGTGCTGTGAGATGCTGAAAGCGGCAGGTGTTCCCGTGAACGATGCGGAGAACACCGATCGCTACCGCGAGGGCACCAAACAGCGGAAAAAGACCGAGCGGATGGTCTACTGGATGGCGCAGACGGTCGTTGGGAAGTGGTGCATTTCGGATCACGCCATGCGTGCGGTGAGCGAGATGCAGTATCTGGATGAAGCGTTTGCCGCCCTGCGCGCCACCACATTGGTGGAGATGACTGCCTGGGATGAACTGCGCAGATCCCTGCCCAGAAAGAAGTAAGAGCCGGAAAATGTCCGGAGCATGAGAAAAAGCCTGTCGTTTTTTGGCTTAACAGTGATAAGGAACTAATTTACTTATCAACTGTTAGCTGACGGTTT
>ERZ837910.5854-NODE-5854-length-10620-cov-3.388263_pt1 | contig 10620 bp, 8 predicted proteins | sample MGYA00519940_ERZ837910 | MGnify/ENA primary metagenome ERZ837910 (study PRJEB31850, sample SAMEA3708825) | human gut metagenome | biome: human gut; feature: human-associated habitat; material: faeces | place: China | collected 2014 ... | reverse complement strand
CTCCGGGCAGGAGGCCCGGAGGAGCAGCTGTTGTCTTTACTTTTTGACGAGGTACTTGCGCATATCCAGAGAGCAGGCGACCAGAATGATGAGGCCCTTGATGATGTACTGCAGGCTGGAATCGATGGCAAGGAAGGTCAGCGCAGCGAAGATGATACGCAGGATGAGAACGCCGAGCACGATGCCGCTGATCTTGCCGGTGCCGCCGACGAACGAAACGCCGCCGATGACGCAGGCCGCAATGGCATCACACTCATAGTTCAGGCCGGTGGACTGCGTGATGGAGCTGATGCGCGCGCCCTCGATAAAGCCGGTCAGACCGTACATCACACCGGCGAATGTGTGGACAAGGACCGTCGTGCGGAAGACGTTCACGCCGGAGACATTGGCAGCCTCGGCATTCGAGCCGACGGCGAACATGTTCTTGCCGAACGTCGTCTTGTTCCACAGGAACCAGGTGATGGCAAGCAGGATGATGGCATAAAGCACATACCACGGCAGGCTGACAGCGCCGATGGAGATCATCTTGCCCTTGATGAAGCTCGAATAACCGTCGGACAGGCCGGACAGCGGCTGGCCGTTGTTATCGTTGAGCATGAAGAACACGAGGATCAGGCCATAGGTGATGAGCTGCGTGGCCAGCGTGACGATGAAGGGATGCAGCTTGAACTTTGCAACAAAGAAACCGTTGACAAAGCCGATGATCGCACCGATGGCGATGACCGCAAGAATGGCGATGCAGATACCGGCCCAGGTGGGGATGTTCGGCATCCAGCTGAACATTCTGCGGGCAAGGTCCGTCTTCTGCAGCAGGGCGGCAGAAAGGGCAGCGGACAGGCCGACGACACGGCCGCCGGAAAGGTCGGTGCCCGTCAGGACGATGCAGCCCGCAACGCCGAGCGCGAACGGAAGGGACGCAGCGGCCAGCGAGATGATGTTCGTGATGGAGCCGATCTTCAGGAAGTTATGGTTGACGATGGCGGTGTAGATGATGAAGATCGCCATCAGGATGTACAGCGCATTGTTCAGAATGCCGTCCGTCCAGAAGCGGCGCTTGTCGCGCCCGTCCAGCTTGCGGTAGTCCGCAGCCGTATTGCGAATTTTTGTCACAGGATTTGCCATGACCGAGGCCCTCCCTTAAACGTATTTTGCTGCCAGCCGCATGATTTCTTCCTGGCTGGTCGTTTTGGCATCCACTTCACCGGCAAGGCGGCCGCCCGACATGACAAGGATGCGGTCGCAGACGCCCAGAAGCTCCGGCATCTCGGACGAGACCATCAGCACGGTCTTGCCGCGGTTGGCAAGGTCGATGATGAGCTGATAAATTTCGTACTTTGCGCCGACGTCGATGCCGCGCGTCGGCTCGTCGAGCAGCAGCACGTCCGGGTCGGTAAGCAGCCAGCGGCCGAGAATGACCTTCTGCTGGTTGCCGCCGGAGAGGCTGCGGATCTTCGTCTCCTGAGACGGCGTCTTGGTGTGCATGGCATCAATGGACCACTGCGTATCCTTCTTCATGGAGCGGTTGCTCAGCCAGATGCCGCGGCGGTGCTTTTTCAGGCTGGAAATGACCGTATTCTCCCGGATATTCAGGATGGAGAAAATGCCGGTCGAGCGGCGCTCCTCCGTCAGCAGGGCAAAGCCGTTTTTGATGGACTCGCGCGCATTGCGGTTGCGGCAGGGCTTGCCGTCGAGGGTGATGGAGCCGTCCTTGCGGGTCATCACGCCGAAGATGCACTCGAGCGTCTCCGTGCGGCCGCTGCCGTCCAGGCCGGCCAAGCCGAGGATCTCGCCGCGGCGCGCCGTGAAATTCACATCGCGCAGGCCGTTATACTGGCCCGTCAGGTGCTCGACCTTCAGGAAGGGCTCGCCCGGCTTGTTCGTTTTCGGCGGGAACTGATTGTTCAGCTCACGGCCGACCATCAGGCGGATGATGTCGTTGACCTCCAGCTCGGCAGCCGGGCGGGTCGCGATCCACTGACCGTCGCGCATGACGGTGATCTCGTCGGAGATGCGCTTGATCTCCGCCATTTTATGCGAAATATAAATGATGCCCACGCCCCGGTCGCGGAGCATGTTGATAATTCGGAACAAATGCTCGACCTCGTCCTCCGTGAGAGAGGAGGTCGGCTCGTCAAATACGATGACCTTCGAACGATAGGAGACCGCCTTCGCGATCTCGACCATCTGACGCTGCGAAACGGGCATCGTGCTCATGATCCGGTGCGGATCGACATTGATGCCCAGCTCGTCGAATATTTTCATGGTCTCCCGGTACATTTTGGTCTCGTCGACCACCAGTCCGAGATGCTTCGGGTAACGCCCCAGCCAGATATTATCCATAACAGAGCGCTTCAGAGCCTGATTCAGCTCCTGATGGACCATGGCCACGCCATTGTCCAGCGCCTCTCTGCTGTTCTTGAAATTGACTTCTTTGCCTTCCAGGAGGATGGTTCCGCTGTCCTTGTTATAAATGCCGAACAGGCACTTCATCAGCGTGGATTTGCCTGCGCCGTTTTCTCCCATCAGAGCATGGACGGTTCCCCGTTTCAGCGTCAGAGAAACATGATCGAGCGCCTTGACGCCCGGGAAGGTCTTCGTGATATCCGTCATCTGCAGCAAGATATCCTGATCCATATTCATTTCATGTCCTCCTTACTTCCTTGGCCTGTTTGAAAATCTGAAAAGGAGGCTGCCGCCCTGCGGCAGCCTCCCCTTTTCGATTTCGATCAGTCAGAGTTTTATGTCCGATGCTTACGCGGTGTAGGGAGCATAAGCGACATACAGCTTCGTGGCAACGCCCTCGGCGACGCTGTACATCTCGGTGTTGCTCTCAGCCGTAGCAGCGACGGCGTCCTTCAGAGCGGTGCCTTCGCCGACAGCCTTGGCGATCTGAGCGATGGCGGCAGCCATGCCCTCGGCATCCTGCTTGACGGTGCCGGTCATCTTGCCGTTGGCAATGAGCTCCTTGGCGGAATCGGTGGCGTCAACGCCGAAGACCGGGATGGTCTTGCCGGTGCCGTTGTTGTAGCCCGCGGACTCCAGAGCGGAGATGCAGCCCTCAGCCATGTTGTCGTTGTTGCAGATGATGAGCTCGATCATGTTGTTGTTGCCCTCGTTGTACTGCGAGAGGTTCGTGTTCATGTAATCGAGTGCTGCAGCAGCGGACCACTGGCCGTTCAGGTCGACCTGATAGCCGGAGGTATTGTTGGCATCGAAGTAGACAAGCTCGGGCTTGCCGGCGGCAGTCAGGACAGCATTGGCATCCTCAACGCCGTACTGGGTGCGGTAGATGGCCTCGACGTTTGCCTCGTCGCCCTTGAACATGGCGTAGGAGATCTTGCCGTCGCCGTTCAGGTCGAGCTCGTCATAGTGCTCGAGGACGTACTCGCCGATCATCTTGCCCTGCAGATGGCCTGCCTCGGGGGCATCGGTGCCGACGAATGCGATGTTCTCATAAGCGTTCAGGACGGAAGCGGAAGCCTCGACGCCGTCCTCATCGACTGCGCGGTTGAAGAAGATAACGGGCACATCGCCGGCCAGCTCCATGATGCCCTTCGCGGTGTCGGAAGAACCGGAAGTGACCATGTTGACGATCAGCAGGTTATAGCCGTCAGCGATTGCGGTCTGGATGGCCTCGTTCTGCGTGGTCTGGTTGCCGTTGGAGTCGAAGTCCTGATAGGTAACGCCCAGCGCGTCCAGCTGTGCATCGAGAGCGGTGCGGACGCTGGAGATGTAGGTGTCGGAATAGGTGTAGTAGAACACGGCGACCTTCAGATCGGTGCCCACAGGGGTGTCGCTGTTGTCGGTGTTGTCGTTGTTCTCAGTGGCGTCGGAAGCGGGCTGAGAAGCGTCCGTCGGTGCCTCGGTCTCGTTGTCGTTGCCGCCGCAGGCGACCAGAGCAACGACCATGACAAGGACAAGAAGAAGCGCAAGAAGTTTTTTCATTGTCATTCATCCTCCATAAATTTCTGCGGAATCTCCGTTCCGCGTAATTAAATTTTAACAGAATTTGTACAAAAAACAATGAGATTTCTTACGCAGGAAGGGTGAAAACTTCACATTCTTTGTTTTGGATGTCAAAAACAATGCGTCGAATTTGTGCAAATTGCGCATATGTCAACCGAACGAGAACAGTGCCTTCTGATTCTCAATGGTGAACATCGTCTCCTTCGTCACGGTGCGCGTCGCCGTGTCGAGCAGCTCCGCCGTGCGGTAGGTCTGCCCGTCGAGCAGATTGCACACAGCCTCGACCCCGAGGTAGCCCATGGCATAGGGATTCTGCACGATCAGGGCCGAAACGGCCCCGCTCTGCAGCAGGTCGATGCACTTGACGTTCGTATCAAAGCCGACCATGCGCACGCGGCCCGCGAGGCCAAGGGAGTGCACGGCCATGGCCGCGCCGACGGCGATCGGCTCGTTGAAGCCGACGATCACATTGATCTCCGGGTGCTCCACAAGGAGCTGCACCGTGCGGACCTGTGCCGTCGTGGCGTCGGCGTTGACGTTGATTGTATAGATGTCCTTCACACGCGGGTCTCCCGCCAGCACCTCGCGAAAGCCGCTCTCGCGCTCCTGCCCGTTGCGGCTGCCGAGATCAAAGTTCACGATGCCGACCGTCAGGCTGTCCCAGTCCGTCTGCAGGGCAGCGCGCCCGGCCATGCGCCCGGCCTCGACATTGTCCGTGCCGATGCGCACACCGACGCCGTCGGAGTCCACGTCGCTGTCGATGACGGCGATCTTCAGGCCCTGCTTGGCCGCGCGGGTGATTGCCTCGGCGTTTTTCGTGTAGCTGATGGCGGAATAGACGATGGCATCTGCACCGGCAGCGACGGCTTCGTCGATAAGACGGTTCTGCTCCTCGTAGTCCTCCTCCGTCTCCGGCCCGCAGATCGTCAGATCGACGTTATACTCCGATTTTGCGGCGTTCGCTCCGGCAAAGGCAGATTTCCAGAATTCCGTGTTCGTGGATTTGGCGATGAACCATACGGAGTTCTGTGACGTGACAGTCTTGCGGCTGCAGCCCGCCGTCAGAAGCACGGCGGCCGTCAGGAAAAGTGCGGCCAGCCGTTTAGCGTTTTTCATACTCTGCCTCCTCCCGCACCTTCGGCATGCGGATATATACGCGCGTTCCCTCGTCGGGTACGCTGTCGATGGTAATGCCATAGGCCGGTCCGAAATAGATCTTCAGACGATCGTTGACGTTCTTGATCCCGATGCCGGTGTGGTCGCTGCGCTCCTTGCGCAGGATGGCCTGCACCTGCTCCGGCTCCATGCCGGTGCCGTTGTCCTCGACGGTAAACAGGATATCGTCCCCGTCCGCGCGGCACGAGATGCGGATCTCCCCCTCATCCACAAGGCCGTTGATGCCGTGGTAGATCGCGTTTTCGATGATGGGCTGCAGCGTGATCTTGTTGCACAGGTAGTCCAGGCACTCCTCCTGCACGTCGAAGGAATAGGAAAACTGATTCTTATAGCGGTGGGACTGGATCTGCAGATAGCTCTCGGCATGCTGCAGCTCGCTGCGGATGGGGATAAGCTCGTGGCCGCGGCTGATGCTGATGCGGAACAGCCGCGCCAGCGCATTGACCATCTCGACGGCCTCGGCATTTCTCCCCTGCTCACACATCCATGCAATGGAGTCGAGCGTATTATAGAGAAAGTGCGGGTTGATCTGCGCCTGCAGGGCGCGCAGCTCCGTCTTGCGCAGATTGACCTCCTCGGCACGCACCTGCTCCATGAGGCGCTGGATCTGCACGACCATCTGCCCGAACGAATCCGACAGCACGCGCACCTCGCGCGCACCGCCGACCGGAACATAGGTGAAATTGTCCGCATCCTGCTCGAACTGACGCATGGCTGCCGTCAGGCCGTGCATGGGGCGGGAAAGCGTGCGGAACAGCACAAAGCTGATGATGACGGCGGCCAGCAGGATACCGATGCCGGAGGCGGCCAGAATGCGGCTGACCTCCTGCACGCTCTCGGTGATGAGCTCCTCGACGAAGCTCACACCGACAACGCGCCAATGGCTGTTTTCCAGCGAGGTGAGCGTATAGATCATGCTGCCGCTCTCGTTGCTGCCGTCCGGCAGGCCCGCGATGAGCGACGTGTTCTCCCGCTTGAGGTCGGAATAGATGAGCTGCTGCTGCGGGTGATAGATGATGTTGCCGCTCTGGTCCATCAGGAAGCAGTAGCCGTGCTGGCCGATGCCGACGTCGTTCAGGTAGGCGGAAATGCTGCTGAAGCTGATGTCCAGCGCGATCCATTCCTCGCGGCCCGGCGCATCGAGCGGCGCAACGAGCGTGACGACCCACGGATAATAGCCCTGAAAGATCGAGGCCACATGAGGCGTGGAGACATAGCCGCCGGCATAGGCGTCCATTTTATCGGGATCAAACGAAAGATTCTGATAAATCTCCGTGCGCTTTGCCGCGCGCGACCGGCAGTCCACAAGCCCGCCCGCCGCGTCATAGGTCGTAACGGCCACAACGTCCGGCCGGATCTGCAGGAAGGCGGCAAAGAAGTCGTCCCGGTCCTGCCGCGGATCCTCGAGCTTGCGCTCGAGCAGCTCCATGAGGCTGTTGACATCGTCCAGATAGTCCTCGACCGTCTTGCCTACCTGGGCGACGGACTGGCGCGCAGAGGTCTGCACGCTCCGGATGAGCGAGCGCTGATAGGTCTGCAGGAACACGGCCATGGCTCCCAGCACGATGGCCGTGATGGTACCGACGAGCGCCAGCACCAAAATGGATGTCATGCTCAGGCCGCGTCTTTTCCGCGTCATGCTCCATCGCCTCCCCGCTCGCTCTCGGCCCGGCGCAGCTGCGCGGGCGATGTGCCGTAGTATTTTTTAAAGCAGAAGCTGAAATAGTGCTGGTCGGAATAGCCGCACTGCCGCGCGACCTCGTAAATTTTCAGGCTGCTCGTCGTCAGCAGGGCGTGGGCGACCTCCATGCGCTTTTTGATAAGCAGGTTCATGAACGTGTCGCCTGCGTACTTCTTCATATTGGCGCTGAGGTAGTTCGGGCTGACGTGAAGCTGCTCGCTCACGCCGCCGAGGGAGAGGTCCTCCTCCATATACTGCTTTTCAATGGTCTCCATGGCCTGCGCGCACAGCAGGCTCACGCCGTCGCGCCGCCGCTCGGCCAGCAGGTCGCGCGCCGCAAGGCACAGCGCCGTGACGCGCCGCTGCAGCTCCTGCGGGGGTGAAATGGAAAACAGCGGCTCCGGGATACGGCACCGGCGCAGCAGCGCAGCCGCCTCCCCCGGCGAGACCGCCGTGTGGAGCACGCGCTGGGCCAGTGCCAGCACCTGCAGCGTCACGCTGTCGCTCTCCGCCGTGCCGCTCGATGCGCCGAAGCTCTGCACGAGCTGCTTTTCCAGCTCCTCACGGCTGCCGGAGCGCAGCAAATTGTCCAGCGGCGCCAGCAGGGCGCCGAGGTCCGTCTGCGCCGTTCCGCTCTCCGCCGCGATCTGCGAAATGTGATAGATGCCGCTCTCGCCCGCAAAGCGCTGGGCGTCCACCGCCTCGCGGCTGGCCGCGTGGCAGCGGCAAAAGCTCGTAAACGGGTGACTGATGCCCACGATCGCCCGCAGCTCCAGCACACGGGCGAAGGACTGGCGCAGCTCGTCGATGGCAAGCTCCAGTCCGCGCGGCTCCTCCTCCGCGATCAGCAGCGTCAGCAGACGTCCGCCGGAATACACGCTCCGGCTGCGGCAAAGCTTGCCAAGCAGCATGTCCACGGTATAGGCCATGTCCGGCGTCGTGCGGTTCTTGCCGTCCTGCTCCAGCCGGATGGCAAGGACCGTCAGAGAATACCGCTCCTGCCCGGCAGCCAGAATGCCCGCGCCGACCAGAGAGGCCAGCAGCGCGGGATCGTCCTGCTGCGCCTCCTCGGCAAAGCCGTCGAGCAGCAGCGGCAGCAAAAACTCTGTCTTTTCAAGGCGGAGCTGCAGCTGAGCCTCGCTCTGCGTCTCGCCCTTCATCTCGCTTATGCGGCTGTCCATTATACCGCGTATTCTTATAAGTTCCTGCGTCAGTTCGGACGACGATACCGGCTTTAAAATGTAGCTTATGACATTGTATTTTATGGCGGTCTGGGCATAGGTAAAGCTGTCGTATCCGCTTAAAATGACTATCTGTGTGGCGGGGCGTATCTCGCGTATGCGCGAGGCAAGCTCCAGCCCGGAAAGTATGGGCATTTTTATATCGGTCATGACGAGGTCGGGTTCAAACTGTTCGACCATTTCGAGCGCCTCGGCGCCGTTTTCGGCTGCTCCGACTACCTCAAATCCGGCGGACTTCCAATCGACTGAGTGCAAAATAGCTTCCCTTAAGTCCCTTTCGTCCTCTGCTATAAGCAATGTGTACATTTCTTTGTCTCCCGTCTGACCGAAGCGGTCCTTCATAATTCTAATTTTACAAAAAATTGTGCCCGATTTCAAGGGCTGACAGACCGATTTCTTTTAAATACCGCGAATAAAATAATATTGCACTGTGTTTTTGCCGTTAAACTGTTGACAGAACGATGTAAAAAAGTGTAAAATGATAATTGGTATAGTTTTGTTTTTAAAGGGCGGGTCTCTGCTTTTTTGCCACTTTGTCTACAAAAAAGGAGGAATCGTGTGGATACTGTTACCGTGCTGTATTCCGAAATAAATATTCTGTGTATGGTGATCATGATCGTAATTGCGATCAAATCGGCGGTCTCCGGCTTCGGACATTCGGCGAGAGTGAGGCTGTTCAGAGCCTCGGTCTGGTTTGCAGCCGCCGCAAACGGTTTCGATTTTTTGTGGAACTTGAATCTCAGGTGTCAGTGGCCTGTAAACGCCACTTTGATGTGGTGTATTGATTTTCTCTATTTTGTCTCTTTCGGACTGTCATCGTACTGCTGGCTTATCTTCACCGAATCGAGAATAAATAAAAGCATTCTGAAAAGCAAATCAATCCTGACACTGCTTCTTGTGCCGCTGGCAGTGCTTGTGACACTGTTGATAGCGTCCTATTTCAACGGATGTCTGTTTTTTTTGACGCAGCCGGCAATTATCACCGCGGCAGCCTTTTTTACCTTCAGCAGATACTGTCCTACTGTTACTTCTGTGTTTCGTCTTTAAGGTGTCTGACGGCGATATTCAAAAAAGAAAACTATGATCACCGTCTTGACTTCCTGACCCTTGCGTCATTTATGGTCGCACCGCTCATAGGCGGTGTTATACAAATCATTTTTCAGGATGTTCCGGTGCTTTCGGTGGGAATAGTGATATCATTCCTGCTTGCCTATATAAATATTATTGAGAGTCTTATTTCTCTCGATCCGCTGACCGGGATCTCAAACCGCAAAAAGCTTCTGCAGCAGCTTTTATACAGGCTGCAAAATATAAAGCCGGACGAAAAGCTCTATTTTCTTTTTATAGATGTGGATAAATTCAAGCGGATAAACGACAGCTACGGTCACGTTGAAGGCGACAGGGTTCTTACGGATATTGCCTTGCTTCTGACCAGGCATACGACCGGCACTGACAGTTGTGTCGGAAGGTACGGCGGTGACGAGTTTGCCGTAATATTCACATTGAAAAAGACAATGAGTGACGATATATGCGCCAGATTTATTGAGTGTCTTCACGATAATGATATCACTGCCGGAGGAGAACATAAGGTGACTCTGAGCATCGGCTGCACCGAATGTACTCAGTCTGACAGCATAAAAGACATTATCGCCCGGGCGGATAAAGAAATGTATGAAATAAAAAAGCATAAGGCCGTTGATCATTGCATATCATAAGGTCAACAGACGGCTCTTTTAACATCGGCGTAATTAGATTTGAGGAAATTTTGCGGCGCTGCCGCATTTATAATGAAAGGTGTTTGAAAAAATGAGCGAGTATATCAAGTATTCCTATGAACAGCTGAAGACCTTCTGTGAGGACTGTTTCTGCCATTTCGGCTTTACGCCGGATGAAAGCGGAATAATCACCGACGTGCTTCTTATGTCCGATCTTTTCGGTATTGAGTCGCACGGCATGCAGAGACTTGCGCGCTACCACAAGGGTATCGAAAAGGGACTGATCAAGGTCGATGCAAAGCCTGAGATAGTTTTTGAAACCCCGGTATCAGCCGTTATTGACGGTCACGACGGCATGGGTCAGCTTATCTCACACAAGGCTATGGAGATAGCCATTGAAAAGGCAAAAAAGGTCGGAATGGCTGTGGTCACGGTACGCAATTCGAACCACTTCGGTATTGCCGGCTACTACGCAAAAATGGCTTGCGACGCAGGGCTGCTCGGAATGGCTATGACCAACAGCGAGGCTATAATGGTGCCGACCTTCGGAAGAAAGGCGATGCTGGGCAGCAATCCTATCGCAGTTGCGATGCCTGCCGAACCGTATGATTTCTTCTTTGACGCATCGACCACCGTCGTAACGCGCGGAAAGCTTGAAATATACAACAAGCTCGGCAAGCCGCTGCCACAGGGCTGGGCGCTTGACAAGGACGGCAAGGGCACTACCGATGCCGCCGACGTTCTGAAAAACATCGTTGCCAAAAAAGGCGGCGGAATCATGCCGCTCGGCGGCGAGACCGAGCAGACAGGCAGCCACAAGGGCTACGGCTATGGTATGCTG
>ERZ837910.5843-NODE-5843-length-10639-cov-14.988473_pt1 | contig 10639 bp, 10 predicted proteins | sample MGYA00519940_ERZ837910 | MGnify/ENA primary metagenome ERZ837910 (study PRJEB31850, sample SAMEA3708825) | human gut metagenome | biome: human gut; feature: human-associated habitat; material: faeces | place: China | collected 2014 ... | reverse complement strand
CACCTGCCTTTTAAGCAGGGTGTCCGGGGTTCGAATCCCCGACGAGGCACCAAAAGAGGAAGACACCTTTTGGTATCTTCCTCTTTTGCTGTCTTGCCTCCGGGGAGTCGAAGCTTATACCCCCTTGCGGGGTAAATCCCCGACGAGGCACCAGAAACAAAGCCACCCCTAAGGGGTGGCTTTGTTTCTGGTGCAGCACTTTTGCTTCGCAAAAGTGGTCGCCTGCGGGCGGGTGACTGAACGCGAGCGGGGGAACCCGCTAAGGTTCCCCCCCCTCACACTCCCCCTTCCTTGCGATAGGCAGGGGTGAGGGAACAAAACCGGTGGGCAATCACAAAATAGGAAGACACCTTTTGGTATCTTTCTCTTTTGCTGTCTTGCCTCCGGGAAGTCGAAGCTTATACCTCCTTCCCGCAGAAAGCACCGCGGGGCTATTTTCTCTCCGCCGCCAGCTTCAGCAGGGTCTCTTTATCGTTAGGCGTTCCGTCCAGCACGGCGTTCAGCAGATACTGCAGCGCATCACCGACCTCGCTCCCCCGCAGTCCCAGTGCCATCAGGTCGCCGCCCTTCACCGCCAGGTCCTTCAGCGAAAAGCACTGCCGCTTCGCCAGCAGCGTGTTCAGAAGATCCTCCGCCTGCTGTATATCCGCCAGACGGCAGCGATCCTCCGGGCTTTGGGCGGCGTTGTCGGCCCGCTTCACCTCCAGCAGCTGCCGAAACGTCTCCTCTCCCAGCTGCGACACGGCGCGGGCAATAGCCTTCTCCGTCCGGGCAATATCCCGGTCGTGCCAGCGCACCAGTGTCACGATGCGTTCGGCCGTGCGGTTGTCCATCCGCAGGCGGCGGCAGATATCCGCCGCCAGGTCCGCCGAGATGGCCGGGTGACCATAAAAGTGCCCCACGCCCTGTTCATCCCGGGTAAAGCACGCCGGCTTGCCGATATCATGGAGCAGCATAGTCCAGCGCAGGACCACCTCCGCCGGGACGGCGGCCACTGCGTGGGCGCTGTGCCCCCACACGTCGTAGATATGATGGCGATTGTGCTGATCGAAGCCCACGCAGGGCGCGATCTCCGGCAGGAACATCGCCAGCACGTCCGGCCAGTTCAACAGCACCGGCAGCACGTGACTGCCGCACAGCAGCTTGTCTGTCTCCGTCAGGACGCGCTCCGGCGCGATACAGCGCAGCAGCGGCGCCTTCACCCGCAGCGCCGCATCAGTCCGCGGCTCGACCGAAAATCCCAGCACGGCGGCGAACCGCAGCGTCCGCAGGATACGCAGCGCATCCTCCTCAAAGCGTCGTTCCGGCTCTCCCACACACCGCAGGATACCCGCCTCCAGATCCTCCCGTCCGCCATACAGATCGGTGATATGGCCACGCAGGTCCATCGCCATGGCGTTCACCGTCAGGTCACGGCGGCAAAGATCCTCCTCCAGCCTGTCGGAGAAAAACACCTGATCCGGCCGGCGGTGGTCCGTATAGGTCCCATCCGCCCGGAAGGTGGTCACCTCAATGTGCATCTCCCCCGCCCGGACCGTGACCGTCCCGTGCTTCAGCCCGGTTGGAATGGCATAGCCGTCAAACAGTGTAAGCACCTGCTCCGGCCGCGCGGCGGTGGTCACGTCCCAATCTCCCGGTGTGCGGCCCAGCAGCGTGTCCCGCACGCAGCCGCCCACGGCATAGGCGGCGAAGCCCGCATCCTCCAGCCGTTCCAGCACATATTGCACCGCCTGCGGCAGCATGGCTTCGCCTCCCTTCACGTTTCTTCATCCTCCGCCGCCAAATACCGGCAAAAAAGCCGGTTGCATGGGCGGAGTCGTTGTATTATAATAGTACAGTAATTTTTCTGTTCCTGTCAAGGAGGCAGCAAATATGTTTCATCCTACTGAGGACTTTCACAAGTATATCCACCCCGGCAAGCGCGTACACCTTGCCGGCATCGGCGGCGTCAGTATGTGCGCGCTGGCGGAGGTATTGCAGGGCATGGGCGTGACGGTGCAGGGCTCGGACATGAGCGAGAGCGACACGGTGAAGCACCTGCGCTCTGTGGGGATCCCCGTGGCCATCGGCCACTCGGCGGAGAACCTGAAAAACTGCGACGCGGTCATCCGTACCGCCGCCATTCATGACAGCAATCCCGAGATCGCCGGCGCCGTGGCCCGGGGCATCCCGGTCTATGAGCGCGCCCAGGCCTGGGGCGCCATCATGCAGGGCTATCGCAACGCCCTGTGCGTCTCCGGCACCCACGGGAAGACCACCACCACCTCCATGGCCACCCACATCTTCATGGCGGCCCAGGCAGACCCCACGGTGATGATCGGCGGCACGCTGCCGCTGCTGCACTCCGGCTATCGGGTGGGCAGGGGCGACACCATTATTCTGGAGAGCTGTGAGTACTGCAATTCCTTCCTGAACTTCTTTCCCACCGTGGCGGTGATCCTTAACGTCCACGCCGATCATCTGGACTTCTTCAAGGACCTGGCCGATATCGAGCACTCCTTCCACGACTTTGCCGCTCTGGTGCCGGAGCGCGGCTTTATCATCGCCAACGCCGATGACGAGGGTGCCCGCGAGGCCGTCAAGGGCCTGACACATCCGGTGTTCACCTTCAGCGTCAGGGATCGCAGCGCCGACTGCTATGCCGACAACGTCTCCTTCTTTGACGGCTACGGCGACTTCGACGTGGTCATCAACGGCCTGACCTACGCCCATGTGTCCCTGCACGTCCCCGGCGCCCACAATATTTCCAACGCCCTGGCAGCGGCCAGCGCCGCCTATGTTCTCGGCCTTCCCGGCGAGGCGGTAACGGCGGGCCTGGCGTCCTTCACCGGCGCCGGACGGCGCTTCGAGCACAAGGGCACCTTCCGCGGCGCGGAGGTCTATGACGACTATGCCCATCATCCCGACGAGGTGCGGGCGCTGCTGAGTGCCGCGCAGGCGCTGCCCCACAAACGGCTCATCCTGGCCTTCCAGCCCCACACCTACACCCGCACCGCCGCGCTGTTCGACGACTTTGTGGAGGTACTGCGCCTGCCGGACCGCGTAGTGCTGGCGGAGATCTATGCCGCCCGGGAAAAGAACGACATCGGCATCTCCTCCCGGGACCTGGCCGCCCGCATCCCCGGCGCCGTCTACTGCGCCACGCTGGAGCAGACGGCGGACGAGCTGGAAAAGCTGGCCCAGCCCGGCGATATGATCATCACCGTGGGCGCAGGCGACATCTACCGCGCCGGAGAGCTGCTGCTGAAACGAGGTGACGCACAGTGACCATCTCCCCCGTATCCCATAACACCCGTCCGGAGAGCCAGCTGCTGCCACAGGAGGCCGCAGCCTTCGACCTGCTGGACAAGCTGGGCATCGAATACGACCGCGTCAGCCATGACGCCGCCTTCAACATGGAGCTGTGCGCCGAGGTCAGCCGCGTACTGGACGTGTCCGTATGCAAGAACCTGTTTCTGTGCAACCGGCAGAAAACCGCGTTCTATCTGCTGTGCATGCCGCCGGACAAGCCCTTCCACACTAAGGACCTCAGCGCGCAGATCGGCTCCTCTCGCCTGAGCTTCGCCCCGGAGGAGAGCCTGTGGGAGCTGCTGCGCTGCCACCCGGGCTCCGCCACCATTCTGGGACTGGCCAACGATACGGAGCACCGTGTCCGGCTGCTCATCGACCGCGAGGTCTATGACGCGCCCTTTTTCTCCTGCCACCCGTGCATCTGCACCAGTACACTGAAGCTGAAGACCGCCGACGTGCTGGAAAAGCTGCTGCCCCACACCGGCCACACGCCTGTTATCGTTGATTTGTGAGAAATACTGCCTGCCCTCCCCGGCAGGCAGTATTTTTTTCATATATATCACAAAAAGCACTTGCGCTTGGAAACGTTTTCGGTTATACTTACCGTATTCCCACCGTCAGGCGGCACTCCACTTCATGCCGCCGGACGGCAAAAGATAAGGAGGAATACCCGCTGTGGCTGGCGGTGCGGCAGTGTGGAGACCTGTCGTAAGGCACCGAGGGCAATGCCCGTGCGAGGCCGTCTTTTGCGGAGGCAGGACGGTTACAGCCAAGACGTATGGCAAAGGTCATTCTGAAGGACCTGAAGAAGGTCTACCCCAACACCGAGAAGAAAAAGAAGGTCAAGAAGGGCGAGGAACCCCAGGAAAAGAAGAGCAATCTTCAGATCACCGACGAGGGCGTTGTGGCTGTCCAGCAGTTCAGCCTGGAGATCGCCGACAAGGAATTCATCGTGCTGGTAGGCCCCTCCGGCTGCGGCAAGTCCACCACCCTGCGTATGATCGCCGGTTTGGAGGACATCACCTCCGGCGAGCTGTGGATCGGCGACAAGCTGATGAACGACGTGGAGCCCAAGGACCGGGACATCGCCATGGTGTTCCAGAACTACGCCCTGTACCCCCACATGACCGTGTATGAGAACATGGCCTTCTCCCTGAAGCTGAAAAAGGTCCCCAAGGACGAGATCGACCGCAAGGTGCGGCAGGCGGCGGAAATTCTGGACATCACCCAGTATCTGGACCGCAAGCCCAAGGCCCTGTCCGGCGGCCAGCGCCAGCGTGTGGCCATCGGCCGCGCCATCGTCCGCGACCCCGCCGTGTTCCTGATGGACGAGCCCCTGTCCAACCTGGACGCCAAGCTCCGCAACCAGATGCGCGCCGAGATCATCAAGCTGCGCCAGCGGATCAACACCACGTTTATCTACGTCACCCATGACCAGACCGAGGCCATGACCCTGGGCGACCGCATCGTCATCATGAAGGATGGCTTCATCCAGCAGATCGGCACGCCCCAGGAGGTCTTTGACCACCCGGCCAATCTGTTCGTGGCCGGCTTTATCGGCACGCCCCAGATGAACCTCTTTGACGCGAAGCTGGTGAAGAACAGCGACGGCAAATACGCCGTGGCTATCGACGGCATCAACGTGGAACTGGCCGAGGATAAGCAGGCCCGGCTCAGCGCTAAAAATGTACCGGAACAGGACGTGACGCTGGGCGTTCGTCCCGATCACATCATGCTCTGCGCCGACGGCGTCAAGGGCACCGTGGATGTCAGCGAGCTGATGGGCTCCTCTGTGCATCTGCATATCTCCACCCACGACCATGACGTGGTGGTCATCGTCCCCACCAACGGCAACGCCGCCCACTTCCCCATGGGCAGCGAGGTCAACATGATCTTCGGCGGCAACGTGGCCCATGTGTTCAGCAAGGAGACGGAAAAGAACCTGGAGTGGTAACACCCTCATATAGAAGGACAGCGCCCCGCATGGGGCGCTGTCCTTTCGTTTGTAGGGGCCGGCGTCCTGCCGTGGAACTCCGTCCCCCGACAAAAAAGAAATCCCTTTCGGGATTTCTTTTTTGCGTTCTCAAGATTTCTTCTTACTCACATATACCATCCCGGTCAGAGACAGCGCCGCACTCACGGCGTACATTCCCACGCCCGCATCTATGGTCTTGGGGGAGCCGGTCTTTCCCTCGTCCTTCGCGGTAGTCGCAGAGCTGTAGTAGTAACGCGGCGTTTCCTCTGCTGTCGGATACTTGTGCTCCGGCAGAAGCGGCGTACCATTTGAGTTAAATCGATACTTGCCGCCAGCAGTGATTTCATTAAAGAAATCTTCCGTTTTCATGTATTCAAGGGTCTTTTTTGTTCCAGCGTTCTGGTACTTAAAGCAAGCCGGGACATCTTCAATTTCCACGAAATAATTGTTTTCAAAAGCAGGTGTATCAGAAGAAACCTCGCCTGCAATACCACCCAAACGCTTGTAAGGTGTAGTGGCAGTATATCGAGATACATCCACTTCACCGGCAAAATAACAATGTCTGATTTCTGTATCTGCACCAACTGTCCCTGCAATGCCGCCGAAATCTGTAGTTCCTTTGCCATGAGGGACCATTTTCCCTGTGGAATAACAATTGATGATCTTTGAGTCTTGATACAACTCCCCAACAATTCCGCCGGTATGGGGTGTCCAAGAAGTCATATCGCCTGTATTAGCACAATACTGTACGGTACTGTTTTCCGCAAGACCCACGATACCGCCCATCCAAAATCGGGTTGTATCCTTCATTATTGAAAAATTCCCCTTGTTTTGGCAGTATTCAATTGTGCTATCTATCGCATATCCGCACAAAGCCACAGTGCCGTTGATATATTTGTCTGTATCCGTGAACGACACATCTGAGACCCAGTCAGAAATTTTGCTGTCTGCTGCAACGCCCGCTACCGTTCCAAAATAGACATACCCTGAATTGGACACATCCAGCTTGCCTTGAATTGTCAAACCGGAAATTTTAGCGCCGTAAACCTCACTGAAAAATCCGAAAGACGGATACGCTGTCTTTCCATAGTTTCCGGAAAAATCCAAATTGGAGATCGTATGCCCGTTTCCATAAAATTTGCCGCTGAAGTAATGCAGCAGAGTTCCATCAGCAGCAAATCTGCTGCCAATCGGCGTCCATGTTTTTACATCCTTCAAATCCAAATCCGCTTCAAGAGATACAACCGCATCTGTTGTGTCATCATATTCGCCATTGTCCACCGCTTTTGCAAATTGCAAGAGCTCATCCACCGTGGTAATGGTTGTCTTTTGCTCTGCAAAAGCAGAAATGGGCACCATCGTCAAACACAGCACCAGCGCAAAAAATATACCCACTACGCGCTTCTTCATTGTACACTCCTCCTTTTATTCTCCCATAGCATACAGGCGGCATCATTCCGTGGGTACCCACGGAATGACGGGAGCTCCCGTCGCCGCACATATCAATGCTACTGGTTGTATTATACCTGCTTTTCTGCCAAATGTAAATTCAAAATCTGTGCACCTTTGGTGGAAAAAGAAATGAGAGGGACGGCTCACAGCAGCTTCTCCAATTCGCTCTCGCCATAGACCTTGATGCCGTTTTCCTTCAGCAGCGCCGCCGTGACGCCGTCGCCGTCCGTCAGCGTTCCGGTGAACGTTCCGTCATAGATGCGCCCGCAGCCGCAGGAGGGGCTTCGCTCCTTCAGCACGGCGGCGGTACAGCCGTACAGCCGCCCCAGACGCAGCGTCTCCTCCGCGCCCCGGCGGTATTCCGCCGTCACGTCCCGTCCATCGCTCATCACCACCCGATCGCCCCGCCGCTCGGAGGGCTTTCGGGGCGTGGGCAATCCTCCCAGCTGCTCCGGACACGCCGGCACCGCAAGCCCGCGCCGGGCCAGCTCCTGTGCCGCCGGACAGGGCTTGCTCTGCCCGTCGTACCGACAGGTGCAGCCCAGCAGGCACGCGCTCACCAGGATCATACCGCCAGCTCCTTTCCGTTCAGAGCGGCATACACCAGCGTATCGCCCGCGTATTGCAGCTTCATGGAGAAAAACGGCGTGTCCGGCGCGTGGATCAGCGCCAGAAACAGCTTGTCCCCCTCCCATTGGGGCAGCGCCGCCAGCGCGTCCTTGTGCAGCCATTCCAGCACGCCCTCGCTGCACTCCCGCAGCGTTCCCGTCCAGCCGGTGGCGGTAAACAGGTGCATATATTCCCCCTCCCAGATATCCGACACGAAAGTGATGACGCCCCGGTACCGATAGTCGGTCAGGGTCAGGCCCGTCTCCTCCAGCGTCTCGCGGCAAACGCACTCCTCCGGGCTCTCGCCCTCCTCGCACTTGCCGCCCACGCCGATCCACTTGTCGTGGTTCAGGTCGTTCTGCTTCTTCACCCGATGCAGCATCAGGTATTCGCCCCGTTCGTTTTCGATATAGCACAGCGTGGTGTTTTTCATCTTTGCACCTCCGATTTACAAATCACTGCCAATAGTATATACTATTCGTATCGTCAACACAACTGTTACCTGTCAGGAGAGTATATAGTATGACAACTATAAAACCAGGCCGCTACCGCCACTTTAAGGGTAATGAATATGAGGTCATCGGCACCGCCCGCCACTCTGAAACACTGGAGGAACTGGTGGTCTACCGTGCCCTGTATGATAATGGCGGTCTGTGGGTGCGCCCCGCCGCCATGTGGTCCGAGATCGTGGACCGCGACGGTTACCGCGGCCCGCGTTTCATCCCGGAGGACGGCCAATGATCGACTATACTGTGATACGCTCCCGCCGCCACACCCTGGCGCTGGAGGTCACCCGGCAGGGAGCAGCCCTGGTCCGGGCACCTCTGCGGGCCACCGATGCGGATATCACCCGCTTTGTGGACAGTCACCGCGGCTGGCTGGAAAAACATCTGGCAGCACGGCAGGCCTATCTATCCGCCCACCCGGAGCCGTCTGCGGCACAAGCGGACGCATGGCGGCAGCAGGCAAAAGAGACACTGCCGCCACTGGTGGCCCACTGGGCCCAGCGCATGGGCGTGCAGCCCGCCGGCATCACTGTCACCGCCGCCCGCACCCGCTTCGGCAGCTGCTCCGGCAAAAACCGTCTCAGCTTCTCCCTCTACCTGATGGCCTATCCCGAAGCCGCCATTGAATATGTGGTGGTCCATGAGCTGGCGCACATTCGCCACCACGACCACTCCCCCGCCTTCTACCGCGAGGTGGAAGCCTATCTGCCCGACTGGAGGGCACGCCGTGCCCTCCTTCGCCGGTAATTCCGCCATTTTGCGCCGTACATTCGATACTTCGCCGCCGCCCGTTCAATCGGGCGGCGGTTTTCTTGTGATTTTCACAAGAAAACCACCGTCTTTTCTGTGCGTTTCGGCAAAAATGCAGCGGAGCAATTGACAATTGCGGCAAACACTGATAGGATAACTATGCTGAACGGAAACGTTACCGGAAATGTTTTCGCTTTCCTCTGACGATTTTCGTTCCTTTCGATCTGGTATAGTAGGAGGCACACCCAGGTATGACGATCAAGGATATAGCCAAACAGTGCAGCGTCAGCGTCAGTACCGTCTCCCGTGTGCTGAATGACCGGCCGGATGTCAGTGAGGATGTCCGGCGTAAGGTGCTTTCCGCTATCAAGAATAGCAACTACATTCCCAACAACAGTGCCCGCGACCTGGTCCGCACCAAGTCCGACGCTATCGGCCTTATCGTCCGCGGCGTCTCCAACCCCTTCTACACCGACATCATCCGCGCCATCGAGCGCACCATCACCGACGCCGGCTTCACCATGGTCATGCAGCAGATCGGCGCCTGTGACGACGAGGTCAAATGCGGTGCGGTCATGGAGCGCGAAAAGCGCCTGCAGGGAATCGTGTTCCTGGGCGGTCGGTTTGATTACACCCCCGCTGATCTGGCGATGCTGAACGTTCCCTTTGTTTGCTGTTCCTACTCCAACCGCTATGGTACGCTGATCGAGGGCGAGTATTCCTCTGTGTCCATCGCCGACGGTGACACCGCACAGCAGGCGGTGGAGGAGTTGTACCGCCACGGGCACCGGCGCATCGCCGCGCTGATCTCTCGTCCCAACGATCAGTCCATCAGCCAGCTGCGCTATGAGGGCTATGTGCAGGCGCTGGAGAGTCACGGCATCCCCGTGGACCCGGAGCTGGTGATCTCCACCGGCGGCTTCGATGTCCGCGACGCCTATTCCGCCGTAAAGGCTGCCCTGGAACGGGGCGCGGATTTTACTGCTCTATTTGCCATTGCCGACTCTATGGCCATTGGTGCCATGCGGGCTTTGATGGACGCCGGCAGGCGTATCCCCGAGGACTGTTCCGTTATAGCGATAGACGGGTTAGAATTGTCTGCCTATATTGAGCCGCCGCTTACTACCCTGTGCCAGCCTATGGAGGAAATGGGCCGCCGCAGCGCCGAGATTTTGCTGGACATGGTGCGGCACAAGGGCTCCCACGCCTGTGAGCTGCTGCCCACCACCCTGCGCCAGGGCCGCAGCGTGGCCGCGCCCAGGTGATACTTTTGTATATCTTTGTGATCTATTTTGTGTATCCTAAGGATCTGTTTCCTGCATCCCAATAATTTGTTTTTTGTACCCTAATGATCTGTTTTTTACATCCTTGTGATGTGAAAATAAAAACAAAAAAGGAGTAATTACCATGAAGAAGTTTCTTGCAATGCTTCTTGCTCTCGTGATGACCCTGTCTCTGGTGGCCTGCGGTGAGAAGAAGGACGACACCAAGACCGAGGGCGGCGACACCGCCACCGGCAGCGTGTACTACCTGAACTTTAAGCCTGAGTCTGACGACGCCTGGAAGGCTCTGGCCGCCACCTACACCGAGAAGACCGGCGTGCCCGTCAAGATCCTCACCGCCGCCTCCGGCGACTATGAGTCCTCCCTGGTGTCCGAGATGGACAAGGAAGACGCGCCCACCCTGTTCCAGTGCAACGAGGGCGGCGTGGCTACCTGGGGTGAGTTCTGCTACGACCTGAGCAGCAGCGACGTGTACAACCAGCTGGCCTCCAAGGATTATGCCCTGAAGAACGCCGACGGTGAGGTCATCTCCATCGGCTACTGCCTGGAGACCTACGGCATCATCGTGAACAAGGCGCTGCTGAAGGAAGCCGGCTATGAGATCACCGACATCACCAACTTCGAGTCCCTGAAGAAGGTCGCTGACGACATCCACAGCCGCGCCGCCGAGCTGGGCTTCGATGCCTTCACCTCCGCCGGTCTGGACGGCACCTCCTCTTGGCGTTTCTCCGGCCACCTGGCCAACATGCCTCTGTACTACGAGTTCCGCGATG
>ERZ837910.5835-NODE-5835-length-10649-cov-7.993676_pt1 | contig 10649 bp, 11 predicted proteins | sample MGYA00519940_ERZ837910 | MGnify/ENA primary metagenome ERZ837910 (study PRJEB31850, sample SAMEA3708825) | human gut metagenome | biome: human gut; feature: human-associated habitat; material: faeces | place: China | collected 2014 ... | reverse complement strand
CGGCGGTGAGCTGGACAAACTGCTGGCGGCGGGGCGTAAGTAATGTTTGCTGTTGCCTCAAAGCGCGTGCTGCCGGGCTTTACCCTGAGCCTCGGCACCAGCCTGCTGTTCGTGTGCTTAATTCTGCTGCTGCCGCTGAGCGCCCTGGTAATGCAGCTCGCGGAAATGACCTGGAGTCAATACTGGGATGTGATCAGTAACCCGCAGGTGGTAGCCGCTTATAAAGTCACCCTGCTGTCGGCCTTTGTGGCGTCGATCTTTAACGGCGTATTTGGCCTGCTGATGGCGTGGATCCTCACGCGCTACCGCTTTCCGGGGCGCACGTTGCTGGACGCGCTGATGGATCTGCCGTTTGCGCTACCGACGGCGGTGGCGGGCCTGACGCTGGCCTCGCTGTTCTCCGTCAACGGCTTTTACGGTGAATGGCTGGCGAAGCTTGATATTAAAGTGACCTATACCTGGCTGGGTATCGCCGTGGCGATGGCCTTTACCAGTATTCCGTTTGTGGTTCGTACGGTGCAGCCGGTACTGGAAGAGCTGGGGCCGGAATATGAAGAGGCGGCGGAAACCCTGGGCGCGACGCGCTGGCAGAGCTTTCGCAAAGTGGTGCTGCCGGAGCTTTCACCTGCGCTGATGGCCGGCGTCGCGCTGTCGTTTACCCGCAGCCTGGGAGAGTTCGGCGCGGTTATTTTTATCGCCGGTAACATCGCGTGGAAAACGGAAGTGACCTCGCTGATGATTTTTATTCGTTTGCAGGAGTTTGATTACCCTGCCGCCAGCGCGATTGCTTCGGTGATCCTCGCGGCATCGTTACTGCTGCTGTTCTCAATCAACACCCTGCAAAGTCGCTTTGGTCGACGCGTGGTAGGTCATTAATGGCGATCGTTGCTCAATTAAAGCGTTATGACGCCCCCCGCATTAACTGGGGGAAATGGTTTTTGATCGGTATCGGGATGCTGGTTTCCGCCTTTATCCTGATTGTACCGATGGTCTATATCTTCGTGCAGGCTTTCAGCAAAGGTCTGATGCCGGTGCTGCATAACCTGGCCGATCCGGACATGCTGCACGCCATCTGGCTGACGGTGATGATCGCCTTAATTACCGTGCCGGTGAATCTGGTGTTTGGCACGCTGCTGGCATGGCTGGTGACGCGTTTTAACTTTCCCGGCCGCCAGCTGCTGCTGACGTTGCTGGATATTCCGTTTGCCGTCTCGCCGGTGGTGGCGGGGCTGGTTTATCTGCTGTTTTATGGCTCTAATGGCCCGCTTGGCGGCTGGCTGGATGAGCATAACCTACAGATTATGTTTGCCTGGCCCGGTATGGTGCTGGCGACCATTTTTGTGACCTGTCCGTTTGTGGTTCGCGAGCTGGTGCCGGTGATGATGAGCCAGGGCAGTAATGAGGATGAAGCGGCGATTCTGCTCGGCGCTTCTGGCTGGCAGATGTTCCGCCGGGTGACGCTGCCAAACATCCGCTGGGCGCTGCTGTATGGCGTGGTGCTGACTAACGCCCGCGCGATCGGCGAATTCGGCGCCGTATCGGTTGTTTCCGGCTCTATCCGCGGCGAAACCTTGTCGCTGCCGCTGCAAATAGAACTACTGGAGCAGGACTACAATACCGTTGGTTCGTTTACCGCCGCGGCTCTGCTGACGTTAATGGCTATTTTGACCCTGTTTTTGAAGAGTATGGTGCAATGGCGTTTGGCCAATCAGGAAAAACGCGCGCAACTGGAGGGAAATCATGAGCATTGAGATTGCCAATATTAAGAAGTCTTTTGGTCGCACCCAGGTGCTGAATGATATCTCGCTGGATATCCCTTCCGGACAGATGGTCGCGCTGTTGGGGCCGTCAGGCTCCGGGAAAACCACGCTGCTGCGCATCATTGCCGGGCTGGAGAATCAGTCCAGCGGGCACATTCGTTTTCACGGTACCGACGTCAGCCGGGTGCACGCTCGCGACCGTAAAGTTGGCTTTGTTTTTCAGCACTATGCGCTGTTTCGTCATATGACGGTGTTCGACAACATTGCCTTCGGTCTGACGGTGCTGCCTAAGCGTGAACGGCCAAATGCCGCCGGGATCAAAGCGAAAGTTACCAAACTGCTGGAGATGGTTCAGCTGGCGCATCTGGCCGATCGCTATCCGGCCCAGCTTTCCGGCGGACAGAAGCAGCGCGTCGCGTTAGCGCGCGCGCTGGCGGTCGAACCGCAAATTCTGCTGCTGGATGAGCCTTTCGGCGCGCTGGATGCCCAGGTACGTAAAGAACTGAGACGCTGGCTGCGTCAGCTGCATGAAGAGCTAAAGTTTACCAGCGTATTCGTTACCCACGATCAGGAAGAGGCGACCGAAGTCGCGGATCGCGTGGTGGTGATGAGCCAGGGCAATATTGAACAGGCGGATGCGCCCGATCGGGTATGGCGCGAGCCGGCAACCCGCTTTGTACTGGAATTTATGGGCGAAGTGAACCGCCTGAAAGGCACCATTCGCGGCGGACAGTTTCACGTGGGCGCGCATCGCTGGCCGTTAGGCTATACCCCGGCGTATCAGGGGCCGGTGGATCTGTTCCTGCGGCCGTGGGAAGTGGATATCAGCCGGCGCACCAGCCTGGATTCACCGTTGCCGGTACAGGTGCTGGAAGCGAGCCCGAAAGGCCACTACACCCAATTAGTTGTGCAGCCTCTCGGGTGGTATGACGAACCGCTCACCGTGGTGTATCAGGGCGAAGAGGCGCCGTATCGCGGGGAACGCCTGTTTGTCGGCTTGCAGAATGCCCGCCTGTACAACGGTCGTGAGCGTATTGAGCCGCGCGAGGAGCTTGCTCTGGCCGAATCGGCCTGATAGCTTAATCCGCATGTTTATCGCCGTTTTCGCAACGGCAGGATTGGGTAGCCCGGATAAGACGCCTGCGTCGCCATCCGGGGATGTTTGCAGGCCGGGTAAACGCTTCCCGGCCTTTTTATTGGGCAAAACCGTGAATACATTAGAACAAACAATCGGCAACACGCCTCTGGTGAAGCTACAGCGTCTGGGACCAGATAACGGCAGCGAAATCTGGGTCAAACTGGAAGGGAATAACCCTGCCGGTTCGGTAAAAGATCGCGCCGCGCTTTCGATGATTGTCGAAGCGGAAAAGCGCGGCGAAATTAAGCCCGGCGATGTATTGATTGAAGCAACCAGCGGCAATACCGGCATTGCGCTGGCGATGATCGCCGCGCTTAAAGGCTATCAGATGAAGCTGCTGATGCCAGATAATATGAGCCAGGAGCGACGTGCGGCCATGCGCGCCTACGGGGCGGAGCTGATCCTGGTCACCAAAGAGCAGGGAATGGAAGGGGCTCGCGATCTGGCGCTGGCGATGGCCCAGCGCGGTGAAGGCAAGCTGCTGGACCAGTTCAACAATCCGGATAATCCCTATGCCCACTACACCACTACCGGGCCGGAAATCTGGCGGCAGACAGAAGGGCGGATAACCCATTTTGTCTCCAGCATGGGCACCACCGGCACCATTACCGGCGTTTCCCGCTTTCTGCGCGAACAGGCTAAAGCGGTGAGCATCGTGGGGCTGCAGCCGGAAGAGGGCAGCAGTATTCCCGGCATTCGCCGCTGGCCTGCCGAATATATGCCGGGGATTTTTAATGCGCAGCTGGTGGATGCGGTGCTGGATATTCATCAACAGGACGCGGAAAACACCATGCGGATGCTGGCGGTGCAGGAAGGGATTTTCTGCGGCGTGAGTTCAGGCGGCGCGGTGGCGGGCGCGCTACGCATTGCCCGTGAAAATCCTGGCGCGGTAGTGGTAGCGATCGTTTGCGATCGCGGCGATCGCTACCTTTCGACCGGCGTATTTGGCGAAGAGCACTTTACCCAGGGCGCGGGAATTTAAACTTCGGGCGCGTCGAGCAGATCCGTACCGTAAGAGTTATCAACGGTACACAGCCAGCGCTTGCCCTGCTGCCGAAAGACGTAGGTTGCGCGGCGCGTAACCTGAGTTATCCCGGCTTCCGCTGTCGGTATATCCAGCCGGGTTTCCATGATCACCAGCGCATTGCCGCCGCCTTCAATAATCTCCATTTTCCCCTGCGTTACCACCAGCCGGTGCTGGAAATAGTCGGCAATGGCGATAAACGCTTTACGGATATTTTCTTTCCCCTTGACGACCATGCCCGGTTTGACCACCAGCGCGGCGTCGTCGGCGTAATACTCCATCAACGTCGCGTAATCTTCCTGGGAGATAGCGCGATCGCAGGCTTCAATGGCGGCTTTAAGCTGCGGATTGGGATTGTGCATTTCAGGCGATCCTTAAATTATCGGGCTTTAATAAAAGCATTTTGCTTACTTTTCCGTCAGCTTATCAAGGAATGTCCACAGCTTCTGATTCATTTCGCGGTAATCCCAGGCGCGCATCTCCTGTTCGCTGCGGATGAAGCGTCTGCCTCTGGCGGCGCTGAGCTCCTGCTGTGAATGGGCGATCAGCAGTTCGATGACCTCAGCGTCAAATTCCATATGGCACTGGAAGCCATAAACCCGATCGCGATATTTCACAATTTGCCGCGGGCAGCCTTCGCTGGAGGCCAGCACTTCCGCTTCCGGCGTCAGGCCAGGCATATCGTTATGCCAGTGGCCCACGACCAGCGACGGGCCAAAATGGGCCAGTTTGCCGTCCTGCAGGCCGGCGGTGGTGAGCGTTATCGGAAAGTGGCCAATCTCTTTTTCCGGACTTTGCATGACCGGCGCGCCCAGCGCTTCGCCGATAAGCTGCGAACCGAGACAAATCCCCACCACGATCCGCCCGGCGGCAATGGCCTGCGCAATCAAACGCTGCTCGGCGTGGGTATCAAAATATGGGCATTCGGCTAGGGTGGTACGCGGAGATTGCGGGCCGCCCAGCACTACCAGCATATCAAAGGCGTTAGCATTTTCCGGTAGCGCATCCCCGGCATAAACCCGCGACCAGCTGGTATCGTAACCGCGCGCCTGCGCCCAGTGCAGATAAGCTCCCGGCGCTTCAAAGACTTCATGGACGATAAAGTGGATCTGCATAGCGTTAACTCCCGTCACTGTTGTTGTAATATCTGACATAAGTCACTGGCGAGCTTATTAATTTCTTCATCGCTGAGCGTAGCAAGTGACAGCCGCAGCCCGTGTGAAGGGGCGCGAATTCCGAACGTTTCGCCTTCGCGGACCAGCCAGCCAGCATGCGCCAGGCGAAGCGCTACCGGCTGGCTTGGTTCCTCCAGCGGAAACCAAAAGTTCAGGCCGTCTCCTGGCGTCAGGTGGGTTATCCCGCAGCGAGCGAGCGCGGCGATCAGCTTTTCATGTTGCCGACGATAGTGGCGGCGACTCTCCGTCAGCGATGCCATAAATGCGTCATCATTAAGACAAGCGATGACCAGATCCTGCAGCAGATGGCTGACCCACTGGCTACCGGAATTAAGCCTCAGGCGCAGCGCCGCCGACGTTTCGCAATCGCTGGCAACGATAGCCAGACGCATGTCCGGCCCAAGGGTTTTCGACAGCGAGCGTACCAGCGCCCAGCGCCGGCTTTCGGCGGCCAGCGGAGAGTGCCAGGGCGTTGAGGAGAGCAGGGCGAAATGGTCATCAATAATCACCAGAACCTGCGGATAGCGGGCCAGGATATCGCGTATTGCCCGGGCGCGGGGCTCGCTAAGGCTACAGCCCGTCGGATTATGTGCTCGCGGGGTGATGATCACCGCCCGGGCGCCGTTGCGCAGCGCCTCCTCAAGGGCATCAGGCTGCATGCCTTCAGCGTCGACCGGCACCGGCGAGGGGGTGAAGCCGGCATAGCGCAGCATATTAATGCTGCTGAGAAAGCAGGGATCTTCGATAGCCACGCTATCGCCCGGCAGCAGCAGGGCGCACAGCAGACGTTCGAGCGCATCGATAGCGCCGCTGGCGAGGTTAATCTCCGCGTCCACGCCTGAATCTTTGCTCATCCAGGCATGGGCCCACGCGGCCAGCCGTGGGTCAACCGCCGCATCGCCGTACAGGCGTGGAGCGGCGGCGATAGCGCTGAGGTAGTTTTTGACGTTCGCCAGGCGCGTGGGATCGGGGTTGCCGCTGGAGATATCTTTTAGCGGCGAAGAGGGATCGCCACCTTCAAGGGCGGGAAGCGTATTATGCGTCTTAATGGCCGTACCGTTACGCCCCTGGCTAATGGCCAGACCGGAGGTCACCAGTCGCTTATAGGCGGCGGCGACCGTATTGCGGTTAACCGACAGCTTGCCAGCCAGTTCGCGTACCGGCGGCAAAACATCGCCAGGTTTGAGTACGCCGCTTTGCACCAGATGGCGGATATTATCGAAGATCTCACTGGCAGTTTTTCCAACGATCATTATTGACCTATGACAAAATGAAATTTAGCATAGGACGAATGATAATCAGAGTATGACCCGCTGTCCAGCGGGGGGGAGAAAGGATGGGCCAGCAGGATGAAATACAATCGGTGCTCTTCAACGATAAAAGTCGGGCACTACAGGTCGATATCGTGGCCGTGCAGTCGCAGGTGGTCTACGGCAGCGTAGGAAACAGTATTGCGATACCGGCGATAAAGCAGCACGGCCTGCGGGTTATCGCGGTGCCGACGGTGCTGTTCAGCAATACTCCGCACTATGACACCTACTATGGCGGCGTCATCCCGGAAGAGTGGTTTGCCGGTTATTTAAAGGCGCTGGAGGAGCGTGACGCCCTGCGCGAGTTGCGGGCGGTCACGACCGGCTATATGGGAAGCGCGGTGCAGATTAAGCGCCTTGCGCAATGGCTGCAGCGCATTCGCGAGCATCATCCCGAGCTGTGTATTCTCGTTGATCCCGTCATTGGCGATGTGGATAGCGGTATTTATGTTAAGGCCGAGATTCCGGAAGCCTATCGTACTCATTTGCTCCCGCTGGCACAGGGAATCACGCCCAATCTGTTTGAGCTGGAGACGCTAAGCGGACTGCCTTGCCATAATCAGCAGGAGGCGATTGTCGCCGCCCGCAGCCTGCTCTCGGATTCGTTGAAATGGGTCGTTATTACCAGCGCGCCGGGAGCGGATAGCGCCACGATCAACGTGCTGGTGGTTAGCGCAGAATCGGTCGAGGTGATCGAACATCCGCGCGTAGAAACCGACCTTAAGGGAACGGGCGATCTTTTTTGCGCCGAGCTGGCGAGCGGCCTGGTGTGCGGAATACCGCTGGGTGATGCCGCTCATGCCGCCGCGCAGCGGGTGCTGGCGGTAATGACCTGGACCGATGAACAGGGCTGCGACGAGCTTATTCTTCCGCCGTCAGGAGAGGGGATATGAAGAGCTATCGTTTAGTGGTTCGTCAGCAGGGAAGAGTCGTCGGCCATTTTGAGACGACCGGCAGCGAAGCGCTGGAGGATGTTTGCGAAGTGGGGTCGCTATTTGGCGCCGTTGGCGGATATCAGTGTGATTTACAGGTTTCTGATAGCGAGAAGCGGATTCTGGAAAGCGGCCCTGAGGGGATGAAAATACTTTCACGGGAGAAGTGCTATCGGCCATTCAAAGCGGCGAGATAAAAAAATGGCGCCCTGAGAGGCGCCATTCTTCTGCGGCAAGAATTACTTCTTGATGCGGATAACCGGAGTTTCACCCACGGTTACGCTACCGGACAGTTTGATCAGCTCTTTGATCTCGTCCATGTTAGAGATAACAACCGGAGTCAGGGTAGACTTGGCTTTCTCTTCCAGCAGCGGCAGATCGAATTCGATAACCGGGTCGCCGACTTTCACACGCTGGCCTTCTTCAGCGATACGTTTGAAGCCTTCGCCTTTCAGTTCAACGGTATCAATACCGAAGTGAACGAACAGCTCGATGCCGCTATCAGATTCGATTGAAAACGCATGGTTGGTTTCAAAAATTTTACCGATGGTACCATCTACCGGCGCAACCATTTTGTTGCCAGTAGGTTTGATAGCAATGCCATCACCCACAATTTTTTCCGCAAACACTACATCCGGCACGTCTTCGATGTTGACGATCTCGCCATTCTCGCTCACGCCGTTAGCGCTGCAGAGATAGGTCTCCGCCTTCCCTGCCCGCTCTCTCGTTTCCGGCGCATGGTTCTTCCAGTGCCAAAATACTTCGTTGCTCCCGCAGAGACGGTCATAGACACCGAGCGTATCGATCGTCACGTTGCCGCCAATGCCGATGCTGGTGCCGTGCAGCGTCTGCACGAGAAACTCCGCCGCTTCCGTGCCGGAAGCGAAGCGATGAACGCGAAAGCCCCGGCCTTCCAGATTCTTTCCCGTCTTCTCCATATCCGCCATAGCGCTCAATCCTCTTCTATGCTCTCAAAGCCGTGACCGTAGATCGTGCGGGCATCGCCTACAATGAGGAACGATTTCGGGTCGATCTCGCGCACCATGCGGCGGAGGGGCCCCAGCTGACCGGGCTTCACGGCGCACATGATGACGCGCTCGGTCTTGCCCGACCACGCGCCGTGGCCGTCGAGCAGCGTTACGCCGCGGTGCAGCCGTCCGGTGATGGCCGCGCTCAGATCGGCGCTCTTGTCGGAAATGATGTAGCACAGCCGGGAGTTGATCGGGCCGTACAGGATAAGCGATTCGATCTTGTTGGTGATGTACATGCAGATGAGCGTGTACATACAGCTGTCGAAGCGGTGGAACACAAACGCGAACGTAACAATGATGACGAGGTTAAAAAAGAGGATAAACGTCGTCATATTGATATGCGGGTACCGGCGCCGAAGCATACGGGACGGGATGTCCGTGCCGCCGGCCGTTGCGCCGGACGTATAGCAGAGACCATAGCCCGCACCGGAAACGAGTCCGCCATAGACCGCCGCGAGCATCGGCTCTTCCGTGACGGTATAGGGGAAATGCGCAAGAAGGTCGATGAGCAGCGAGCTTGTCAGCATGCAGAGAAGCGTAAGGCCGACAAAACGCTTGCCAAGCTGCTTCCACGCCCAGATGAAGAGCGGGGCGTTGATCGCGACCGTAACAATACCGACCGGCAGGCCGGTAAGCAGGTTCACGATCTGCGCGATACCGGTCACACCGCCGGAAACAATACTGTTCTGGAACGTGAGATAGCGGAACGAGATTGCAACCAGGGACGATCCCACAAGGATCTTCAGAACATCAAACCAGAGTTTTCCGTGAAGTTTTGCTTCCATAGCTCAATCGGTTTCTTTCTTTATTATTTCGTATTTTCCTCTGCTCCGTCGAGCAGCGTCATCTGCCGTTCGCCCCGGTCCTCCTCGCGGAGGAGCGCGCCGGCGGCGGGGATGCTGCGCATGCGGTAGCGCGCAAGATTCTGGATGGTCGTATCGGCGAGGAACGCGGCGCGCTCGAGCCGGAACTTCGGCTTGAGCGTCATGACCGCCACGCCCTGCGTGGCGCGGGAGGTCTTGGGTGCGAGCAGCGCCGTGTTGAATACAAGCGCGCGTCCCTCCGTGGAAAACACCGCCACATTCTGCTCCTCCGTGAGGACGAGCAGCGCGCGGAGCGGGCTCTTGTCGCAGTAAGCACCGGTGAGCCGCTTGCGGTTCGTCTTGGTGGCGTAGCTCTCGAGCGGCACGCGGGCGCATTTGCCGTTTTCAAAGAAGAACAGCACCTCGCCGCGGTAATCGCCGGGCAGGACAAGAGAGAATACGTTCTCGCCGTCGTCCATGCCGAGATGGCCGGGCAGATATACTCCGAGCTGCGAGGCCTTCGTATCGGCAAAGTCCGCCGCGCGGCACTTGTAGACCTGCGCCTTGTCGGTGAATACGAGCATTTCGGCGCGGTTCGTCGTCTCGAAGCTCTGGCTCGGCCCGTCGTTCTCCTTGTACTTCTGCTCGCCCCCCATACGGAGCGAGAGCGGGGTGATCTTTTTGAAATATCCTTCGCGCGAAAGGAACAGGTTGACCGGGTAGTCCTCCACGTCGTCCTCCTCCGGTGCTTCGGGCGCGTCGGCGGCATAGGTGATGACGCTGCGGCGCGGCGAGGGATATTTCTTCATCACCTGCTGCAGCTCGGAAATGATGATCGCGCGCAGCTTGCGGCGGCTCGCGAGCGTATCCTCCAGCTCGGCGATCTCGCGTTCGAGCTCGTCGGTCTCCTCGGTGCGCTCCTGCACGTAGATGGCGTCGATCAGGGCGGCGACCTTGTCGGCGGCGGCCTTGTCGGTCTCCTCGGTGTTTACGTCGTTGTTGTCCTTGTTGTCGGCATTGTCCTTGTTGCCGCAGGCGGTCAGCATGCTCATCAGCATCACAGCCGCCATCAGAAAGGCAAGTGCTTTCTTCATGGTTGATCTACCTCTTTCCAAATATTTGTTCTGAAAGAAATATAAAAGCGGCTGTGTCTCATACAGCCGCCCTCGGTGCTTCTTACTACATATACACCCGTGCGGCGCTCCGCGACGGATCATAAGTTCGTAGGAAAACCAACCTGTTGGCAGCAGGCTTGAGATTCCACACAGAGGCAGGTCTCCTGACTTCGTTCATCACGGCGTTGCCCTTCCCGGTTTCCCAGTGGTTTGCAAGACCGCTCCCGTACACAGTGACTGCATCGCTCCGGATTCACACCGGATTCCCTTTTCATCTGCTTTTTGGCAGACACCTCTGTGCTACAACTTTATATTTTTCCAGACAGTGGGATTATATCACATTTTGTCGAATTGTCAATCC
>ERZ837910.5827-NODE-5827-length-10665-cov-2.547408_pt1 | contig 10665 bp, 7 predicted proteins | sample MGYA00519940_ERZ837910 | MGnify/ENA primary metagenome ERZ837910 (study PRJEB31850, sample SAMEA3708825) | human gut metagenome | biome: human gut; feature: human-associated habitat; material: faeces | place: China | collected 2014 ... | reverse complement strand
CTGCAATATTCATGACTGTGGACAGACCGGAATCGTAGGGCATCTTGGTGGTGGATTCTCTGTTATTGAGGATAATCATATTCATCATATCAACAACAAACAAAACCTGGCAGGAGCAGAAATTGGCGGCATTAAAATGCATGCAGCCATTGACGTGATCATCCGCAGAAATCATTTTCATCATTGCACCAGAGGCTTGTGGCTGGACTGGCAGGCGCAGGGAACCCGTGTTACCCAGAATCTGATCCATGATAATTGCCTTCCGGATGATTACAATACCACTATGGAAAACGGAACGGGAATCGGAGAGGACATTTTCGTGGAAGTTTCCCATGGACCTACATTGATCGATAATAATATTCTGCTTTCTGATTTTGCAATCAAATTCTGCAGCCAGGGAGGCGCTTTTGTACATAACCTGATCGCGGGTTCCATTACGGCAGTGGGAAGAGGGGTAAACAATGGTTCTGTTACGCTTCCATCTCCGCGTTTTACTCCTTATCACAGAGTCCATCAGACGGAAGTTGCCGGATTTATGACCATTCTTCATGGTGATGTTCGATTCTACAATAATATTTTTGTCCAGCAGCCGGTTCGTCCCGGCATTAAGGCGTTTGAAGATTTCAACAAGACCTATGAAGATCAGTGGACGGATCATAATACAACCGTGGGAACCAAACCCTATGATGATTATATGACATGGGAAGAATTTGAAAAGGAATTTGAAGGGTATTGTGGAATGGGCGCACCGGCATCGGATCACTATTATATTCCACTCCCGGTATGGACAGGGGGAAATGTGTTCTTTAACGGAGCAAAGCCGTGCAAAAAGGAGAAGGATTTTGCTGCGGTCAAGGATCCGGTTGAGCTTTCTCTGGTCGAAGAAAATGGAACGTATCATCTGAAAACAAATTTGTATGAGGTTTTGCCCGACATCTCTTGTCAGATGATTTCCACCGGGATTTTGGGAATGGCATTTGAGCCAGAGGAAGCTTTTGAAAATCCCGATGGAACGCCAATCATCATGAATGAAGATATTCTTGGAAGAAAACGGGATTTAAGACCAATTCCGGGTCCGTTTGCACAAAGAGAAGAGGCACAAGAGAAGCTTTTGGGATAAAAGGAGGCATACAATGGAACAAAGGAACATTCACGCAGGATGGACCATGCATGCTGAAGGAAAAGAGGAACGAATTGCAGCGTCCGTTCCGGGAAGTGTGTATCATGATCTTTTACAGGCTGGAAAAATGGAAGATCCTTACTATCGGGATAATGAATTGAAAGCACTGAAGATCATGGAACAGGATTTTGTTTATGAGACTCTGTTTGAGGCAGACGAAAAAATCCGGAAGGAGGAGGTGCAACTTCTTCGTTTTGAGGGAATTGACACTCTGGCAGATATTTATCTAAATGAGGCCCATCTTGCTTATGTAAATAATATGCACAGGATCTGGGAATTTTTGGTGAATGGCTTATTGAAGAAGGGCGAAAACAGCCTGCGGGTGGTTTTTCATTCTCCGACCCGGTATATCAGGGAAATGTATGAGAAAAATCATGTGGAGGGAACTTCTGATGCTATGCGGGGATTTCCGAGTATCCGAAAAGCACACTGTATGTTTGGCTGGGACTGGGGCCCACGACTTCCTGATGTAGGACTCTGGAGAGAAGTAAAGCTTCTGGCCTATTCAGATGCCAGAATTGATTCTGTTTATTTTACACAGGTTCATGAAAAAGAACAGGTAACGCTTCTTGCGGATCTGAAACTGGAACTGGCAGGAAAAAGCAGTGAAAAAGCAGAAAATCTGGAATGGCGGATCCGGATCACAGATCCTGACGGAGAAACCAGCGTCTATCAGAAACCGACCGGAGTACAGGAGGAAAACTCCCAAATAAAGATTCTGATTCAGAATCCAAAGTTATGGTGGCCAAACGGATATGGAGATCAGCCTTTATATCAGGTGCAAACAGAGCTCCTTAAGAATGGACAGGTGATCGATACAGATACAAAGAGAATCGGTCTTCGAACCATGACGGTGAGAAGAGAAAAGGATGCATTTGGAGAATCTTTTGCCCATGAGGTAAACGGAGTTCCTATTTTTGCCATGGGTGGGGATTATATTCCGGAAGACAATATCCTGGCAAGAGTGACACCGGAACGCACCAGAAATCTTCTGATACAGGCAAAGCGCGCTCATTTTAACTGTATCCGGGTATGGGGAGGAGGTTATTATCCTTCTGATTTCTTTTGGGATATTTGTGATGAACTGGGACTGATCGTGTGGGAAGATTTCATGTTTGCCTGCGCAGGATATGATCTGACAGAAGAGTTTGAGGAAAATATCATTGCAGAGTTTAAGGACAATATCAGAAGAATCCGTCACCATGCGTCCCTTGGATTATGGTGCGGCAATAATGAAATGGAAATGTTTACCGAAGCAGGGCTGTGGATCGATCGTCCCAGGCTGAAAAGTGATTATGTGAAAATGTATGAATATATTTTGCCCAAAGTGGTAAAAAAATATGATCCAAATACATTTTATTGGCCGGCAAGTCCATCTTCGGGCGGCGCTTTTGACGAACCAAACAGTGAAAACCGGGGGGATGTTCATTACTGGGATGTATGGCATGGAAACAAGCCCATCACAGAATTTCGGAAATTTTATTTTCGTTATCTTTCCGAATTTGGATTTCAGTCGTTTCCGTTACTGAAAACCTGTGAAAGCTTTACCAGACCAGAGGATCGAAACATATTTTCCTATGTCATGGAAAAACATCAGCGCAATCAGGCAGCAAATGGCAAGATTATGAATTATATGGAGCAGACTTATCTGTATCCAACCGGTTTTTCACTGGCATTGTACGCTTCCCAGCTTCTTCAGGCGCAGGCCGTGCGTTACGGGGTAGAGCATTTTAGAAGAAACCGTGGGAGATGTATGGGAACCATCATTTGGCAGTTAAATGACTGCTGGCCTGTGGCAAGCTGGTCTGCCATTGATTATTATGGCAGGTGGAAAGCACTGCATTACTATACCAGGAGATTTTTTGCACCGCTGTTGTTGTCCTGTGAAGAGGAAGGAATCTTAAGTCAGGATACCAACCCCAATGCAGAACCTTATGAAGTTAAAAAATCAGTGCGTTTTAATGTTTCTAACGAAAGCCGGAAACAAAGAACGGTTACTGTTGAATGGGAGCTGAAAAGTGTAGACTGGACGGTAAAAAGACAGGAAAGCATGGTGGTGCAGGTAGAGGAACTGTCTGCAAAATGGATGGAAAAAGTGGAACTTCCGGAAGCAGATCTTTATTCAGATTATGTGATCTATCGTCTGAAAGAGAATGGGGAGATTTTGTCAGAAAGCACAGTCATTTTCTGCCAACCCAAATATTTTGCGTATCCGGATCCCAAACTTTGCTGTCACGTGGAAGGAGATACCATTGTAGTAGAAGCGAAAGCATATGCTCATGATGTGGAGATTCTCAATGAAAATGAAGATCTGATCCTGCAAGATAATTATTTTGATATGGAAGCCGGAGAAAAAAGAATCAAAATCATAGAAGGAAGACCAGAAGGTCTACGAGTAAGAAGTGTATATGATATTCGATAGGAGTTTGAGGGGGCGCTTTGCGACCCCTCTTTTTTAGAGCATTTTAGGACATGGGGTAATATGGAATCAGTTTTCTGGCTTCAGATATTTTTTCAGCGGCATCCAGATGAGATAAGCCAGGACACTTCCGATCAGTGCCGTAGTGAGCTGGGTGACGGAAAAGGTGACCTTTGCGGTGGCAAGTACCATAGGCAGTGCTTCCGGCTTGGGGAGCTTTGATGCAATGTTGTCACCGAAAATGGGAAGAATAATCAGGACAATCACGATGCCCATAAAAACGGCTTTCAAAACAGAGCCTGCGATTAAACCGGCAGGCAGACGCCACTTGAAGGATGTCTTTTTCTGAAAATACCAGACGGTAACGGCGAGAACGGCATTTCCTGCCATAACAGCGGGAAACATCAGCGGAATGGCTGCCATGATGGGCGAGCCGGTGAAGAAAAATGCGGTTACCGGGGCAATGATGCTTAACAGTAATCCGCTCCATAAACCGACGGACAGAACAGCAAGAATAATGGTAAGATTGACAATCGGTCCGGTGATATACACGGACAGATTCTTGAAATACTGACTGGCAATGCAGATGGCCAGAAGCAGTGCAGTCTGTACAAGTTGTTTGGTTGTGATTTTCATAATGAGTCCTCCTGAGAATAATGTTATAGGTTTGCCTGCATAGCCTTTGCAGTAACACCTTCAATTCTTCCGAGTTTTCCGGAAAGAGCACTGATCCTGTCAGGAGTGGTACTTAGGATGATGGAAATGACATGCAGATCCCTGTCACGGCAGGGAATACCGATTCTGCCAATAATGTCTTCGGCATAGTCGTGCAAGATCCCGTTTACCTTCGGAACTGCATCAAAATCCTTAATAAAAATACCAATGATGGCAGCTTTCTCTTCACGGATTTCCATAGAATGAGTTCTCCTTGTTTTACTTTACGTCAGGAATTCCTTCGGCTCAGAATATTGTGGGCTGCAAAAACAGAAGATATACGCAACTATTCAGACCCCATTCGTAAAACCGCTGTTTCACAGCGTTGTTTACTCATGTGGTTACTTTGCCATATAAATCATGGCATATGTCCTTTTGAATGCAAGCATTCATCGTCCATAGCCATAATTTGTATGGCTCTGAATAGTTGAAACACACTCTCTTTGCAGGTGATTTTCCAAAGATTATAATACAAATTCAGAAAAATAGCTAGTCATATCGGCGCGTTTATGCTATAATCCTACAATGACTGTGAGTATGCACAGGACGTATTAAGGAGGTTTGTACAAGATGAGCGTACAGGTAGAGAAATTAGAAAAGAACATGGCGAAGCTTACAATTGAAGTTTCAGCAGCAGAATTTGAGAAGGCATTAGAGGATGCTTTCCTTAAGAATAAGAATAAAATCAGTGTACCTGGTTTTCGTAAGGGAAAAGTACCGCGCCAGATGGTAGAGAAGATGTATGGTCCGGAAATCTTCTATGAAGATGCTGCCAATGCATTAATTCCTGATGCATACAGCAAGGCACTTGATGAATGTGAAGAAGATATCGTTTCTTCTCCTGAAATTGATGTTACCCAGATCGAGAAGGGCAAGTCCTTCATCTTTACTGCAACGGTTGCATTAAAGCCGGAAGTAAAGCTTGGCAAGTATAAGGGTGTCAAGGTAGAAGCTGCCGAAGTTACCGTTACCGATGAAGAAGTTGATGCAAAGATCGAGAAGGAAAGAGAAAACAATGCAAGAACCATCGAAGTAACCGACAGACCGGTTAAGGATGGCGATATGACCGTTCTTGATTTCGAAGGATTTGTAGATGGTGTTGCTTTTGACGGTGGTAAGGGCGAGAATTATCCGTTAACCATCGGTTCCGGCGCATTTATTCCCGGATTTGAGGAGCAGCTCGTTGGTGCTGAAATCGGCAAGGAAGTAGAAGTAAACGTTACTTTCCCGGAAGATTATCAGGCAGAAGAATTAAAGGGCAAGGCAGCCGTATTCAAATGTACCATTAAAGAAATCAAGGAAAAGGAACTTCCTGCACTGGATGATGAATTTGCAAGTGAAGTTTCCGAATTCGATACCTTAGAGGAATATAAGAAGGACGTTAAGGAAACCTTAACCATCGAGAAGGAAAAGGCAGCAAGAGATGCTAAGGAAGCAGCAGTGATTGATGCAATCATTGCAGATTCCGATATGGATATTCCGGAAGCTATGGTTACTACCCAGCAGAAGCAGATGATCGATGAATTTGCACAGAGAATGCAGATGCAGGGACTATCCATGGAGCAGTACTTCCAGTTTACAGGTGCTACTTTAGACAAGATGATGGAACAGGTAAAGCCTCAGGCAGAAACCAGAATCAAGTCAAGACTTGTATTAGAAGCAGTTGCAGCTAAGGAAGGAATTGAAGCAACCGAAGAAGATTACGAAGAAGGTTTACCAGATGGAGCCTGACAAGATTAAGGAAATGCTTCCTGAGAAGAGTGTCAAGGGCATCAAGGAAGATATCGCTGTTAAGAAGGCAGCAGAGTTTGTTGTAAACAATGCCAAGGCAAAATAAGAAAAGAGGTTAAAGAATGAGTTTAGTACCTTATGTCATTGAACAGACAAGCAGAGGGGAACGCTCCTATGACATCTATTCAAGACTTTTCTTTTTGGGCGAGAAAGTAAATGAAACAACCGCAAGTCTTGTTGTAGCGCAGATGTTGTTTCTGGAAGCTGAGGATCCGGAGAAGGATATCCAGCTTTATATTAACAGCCCCGGTGGCAGTGTAACGGCCGGTATGGCAATTTATGATACCATGCAGTATGTAAAATGTGATGTATCTACCTTCTGTATGGGTATGGCAGCCAGCATGGGTGCATTCTTTTTAGCAGGTGGTACGAAGGGCAAGAGACTGGCACTTCCCAATGCGGAAATCATGATTCATCAGCCTTTGGGCGGCGCACAGGGACAGGCTACCGAGATTGAAATTGCAGCCAGACATATTTTACAGACCAAGGAAAAGCTGAACAGAATGCTTGCTGAAAATACCGGCAAGGATATCTCCATCATCGCAGCAGATACGGACCGTGATAACTGGATGTCCGCAGAAGAAGCGAAGGAATATGGACTGATTGACCGCGTTATTTATAAGCGTTCAGAGGCGTAGTCACAATAGTTTAAAGTAGAGGTAAAGTCATATGGCAGGAAGGAATTCTGACGAAATCAGATGTTCTTTTTGTAATAAAACCCAGGATCAGGTGCGCAAAATGATCGCCGGTCCTTCGGGAGTATATATTTGTGACCATTGCGTGGAGATCTGCGCGGATATTGTTGAGGAAGAGTTTGAGGATGATGCAGAGGCATTTGCAGAAGAAGAGCCGGAAATGGAAATCAATCTGTTAAAGCCTGCAGAAATCAAGGACTTTCTTGATGATTATGTCATTGGGCAGGAGGAAGCGAAGAAGGTTCTTTCCGTTGCTGTTTATAATCACTATAAGCGTGTGACAGCACCGAAGGATGAGGATGGTGTCGAACTTCAGAAAAGTAACATTATCATGATCGGACCTACCGGTTCCGGTAAAACCTATCTGGCACAGACCCTGGCGAAGGTTATTAATGTTCCGTTTGCAATTGCGGATGCCACAACCTTAACCGAAGCCGGTTATGTGGGAGAGGATGTAGAGAATATTCTCCTTAAGCTGATTCAGGCAGCGGATTATGATATCGACCGTGCACAGTATGGAATCATTTATATTGATGAGATTGATAAGATCACGAAGAAGAGTGAGAATGTTTCTATTACCCGTGATGTTTCCGGAGAGGGAGTGCAGCAGGCGCTGCTTAAGATTGTTGAGGGTACGGTAGCAAGCGTTCCACCGCAGGGTGGACGGAAGCATCCTCATCAGGAGCTTTTACAGATTGATACCTCCAATATCCTGTTTATCTGTGGAGGAGCGTTTGATGGTCTTGAGAAGATTGTGGAAGACCGTCTGAACCGCAATTCCATTGGATTTGATGCAGAGATCGTAAGCAGGAACAGCAAGGAAGTCAGTGAGCTTCTTGCAGAGGTAACACCACATGATCTTGTGAAGTTTGGACTGATTCCGGAATTTGTCGGACGTGTACCGATCAATGTGTCACTGAAGGGTCTTGATAAGAAAGCGTTAATCCGTATTCTTACCGAACCGAAGAATGCGTTAATTAAACAGTATCAGAAATTATTTGGATTTGACCATGTAAATCTTGTGTTTGAAGAAGATGCAGTGGATGCCATTGCAGAGCAGGCTTTTGAGAGAAAGACCGGAGCAAGAGGATTACGGTCCATTATGGAAAAGGTCATGATGAATGTCATGTTTGAAATTCCATCGGATCGTACAATTGAAAAATGCGTGATCACCAAAGGCGCGGTAGAAGGTGAAAGTGAACCGCTGATTTACCGCAGAGAATTAATGCCTAAAGCAAACTAAAGCATGACGGACACGCTTTTGCGTGTTCGTCATATTTATATCACTTGTCATTATATTTTTTACGGAGTTGTATATGAATAAAGAACATATCCCGGTAATTCCCCTGCGGGGACTTGCAGTGTTACCGGATGCAATTATACATTTTGATTTAAAGAGAGAAAAGTCAATTCATGCCGTAGAATACGCCATGATGGGAGACGGACTGGTATTTCTTGCATCCCAGAAGGATCCGGAATGTCAGGATCCGGGAATCGGGGATCTGTATACGGTAGGAACAGTCGCTTCGGTACGGCAGGTCACGAAGCTTCCGAACCAGATGCTGCGGATTCTCGTAGGCGGTGTGAAGCGTGCGATGCTGACTGCAATTCAGGAAGCAAATGAGGCCTTTCTGGAAGGAAGTATTATTCCACAGGAGGAGCTTTCAAACGAGGAATTATCTTCCGTGGAGGAAGAAGCGATGCTTCGACAGCTTAAGGAAACCATTGCCGAATTTGCAGCCTTGCATCCTAAGCTTGATAGGAACGCCGTACAGCGGTATCAGGCGATGGAGAATCTGGGGAGTCTGTTGGATCAGATTACCATGAATCTTCCGGTAGAATTTGAAAAGAAGCAGCAGGTATTAGAGGCTTTCAACTTAAAGGAGCGTTTTGAGGCGGTCTGTACTATCCTGGTTAATGAAATCCAGATTGCCGGAATCCGGAATCGTCTGGCACAGAAATTAAAGGGGAAGGTAGAGAAGAACCAGAAGGAATATCTGTTACGGGAGCAGCTTCGCTATATCCGGGAGGAATTGGGAGAAGAGAATTCTTTTTCGGACAGTGAGCAGTTTGAAGAGAAGCTAAAGGAGCTTAAGGCTAAGCCCGAAGTAAAGGAGAAGATCCGGAAGGAAATCTCCCGTTTTAAGAGCCTGTCCGGGAACAGCTCGGAAAGTGCTGTGGAGCGGGGGTATATTGAGACACTGTTAGAGCTTCCGTGGGATAAAGCCTCGATTGATAACGAAAGTATCAAAGAGGCGGGAGAGATTCTGGAAAAGGAGCACTATGGACTGACACAGGTCAAGGAGCGTATTCTGGAATTCCTGGCGGTACGGTGTCTTACGAAGAAGGGAGAAAGTCCCATTCTTTGTCTGGTGGGGCCTCCGGGAACCGGTAAAACCTCGATTGCGCGAAGTGTTGCCAGAGCGTTGAATAAGAGATACATACGGATCTGTCTCGGAGGTGTCCGGGATGAAGCAGAGATTCGTGGCCATAGGAAAACCTATGTCGGTGCAATGCCCGGAAGAATTGCGACAGGCCTGCGGCAGGCAGGAGTGAAGAATCCGCTCATGCTTCTGGATGAAATTGATAAGGTCAGCAATGATTATAAGGGAGATACCTTTTCCGCATTGCTTGAAGTACTTGATGGAGAACAGAACGTGCGGTTTCGCGATCATTATGTGGAAATTCCGCTTGACCTGTCGGAGGTTCTGTTTATTGCAACCGCAAATTCCACACAGAATATCCCCCGTCCCCTGCTTGACCGTATGGAGCTGATCGAGGTAAACAGCTATACGGAGAACGAGAAGTTCCATATTGCGAAGGAACATCTTCTGCACAAGCAGATGGAAAAGAACGGCATCACCGGAAGGTGGCTGTCTGTTTCGGACAGTGCCTTGAAAGCAATCATTTCTTCCTATACAAGAGAAGCCGGTGTCCGTGAGCTGGAACGTAAGATCGGGGATATCTGCCGCAAGGCAGCGAAGGAAATTCTGGAATGCCGCGAAGAGGGCAGAGAGGAAACGAAGGTTAAGGTGACCGCTTCTAATATTGAGAAGTATCTTGGAAAGCGGAAATACACGACGGATCTTGCCAATAAGAAGCCGGAGGTCGGCATTGTACGCGGACTCGCCTGGACGAGTGTTGGTGGTGATACCTTACAGATTGAGGTAAATGTCATGCCGGGTAAGGGAGATATTGATCTGACCGGACAGATGGGAGATGTGATGAAGGAATCTGCCATTATCGGTATGAGTTATGTCCGCTCTATCGGCAAGGAGCATAAGATTGATCCGTCCATGTTTAAGGAAAATGATTTCCATATTCATATTCCAGAGGGAGCCGTTCCGAAGGACGGACCATCGGCCGGAATCACGATGGCAACGGCAATCTTTTCTGCAGTGACCGGGAAGCCTGTGCGGTGTGACCTTGCCATGACCGGAGAGATTACCCTTCGTGGAAATGTACTGCCGATTGGCGGTTTAAAGGAGAAGATTCTGGCAGCCAGGATGGCGGGTATTAAGGAAGTGCTTGTTCCTTTTGAAAATAAAAAGGATGTAGAAGAAATTCCGGAAGAGATCCGTGACGGAATTACCATTACTTATGTTAAGAACATGAAGGATGTAATAAAAAAAGCACTTGTGACTGAGTATTAAAATATATACAATGTTAGTAATGATAACGAGAGTATTCCGGACAATCCGGATGCTCGTTCAGAACGTGAGGTTTCCGCATGGTTATTAAAAATGTAAGTCTGGAAACGGTCTGTGGAATTACCAGTAAGATTCCGGACAATCCGTATATTGAATTTGCGTTTGCAGGTAAGAGTAATGTAGGGAAGTCTTCCCTCATTAACGGTCTGATGAACC
>ERZ837910.5826-NODE-5826-length-10665-cov-3.801037_pt1 | contig 10665 bp, 10 predicted proteins | sample MGYA00519940_ERZ837910 | MGnify/ENA primary metagenome ERZ837910 (study PRJEB31850, sample SAMEA3708825) | human gut metagenome | biome: human gut; feature: human-associated habitat; material: faeces | place: China | collected 2014 ... | reverse complement strand
TATACTGATCTGGATGCTGCGACAAAAGAGAACTTCGTGTTATGGGATATGCAGGGAAGTTTTAAGGCGACAAATTATCTGTCATTCTATGTGCGTGGTGAGAACCTGTTGGCGCAACGTTATGAGATCAATGCAGGCTATCCTATGCCGAAAGCGACTTTTATGGGTGGAGTAAATATCAATTTTTAATAAGAATATTATATGAAAACAACAACTATCAGACTTTATTCACTGGATTATAGCAATGTGAAGACATATTTTGCTGCAGCCCTTTTCATTCTGGGTAATCTGGTTTTGCCACAACTTTGCCATCTTATTCCACAGGGTGGTCTTACTTTGTTACCGATTTATTTCTTTACGCTTATTGCTGCTTATAAATACGGTTGGAAAGTTGGATTGCTGACAGCCGTCTTTTCACCGGTTTTGAACCATCTGCTTTTCGGTATGCCTCCTGCAGGAGTATTGCCGGCCATTCTTTTAAAATCCGTTTTACTGGCAGTGGTTGCCGGATATGCAGCCAATCGTTTTAAACGTATCTCTATTCCTGTTTTAGCATTAGTAGTACTGGCTTATCAGTTTATCGGAACGCTGGGTGAGTGGGCAATGGTAGGCGACCTTGCACTTGCTTTCCAGGATTTCCGCATCGGCATACCAGGAATGGGATTACAGATTCTCGGCGGTTATCTGTTTATCAAGTATTTGGTTTATAAATGATATTCCATAAAATAAAAGTATGTTACGAAAAATCAGACTAACGTTTGCCATATTTTTTTTCGTGCTGATCACGCTTTTGTTTCTCGATTTTACGGGTACATTGCATGCTTGGTTCGGTTGGATGGCTAAAATTCAGTTTTTGCCCGCTTTGTTGGCTTTGAATGTCGGGGTTGTAATAATCCTTATTGCATTGACACTGCTCTTTGGGCGTGTGTATTGTTCCGTAATCTGTCCGTTGGGCGTATTTCAGGATGTAGTTTCATGGTTGGGTAAAAAGCGGAAAAAGAATCGCTATTCGTATTCACCTGCACTTAATTGGTTGCGTTACGGAGTGCTGGGAGTATTTATTTTGGCTCTGATAGGAGGAGTTGGTTCATTGGTTGCCTTACTGGCACCTTATAGTTCGTACGGACGAATAGCTTCTAATCTGTTTGCTCCGGTTTATCAGTGGGGAAACAACCTGCTTGCTCTTTTGGCCGAACGGGCAGATAGCTATATGTTTTATTCTGTAGATGTCTGGATGAAGACTATGGGAACTTTTGTGATAGCTGTTCTGACATTTGTTATTCTGACTGTGCTGGCCTGGCGCAACGGGCGTACATATTGCAATACAATTTGTCCGGTAGGAACAGTATTGGGATTCTTTTCGCGTTTTTCTTTGCTGAAACCGGTAATCGATACGAGTAAATGTAATGGCTGCGGTTTGTGCGCACGCAATTGTAAGGCGGCATGCATTGATTCTAAAAAACATAAAATAGATTATAGCCGCTGTGTGGTTTGTATGGATTGCATCGGTAAATGTAAGAAAGGAGCTATCCGTTATGAGCGTCCTCATAAGGAAGTGCAGAAACCGTTAGCTGCTGAAAAAGTAACTGGTGTGTCACCGGAACAGGTGGACAATGCACGTCGTGCTTTCTTCTCTGCCGGCGCCGTGTTTGCTGCAAGTACATTGCTGAAGGCACAGGAGAAAAAAGTGGATGGTGGATTGGCTGTCATTGAGGATAAGAAAATACCGGAACGGACGACACCTATTGTACCGGCAGGTTCATTGAGTATTCGTAATTTTGCGCAGCATTGTACGGCTTGCCAGCTTTGTGTATCAGTGTGCCCTAACCAGGTTTTACGTCCATCCGGTAATTTGATGACGTTAATGCAGCCGGAGATGTCTTATGAACGTGGTTATTGTCGTCCGGAATGTACCAAGTGCGCTGAGGTATGTCCGGCAGATGCCATCCATCCTATCAGCCCGGCAGATAAATCGTCTATCCAGATCGGTCATGCCGTATGGATCAGGAAGAATTGTGTGCCGTTGACTGATGGAGTAAATTGCGGCAATTGTGCCCGTCATTGCCCGGTAGCGGCGATAGAAATGGTTCCGTCTGAGGTAGATAATCCGGATTCTCCAAAGATTCCGGTTGTCAATGTAGAGCGTTGTATTGGTTGTGGTGCCTGTGAGAATCTTTGTCCGGCACGCCCTTTCAGTGCTATCTATGTGGAGGGACATGAGAGACATCGAGTAATATAAAGGTGGTAATGTGATAGGGTGATAAAGTGATAAATGTTAGAAGAACAGATATGGAAGAACATAATAAAAATATAAACCGTAGGGATTTTCTGAAAATTGTGGGCATCAGTGCCGCTACGACAACGGCTGCTGCTACTCTTTATAGTTGCAAACAGAAGGATGGGGTGATTCCGGGAGGCAGTGCATCGACTCCGGTGCCCACTGATAAGATGACTTACCGTACTTCTGTGGCTCAGAAAGACCGTGTTTCACTTCTGGGTTATGGTTGTATGCGTTGGCCGACAGTTCCTTCGCCGGACGGGAAAGGAGATATAATTGATCAGGATGCTGTGAACGAATTAGTAGATTATGCCATTGCGCACGGTGTGAATTATTTCGACACATCTCCGGTGTATGTACAGGGATGGTCGGAAAAATCTACTGGTATTGCATTAAAACGTCATTCGCGCGAGAAATTGTTTATTGCTACAAAGTTATCTAACTTTAGTAATTATAGCCGTGAAAACTCCATAGCCATGTATCGTAAGTCTTTCGAAGATTTGCAGACAGATTATATCGATTATTATTTGCTGCACTCTATTGGTAATGGTGGAATAGAAGCGTTCAAAGCGCGATATATAGACAATGGTATGATGGAGTTTCTGTTGAAGGAACGGGAAGCAGGACGTATCCGTAATCTGGGATTTTCTTTTCATGGTACAGTGGATACTTATGACTATGCGCTTTCTCTGCATGATGAGGTGAAATGGGATTTTGTACAGATACAGCTTAATTATGTGGACTGGAAACATTCTTCGGGACGTAATGTAAATGCGGACTATCTATATGATGAATTGGTAAAACGTAATATTCCGGCAATCATTATGGAGCCATTGTTAGGTGGAAGATTGTCCAATGTACCTACTCATATTATGACACGTCTTAAGCAGCGTCGTCCGGAAGATAGCGTGGCTTCGTGGGCTTTCCGTTTTGCAGGCTCACCGGAACTGGTGTTGACGGTGTTGAGTGGTATGACGTATATGGAGCATCTTCAGGATAATATCCGTACCTATTCTCCGCTGATTCCTTTGACAGATGATGATAAGGAGTTTCTGGAAGAAACAGCACAATTGATGTTGAAGTACCCTACCGTACCGTGCAATGATTGTAAATACTGTATGCCTTGTCCGTATGGTATTGATATTCCTGCTGTGCTTATACATTATAATAAATGTGTGAATGAGGGGAATGTACCGAAGAGCCAACAAGACGAGAATTACAGAAAGGCACGCCAAGCTTTTCTTGTTGGTTATGACCGTAGTGTGCCACGCCTGCGACAGGCAAATCATTGCATTGGTTGCGATCAATGTTCGCCTCACTGTCCGCAGAGTATTAATATTCCCAGAGAGTTGCGCCGTATTGACGGGTTCGTGGAGCAACTGAAACAGGAAACGTTGTAGCCCTCTCTACATTGACATTTATAGAAAAATTTTCATCTTTGTAATAAATAGTGAATTGCGCTGATATTGTTGTCATATAGAGACAATGATATCAGCGTTTTTGTTATATTTGCGGCATCGTATACAAATTTAAAAAAAATGAAAAAGCTTTTATGAACATTGGCGTTGTTTTTTTATGCATGACGCCTTTGATAGCGCAAGACACTATCTCAGTATCTTATGAATCGCCTAAAGATGCTTTTGTGCAAAAACTGATGGGCTTTCAGGGGATCTTTGGTTTTGATGTTATAGTCAGGACATCTCACAAGAACTTGCCTTATAAGTTGTATATGGTAAGATGTACTGATGGAAAAACAGAAAGGAAAGCTTTGAATGAAGAAATTCCTTGTAAGATGGCTAGTGCTCAGCATTTTTATTTCTTTGCACAGACAGAGTCCGCAGATAGTGTTCATATCGATTGCCAGCATAGGGTAGGAACCATTTTGCATATTCCTATTGTAACCAAGAACTGTATTCTGATGGAAACTTTGCCAGCCAAAACTTATACGTCGGCAGATCGCATTCCTTTGATGGCTTATACTACCGGGGCTGAATTTAAGATGGACTTCAACGGTCAGACAGTGGATGCTATCAGTTTTTGCGAAGTGCGTTATTCCAAAACCCATCCATCAGAATGGTATGAAAAATTTAATATACAGGATTATATCTATTTTGAACTTGAATTTCAACCGAAGTAGATAGAACCTTTTAATGATAGTTATTGTATTAAATGAAAAAATATGAAACAAGAAGTCTTATTCCTGCTTTTAAATGAATATGCTGACTGGGAAGGTGCTTTCCTTGCTATTTCTCTGAATACCGGGGTAATACCGGGCAGTGAAGTAAAATATATACCGAAGGTAGTTGCCCCTACATTGGATGTAGTGCGTTCTGTCGGTGGCTTTCGTACTTTGCCTGATTATAGTTTTCAAACGATGCCTGCTGACTATGCGGCATTGGTACTGGTTGGTGGTATGCATTGGCAATCGCCTGAAGCTGAACAGGTGGTGCCACTTGTTCAGGATGCATTACAGCGTGGCAAGATAGTTGGAGCTATTTGCAATGCTTCTGCCTTTATGGGGGCGCATGGGTTCCTGAACGATGTAAAGCATACCAGTAACACACTTCCATATCTGAAACAATTCGCAGGTAGCGCATATACTAATGAAGCCGGATACCAGGAAAAGCAGGCAGTCAGCGATAAGAATATCGTAACTGCCAACGGAACCGGACATTTGGAGTTTACCCGTGAATTATTACTTCTTTTGAATGCTGATACTCCGGAAAGGATTGATGCTGCTTATGATTATTATAAAAATGGCTTTGTGAGGTAACTTTTGTCCTGTATTAAGTTCTTTTTTATGATTCCTTTAATGAGATGAGAGTAATTTTGCTACTACATTGAATTGAAAAAGGTATGAAAAAAGAATTGAGTCTTATTTGCAGTTTGCTTTTATTCTCTGTCACAGTGGCGGGACAAGCGACATGCAAATTCTTGAATCCAGAACTTCCGATAGTGGAAAGAGTAAATGATTTGGTGGGGCGTCTCACGTTAGAGGAAAAGATTTCTCAAATGTTGAATAACGCTCCTGCCATAGATCGGCTGGGAATTCCTGCATATAATTGGTGGAATGAGTGTTTACATGGAGTAGCCAGAAGTCCCTATCCAGTTACTTCTTTCCCTCAAGCCATTGCTATGGCAGCTACCTGGGATACAGAATCTGTTCATCAGATGGCGGTATATGCTTCGGATGAAGGACGTGCTATTTATCACGATGCTACCCGGAAAGGGACTCCCGGAATATTCAGAGGATTAACTTACTGGAGTCCGAATATCAATATATTCCGGGACCCGCGTTGGGGGCGGGGACAGGAAACGTATGGCGAAGATCCTTTTTTAACTGCTTCCATTGGTGTTTCATTTGTGAAAGGTCTTCAGGGTGATGATCCGGTTTACCTGAAATCTTCAGCATGTGCTAAACATTATGCAGTACATAGTGGTCCGGAATGGAACCGGCATACGTATGATGCTAAAGTGAATAACCATGATTTGTGGGATACCTATCTTCCGGCATTTAAGGAATTGGTGGTCGAAGGAAAAGTGACGGGAGTAATGTGTGCTTATAACTCCTTCTTTGGGCAACCCTGTTGTGGCAATGATCTTTTGATGATAGATATTTTGCGAAATCATTGGAAGTTTGGCGGCTATGTAACTTCAGATTGCGGGGCTGTTGAAGACTTTTATAATACTCACAAAACACATCAGGATGCAGCTACAGCCTCTGCGGATGCTGTGTTGCATGGTACAGATTGTGAATGTGGTAATGGAGCTTACCGGGCATTGGCGGATGCCGTTCTCAGAGGATTGATAACAGAAAAGCAGATAGATGAATCTTTGAAGAAATTATTTGAAATCCGCTTCCGGTTGGGTATGTTCGATCCGGATGACCGTGTACCTTATTCAAATATACCTTTATCAGTTCTGGAGTGTGACGCTCATAAAGCTCATGCATTGAAAATGGCTCGTCAGTCTATTGTGTTGCTGAAGAATCAAGATCAGTTGTTGCCTTTGAATAAGAATAAAATAAAGAAGATAGCAGTGGTCGGTCCGAATGCTGATGATAAAAGTGTATTGCTTGCTAACTACTATGGTTATCCGTCACATATAACTACAGCACTGGAAGGTATTCAAAAGAAAGTGGGCAATCAGGTGGAAGTGGTCTACGAGAAAGGTGTTAATCTGACTGATGATTTTGTTTTCACCTCAGCTTATGAAGATGCTTTGTTCTGCTATGACGGGCAGCAGGGCTTTAAGGCTGACTATTATCAAAATACGCAGTGGCAAGGAAATACCGGATTATCTCGTTTGGAAAAGACTGTTGATTATCAGTGGGGAGATGGTCAGGATGTTGGCGATGGCATCATTACCAGGCAGATGTCTGCTGTTTGGAGTACTGTATTTACACCGAAACAGACAGGTGAGGTTTGCTTTGAACTGAAGGCTGATGATAAAGCAGAACTGTATATTGATGGAGTAAAGCAGAATAAAGTTGGAAATATAAACTCATATTATCTGTTGAATGCAGAAAAGGGTAAATCCTATCCGATAGAAATCCGCTATGTTCAACATGCGGATAATGCAGAAATCAAGTTTGATATGGGAATACTTCGGAAGGCTGATTACAAACAAACTGCTGCTGCGGTGAAGGATGCGGATGTGATTATCTTTGTGGGTGGTCTTTCTGCCAAAGTAGAAGGTGAGGAGATGGGGGTGGAAATAGAAGGTTTCAAACGGGGTGACCGGACTTCTATCTCTATTCCTTCCGTGCAGCAAAACTTATTGAGAGAATTATATGCAACCGGTAAGCCGGTCGTTTTTGTTATGATGACAGGAAGTGCTTTAGGACTTGAATGGGAATCTGCCCATCTTCCGGCTATCTTGAATGCATGGTATGGCGGTCAGGCTGGCGGACAAGCTATAGCCGATGTGTTATTTGGAGATTATAATCCTTCAGGACGTTTACCGCTGACCTTTTATAAGAGTGTAAACGATTTGCCTGATTTCGAAGATTACAGCATGGAGAATCGTACTTACCGTTATTTTACAGGAACGCCGGTTTATCCCTTTGGCTATGGATTGAGCTATACGACTTTTCAATATTCCTCTTTGAAATTACAACCGTCACCGGATAAACGGTCAGTTAAGGTTACAGCAAAAATCACCAATACAGGGAAGATGGAAGGAGAGGAAGTTGCTCAGTTGTATGTTTCCAATCCTCGTGATTTTGTAACTCCGATTCGGGCATTGAAGGGCTTTAAACGGATTAATCTGAAGCCGGGAGAATCACAAACAGTGGAGTTTGTCCTGACATCTAAGGAACTGTCTGTCGTTGATATTTCTGGAAAATCTGTACCCATGAAAGGAAAAGTACAGATATCATTGGGAGGAGGACAACCATCCACTCAGATGATAAAGAGCAAATCATGTGTGCAAGGAGATATTTTATAGTAAGTCCTATTGGGTGTTAACCTTGGTTGACAGGCCTGTTAACTAAGGCTAATGAGCCTGTCAACCAAGGTTAACAGGCCTGTTGACTGAGGTCGACATCTGATAATTCCTATGGCTGAAAGGAATGTTTCTTAGGAGAAAAACAGAACATTCTCTTGTACAAGACAAATTAACACCTTACAATCAGGACAAGACAGTGTGAGAGTAAATCACTAACTCTCACGCTATTTTTTTACTCTCACTCACACTTAATATTCTAATTATCAACGGCTATTTTGAAAAGTGAGAGTAGTGAGAGTAAATTGATGCTAACTTTTAATTGTAGGCTGAATGCGGATTTCTGCCGAAGTGGGAGGAGTCATACTCTCTATCAAAGAGATTGAAATAAAGTTAAGCGGTAGACGGTTTATAACTTTGAAGGCCTGAGACTTATAAAAAACAAACAGAAATGTTGTTTTATGTTAAAGCGAAAGATTCCATTAAACTTTTCGCTTTTATTTTTGTCTTATAAACAACAGGATTCAATAGGTAATATAAAAGAATAAAGAAGGTATTAGTTCAAAAACGGGCGGAGCATTATCCGTCCGTTTTTCATTTATTCCGGCTTTCCCTTGTATTTTTGCCTCTCTTTTCGTTCCTTTGTTCCGTTAATTGTAAACAAATGGCAGAATGAAAAATGTATTTTACTTCTGGATATGTATGGCCGTGTGGCTGTTGTCAGCTTGTTCTTCTCAGAAAAAAGGAGATGGGGAAGATGTGCAGGTATTGATGAAAGACAGTGTGGATGCCAACGGTTTGCAACGTATGCAGGTGTCTGATAGTAAAATGAGTTTTACTTATAACGGTAAGGAGTATCACTCTCATGTGGTTCGTCGCCCGGATGACAGTTTGCCTGTTGTGACGAATGAACAGGGCGAAAAATTTGTAGATAACCGTATTACACTACGTATAACTTCCGGTGGTAAGTCTATTGTGAATAAAGAATTCACGAAAGAGAGTTTTACTTCATTGGTGGATGCTAAATTCTTAAAACACTCTATTCTTGAAGGCTTGGTGTACGATAAAAACACATCAAAAGGTATGGTTTATGCAGCAAGCATCTGCTATCCGCAGTCCGATCTCTATATTCCATTATCAATAACTGTATCTGCTGATGGCAAGATTTCTATAGCGAAAGAAGAATTACTGGAAGAAGTGTACGAGACGGACAGTATTTGATAAGATATTCCAGAATGTTTCCCAATTTATGAGTTTCCTTTGCCGGTATGAAAATCCTGATTGTAGAAGACGAACCGGATTTGCGGGAAACAATCCGCATTTCCCTTTTGAAAGAACATTTCGTAGTGGAAACTGCTGCCGATTATTTTTCGGCGCTGGACAAAGTGAATGACTACGATTATGACTGCATCTTATTGGACATCATGTTGCCCGGTGGAAGTGGTCTGGATTTGTTGCGTGAACTCAAACACCTGCATCGTAGTGACAGTGTGTTGATTATTTCTGCCAAGGATTCTTTGGATGATAAGGTCGAAGGGCTGGAACTGGGCGCCGATGACTATCTTACGAAGCCTTTTCATTTGGCCGAACTCAATGCGCGGGTGAAGTCTGTTATTCGCCGCCGGCAAGCAAAGGGTGATGTTTCCATTACAATGGGAAATCTGTTGCTGTATCCTGACAAGCGTCAGGTAGAAGTAGGAGGAGTGCCTTTGCAACTGAACCGGAAAGAATTCGATCTGCTTTATTATTTTATAGTCAATCCTGATCGCGTTATTAATAAAATGAGTCTTGCGGAGTCTGTGTGGGGAGATAATATCGACCAGGTAGATTCATTGGATTTCATTTACTCACAAGTGAAAAATCTTCGTCGTAAACTGAAACAGGCTGGAGCTACCGTGGAACTGAAGGCGGTATATGGTTTTGGCTATAAACTCTCTGAAGTATGAAATTGCTTCATTATACCTACCGGAAACTCTCGTTGCTACTATTGCTGTTGATGGCGGTATGGGGTGTATTGTTTTATTATGCCATTATTGACGAAGTGATGGATGAAACGGATGATACGCTTGAGAATTATAGTGAGATATTAATCAATAATGCCTTGATGGACCCGTCTATTCTTGATACGGAGGGGACATTGATGTCTTTCTACAAATTCCGGCCTATATCCGAAGAAGAAGCTGAGGACTATGATGAAGAGTTTTATGACTCTACTGTCTATATAGAAAGCGAAGATGAAGATGAACCGGTGAGGGTACTAAAGACTGCTTTCCGTATGCCGGACGGGCAGTTTTATGAGCTGGAACTGATGATTTCCATCTTGGAGCGCGATGATATGGTGGAGGCTATCCTATGGTATTTGGGCGCGCTGTTTCTGCTGTTTTTAATTTGCACATCCATTGGGACACGACTGATACTGCAAAGTGTATTCCGCCCGTTGCATCGCCTGCTGAACTGGCTGCAACAAATTCAGCCGGGCAAGGAGCTTCCGGTGTTGGACAACCCGACGAAGATACGGGAATTTCAGCAGTTGGGTGATGCGGCTGTGGATATGGGAAACCGTAGTTATAAGGCGTATGAGGAACAGAAGCAGTTTATAGAAAATGCTTCGCATGAGTTGCAGACGCCGCTTGCCATTGTTCGTGGCAAGATAGAGTTGCTTGCGGAGAATGAGTCGATGACGGAAGAACAGTTGAAAGAATATATACTACATTGGGCAGAGCTGTCAGACTGAATAAATCTTTGTTGCTGCTTTCCCGTATTGAAAACGGACAATATACCGAAACGGAAGATGTTTCTGTAGATGAAGTCTTGGATGAACTATTGCCTGATTTGATGGATATATATGAGGGCAAGAAAATACATCTGGTACGTACGAAAGAGGCGGAACCTTTCGTGATTCGCTGCAACCTTTCACTGGCACAGATCTTGGTTTCTAATTT
>ERZ837910.5821-NODE-5821-length-10671-cov-2.962321_pt1 | contig 10671 bp, 6 predicted proteins | sample MGYA00519940_ERZ837910 | MGnify/ENA primary metagenome ERZ837910 (study PRJEB31850, sample SAMEA3708825) | human gut metagenome | biome: human gut; feature: human-associated habitat; material: faeces | place: China | collected 2014 ... | reverse complement strand
CTTCTCGGGACGGTGCTCGCCAAACCAATAGTACAGACCTTCATGGAATAAGATGCCGCCGCCGTGGGCGTTGATATACTCATTGGCTGTGTCCTTCCATTCTCTTCCGGTCTGTGAGGATAGAGGAAGACAAATGATTATTAGTAATAATAATCCTCCAAAATGCTTTATAGTTCTCATGTATTCTTCGTTATTTAACTAATATTCCGTACCATCCTAATGTCTGTTAGATTATAGGACAATACGGAATATAAAGAGGTAACATACTATTTCTGATATACTCGTATATAGTTTACACAATATCTTAACAGGAACGAAACAATCTTTCTATTACAAATAACTTTCATAATAATCTTTATTTCAAAATAATCCCAATCAGTATATTCCCGTTTTTAGACTATATATTTTTCTGTTATCTCCCATCATATCTAACTTTAGGAAGATTTTCCTCATCGCCTATAAAACGTCCCATATCATCATATACATACACAGGCCAAGTACTTGGTCCAGTTACATTTTCCGGATGTTCGAAAGCATTCGGGAGATAGACTTCTACAAGAGCATAATTTATTTTCGAATCCATATCAGCTAAAACTGCATCTTTACTATTCACTCCAACTTTTGCAGTAAATGTTAAGAATCCCGTTGAAGTACCTACTGGTAAATATCTGAATGTAAAAGTTTTACCCTCAATAATACCAGCATGATCCCCAGGATATCTCAAATTCGTTCTATTAAACTGTATTCGTACCATAGCTTTGTTATCAGCAGGAATTGTAGTCGGATAATATGTAATATCTTCACCATAAAGATAAGGCGAAACTGTAAAATACTGCGTTGTATCAATATATGTACGAGTCGTTACCGCATTATTAAAATTTTGATAATCAACATCATCAGTACAAGCTATAAAAGCCGTAATACTAATAAATGTACATAAAAAAAGTATCTTCATTTTTATTCTATTTTCCATATTTTATTAAATTAATCATTATTGTTACTTTTGATATACCCGTACATAGTCTACACGATATTCAAGCGGAAAAGTTGCCTCTACAGGTCTTCCATTGTTGCCACCGATAGCAAGGTTCAACATCATAAGCTGACCAAAACCTACCATATCATTTGAATATGGGTTAATATTTCCACCATCTCCGGCACCATGATCGCCTTTATTATTAGTTGTACTCAAATCCGTTTCATTAAGAAGTACATCATCCAGATAGATACGAATATATTTTTCATCCCAATCCATACGCCAAATATGATATTTCTCTGCCCACTTAGCATCTTTAGAAGTAAAATCAGTTATAGGATAATTTGCCGAATTCCAGCTTCCATCCCACCGTTTACTTCCACCCCAGCAAAGGTTAGCATGAATTTTCTCTTTATAGAATTCAAGAATATCTATTTCACCACCTAAAGGCCATTCATACCAGTTACCGGTAGACCATATTGCAGGCCAGCCGCCTTGTTCGATAGGTATTTTGGCACGCACAATTAATCTTCCATATTTAAAGGCATAATTGCTCGTAGCAACAACACAAGCGGAAGTATATTCTGCATATTCACGGGTCTGCTTCCAGGAATTACCACCCGTTGCATTCGGATTGTAGTTCGGATTCTTCACACGTTCTTGTTTCGCAGTAAAGACCAATGCATTTTCTTTCATCTCGGCATTTTCCTTCTTATACCACTGATCTTCTTCATTACGTTGGAAGCCTTCTTCAAACCTCCACATTTCTGCATTAGGCGCACCTGTTCCATTAAACTCATCGTGCCACAACAATTTATAACCTCCTTCTAATGTATGGTCGTCGGGGACCCCTTCACCGTCAGCAACATATTCTGGTCCTGGATCTACGTAAGTCACATTAAAGAAGAACATAATTGTATTCGTCTTTCCATTAATAGCGTATGAAGTTGAATTCTGAATTCGCACAGGCAACACAAATTTCATATCCTTTTTGTATTCCTCCTGAACTAATGCAATCAATTGGCTTGAATAAACATTCAGTTCCACTTCCTCCGACTTTGTATTACCGGCATTAAGCTGCATTTTGTTGGCAGAAAAGTTATAATATTCTTCCGGCAAAAGTAGTGCATTGGCATACACATCATATACTGAAGAAGTGCCAACATTGGCAATCGCTTTATTCAACGAATCCACAGCTACTACCAAATCGACTGTAGCATCTTTCCCGGCTTCCCGATTCTGATAAAGCGCCAGATTCAACCGATAATTGAAATTATTGACTTTCTGCACTTCACCAGCTTGCGGTTCTTTCAGACTTGTAGATACATTGCATTGCGCTCCGTCCCATATCTCACTGGCTTGCTTAATTCCCAGCATATTCAAGTCCAAGCTTCCTTTATAACTGAGATCTTTATCGTCATCACAAGCCCCAAAAGCAATTGCACAGACAGCTGCACAAAGAGCTGTCCAGATTTTTATCTTATTATTCATATTCTTATCTCAATTTAAATTAGTCTAAAGGCACCGTTTCCGGATCATAAACTTCAACCTCTACATCATAGAACTTGAATTCAGCCAGATTAAAGTACTTAGTATTACCCGAAGTTGCAGTTACATTAAAACGGAAATAAGTAAATGTCTTTCCCGGCATCACAAAATCAGAAGTATATTCAGTGCTATGTGCGGAAGGTAAACCAGATAATGTACCCACAGTTTCCCAGTTTTCCGCATCATTACTAATCTGCAATTCCACTACTGAGGGACGGCCATCCGAAGTCCAGGTATTGTCAGTACGATTCTGATAGTAAATAGCAAAATTCTCATGACTTTCTTTAAAATCTATTTGAATATGATGAGGCAATTCTATCTGAGGACTACTCCATCTTGTATGGAAGAATGTCCCGCTATTGCCATCTATCAGATTTTTAATCGGGCCTTCGGTAGGTTCCTGAGCATTTGTACTTAGTTGATCTCCAGCCAACTTTACTTCCGTACGGGATTTCTCCGTTGTAGTAGCGGGAGCTTCTCCCGATTTAGCTTTCACTTCCGTCACAGCACTTCCCTGATGAGCAGCATTAAAGGTTTGAAAATAAAAGGAGTAATCTCCAAAACGGGCACGTGTATCATCTATCAACATCTCAGTTGTGCCAACAGAAGCTATCTTACAAACATCCTCTTTTGTCAACGGATCATAATACTTTATTTGAAGATAGTCAAAAGCATTCTCTGCAGGTGCCTCCCAGGACAACTTGATTTGTCCCGGCAAAGCCTCAGAACTTACGACTGATGCTGCAAGAGCGGTGGGAGTTGTTACACTCCCTGCCACTTCAAAAGTCTCTAATTTATCATCGCATCCTGTCATTCCAACCAACAGTCCGGCAACGATTATATATTTAAATTTCAAATTCATAATATCTCATTTAAATTGTTAAACACGCATGTATTACCAACCTGGATTCTGAGTTAGGTTCGGATTTTTACGACGTTCTGCGTCCGGTATAGGATAAAAATACATCTTATCATCCCAAACTAATGATTTGGTATTACGGGTATAAGTGAATGAATCATCGGTATTCTTTGTTATCACTACACGAGCAATACTATTGAAACCGCCTTCTTTCCAACGGCGCACATCCCAGAAACGATGTCCTTCAAAAGCCAATTCCACCATACGCTCATTCTTATAGCGCTTCCAGAAGTTGTCACTACTCATTCCTTCGGGGAATTCCGGCATGTCTACACCTGTCCGTTTACGGATTTTGTTTACGGCTTCACGGGCTGACATCGTAAGTTCACCATCTTTGTTATCAGCCCCTCCGAAATATTTGAATGTGGCCTCCGCATAATTCAGTAAAAACTCTCCTAAACGGAATGTCACCCAGCTATGCACTTTACCTCCACTACCAGTACTGGCACTAATATCCGTAGAACCATCTACATATTTCTTTAGATAGTAGCCTGTTTGAGTTGCATAAGGAATAGGAGAAGCATTTCTACCTCCCACATAAATTTCCAGCGGATTAGGATTTGTATTCGGCCATTTATCCCCATTCACAGCAATCGTCATAGCAAAACGCGGATCTCTACCTGTATACGGATCCTTCGGATTGGGTTCACTGCCATTCTTCATTTCATAAGCATCAACCAAAGTCTGTGTTGGGCAATTTCCTGATCGCGCATTTTCCAAACCTATCGGAAAATTAGTAACTTCAGGATCAGTCGTTGCACCTACACGACGCACAAAGATCATTTCAGATGCTTTCCAGTTATTTTCACCCCACAAATCAGTATACTTTCCTAAAGAAATACCATTCTTGCTACAGAAGTTTATTACATCTAAATTAGCCTTTGCAGCCTCTTTATAGAGTTCTTTGCTTTCACTTTCATTGAAAAGTTTACTGGCACGATAAAGCAGAGCACGTGCTTTCAGCGCCAATGCCGTACCTTGAGTCACACGACCGGTTTCCGGTTTTTCCGAATTACCGGCAGCATCATTTTCAAGTTTACTGTAATCTATCGGAAGTTCCGGAGCCACTGCATCACATTCGCTCACAATAAAATCGAAAATCTCCGAAGCAGGTGTACGTTCCAGACTATTGGCTTCTGCCTCGGTCAGTATGGATGTTGTGAAAGGAACATCACCATACGCACGTACCAGTTGGAAATAATAATAGGCGCGTAATAGGCGTACCTCATACTGGTAACGCTTAAAACGATTCATTTGAGCTTCATAATCTTCTGTAAAACGCAAGTCATAGAAATCCAGATCTTTTGCATTCTTCAGATAATAATTGACCGCACGAATAGGTACATAATAATTCCATAGCGACTTTGGATTCAGCGCATTCCAGTTTCCATTCGTATAGTCTAGTACGCTTGAATAAGTCAATGCCATTTCCGCCTCATCACAGGCGGATGCCAATGATCCTGAACCGGGCAAATCATAGTCCAGATAGGAATAGATGTTATTCACAAATCCGGAAGTACGGCCGAAGTCAGAAAATACATACTCCTTATTGTAGCTGGTATATTCATGATAGTCCATCTTGTCTGTACATCCGGCTAACGCTGCCGCACAAACAATACCGAAACATATATTCTTTAATTTCATATCTTAGTTTTTTTTATTAACTTATTTTATTTAGAGCCCCAGTGATAAACCGATATGTATGGAACGGGTAGCCGGATAAACGTCTCCTATAGCTTCCGGATCAGTTAAATCGATATTGTCAATACTGAACAAGTCTGTACCTCTTACATAAACCTTCGCTGTTTTCATCTTGATCTTGTTCAACCAGGCAGAAGGTATCTTATAATATACTTCACAGTTACGCAGCTTCAGGAAAGAGCGGTCTTGCAACCATACAGAGCTGCTTTGTGTGTTATTATCCACATTTTCCGTAGTCAAACGCGGGAAGCGGGCATTCGGGTTTTCAGGTGTCCAACGATTCTCATAAGCATACTGTGAAATAGAAGTATTATTTATCAATGGACGATATACACTGGATGTAAGCCAAGCTGTATAATTACCTACACCTTGAAAATAAGCGTTAAAGCCCAAACCTTTCCATTCTAATCCTACATTGAAGCCATAATAAATTTCCGGCCAGACAGAATTATAGCCCATGGGGATCATATCGTTGGAGTTAATGACACCATCATTATTTACATCCTTATACTTAATATCACCCGGCTTTACCGGACCAAATTGTTGAGGTGTACTATTATCAATATCTGCCTGATCTACAAAATGACCGATAGCTTGCAAGCCCCAAATCTGTCCAACCGGTTTTCCTTTCGCACTTAAATACTCATAAGCTTTGGGTTCTTCCAAATTTTCGATAATCTCACTACGGTTGAATGAGAAGGTTCCGCCCAAACGTAACTGGAAATCTCCAATACGTTTATTATAATCCAAACCCATTTCTGTACCCCAGCTATCTACTATACCGGCATTCTTATAAGGGCTACCAACACCTAATACCGCCGAGTTCTGTCCTGCTGCACTTACCCAAATATCCGAACGTCTTTCATAAAAACCATCAATAGTGAAGGTCAGTCCTTTCAACAAAGACATATCCAAACCGACATTATATTTATAGGCTTTCTCCAACACCCCGTTCAATGAAGGTAACCGGCCTTCAGCCCATCCGCCATCTCCATTTCCAAAGTTATTACCGCCTACTACAGGATAAGTTCCTCCGCCTTCCATTTTATTAAGCCAATAGCCATCAGCCGGCGTGTTATCCGTATTGATAATACCAAATGAAGCACGCAGTTTCATGAAGTCTATTACATTTTGGTTTTTCATGAAAGCTTCGTTGGAGATAACCCATGACAACCCTACAGTGGGAGCCGGTAACCAACGGCTATCAGGATCCAACTTATTAGAAGCGGAAAACATTAAAGTAAAGTCTGCAAAATAGCGATTATCATAGCCATAATGAGTGTACCAACCTGCATTCTGAGTAAACAAAGTTACATTTACTCCATTTCTATCGTCATATTTATACGTATACAACAGCATAGAGTAAAGGTCATGTTTGCCAAAGCTGCGGTTCCAATCTACATTTGCCTGAAAGTTTAAAGAGCGATACTGCCAATCCAATTTTGAACTTTCGCTAGTACCTACCGAACCTCCCTCAAAATTAGTGAAAGCTGATGGTTCTCCATTAGTCCATTGGCTAACAGACTGCATGCCATATTTTTCACTTCTACGGTGATCTTCCCAATAAGAAGCTAAATTATCATACCCGATACGTACCGATCCCCCCAATCCTTTGGTGATGGATGACAAATCCTGACGCAATAACATGTCAGCATACAGAGCGCGAGTGTGTCCCTTAGTATAGCCATGGCCTTGTGCCAGATATACAGGGTTATAATCACCATTCCAAGTACTATTACCACCCCACAAGCCCTTTTCTGTTTTAATTGGGAATGCTGCCGACGGCACTGTATACAACTTACCGATCAGATTATCACCACTTGAGCTTGGACGGCTGAATTCATTCAGTACACCTGAGATATTAGCCTGTAATCTCGTTTTGGGTGTCAGGTCAATATCCAGATTTGAACGGAAATTGGCTCTTGAATATTTGTCTTGCGTAGAATACCCATCATTGGAATTGGCATTCTTAATAAAACCACGATTATTCTGCAAATTCAACATCGTGAAGTAGCGCATCTTGGTAGAACCTCCACGGAATGTCAAGGTTGCTATATCCGTAGTTCCCTGATCACGGAAGACCTCGTCCATCCAGTTCACATTAGGATAGAGATAAGGATACTTCCCACTTTTGAAAGCATTCAACTCATTCTGAGAATAACGTGCCGATTTCCCATCATTAGCCAAAGCTTCATTGATAGCATTAGCATAAGTAGAAGCATCCGCCATTTTCGGAATTCGTGTCTGAGAATTAAAACCATGATCATAAGAGAAGTTTATCTCACGACTTTTGTACTTACCACGTTTAGTCACGATATTCACTACACCGTTTACACCCCGGAAACCATAAAGAGCTACTGCCGCTGCATCTCGCAGGATACTAACAGATTCAACTTCTTCTGGAGAGATATAATTCAATGCCTGATAGCCATTATCCCGTTCCAGACCATCCACTAACAGCAATATACCATTTTTATCATTTAGTGTCTTTTGTCCACGGATAGCCATAGATGAAATCTGATCCCAAACATTACCCGTCTTCTGCATAGTATAAAGCCCCGTTACATTACCATACAATGCATTACCTACATTGAAGGTAGAACGGTTGTCAATCTGGTCTGCATAAACCGTAGAGACAGCACCTGTAGATTCGGCATTGGTCTGATTCAAACCAAAGCCGTAGTTGACTTTCTCACTGGAGAAATCCATAACAATCGTCAGGTCTTTCCCATCAGCTACAGGCACAATTTTAGTATCATCCTTACCAGTACGTACCTGCAAGCGTTGAGTATGATCGGCTATAATTTCAAATTTACCATTACGGTCAGTCGTCGCCTGTACCAACGGATTGTTCTCAACGGAAATCAATACACCTTCTATCGGATTGCCTAGTTTATCAACCACTTTTCCGGCTATATTGCCTTCCTCTTGCGCCCAGCTTTTCAGAGAGACACAAGCCAACATTGCTAAAACTATTATTTTATATTTTTTCATGTTGTTCCTTTATTATATGGTTATTTTTACCTTTATTTCCAACCCGGGTTTTGTGTCAGTCCATATCCTTTGTTTACTTCCGAAGGCGGGAAAGCAGCTAAATACCATTTAGGATTAAAATTGCTCCACCAGGTGCGAGCTATGTTTTTAAGTTCGAACACTTCGTACTTGAAATTAGATGGTTTATTAGGGTATTCAGAAGCATTACCACTGGTACCCGACCATGGTTTGTTTCCACCACCGTCATTACGATAAACTTTCAGTCCATGAAGTTTCTTCTGGAAAAGATCAGCACGTTTGTAACGAATCATATCAAAGAAACGTACATCTTCCAAACCAAGCTCACAAGCACGTTCGCGGAGTATTTCTTCCAATAAAGCATTTTTATCAGTCGTCAGATTCTTGGTAGGATTACACTCTGCCAAGCCCCCTAAACCAACACGAGCACGTACGATATCTACCTGATCAATAGCTTTCTGCAAATCCCCCTTAGCTTGCAGGATGGCTTCTGCATAAATCAAATAAACTTCAGCTAAACGTAAATAAGGCCACTGAGGATAAGTTCCACTTAAGTTACCTGTTTTATAGAATTTATAAAGGCTGAAACCGGTAGCTACCTTTCCTGTTTCCTTTTCCGTATCGCCAATGTTATCACGACCGCCCAGCCACAATTCAGCCGCATGGTCACCAAAGTTGGCACCATTCACCAACATCGTCTCGTACAAACGCGGGTCACGTACCGGCTTGTTATAATCATTATCTGTAAAGAATGGGAAAGCACCATCAGCCAGCAGCGTATTGGAGTCAAAAGGCGTACCGTCACTCATTGGGAACATCTGCATATATTCCAAGGTCGGAGTATAGTTGCCATAACCTACAAATTCAGTCTGAAATTTATACCACCAGTCGTTATTGAACTTACCTATTACGCGAGTAGAAATAAGTAATTCCGTATTATCCTGACGTTCAAAATAAGCTTTGAAGAAAGCGTCACGATAATTTTGTGAGCTTGTTCCATCTGCCTCCATCAATGCATAAAAGCCGTTAGCTTCTAACTGTTCAAAAAACTTATAACATGCCTGGTAACATTGTTCCCACCAGTCAGCATTATAACCTCCGTACCATACTTGCAGATTACTTACAGCATCTTGTGGAGATTCTGTAGAATAAGGTTCGCTATCATTAAACAACGGACTGGCTGCAAACAGCAGCATCTTACATTTCAATGCCATTGCTGCCGCTTTTGTAAAACGTCCTTGCCAGTTCGAATCATCTGTTCCCAAAGACCAAGGCAATTCCGGCTCATTGATAGCAGCATCCAATAAGCCCACCATAAATTCAACCGTTGCCGCAGCCGTTGCACGGGGAACTTCGTAGACAGCTTGTACATCATACGTTTTGTCTACCAGCGGCAAACCACCAAAATGACGGAACATATCGAAATAACGGGAAGCTATCAGTACTTTTGCCTCTGCAATCAGACGCGCTTTCTCGGCACTGTCCATATCCGGTACACGATCTACATTTTCAATAAACATCCACCCGGCACGAATACCACTCCAAGCTTTATCATCTATATAGTTGTAGCGGACATCGCCTCGGGAACCATCTTCATCAGCTGCCGTATATGCACCACTATAATAGAGGCGATTCACTCCATCCCAACTGTTATGACTATGCCAGCAATCAGAAAGAACTTCAAACATACCGGTGTTCATTTTCTTTTCATCATAGCCCCCCCAGTAGTAAGGTAAACCATAATAAAGTTTTGTATAAGCATTCCACAAAAATGCACGGGCATAATCAGCTTTTCCAAAAATAGAATCCTGATTCAAGTCGTTCGTCGTAGGCGGTTTTTCAAGAAAACTATCACCGAACTTTATTTGATCGACGCAAGAAGCAAAGAGTATGGTAACCCCTGCAAATGCTATTATAAACCATTTCGTTAAATGTCTCATATCTTAAGTATTTAATTCTTAAGTTTCTTATTTTCAATATCAATAAACATTAAAAGCCTAATTTCAGACCAATATTAAATACTCTGGTCAAAGGATAATTAGGACGATCGCTCTGACGAGACTCCGGATCTCCCCAATCAAAAGCAGTAAATGTCAATAAATTATAGCCATTTACATACATGCGGCAACTATTCAGTTTCATTTTTTTCATGAAGGGAAAATCAAAATTATAACCGATTTCGATGTTCTTCAAACGAAGATAGCTTGCATTAATCAAATACAAATCACTTCCTTTTTCAAAGTTATTTTTACGATTCGTTGCCGTTATGCGAGGAAATTTAGCAGTATATGTGTCTTCTGAAGACCGCCAGGTATTTTCATATTGGTACAACAACAAGCCTTTGTTTTGAGTATCACCAAGCGGCTGTCTGAATTCAGAAAGCATACGGTCTACATTCCAGGCCCCCGTCCACTGCATAGAGAAATCAAAATTCTTCCAAGAAAAGCCTAAATTCAAACCTGCCGTATATTCCGGAAGATCAGTAAAACCTATATCTCGTGTCGCATCATTGCCG
>ERZ837910.5812-NODE-5812-length-10681-cov-8.006211_pt1 | contig 10681 bp, 7 predicted proteins | sample MGYA00519940_ERZ837910 | MGnify/ENA primary metagenome ERZ837910 (study PRJEB31850, sample SAMEA3708825) | human gut metagenome | biome: human gut; feature: human-associated habitat; material: faeces | place: China | collected 2014 ... | reverse complement strand
ATCAGCCGGGTAATCCCGGATGGGCATGTCCTCCGGGAAATACCCGCGCTGGCCCACAACGGCCTGCAGTTCTTCCGGGGTGACGTTGTTGGCGCTCATGAGTGGGGCCAGCTTTTCCGGCACGCCCAGCGCGATCAGAAGAAGAAAGCGTTCCAACGTAAAATGACTGAAAATCACCAGCGCGATCAGCGCCAGCCGAAGCCCCCATTCCCCCACCGGCGTGGCGTAGGACTGCAAAATGGAATCCTTGGCCTCAAAGAAATGGAGGTGGGTGGTGGTTTCCTCCAGCTTGTACTCGATGTCCATGTACATATCGTACCACGGGGCGTCGGTATAGGTGGTCATCAGCCGCCAGGGCGACATCTCTCCCCATTTGAAGTAGCACCACAGGTTGCCCGAAAACGCCAGCAGCGTGCCCGCCGCGCCTGCCAGCGCCAGTCCAACCGAGCGCAGCAGCACGCCCGCCGCACCCTTGAGCTCCGTCATGCGGGCTTCCAGCCACCACCAGATCACCCAGGCTGCCACAATGAAGGGCAGGACCACGAAGCACACCACATGCGTGCTCATCACCGTAAAGCACACGGCAAAGCTCAGTACCAGCTTGCCCAGATAGGCCTTGCACGAACCCTGCGGCTCAAGCCCGGCAAAAAACAGCATCGCCCACAGAAGCGCAAGAATGCGCCAGATGTCCCTGGGCGCGCTTTCCACGGAGAAGAACAGATCCGGCACCAGGTTAAACAGCACCACGCCCAGCAACACCCAGCGCCTGCGCCCCCGGCACGCCACGATCAGCAGTGCCAGATAGGCCGCCGCCATGTAGAACGTGTTCAGCCCCAGCCCGGTAAAGACAGCCTTGTCGTTGGGGTAGCCCACCTGACCGCCGGTATGGAACAGGCCGTAGCTCATGTACAGTTCCAGCGAGGGGAAATGGCTGTGGCCGCGAAAATGGCCGGTGGTGTCGTCCTTTTCCAGGAGGTTTCCCAGGTCGCGGTCCTCACAGTAGCGCTGGGCCAGGGCCAGGTCTTCCCGGGTCAAAGACTCCGAGCCATCAAAGACGGCCAGGATCAGCCCGGCCTCGTCCAGCTTCTTCCAGCTGCGGCGGATGCCCTCGGCCTCAATGGCGTCATTGGTCTGGCGCAGGCCTGCGGTGTCAAACAGGTTGAGCCGGATATCCCCCAGCTGCACCGCCTGCTCCACCACGTCGCGGGTAGTGCCCGCCACCGGGGTGACAATGGCCCGGTCAAACCCGGCCAGCAGATTGAGCAGCGTGGATTTGCCCGCATTGGGCCGCCCCACAATGGCACAATCCACGCCCTCCCGGAGCACGGCCCCGGCGTCATAGTTTTTGATCAGGCCGTCCAGCTCCTGCTGTACCTGTTCCAGCACGGTGCGCAGGTGGGCGTCGTCCAGCTCCGGGACATCCTCTTCCGGGAAATCCACCCAGGCAGCCAGATGGGCCTGCAGGCCGGTCAGGGCCTCTTTTTCGGCGCCGATCTTTTTCGCCAGCGCGCCGGAGAGGGACGCGTTGGCCAGCGCCGCTCCCTGTTTGCCGTCTGCCGAAATAATGTCCATGACGGCTTCCGCCTGGGTCAGGCTCATTTTGCCGTTGAGGAACGCGCGGCGGGTATACTCGCCGGGAGCTGCCGGGGCAGCCCCTGCCGCGATGCAGGCTTCCACCAGCCGCCGGGCCACCGCACTGCCGCCGTGGCAGGAAAGCTCTACCACGTCCTCCCCGGTGTAGCTGTGGGGTTCCCGGAAAAACAGGGCCACGCCCTCGTCAAAGGCGTCGTCTCCTTCCACAAAGGAGCCAAACAGAGCCGTGTAGCCCTTTGCATCCGCCACGTTCTTGTTCGGGTTGGCCGGGTGGAACACCCGCGCGGCCACGGCATAGCTTTCCGGCCCGGACAGCCGCACCACCGCGATGCCGCCCGCCCCCGGTGCCGTGGCAATGGCGGCAATGGTCGTATTCTGCATGAGGTTCCCTCCCGCTCCAAAATTTCAATTACAGTATATTGTACCACGAACCACCGGAAAAAGAAATATAAGGGCGCAAAAAAGCACAGCGCCTGTGGGAGTTTTCCCTGCGCTGTGCTCATTCTTCGGTGCCGCGCCGCAGCTGTTCGTAATGTCTGCTTTTGTCCAGATACATCCGCTGCTCCGCCTTTTTGATGAGAGCGTCAATGTCAATGCCGCCCGCGCTGTGGGAGGCAGTGCCCACGGCCACGGAATAGCCTGCCTCCTCCACCTGCCGGACAAACTGCTCCATGTTTTCGTTCAGCTCCGTGTCGGGGCTGTCCAGCGCAAAGGCCACAAACTCATCTCCGCCAATGCGGTAGCTGTCCTCTTCCCCAAAGATCTCCCGCAGGATGCAGGCCACGGTGCGGAGCATCTTGTCTCCCTCCTCGTGGCCGTAGGTGTTGTTCAGCTCATGGAGGCCGTTGACGTCGATGTAAACACAGGTGAGGCTGTTGCTGCACCGGAGCGGGTAATCCCGCAGGCGGTTCTCGTAGGCATTGCGGTTGTGCAGCCGGGTGTTGAGGTCGCTTTCCGCCACGGTAGTCAGCTTGCTGCTGGTGATAAAGTTGCCGTACATCGTGCTCATGACAAAGGTGGACACAATGCAGGAGATGGCCCCGAACACCAACGCGTTGCAGACATCCATGGGGATGACCCGCCAGTCCTTGAAGCGGGTGACGCAGACCAGAAAAATGCCGTCGAATAGCAACACATTGGCAATATGCAGGATGGGCCGCATCATAAACAACATCGGCACACAGAGCAGAAACGGAAAAAACGCGGTAGCGCGCTGATCCGGGGTCTGCACCGTGCCCAGGAAAATCCCCAGGCCATAGACCATGGCTCCAAAGGCGTAGATCTCCCAGTTTAAAAACAGACCCAGCTTTTGCGGGAGCATCTGCTCCACGGCCAGCAGTCCCAGGCTGACAATGAGGGCCGCTGCAAAAACCGGGATATGGTCATACAGCAGCGGCACCATACAGGAACCAAGGGTCAGCGCCACAAAAAAGGCACAAGCCGTGCCCAGAAACGCGGTCAGCCGATGTCGGTTGGCGATCTGCACATCCATCTGACAGCGTGCAAAATCTTCTGGCTCTGCCCCGGCATACAACAGCAGCTTTTTCAGTTTTTCTATCATCGGGGTCTCCTCTCCGGCCAAGCCTGCTGTTTTGCATCGGACTCATCCACATTTAATTTTATTATACAATATTTCGTTTCAAAAAGATATGGTTTTAAGCAAGTTTACCCCCCCCCACCAAAATTTCCACATTATGGCGAATATCAGCCGAGGTTTTTAGCCGTCTTTGCACAAAAAAGACGTGCAGCCACAATAGCTGCACGTCCTTTCGCTTATTTTAAGGGGTCAATTGCCGGGGAACCAGGCATCAGAACGCGGCAATGTCTGCCGTGGTGATGGCCTTGCCGGGCAGGGTGCGGCTGTCGGCGTTCTCATTGAGTGCCAGCTTGCCCTCACGCAGCAAGCGGACAGCCTTTTCGTGGTCGGCAGCTTTCCAGTTGTTGCCTACGATCTTCCAGTTATTGTCCACATGGGGCTCGATGGTGCCGCCCTTGACGGTGCGGATGTACTCGCCCAGCAGCTCGCGGACACCGCCCACATCGCCACGGACGTCGATCTCCAGCAGCTTGGGCAGCTCATCGCCCTCGGCGAAGATATCCGCATAGGCCAGCAGCTGGGTGGTAGCGCGGTAGTTGTTCACGGCCACCACAAAGCTATCGGTATCCTGCACGGCCTTGCCGTTCATCCAGGTCAGGTTCCGGATGCGGTTGCCCGGCTCCTTGGAGATGTCCAGATCATACTTGACGCCTGCAAAGGCATCGTACAGGTAGTAGCGGACGGAGGAATCAAAGGCGATGGTGACATCCTGCGGCTCCCAGGTCTTGAAGAACGCAGCCGACCACTCCATGAACTTGCGCAGCTGCAGGCCGTTCATCTGCAGCTTGTACAGGGTGTTCTGGTAGGTGTAGATGCTGGCCATATCGCACTTGCGGATGGTGCCCTCTTTCATCTGAGAGGTCATGGAGGTCAGAGCCGTTGCAGAGACCTGTGCACCGGTATAGTACATCTGCACTTCGTTGATGAAGTCCAGCAGAGCGGTATCCTGGATCATGGCCTGCGGCAGGCAGTCGATCTCATTGGCCGGGGCCAGGTCGCCGCCGCGCAGCTCACCGATGGGCGTCACAGCATCTTCCTTGGCGCGGGCGTCGTACTCGGCCAGCAGAGCGGTAAGCTCGGGGTCCGGCGCGTAATCCTTGATCAGCAGGTTCTCGGAGGTGCGGTTCTTCACTTTCCACTTGCCGTCCAGGCCGCGCTGCAGGTAGAGGTGGATCTCAGACACGGTAGCGCCCGCGTTCTTGTTCTCCACCACCAGCACGTTGTTGATCATCTGGTTGGGGATGCTCTTGTGGCCGTGGGCTGCCACGATGACATCGAACTCCGGGCAGGCATTGGCCAGGTCGGTAACACCGGAGCCATAAACACCATACTCGTTCTCCACGTCCATATGCATAACGCCAACGATGACATCCACCTGATCCTTGATCTGGTCGATGATCTTCCGGCTCTCGTCCACAGGGTTGGTAACGGTCCAGCCCTCAAGGTTCTTGGAGTCCCAGCGGGTGATGTTGGGGGTGACCATGCCGATGACGCCGATCTTGACGCCGCCCTTGTGGATGATGGTGTATCCGTCGGCCAGAGGCTTGCCCTCCGGGCTGTAGACGTTGCCCGTCAGCACCTTGGCTTTCTGCTGGGAGAGCACTTTTTCCAGCGTGGCCATGCCATAGTTGTACTCATGGTTGCCGGTGACATAGACATCATAGCCGATGGCGTTCTGGGCCGCGATCATCGGGTGGATCTCGTCCTTGAGGAACAGTTCTGCCGAGTTTGCCTGGATGGTATCGCCCGCGTCCACCACCAGCGTGGTCTTGGTGCGGGCTTCCCGGATCGCAGTGGCCTGCTGGGCCACGCTGCCGGAAGCGTCTTCCTTGTTGGCGGCGTAATCCCAGGGGTCAAACTTGCCGTGGGTATCGCTGGTAGCAAGGATCTGCAGGTCCATGCTCCACAGGTTTTTGATGTCACAGGCAGCAGCCGAGGGGGCCAGACCGCTCACGGCAGCAGCCGTAGCCGATGCACCGGCCACGCGTAGGAAATTGCGGCGGGAAATCTTATTCTCTTGCATAATATCCTCTCTTTTCTGCTTTGGGGTTCAAATTTCCAAAGCGCTCCGTGCTCCTAGTATAAAGCTTTAGTCTGACTCTTTACAATGGACAACCTGGAGAAAAATCTCCCGCAAATTCAGACAAGTTTCCCAAACATCCAAAAGAGCCCCTTTCCCGGCCGGGAAAGGGGCTCTCAAGATCCAAATTACAGCTCGATCTTGCCGAAGCTCAGATCGGCAAAATCATCCACGCGCTCGGTGCGCTTGGGTGCCACAGGGGCGGCACTCTCCGCGTCACGGGGTGCATAGGTGCGCTCCGGCACGCTGGAGCCGCGGGGACCACGGCTGACGCCGCCGCGGCCGCCACGATAACCGCCGGAACGGCCGCCACGCTCATTGCGGTCACCACCACGGTAGCCGCCGCGATTGCCGCCCGGACGACGGCCATTGGGACGGCCGCCACGGCCGCGGCGCTCGCCGTAAGTATTCTCGGTCTGTGCGTCGGGAGCGGTAGAGTAGATGACCACACGGCGGTCACGGCCCTCGCCCTTGCTCTCGCTGCGGACACCCTCCATCTTGCCGATGGCAGAGTGGATAATGCGGCGCTCATAGGGGTTCATGGGCTCCATGGCAAAGCTGCGGCCGGTCTTGCGGACCTTGGCACCAATGCGCTGTGCCAGAGCGGTCAGGTCGCTCTCGCGCTTATCACGGTAGCCGGCCACATCCAGGCCCAGCTTGATGTAATCGCCCTCCAGGCGGTTGGCCACCAGGCTTGCCAGATAGGACAGGCTCTCCATGGTCTCGCCGCGGCGGCCGATCAGGGCACCCAGCTTCTCGCCATCCAGACGGATGATGGTAGCCTCGCCCTTCTGCACGGCGCTGAAGGTGACATTCTCCACACCCATCAGGGCAATGACTTCCTTCAGGTAGTCCACAGCGGCCTTGACCTTGGCGTTCTCTTCGATGTTGATGGGAACTTCCGGCTCCTCACCCTCTGCGGCGGGGTCAGCAGTCTCCTCAGCAGGAGCGGCCTCCTCTGCCACAGGGGCAGCGGCAGGCTCCTCGGCCTTGGGTTCCTCAGCGGGAGTTTCCTCCACAACAGGCTTTCCCTCAGGCTCCACCTTCTCCTCCACCACGGGAGCGGCCGGGGCATCGGGCTCTTCCACGCTCACACGCACCTTGGCGGGGGTGGTCTTCAGGCCCAGAAAACCAGTTTTCTGGGGCATTTCGAGCACTTCATAGCTCACATTCAGGTCGTCGGCCTGCACGCCCAGCAGGGCGCAGGCTTTTGCGCGGGCTTCATCGACCGTCTTGCCGGTCGCTTCCTGAGTACGGATCATAACCGTCAATCCTCCTTCTTGTTTTCCAGCTCGCTCAGCGGAACGGTGCGCTCGTCCTTATAGCGCTCCTCATCCAGCTTGCGGGCATACTCCAGGCGGCGCTTGTTCATTTCGCTGGCGGAGATATTTTTCTCCACGACCTCGCCGGTCTTTTCATCCTTGACCTTGATGGTGGTGCTCTTTACACCGCGCTTCTGCTCCTTCTTGCGGGCAGCCATCTCGGCGGCGACCTCTGCCTTCATCTTCTCAGGGTCGTAGATCTTCTTCATCACCAGGCTCTGCACGGTCATCAGGATGTTGGAAACAACGTAGTACAGAGAGAAAGCGCTGGGCACGGTGAAGCAGAAGAAGACGTACATCAGCGGCATCATATACATGGTCAGCTTCATGCTGCCCTGCATCTCCTGGCCGCTGGCCTTCATGCTGATGTGGGTGGACAGGAACATGGTCACGATCGCCAGGACCGGGAGGATCAGCAGGGGCAGATTCTCTGCAGCCAGGCTGTACTGGGGCACACGGGTCAGGTCGATGCCAAAGAAATCCATGTGCTGGCCGAACTCGGTGATGGTAGCCACCTGATCCGGGGTGAAGCAGGAGGAGACGGTGCTCTCGCCTGCAATGACCTGTGCAATGATGTTGGTGTCGCGGGTCACGGTGGTAAAGCTGATGCCCATGGCAGTCAGGGCCTCACCTGCGGCAGTCAGGGCATCGGCACCAATGTGGAAGATGCGCTGCAGCGGGCGGTACACCACCTCGATAACGCCGAACATGACCAGGAAGTTGACCAGCATGGGCATACAGCCTGCGGTGGGCTTGTAGCCCTGCTCCTGCAGCTTCATCAGCTCTTCCTGCTGCTTTTCGGGCTTGTCGCGGTACTTTTTCTGGATCTCGGCCACCATGGGCTGGAAAGCGCTCATGCGGGCCATACTCTTCTGCTGGTTGAGCTGGAGGGGGATCTTGATCACGGTGATGAGCAGGGTGAACAGGATGATGTCCCAGCCGTAGTTGGGGATCAGCTTGTAGATCCACTCCATTACATAGCCCAAGGGCCAGCCCAGGATGTACAAAGGATTCATAGTTTCGTCCATTCTGCCCCGCCTGTGGTGCGGGACGTTTAGATTTTTATGAGAAGGACACCCCGCCCACAGTGCGGAGCGTCACAAGAAGCTGGTTATACAAGTCCGACGGGTAGCTTTCTCCTCGGAGAAACTCCCCGCCGAACTATCCATGCCGCCTTTTAAATAATTTCGATACCGAGAGCTTTCTCTCCGGGTTCACCCAGCGGCCTTTGGGCGGCACCGGGTCAAAGCCCCACCGGCCAAGCGGGTTGCACCGGGCGATGCGCCAGGCGGTGAGCAGCAAGCCCTTGATGCAGCCATGGGTCTGGATGGCTTCTATGCCATACTGGCTGCAGGTGGGGGTAAAGCGGCAGTTGCGGCCCAGCCCCGGGCTGATAAAGCGCTGGTAGAACCGGATGGGCGCACAGAGCGCGTTCCGGCAGACGCGGGAGACGGGATTCACTGTTTTGCGGCCCGGTCTGCGGGCGGGACCGTGGCCGGGGGCTTTGCGCCCGGCTGCTTTGCCTTGTCGGGCAGGCCAGCCTGGGCAAAGAGCCTGGCCACCACTTCGCTGAGCTGCCAGCTCTTCAGGCGGGGGGTCATGCCCCGGGCCACGAACACCAGATCATAGCCGCCGATGTTCTGATCCAGGTGCTCATCAATGGCAGCCTTCATCACGCGGCGGGCGCGGTTGCGCTGGACGGCATGGCCGATCTTTTTGGTGGCTGTCAGGCCCACGCGGGTCTTTTTGCCGCGGGTCTTGAGCACATACAGCACCAGCGCCGGGTTCACATAGGACTTGCCGCGGGCATACACGCGGCCGAACTCGCTGTTGCGGCGGATGGGACGATAGCGCACTGCTCCGTCGCCTCCTTTTCGGTTAAAAAATCGCAGAACTTCCCTAAAGGCAAAGTTCAAAATTCAGTATAGCAAAAAAACGCCGACATGAAAAGGCTGTCCGGGCGTTTTTTGTGCCAAATCTTTTGCCAAATTTTTAGTCATTCCGCGCGCAGAACGTCCAAAATAAGAAAAAGACCGCCAATTCAGGATCAGCAGTCTTTTGTGCGCATGTTCAATTCTGCGCCGGATCCCTGGCAAAGCGGGATCAGACGGTCAGGCTCTTGCGGCCCTTAGCACGGCGAGCATTGATGACCTTGCGGCCGTTCTTGGTGCTCATGCGGGTCAGAAAGCCATGAACTTCCTTGCGATGACGCTTCTTGGGCTGAAAAGTTCTCTTCATGGTTGTATCCTCCGTAAAAACTCGTCCCCGGTAATGGGGTATTTCTGGTCCCAAATTGGGGACAGGCTTGCAATTCAACAGTATATCGCACACTATCCCCTTCTGTCAAGCGTTTTTTTCACTTTCCAGCAAACTTTTTTCAAATTTCTTTGTGAAAAAGCTTTCAACTTTTTCACCGATTCTCCGTGGAAAACTTTTCTTCCACCATATCTTGTGGCCAAAAACCGCCTTGGACACAAGAGCCGCGAGGGCACGATGGAGCGTCTTTTCTTATGTATTATAAATTACATTATAGAATATAGACGCAGGGAGATTTTTGTGGTATACTAACGGGGTATCAGCAGCATTGTTGAAAACTTCGACCAATTCAATGGAGTGGATGTTTTATGGATTCTTTCAAGGACGTTTTAGAGGCCGCCCAGGCATACTGCAAAACGCAGATGGCCGAGCCGACCTATAATCTCTACATCGACGGACTTGAGCCCATCAGCTTTGAGGACTCGAGCCATATCACCCTGTCGGTGCGCAACGATTTCATCTGCAAGATCGTCACCGACCGCTACCTCGGCCTGCTGAAAGAGGCCTTCAAGACCGTGCTGGGCTTTGACGTGGACATCACGCTGGTGGTGCCCAGCACCCCGCCCCATGAGGTGGTGCTGGCCCAGCAGTACGAGGCAAACCCCGCCTCGCCCCAGGGCAATTACGAGTTCACCTTCGAGAACTTCATCAAGGGTCCCTCCAACCAGTTTGCGTTTGCTGCGGCGCAGGCGGTTGCGGCCAACCCCTCCGGAGCCTATAACCCGCTGTTCATCTACGGCGGCTCCGGTCTGGGCAAGACCCATCTGCTCACGGCCATCCAGACCGAGATCAAGCGCACCCACCCCGATTTCGTCATCATGTACGTTACCTGCGAGCAGTTCACCAATGAGCTGATCGCCGCCATCCGCGCCGGCAGCACCGAGGACTTCCGCATGAAGTACCGCGTGGCAGACCTGCTGCTGGTAGACGATATCCAGTTCATCGCCGGCAAGGAGTCCACGCAGGAGGAGTTCTTCCACACCTTCAACTCCCTGCACGATGCCCACAAGCAGATCGTGATCGCCTCTGATCGCCCGGCCAAGGAGATCAAGAGCCTGGAAGAGCGCCTGCGCACCCGTTTCGAAATGGGCCTGACGGCGGACATCCAGCCGCCGGATTTTGAGACGCGCGTGGCCATCATCCGCCGCAAGGCTGATCTGCTGGGCCTGGAAATGCCGGACGAAGTGGCCGAGTACATCGCCAACCGATTGAAAAACAACATCCGTCAGCTGGAGGGCGCGGTGAAAAAGCTGAACGCCTACCGTAAGCTGGAAGGCATCCAGCCCGTCATCGGCGCGGCGCAAAACGCCATCAAGGATATCCTGAATGAAACACAGCCCGTGCCCATCACCGTGGAGAAAATATTGTCCGAGGTGGCGCGCACTTACAATACGACGGCCGACATGCTGCGCGGGCCGTCCCGGCGCTCCAATGTTTCCAGCGCCCGCAAGGTGAGCATGTATGTAGTGCGGGAAATAACCGGCATGAGCATGGAGGACATCGGCAGCGAATTCGGCGGGCGGGACCACTCCACTGTTGTGTATTCCATCAACGATATGCAGAAAAAGCTGGAAACGGATACCCGCCTGCGAGAGACCGTGGAGGACATCATCAAAAACGTGCGCACCTGATGTAAAATCAGAGCCGCCAGGGCGGATAAGTTTTCAACATAGTTTTCAACTTTCAACAATCGTTTTCCACGGCTTTCAAAACCCTAAAATCCGCCGTGTTGAAATCCAACAAAAATTCAACACCGTTTGCACGCCCCGAAAA
>ERZ837910.5810-NODE-5810-length-10686-cov-15.740664_pt1 | contig 10686 bp, 5 predicted proteins | sample MGYA00519940_ERZ837910 | MGnify/ENA primary metagenome ERZ837910 (study PRJEB31850, sample SAMEA3708825) | human gut metagenome | biome: human gut; feature: human-associated habitat; material: faeces | place: China | collected 2014 ... | reverse complement strand
GCTCTGATGGGAAAAAGCATCCCACCTCTGCAGGACTTCTCATGTTCGGCAACGAATACGATATTGTGCGGGAATTTAACGCTTACTTTCTGGACTATCAGGAACAGTATGACGCTGATACCCGTTGGACTGACCGTATCATATCTTCCTCCGGCGACTGGAGCGGCAATGTGTATGACTTCTATTTCCGGGTCTACAACAAGCTGATTCAGGATATTAAGGTGCCCTTCAAAATGGACGGTGGTACCCGTATAGATGATACCCCAGTGCATCAGGCACTGCGTGAAGCACTGGCCAACTGTTTGGTGAATGCCGATTATTACGGCAGACAGGGGTTGGTCATCGTCAAAAAGCGTAATAGCATTACGATGTCTAATCCGGGTAGCTTCCGCATCGAAATTGATGCCGCAAAGAGCGGCGGTGTTTCTGATCCGCGGAACGGAACGATGCTGAAAATGTTCAACCTGATCGATATCGGTGAGCGTGCTGGTAGCGGCATTCCGAATATCTTCCGCGTCTGGCGCGAGCAAAATTGGGCAACTCCGGAGATTACAGAGCAACTCGAGCCGGAGCGGACAATATTAACGCTCTTATTCTCCAAGAGTGACGATAAAAAAGCGACGATAAAAAGTGACGATAAAAAAACGACGATAAAAACAGCACGGCAAAAGAATGAAATTATTACTTACCTGACAGATCATATTTCGGCCAGAAGTGCTGATATTGCAGAACTGCTGGGTGTTAAGAGTACAAGAGCCAAACAGCTGTTGAAGGGATTGCTGGATGAAGGTGTTGTTATTGCAGAGGGCGGCAATAAGAACCGTGTATACAAATTGAAAAGATAACACAACGCAGTTTCCGTAAAGCCAATTTGCGGGAAAGCAGAAATACCAAATTAAGAGAAGCGTGGTAAGCAAACATGGCAATAAAGAAAAACGAGCTGTACAGTTCCCTTTGGGCGAGCTGCGATAAACTGAGGGGCGGCATGGACGCCTCTCAGTATAAAGACTATATCCTGACCCTGCTGTTCGTGAAATATGTTACGGACAAGTTTAAGGGCGTAAAATATGCCGATATTACGGTTCCCGAAGGCGGCAGTTTCAACGATTTGGTTGCATTGAAGGGTAATAAAAATATCGGTGAAGAAATGGATAAGGTCATTGCCAAACTGGCAGAAGCCGGGGAGAACAATCTCCGCGGCGTGATCGACAATGCCCATTTCAATGATGAAGCTAAGTTGGGCAGCGGCAAAGAAATGGTGGATAAGCTCACCGGCTTGATTGCCATTTTCCAGCGTGACGAATTCAATTTCAAAAAGAACAAAGCCAGCGGTGACGATATTCTTGGCGATGCCTATGAATATCTGATGCGCCATTTTGCCACGGAAAGCGGCAAGAGCAAGGGCCAGTTCTACACACCGGCCGAAGTTTCCCGTATTCTTGCCAAAGTGATTGGCATCGACAGCATCGAGGAGCGCGACGAGGGTTACTCCGTGTATGACCCTGCCTGCGGTTCCGGTTCACTTCTGATTCGAGCAGCGGATGAAGCCCCCTTCGAGATTGCTATTTGGGGACAGGAAAAGGAAGTAACCACCGCAGGTCTCGCCAAGATGAACCTTGTCCTGCACAACAAGGCTGCCGGTGAGATCAGAGCAGGAAATACATTTTCTGCTCCCCGCTATTTTGAAGAAGGCTCCGATGATGAGGTGCTGAAGCGTTTCGACTTTGCGGTGGCCAATCCTCCGTTTTCTCTGAAAAACTGGACGGATGGTCTTAAGGATTATGGCCGCTTTGATGGCTATGGCGACAGACCGCCGGAAAAGAACGGTGACTTTGCATGGCTGCTCCATATTTTGAAGTCCTTGAAAAGCACTGGCAAGGCTGCGGTCATTCTTCCCCACGGTGTTCTGTTCCGCGGCAATGCGGAGGCGACTATCCGCAAAGCTATTATTGACAAGGGCTATATCAAGGGCATCATCGGCCTGCCCGCCAACCTGTTTTATGGCACCGGCATCCCTGCCTGCATTATCATCATCGATAAGGCTGATGCCGCCAAGCGCCAGGGCATCTTTATGATTGATGCCAGCCATGACTTCGTTAAGGACGGCAACAAGAATCGCCTGCGTGAGCGGGACATCTATAAAATCGTCACCACATTCAATCAGCAAATCACAGATGATCCCAAGTATGCCCGTTTTGTTCCCAACGACGAAATCAAGAAGAAAAACGAGTATAACCTGAATATCCCCCGTTATATTGACAGCTCCACCCCGGAAGATTTACAGGACATTGATGGACATCTGCATGGCGGTATTCCTGCGACAGATGTGGATTCCATGGAAAAGTATTGGGTACTGTTCCCCGGTCTGAAAGACAAGCTGTTTTCTCAGCTGCGGGATGGCTATTATCGGCTGAACATTCCCAAAGAGGATATCCGCAATGTGGTCTATAACGACCCTGAATTTTCTGCCTACGCCGAACGCATCGACGAGGCTTTTGACGCGTGGATGCAGATGGTGGATTCCGGCCTTCGGAGCATTGATGAAGATACGGAAGTTAAGCCCTATATTGTGGAGCTGTCGGAGCAGTTAATTGACTGCTTTGATGGTCTGGAGCTGGTGGATAAGTACGATGTCTACGAGGTGCTGCTTTCCTATTGGCACGAAGTCATGGGCGACGATGTTTATCTTGTGTCGGTGGACGGCTATGGCGCCGCCCGGACATGGGAAAACATCATGGGTGAATACACCTCCGGCAAGAAAAAGGGGCAGGAAAAGGTCATTGGCTGGGAGGGCGTTTTGCTGCCCAAGGCGCTGATCGAGTCCGTGTTCTTTGCCCTTGAGCACAAGAAAATCAATGAGGTACAGGCCATTGCCGAGGAGACCCAGAGCAGACTGGACGAGTTTGTGGAGGAGCAGACCGGCGATGACGGATATCTAAAAGAATACCTCAACGACAAGGACAAGGTGGACGCCAAGGCTGTCGCCATCCGTTTGAAGGTGCTGAAAAAGACTGATCCCAAGGGCGAGGAATACGCGGCATTGAAACAGTTTGTGGATTTGATGGATTCCCTTTCCAGGCAGAATAAGGCCGTCAGGGAAATGAACGCCGAATTGGAGGAAAAGGTTCGGGCGAAGTATGCGTTGCTGACCGATGAAGAGATCCTGGATCTGCTGGTGAACCGCAAATGGTATGCCACCATCTTTGAAGGAATCAAGGCGCTGTATGTCACCACTTCCCACCAGATGACCAACCGTATTGTGGAACTGGTGGAGCGGTATGAGGATACCCTGCCGGAACTAACTGCCACTGTTGCTGATTATGAGTCCAAGGTCAAGGATCATCTGAAAAGGATGGGATTTGTATGGTAAAACCTGGATATAAGCAGACCGAGATTGGTGTAATTCCAGAGGATTGGGAGACTTCTTCGCTTTCTGCTGCATTTCAAAAATTAGAAGCAGGCGTAAGTGTTAATTCAGACAATGCGTTATCTTCTGAATATCATATCTTAAAAACATCAGCAGTCCATGATGGTGTTGTGGATACTGCTGAAACAAAACCTGTTATTCCGCAGGATTACCTACGGCTTAAATGCCCTTTGGTAAAAGGTAGCATAATTATCAGCCGAATGAACACCCCAGCGTTAGTTGGAGAATGTGGCTTTACAAAAGACGCAAAGGCCGGAACATATTTGCCTGACAGGTTGTGGCAGATTCAAAATTTCAACAAAAGTAGTTTTGACTTTGTGTGGTTAAACTATTTGCTTAACACCAAACAGTACAGGGACGCTGTTCGGGCAACTGCAACAGGCACCAGCAACAGTATGAAAAATATATCAAAAGAGCGAATGCTGGATATAGAAATTCCCCGTCCACCTATCAATGAACAAGAAAACATAGCAGCTGCACTATCAGAAGTGGACGAGCTTATCAATCTGGTCGAAAAACAGATTGATAAGAAAAAAGCAATCAAGCAGGGCGCAATGCAGGAACTGCTGACCGGCAAACGCCGCCTACCGGGATTCTCTGGAGAGTGGGAAACAAGGACATTACACGAAATATCCAACGAAATGGTTGATGGCCCGTTTGGAAGCAATTTGAAAACAGAGCATTATACAACGGAGCGACAAGTCCGTATTATCCAGCTCAGTAACATTGGCGAAGCTGGTTGGAATAATGCGAATGTCAAATATACCACTTTTAGCCATGCTGCTGAATTACAGCGCTGTATTGTCCAACCCGGCTCTATTCTGATTGCCAAGATGATGCCCGCAGGAAGAGCAATTATCTGCCCAGATAATGAAAAAAGTTATATTTTAGGATCTGATGTTGTAAAAGTTGTCCCTAATAGCAGTGTTGATAGCAGATATCTTGTTTATGCAACAAAATCTCGATTTTACTTAGATCAAATTGCAGATGACACTCAAGGAAGCACTCGTGCCAGAACAAGTGTAAGCAAATTAAGAAAAACAGCCATTCTTTTTCCGGAAAAAGATGAGCAAATAGCTATTGCCGACATTCTGTCCGAAATGGATATGGAGATTGCTACGCTTGAAGAAAAGCTTGCCAAATACCGTCAGGTCAAACAAGGTATGATGCAGCAGCTTCTGACGGGAAAGATTAGACTAAAAAACGATGTTGAGGATTTGAGGCAAGCAGAGCAAGCGAATGCCGTTAAAACACTGCCCGCAAGAACCGCTCACAATCGTCAGTTTGATGACGCTGTTTCTATTGCAGCAATTGTGGATACTTTCTATTCGGACAAGTATCCTCTTGGGCGTGTGAAAGTCCAGAAGCTTTTGTACTTGCTTCATCGGCATCAGGCTGTAAGCGTTTCTGATTTCAAGAAGAAAGCTGCTGGCCCATATGCAGACACCGTGCGATATAAAGGCGGAGAACCTATTGCAAAAAAGAACAAATATATCGTATCTGAAAACGGCAAACAAGGAACACGCTATTCCAGAGGTGAGAATATGGCACAGGCTCTCAATTATGTTGAGCGGTGGGGCATGCAGTCGGATTTACAGTGGTTGAAAGAAAACTTTTTGCACACCGTCCGCAACGACTTGGAATTGTTCGCTACGGTAGACATGGCAATATGCGACCTGAATGAGGCGGGCGTTCCTATATCTGTTGCGTCAATTAAGGACTTGATTGCCTCCAGCAAAGAATGGAAAGCTAAGTTGTCAAAAACTTATTTTTCCGATAGGGATATCGCACGAGCAATCAAAAAATGTACTGAGTTGTTTAACTGATTTGGGTGTGGTTTAAGGTTTGGGGAGGGATTTAGTGTGAAAGAAATACAGAGCCTAATCGATTATTTGAAAATCATTTGCGACCGTCCTTTCATTGCAGATATCAGTGATAATGTAGATAACCGGTATTTGGCGAAAATGAATGAGGCTGTCAAAGAATTCATTGCGAAAAATGAGTTCCCCTCAGACAAGGAACCAAAAATGGATTTCCCGAGTGAGGAACTCGCAGCCTATGTTAGCCAGTACCATGAGTATCTTTACAGCTGCGTGTATAGGCGAAAGCGTGAAGCTGAATTAAACAGTGACAGCAAAATACCTCTCGCGTTTTTCTATCGTGGCGTAAGTAACAGAAGATATCCAATCACGTCCGGAATTTACAGAAGTGATGAACGGCATGAGGAAAACTATTACTTCAATGAGATAGGCGTTCGATGCCCAGAGGCATTCAGAACCCTGAGCAATCTTGAGAAGTTGACCTACATGCAGCACTATGGATGCCCCACGCGTCTATTGGATATTACATCAAATCCTTTGGTCGCCCTATATTTTGCGTGCTTGGGCAATGAGAATAAAGACGGCATCGTGTATGTCTTTAGTGTCAATGCCAACGAGGTGTTATATGCTGATAGTGATAGAATCCAAATGCTATCTAAGTTCGCAGAGTTTCCCAATAGGGATCAGAAGCAGCTGCGACTGCTTGCGTATCGGTACATATTGAAGGATAAGTTCCCTCAGCAGAGCAACGGGAAATATCGATACTCCATACTGGAACGGTATTATCACGCTATCAAACGTCACAACGGTGCATTTGAAAGAGAAATCGTTCCGTTTGATATGCTGAAGCCTCAATTTGTACAGCCGAATAAAGATAATCCGAGAATTCTGAAGCAGGATGGCGCTTTTATTGTTTCTGGCCTTGACGAAAATGATACAGAAAGCGATATGAAGATTCGCAAACACTTGGCATGCGAAGTTATTGTGCCCCATTCTATCAAAGGAACAATTCTTAAAGAATTAGAATATGTCGGTATAAATCAGGCAACTTTGTTTCCCGAAGTTGACAAAGTGGCGGAGTATCTGCGTTCCCGGAATTGAGAGTAAAGACATTCAACAAACAGTTTACGCAAAATCCAAATCAATGAATCGGAGCATGAACTTTCCAAAGGAGCAAGAAGGTATTTACGGAATACAGCTACAGTTGACAGAAAGAAGGTGGATGCATAATGCCCAATATTGGTGACAGCGAGCGCAAAACTCAAAACCGTGTGGTCAAGTTCTTTCGGGACAAGCTGCACTATACATATCTGGGGAACCTGCATGACAGTGAAAATCGTAACATCATGCAGGAGCGGCTGCACGCCTGGCTATTGAAACAGGGCTACTCCGAAAAGCTTGCAGCCAATGCCATCGATGCGTTGGTGAAGACCTCCACCAATCTGCAGCAGGGTTTGTACCATGCCAACAAAGAGGTCTACAGCCTGTTGAAATACGGAGCCAAGGTCAAGGAGTCCGTGGAGCAGTCCCCTAAGACGGTGTATTTTATTGACTTTGAGGATGTCACTAAAAATGACTTCTATATTGCGGAAGAAGTCACTATTGTCAGCAACAACACCAAGCGTCCGGATATCGTTCTCTATGTGAATGGAATTGCACTTGCGGTGATCGAACTGAAAAAGAGTAGTGTGTCCGTGTCCAACGGCATCCGTCAGAATCTGACCAACCAAAAATCGAACTTCATCGAAGATTTCTTTACGACTATTCAGTTCTGTATGGCCGGGAACGACAGCGAGGGCTTGCGCTATGGTACGCTCCTTACCCCGGAGAAGCACTATCTGGAATGGAAAGACGACGGCTTTGCCGAGCATCAGACGGAACGCGATATTGTGGACATCGAGGTTGAGGAATACTGCGAGGGGATTCCCGGCAAGTTGGAAAAACAGCTTTTTGCTCTGTTTTACAAAAAGCGTTTCCTTGATCTGATCCACAACTTTGTAATCTTTGATAAGGGCATTAAAAAAGTTTGCCGCTATAATCAGTACTATGCCATCAAGCGGGCGCAGCATCGTTTGACGGACAAGAAGCGCGGCGGCATCGTTTGGCATACCCAGGGCAGCGGCAAGAGTCTGACGATGGTGTGGTTCTCCAAGTGGATTTTGGAGAATAATCCCAATGCGCGTGTATTGGTCGTTACCGACCGCGAGGAATTGGATGAGCAAATCGAAAAGAATTACAAGGGTGTGGATGAGAATATCGTCCGCACTAAGAGTGGAAAAGATCTGCTTGAACGCCTGAACACTTTCGATGACCGTCTTCTGTGCTCTCTGGTACATAAATTCGGAAAGCGCGGCAGCGATAGCTCGGAAACAGATTACGAAAAATACATCGAAGATTTGAAAAACGCATTGCCCAAGGATTTTTCCGCAAAGGGTGATATCGTGGTGTTTGTGGATGAGTGCCACCGCACTCAGTCCGGCAAGCTCCACGCGGCCATGAAGACGATCCTTCCCAATGCCATCTTTATCGGTTTCACGGGTACGCCGCTTTTGAAGAAGGACAAAAAGACCAGTCTGGAAACCTTCGGCGGGTATATCCATACCTACAAGTTCAACGAAGGTGTTCGAGACGGCGTTGTGCTGGATCTGCGGTACGAGGCCAGAGATGTGCCGCAGGGCATGACCTCTCAGGATAGAATCGACGCATGGTTTGAGGCAAAAACCGTTGGGTTGGCCCCCAGAGCAAAAGCAAAACTCAAAGCTTATTGGGGTAACCTGCAAAAGATTTTCTCCTCTCGCTCCCGCTTGGAGCAAATCGCCAATGATATCATCTTTGATTTTGCCACCAAGGCACGACTGATGGATGGAAACGGAAATGCTATCCTTGTGGCCGGTTCTGTGTATTCGGCATGCCGATACTATGAAATTTTCCAAAGCAAGGGTTTCCGGAAATGTGCGATTATTTCTTCTTATACGCCGCAAGCCGGTGATTTAAGAACGGATACTGTCAGCGACGAGGAAGAAACCGAAACATTTGAAAAATACAGCACTTATCTGAAAATGATCGGCGTTGATCCGTCGGAGGACAAGACGCAGATTGCAAAAAAAGTAGAAGCTTTTGAAGCGGAAGCAAAACGCAAGTTTGTGGATGAACCTGCAAACATGAAACTGCTGATCGTAGTTGACAAGCTGCTTACCGGTTTCGATGCTCCCAGCTGTACCTACCTCTACATCGATAAGGCGATGCATGACCACGGCCTGTTCCAGGCGATCTGCCGAGTCAATCGTCTGGATGGCGAGAGCAAAGACTTTGGCTATATTGTAGATTACAAGGAACTATTCGGAGACTTGGCGGATGCCATGAACAAGTATACCGCCGGTGCCTTTGAAAGCTATGATGCCAAGGATGTCGATGGGCTTTTGAAAGATAGAGCTACAGAAGCGAAAAAGTATTTCGTTGATACCCTGGAGGAATTGGATGAGCTTTGCGAGGGCGTCGAATTGCCCAGAAAAGAGCTCGACTATATCCACTATTTCTGCGGTGAAAGTGGTCGCGACGAAAATCAGGACGAAGCCTTTGCCCGCATTCGTGAGAAGTTGTACAAGCTCGTTGGACGCTTGATTCGCGCTTTTGCGGAGTTAAAGCCTCGTATGACGGATTTAGGGTATACCCTTTCCGAGCAAAGCGCATTGGACGACAGGGTTGCGTTCTATGTGAACATGCGTGACACGATTGGTAGGGCCAGCGGCGATTTTATTGATCTGAAAGCCTACGAACCGGGTATGCGGTATCTGATTGACAACTACATCTCAGCCAGCGAGTCGCAAAAGATCGGCAGCATGGATGACTTTACCCTGCTTGATTTCATCATCTCGCAGGAAAATAAGCTGAAGAGCGAGCAAAAAGGCGAGCAGGAGAGTGCGGCAGAAACCATTGAGAACAACATCCGCAAAAAGGTTGTTGAGCGAATGGTCATCAACCCTGCTTATTACGCAAAAATGTCTGAAATCCTGGAGCAGTTGATACTTGACCGCCGCCGCGGAGTGATTGCCTACGGGCAGCTGCTGGACACATACATGGAACTGGCGAAAAATGTTGCAAAGCCCGAGGAGAATACAAAGTACCCTGAGAGTATTCGTTCCAATGGCGCACTGCGGGCGCTCTATGATAATTGCGGAGAAGATGAGGCGACTGCCTTGAAGCTGCACAAAGCCATTGTCAAGGCGCGGCTCGATGGTTTCCGAAATAATCCGGTTAAGGCAAATAAAATCAAGCGAGCGCTCTATCAACTTTTGAATGACGATAGCGAAGTGGAGCGAATTTATCAAATTGTTGTGGAACAAGAGGAGTACTGATGCAAATAGTTATTTTCAATATTCCTGTGGAAGTTATCAGAAAAAATATTAAAAATTTGCATCTCTCTGTGCTTCCACCGGACGGCAGGGTTCGTGTATCAGCACCCACGCAACTGACGGATGAAGCAATTACGATGTTCGTTCGGACAAAACTCGGCTGGATCAAAAAACAACAGGAGAAGTTTCAACAGCAGCCGCGTCAAAGCGAGCGGCAGTATGTGTCCGGGGAAACATTATATGTTTGGGGTAAGCAGTACTTTCTTCAAGTGGAATACAGCTACAAAGGCAATGCTCTCACACTTTCGGGTGACAAGGCTATTCTGACGGTTAGAAAAGAAAGCAGTCCAAAGCAGAGAGAAAGCTTCGTAAATGAATGGTACCGCAACCTCCTGAAACAGGAAGTGGCGAAATATCTTCCCAAGTGGGAGAAAACTACGGGGCTTTACTGTAGCAGTTGGCAAAGCAAATATATGACCACCAAATGGGGCACCTGCAACACAAACACACAAAAAATTTGGCTAAATCTTCAGTTGGCGAAGAAGCCGATAGAGAGTCTTGAATATGTAATCCTGCACGAGCTGGCACATCTGAAAGTCAAAAGTCATGGTCCGGAGTTTGTCACTATTTTAAACCAGTATATGCCGCAATGGCAGGAGCGAAAGAAGCTGTTGAACGAAAGCAAATTGGATTATATGGATTCTGACTTCAAGAAAGATTTGAACAACAAAAGCGGCCCTATCATCGAAAGTAAATCCGCGTTTTGATGAGAGAGTTGCGTGAAAGCGGGAAGGTTTTCTGCGAAGGAACAACAAGTGCCGCAAGGTGGTTTGCGTCCAAATAATCCAAAATACTAACGAATCTTGGAACCAACTTGGAACTGACTTGGGACCAGCTTTGAACTAACTTGCGACCTAATCAGCAAAGTATGTGCTAACGATTAAAGCGGATGGCGGATCTCATAAATCCGGGAGCAAGCAGGCGGCGCGGGACGCGAAAAAGAACTCCATTCTGGAGAAGTGCGCCGTCCCGCTGCTGCGCCTCCGTACAGATGGCAGCGGGGAAAAAGAGAAAATCAGAAATGCAC
>ERZ837910.5809-NODE-5809-length-10688-cov-8.327283_pt1 | contig 10688 bp, 8 predicted proteins | sample MGYA00519940_ERZ837910 | MGnify/ENA primary metagenome ERZ837910 (study PRJEB31850, sample SAMEA3708825) | human gut metagenome | biome: human gut; feature: human-associated habitat; material: faeces | place: China | collected 2014 ... | reverse complement strand
AGGCTATTGCCGGGGGTGTTATCGAGGCTAATGCCGACAATGCGGCGATGCACGCAGCCGAAAACCGCATGACGCTGATCTATAACGATTGGGGCGACCACCGTGTCGGGGCCGACATCATCAGCTATCTGGACGGTTACGACGACCCGCGTCTGGAAAAGATGTTCCTGCCCAACGACGTAGACGACTACGTGGGTATCCGCATCGGCATCGACGTGGCGGGAAAATCGACGGCCATGTCGAAGTATTCGAATATGATCGTTGCGAGCGATACGCCCTATTTATGGTTCAATGCCGCGGAAGCGACCTTCCTGCATGCAGAGTACGAACTGCGCTGGGGATCGGCCGAGACGGCGAAGACGCTCTATGAGCAGGCTGTCCGACTTTCGTTCGAGGAGCGGGGAGCATCGGGGGCCGACGCCTATTTGGTCGACGCCACGAAGAAGCCTGCACCCTATACCGATCCGCTGGGCAACTACAGCGCATCTGCCCGGAGCGAAATCACCGTTCCGTGGGAAACGGCGACGGACGGCAGCGATACGGAGGCCGTTCAGGAGCGCAACCTCGAACGCATCATCGTGCAGAAGTGGATCGCTATCTTCCCGTTGGGAGTCGAAGCATGGTCGGAACACCGCCGTACGGGGTATCCGAAACTGCTGCCTGTACCTACCGACAAATCGGGAGGTTCCGTCAATGTGGAACAGGGCGCACGCCGTCTGCCTTACCCTGTCGAGGAGTACCAGCAGAACAACGCCAACCTTCAGGCGGCCATTCAAACGCTCGGTGCAGAGCAACAGAACGGCGACCGTTCGGGCGACGTCATGGGAACCCGCGTATGGTGGGATTGCAAACCGTATAACAAGTAATCGCTATGAATATGAAACCAAACCGAATGATACGTTTCCTCGCTTTTTGCGCTGCCGTCGCAACGTTTGCGGCCTGCAACGACTGGACGGAGATGGAAACGGTGGACAGCAAGGTGGAAAAGCCCTGGGAGCAGGATCCGGCACTATGGGCCGAATACACCGCGGCGCTGAGGGCCTATAAACAGTCAGAACATTTCATTGTTTATGCCCGTCTGCACAACTCGCCCGAGAAAGCATCGAGTGAGCAGGATTTCATGCGCTGCCTCCCGGATTCGCTGGACATCGTGACGCTGACCAACGCCGATAACTTCTCGAAGTTCGACGCCGAAGATATGGACGTCATGCGCGAGAAGGGGACGAAAGTACTTTATCAGGTCGATTATGCCGCACGCGCGGAAGAGTTCGCCGATATGCAGGCGCTCGATGCCTATCTGGATCGGGTTGTCGCCGCCGTCGCCGCCAACGGCATGGACGGCTACTCGTTTACGACCGACCCGCTGGCGACGGATGCCACAGCCCGCATCGTCGAGAAATTCGCTGCGGCGAAATCCGAGGGCCAGCTCCTCGTCTTCGAGGGCAACCCGCTGTCGCTGGCTGCCGCCGACCGTCCCAAGGTCGATTTTATCGCCCTCGATACGGAGAAACTCGAAAATGTGCAGGAGGTGAAGCTCCAGGTGCTGAATGCCACGGGGTATGCCGGTATCGCGCCGGAGAAGCTGCTGCTGGCGGCCGAGATCAGCGCACCCCTGCTGGATGAGGATCGCACGGAGTTCGCGGCCGTCGATGAGATGTCGCGCCGCGTCATCGAATTCGGCCCGCTGGGCGGTCTGGCAGCTTACAACATTTCCAAAGATTACTATCATGCGGAGATGAACTACCAGACGATCCGTGGGGCGATCCAGACGTTAAATCCCGCTAAATAGTGAACGCCATGAAAAAATACGGAAAATATCTGATTGCAGCCGTCGCGGGGCTCGTGTTTTTCGCGGCCTGCGATAATTATGAGGCCGACGACCACAAGTTCGGAAACGCCGTTTATCTCGACGTCGCGGAAACGAACGAGGTGCAGTTTACGACCTTCGGCAACAATAAACCGACTTACGACTGCGCCTTGCAGGCGGAACTGACCTATCCTGCGGGACAGGATGTGGCGGTGACGCTCACGGTCGACCCGTCGCTCGTCGGGACGTACAACGCCCGCTACGATACGCAGTGGCCGATGCTCGATGCCAAATACTATAAGCTGTCGGCCGAGAGTGTCACGATCGCCGCGGGAAAAACAACCTCGGATGTCGTGACCCTGCAATTCAAGGAGCTGATGGGCCAAGGCGAGGAACAGACGGGAGCGCTTCCTATCGACGAAACCTATCTTGTCCCCGTGCGCATCGGCCATGCCTCGATGGACGTGCTTCACGGTTCCGACGTCGCCTATTATGTCGTGAAACGATCCTCGGCCATCACCGTCGCAGCGCAGCTCACCGACAACTGGATCGAGTTCCCGACCCTCGACAAGTATTCGGAAAGCAGCAAGGCTTGGAACGGTCTGACGGCCGTGACCTACGAGGCCCTTATCTACCTCGACGATTTTGCGACGAGCAACGCTACGGGCAGCCCCGTCAACATCTCGTCCATCATGGGTGTCGAGCAGTATCTGCTGCTGCGTATCGGCGACACGAATTTCGAGCGTCAGCAGTTGCAGTTCGACGGATCGGGTGCCGGCTCGTCCTTCGGGAAGATTCCCGGACGCGATGCGACGAAGAACCTCGAAAAGGGGCGCTGGTACCATGTCGCCTGCACATATGACCAAGCGGCGCGTACCGCACGCATCTATGTCGATGGCCAGATTCAGAGCGAAGCGACCGATGTCGGCATCTCGGCGCAGAGCAAGAAGAACCAGATCAATCTGGCCATGCGGGCGCTCTACGACCTGTGGAATACGGCTCCCGACAACGAAAAACCGCAGTACGAGACCGACGACACGGGTTACAACAAGCTGGGCGAGGCTTACCAGTTCTTCCTCGGCCGCTCCTACGACGATTACCGTCCTCTGAACGGCAAGATCGCCGAAGCACGTGTCTGGTCGGTGGCCCGTACGCCCGAACAGATCTGGGACAATATGTACGACATTCAAAACCCGCAGGACGATCCGACGCTTCTTGGCTATTGGAAGTGCAACGATGCCTCGGGCAATACGGTCAAGGACTATTCGATGTACCGCAATGACGGCGTAGCCAAGTACGATATTATCTGGCCGCAGGGCATCGAGATTCCGAAACTTAACGAAAACAACGAGTGATTATGAAGACGATTTTTAGTTTGCAAACGGGAATTGCGACGCTTCTCTGTACGGCGGCACTCGCAGGCCTTATGGCCTGCGACGCCGACACCGTAGAGCAGCAGGGCGGGAAACTTCCCGACAAGGAACCGTTGGAGAATATCTATGGAAGGTTGCGTAGCAGCAGTATGTCCGACGACAAGGTTCGTATTCGGATGACGGAAGGATCCGGGTTCGTAACTTCCAACTTCTATTACCAGTTTTCAAAAGCGCCGGCTTCGGAATTATCCCTCGACGCATGGATCGACGGTTCGCTGCTCGATGGGTGGAACGAGGCGAACGACGAGCAGCGAACGTTGCTGCCCGAAGGCAATTATGATTTTCCTGACGGCAAAACGCTTTCGCTCTCGGCAGAAAATCAGCGTTCTGCACTTAAACGCATCCGCTTCATGGCCGAGAATCTGGCTCCGGGCGAATATTATCTGCCGCTGACGGTGGCTGAAGAGGCCGGAACCGAGGAGCATCAGACAATCAATTATCTCATTTCAATTCGCGCACGACAACTCGGGGAGTACAAGCTCAATGCCGACCAGGTATTTGCCGTATTCTATCTCGACACGGAAAAATACCAGCCGTTGTTGGTGGATGAATACCTCATGTCCAAGCTCGATGCCAATACGTGGGAAAATGCGTGGAGCGAGCGGGAAGACGGCTTGCGGACGATCGGTAACATTGTCAATTTGAACAAGGTGGTATTGGATTACGATGCGGAGACGGGACGCGCCCTGTTGAATCTCGGAAACGACATGCGCTATGTCCTCGACCATATCGACAAATATATCAGGCCCTTGCAGGATAAAGGCCGTAAGGTCTGCATTTGTCTGGAAGGTGGCGGAACAGGGCTCGGATTCTGCAATCTGACCGACGCCCAGATTGTCGATTTCGTAGCCCAGGTGAAGACCGTTATCACGGAATACGCACTCGACGGTGTGAATTTCTGGGATCGCAATGCCGCCTACGGCAAGGAGGGAATGCCCGCCATGAACACGACCTCCTATCCGAAACTCATCAAAGCGATGCGGGAAGCGCTCGGCAATGACAAACTGGTGACGCTGACCGATTACGAAGCCCCCACCGAGTATTTCTGGGATACCGGGGCGACCGGAGGCATCGAAGTCGGGCAATACCTCGATTACGCATGGTCTGGGTATCTGGACAATGAGAAAAATGTTCAGATTGTCGATCCCTGGCATCAGGGGCAGCAATATGTCTCGACGGATCATCCCCGCAAGCCTATTGCCGGCCTCGATCCTGCGAAATACGGATGTATCAATATTCCGTGGTATCCGCAGGGCCCGAACACTATAAATGACTATTTCACCGATATTTTCTTCTGGCGTCAGGCAGGAAACAAGCAGAGCAATATTCTGGTTTTTGAAAGTCTGCGGACGCTTCTTCAGGATAATTTCGAAAGCACTTGGGCTAGCAGCATTCAGGTTGGATATACGTATTTTGCCGACGATGGCGCTTGGATGATCGAGGATACACCTTGGGGCCCCTCCATTATGAGCGATAATGAATATTCATTCGATACATCTCTTTTGGGCAAACTCCCGAATGGTGGTACAGGATATAACAAATGGTTAAAAGACTGGTAAACTTACAGGCATGCCTATTTCGGTCTAAACGACATATTCTTTAACCCTTAAAACTCATTGAATGACAGAAAAAACAAAAACCAAAACCCAAAACAAACCGATTAACCAGTTATTGATCCTTTAAAACTAAAAACGACTATGAAACGTTATTTTGAAATTTTTGCAGCCCTTTTCTTGGGTACTACGATGATGTTCTCGTGCCAGCAGGCCGAGGAGCCGACGATGGATCAGGGCACAGTTCCCCAAACCCGTGCTTACGGCGATACGCCCGTGGTGGCCATCTATGTCGAGACCAACGACACCAACCCGCTCAATGCCGGAGATTACATGCTCTCCAACGGCAAACCCTTTGCCGGTATCGTGGAGCTGTTTGCCTCGAACATCCACAAGCGGACGGTGAACGGAGTGGTAGAGCCTACGCTCTTCCTGAATGACAAGATGACCAACCTGCTCGAAAACGGCGGTTATCAGACTTACGTGAAACCGTTGCAGGACAAGGGCATCAAGGTGCTGCTGACCGTGCTGGGCGACTGGCAGGGCATCGGTGTCGCCAACATGAACGATACCCAGACCACACAGTTCGCCAAGATCCTGGCCCATGCTGTGGAAAAATACGGTCTGGACGGAATCGGATTCGATGATGAGTATGCTAATTATTCGTCTACCAATTCTACTTCGTACAGCGAAATCATCACCAAACTCCACGCGCTGATGCCGGCCGACAAACTCATCACCGTTTTCGACTGGGGGTATACCAACACGCTGAACAGCGAGGCTAAAGCCTGCATCGACTATGCGTATCATGGCTATTTCGGTTCGAGCTTCATGACATCCGGTCTGGTGGACAAAACCCGCTGGTCGCCGGTATCGACGAATCTCGGCTCTGCTCCCAACGCAGCAACGCTGAATTCGCTGGCCAAGCGTGCCAAAGCCCAGGGCTACGGCGCATTCATGTTCTTCAACCTGCGTCGCAGCAGCAACGTTAATCCGCTTAACGGATTCAACGCTACGGCAAGCGGGCTTTACGGTCTGACCGTTACCTGTGAGAACGGCGATCGCCCTCAAGACTGGACTTTTGTATCGTCGGGGTATGAGATCAACATGGACGAAGTGGAATAACATGATAGCGATGTGTTTGCATTGACCGATTCGGATTCGTTATATACCCGAAAGTGACCGATTCCAGACCCGCACATCCGCAAACAGGTGTGCGGGTTATTTTAACTGATGAAGGGATATGAAAACGTTCCCCCATCCGAAAGACGAATGGGGAAACAAAAACTACCGCAAATACATTGACCGATTCGAGTCGATATATACCCGTAAGTGACCTTTCAATTTAAAAACTCTCCGTGGCCGGTTTGTGATAGTATTTATTTAATAACGCACGAATTGATGAATTCGTATTCAAATTATATTTAGTTGGTACAATAATAAGTTGAGATAGTATAAAATAAGCACGGACTCAACCTATTGACACCTGAGGAATGCTACAACCCGATGAACAGATAGGAGAGCCCGTGCTGTTTTTGCACGATTCTCCTATCATCCCGTCCATCTTGTCTTGGTAGCATTTTCAGGTGTCGATGACAGGATTCGACAGCTATTCGCTGTTTTGCAAAGATACGAAAAATTATCCAACAGATACTTTGTGAATACGAAAAATACACATGATTCTGCAATACGGAGATCTGTCTTATGAAAACGCTTATTCATACCCGTATATACGCGTTGCTAACTCAAAATGAATCGAATCCGTCGGAATTAGCCCATGCATACGAAGAGTTTATCGAGACGATGACCGAGATGGTTGCTAATTTCGATAACCGGGATGATATTTTGAGAATACTGTATTACAGCCGGGTTGAATTCGACGTATTGTCCCATCCATCGTTTAATCGATATTCGAACAATGTTTTAAGGACGACGTTCATCTATAAAATCATGTATATTCTGGATTGCGAAATCAATATCGTCAGCAATAGTACGAAATATAGCTCGAACCAAGACTATTCGTTCCCTTTATCCTATCAGGACGGCGAGTTGCTGTGGACAGGGACGCAGCAAGAGCTGCTGGAGCTTGCCGTTGCCCTTCATAAAAACGGGATTATCATGTACGGCAACCGCAAGGCGCGTTTCATCGAGATCGTCCGTGCCTTGTCTTCTACATTCCATATCACGATCAACGATGTCTATGTCAAGAAAACCAGGATGCTTGACCGCAGCACGGCGGTCACACCTTTTCTGGATAAATTGAAAAAAGCCTATGAGCAAGTCGTCGAAAGACACCTGCGATAGAGAGAGCGGAGACCTGTCAAGGACGAGAAAATCAGAAAGTTTTTCTCCGTTTGCAAAATTTCAACAGTTTATTTTTCAGTTGATTATATTTTCATACTTTACAAAAAACTTTTTGATTTTTCCCGAGAGGCATCCGGAAAAGTGTACTTTTCAGTGATTTTGTATTATACATTTGCAGCAGAAAGCGACGCATAGTGCATCGCTGCATTCAAAATCCAAATAACATGAAAAACATCCTTTTAGCCGTTGCAGTCTTCGCTGCCGCATCCGTTTCCTGCAACAAGGAGACCGAAGTCGTACCTTCCCCCAATTCTTTCACCGATGGGGCACGTATCGCACTTACGCTTACCGATGATGCCGCCGACACCCGCTCCTTCTTCGATTCGACAGCCTCGGCCGAGGCATGAGAGTCTTCGTTGTCGTCACTGTCGATTTTCGTCTTCGATAATGCCGACAACTTCGTTATTCGCCGGGATTTAACATCCAGCGAGCTGGCCGCGAAATCGGCGACATTCTCCCTACCTAAATCTCTTGCCAGCACCCCCTGTTCATTCTACGCCATAGCGAACTACGACGCCTCGTCGGCTAAGACCCGCGCAGCCCTTACGGCCCTTGTGGAGAAGTCGGCTGCCGACTATAACGGCACCTTCGTCGAGGTGTCCTCCGCAGCCAAACGTTCGGGCGGCTTCGTGATGTCAGGCATGAAATCGCAGACCGTCGGGGCCGTGAACTCCACGACCAATGTCGGCATCACGCTCAAACGCACTGTCGCTAAAGTAGCCCTTCAGACGACCATCGACCCGTTGTTCGCCGACAAATATGCCGGAACGCTTACCATCAACTCGGTAAAACTCTCCAAAGCCGCCTCGCAGTCGGCCGTCGTAGCCGGTTCGCCGACACCCGGAGCTATGACCTTCAGCCACACGCAGACGCCCGCCATGGCTTCGGGAAAATGCAATGCGCTGTTCTACTGTTTCGAGAATGGAGCTTTGCCCGCGGGCAGCCGCGTTCTGCTGGAAATTAACGCCACATACGATTCGGACGGCAGCACCTCGACTACGGACGACCGCTCGGAGGTGACCTATTCGGTCGAGTTGACGGGTAAGGCCGCGGGCGAGATTCTCCGAAACGGCTACTACCGTGTCGCGGCCAATATCACGGGTCTTGTAGGTCAGGATTGCGCCGTATCGGTCACCGTCGCCGATTGGGAGACGCCCGTTACGCAGAACGTCGAACTGGGGGCATAGCCCTCTTGTTTTGGCAGCTCCCGTCCCTCGCGGGCGGGAGCTTTTTTCAATCCCTTTTTCAGATTTTTCCGACTATGAAAAAATATCTGTTGATACTCGCTGCCATCCTGTTGCTGTGGAGTTGTATCGCCGAGGACAGGACAGAGTGTACAAATCCCCGCGGTGTCTTTGTCAGCCTGACGGTACGGCCCGAAAGAATGTCCTCCGTAACCCGCTCTGCGGATGAAACGGCCATCCGCGACCTGAACCTCTACCTTTACGACGATAACGGCAATGTTGTCCTGCACCGTTACCAGACCTCTGCGACGCTGCGTTTCGAATGCCTGCCGGGCGACTATCGGATGTGCATTGCCGCCAATCTGGGCCGCGATCTGGGCGACAATCTTACCGTTACACACGCCGACAAGTACGACGTATTGCCTATGGCCTATGAGGGCGATATAACGATAATTCCCTCGGCAGACGGGATGCTGACGCTGCTTGCCGTCGAAGTACAACGCTGCGTGTCGAAAATCTCCTATAACATTACCGTTACTCCGGCCGTTGCCGACATCGAACTGCGCTCCGTGCAACTGTTCTCGGTACCGCGTTCTGTATCCGTGTTCGATATGGCGGCCGCACCGTCGGATGATCCCGACGACTATACGGATTGTCCGGAGGTGGGACTTTCCGGACAACAGGCCGCGGGCGACTGCTATCTGCTGCCCAATATGCAAGGCGTCGTCGCTACGATTACCGACCAGCGTCAGAAGAACCCGGAGAATGCCCCCGCGAATGCCTCGTATCTGCTGATCCGCGCCGTGCGCGGGTCGAAAATATTGGCTTATTATATTTACCTCGGAGGAAACAACACCTCGGATTTCAATGTCCGGGCCAACATGCATTCCCGGCTCAATATCTCGATCTTGGGCGACAGCGAGGTCGATACCCGCATTAGCAGCTATGCCGTCAATGTGCATGACACCTACGAAGAAAACTCGGTCGGCGGATATTGCACCTACAATCCGTTTCAGATGCTCGCTGTGGAGATCGACGGGAGTCCCGCACCCCTGACGCTTCGGGGACGTATCGGTGTCGCGCAGGGCAACGCCGGAGCGTTCTGTCTGAACGGCTCTCCCGTAGGCGAAGGCCGCGATCTTACGCTTCCGGAACAGCCCGGCCCCAATGTCTTCGGCGTGAACTACGCTCCGGGAATCTATACGACAGTCAATTCGCAGGTGGTCTATACCGTCACGGTCGAGGATGATGCGGGATTTACACAGTCGTTCGACATCGGACACCGCTTCGCCAACCGTCTCGACGTATATATTCACCCCGCGACGGCTGAAAACGGGAACGGTACGGTAACCGTCGCCGGAGCGTTGTATGACGCTGAAACTTCTTCCCTGACGCACGACCGGGTCGTCCTGTGCCATGAGAAGGGGTGCACGCTGACTGCCGTACCCGAAGCCGGATACCGCTTCGAGGGATGGTATTCGGCAGCCGACTACAAGACACGGCTTTCGACCTCGGCTTCGTATGCCTACATTCCGACCTCGCCCGAAGCCGCGATCTTTCCGAAATTCACGGCCAATACCCGGCCGCTCGACGACGAGGGCACGGCCAACTGCTATATCGCGCCGGAATTGAATACCTCCTATTCGTTCGACGCTACGACGATGGGCAACGGCCGTGCAACGACGAATATCGTCCCGAAGAGACTTGCGGGAGCCGAGGCGAAAGTCCTCTGGGAAACGGGCACGATCCGAGGCGCGATCGTTGAAAGCGCGAAACTGACCGGCGACGGACGTATCGTCTTCCGAACCGGCATGACCTATGGCAATGCCGTAATCGGACTTCTCGACAGCCGCGGGGTATGCATATGGTCGTGGCACATCTGGTCGGTGGATTACGATATCGAGGCCACGGCCCAGACCTATGCTTCGGGAGCCGTCTTTATGGATCGCAACCTCGGGGCCCTGGCTACGGACTGCACGCAGGCCGCTGCCAAAGGACTCTATTACCAGTGGGGCCGCAAAGATCCGTTCCCGTATCCGGCGCTGGCCACGGACGCCTACACGCAGGCTCCGACCGTCTATGCTCCGGGATTCGAGTATGCTGAAAGCAATCCCCGAACCTCCGGAACTGAATCGCCTTACGACGTGATGACCCTCGAATGGGCCACGGCACATCCTACGACTTATATGGACGGGGTATTTTACGAGGATTGGGAAGAGTGGGCATCGGTCGCCGACTGGCTCTACGTCCATCACCCGAACCTCTGGGGCAACGTCACGACCGGGAAGAACAATATCAGCCGCACCAGCCATAAATCCATTTACGATCCATGCCCTCCGGGATGGAA
>ERZ837910.5806-NODE-5806-length-10695-cov-6.195301_pt1 | contig 10695 bp, 10 predicted proteins | sample MGYA00519940_ERZ837910 | MGnify/ENA primary metagenome ERZ837910 (study PRJEB31850, sample SAMEA3708825) | human gut metagenome | biome: human gut; feature: human-associated habitat; material: faeces | place: China | collected 2014 ... | reverse complement strand
TCCCCACCGACAGCACCATGCTGACAAAGTCGTTGGCCATGCAGACCATATTGACAACGATCTGGATGACGATCAGCACCGCGGAGAGCAATACCGTTGTAATAACATCCTTAACCGTCCACTTTTTCTTTTCGTCCATAAATCCATTCCTCCGTTTTCTGTTATTGTCAGTCTGAAATCACAGCAGTCTCCGCCTTGACCGAGCGTCTTTGTCCGTCCCCATTTGAGCTTTGGGTGCATATGTCCGTAGGCCTCGTCATCCGCGCGGCAAAAGCCGGCTACAATCTCCGGGCAGCCGTATTTCACACAGGTATCCTGATAGGGGCAGGCCAGCATGTCGAAGCACATTTCCTCTCGCTCCGTTCGTATCCAATTAGCCCGAAAACCGCAGTCCTCTCCAAAGGAGCTTTTTGTCATTTTGGCAAAGAACTTCGGCATCAGCTTATACAGGCCTGGTATCCTCATTGCCCCTCGGATTTTTGCACCAACGCCCGCTGCCCGCTTTTCATAATATCTGTTCAGAAAAGCCGCCGCTTCCTCCCGGGAGATTCCGTTGCCCGTCATGGCGTCAAAGGCGGCGATGGCAGGATAGATGCGTTTCCGCGTATGCATATACATCTTTTTCGGCTCGTCGGCGTTTTCATCCACGATTTCCGCATAACGCCTCCATGCATCTTCTATGATCGCGCCTGTCTTTTCCGCGCCATATTCTTTTTCCATTGCAGATACCGCTCCGGTCAAGTATCTTTTGTCTAACCTTCTATCCATGTGCTTTCCCTCCTTTCAGCGTCCAGCCGATTGCCTGGCTGCGCATTCCCACAAAGCGCCTGTACAGGCCGTCTTCGCGCATCAGCTCCCTGTGGTTTCCGCATTGAACGATCCTGCCGTTCTCCAGCACGATGATTTGATCTGCCGTGCGCACGGTGGACAGACGGTGGGCAATCATCAGGATCGTTTTGCCTTTTGTCAGCTCCCGGATGGCCTTTTGCAGCTCCTGCTCGTTTTCGGGATCCACGCTGGCTGTGGCTTCATCCAAAATGACGATGGGTGCGTCCTTCAGAATTGCCCTTGCAATGGAGATTCGCTGCTTTTCTCCCCCGGAGAGGCTGGAGCCGCCTTCGCCGATCTTTGTCTGATAGCCATCGGGCAGCGTCATGATAAAGTCATGGCAGCAGGCTTTCTTTGCGACCGCTATGATTTCATCCTCGCTCGCGTCCGGTCTGCCAAACCGGATATTGTTCTCGACGGTGTCCTCAAAGAGATACACATTCTGAAATACGATGGCGAAATTCTTTAGAAGGCTGCCGCTGGTATATTCCCGCACATCCCGGTCGCCGAGCGTGATCTGTCCCTCGTTTACATCCCAGAAACGGGCAATCAGACCGACCAGCGTGGTTTTTCCGGCGCCGGAGGGACCAACAATGGCGCAGGAGCTTCCCTGGGGTACGCTTAAGCTGATTTGATGTAATACCTCCTTTTCCCCGTATCCAAAGGACATATTCTTCACTTCAATATTGAAATTTTCCGGCACAAGATCAGCCCCCTTTTCGTCCAGGGATGGAATGTCCATGATGTTATCCAGCCGATCCAGGGAAGCCTCCACCGCGCGGGCAATGGAGGACATACTGCCCGCCACCTCCACGGCGGCATAGATCATGAAGCTGGACACAAGAAGCAGCAGGCACTTCTCCGGCGTGATGCTTCCTCCTATCAGAAGATAGGGTGCAAAAGCCAGAATAGCCGCCCGTGCGAGCTTGAACACCGTCTGATAGAGCGCTGTCATTTTTGAAAACGCCTTTTCAAGCACGATATTTGCCTCTTTGCTTTCCTCAATTGCGGCGTCAACTGCTTTTCCGGTGCGTTCCGCCAGCCCAAACGCCTTGACTACGCCCATGCCCTGCACATATTCCAAAACGGCAGTGACCAGACCAGCCTGGGCGGCCTGACGGCGGGGCGCGTATTTCCTGCCGACCTTGCCGATAAACGAATAAACAATGAGCGCCACGGCAAGTCCGGCCAAAGAGATCAGCCCGATCCGCCACTCATAGATCATAAGCCAAACGCCAATCACAATGGCGTGGATAAACCCGCCCGCCACATTTTCCATAATGGTAACGGACTGCTGCTCCAGATCGCCAAGGGTGGTCGTCACCGCCGCAGTGATATCACCGAGCCTGTTTTCATTGAAATAGCCCATAGGCGCCCTCTTCAGACGTTCGCCGATCTCCATGCGCTTTTCCGACCCGAACGCGAAGCTGCCAAGAGTTCTGGCATTGGCAGAAAGATTGACAAATACAATTCGCCCTACAATGGAAACAATCATGATGCCAAGCGAAATCCAGATCGTGCTTTCAGGCATAACATCGCCGGAAAGCTGCTTCAGGATTCCTGTGAGCACCGTTAGAATGGCTATGATTGGGATCATCTCAAAGAATGAGCTGACAAGGTATGCAAGGAAAGAGCGGATAAGACGCTTCTTCTGTAAGCCAGAGAACAACAAAAGTCTTTGAAATAACCTTATCATCACTCCACCTCCTCTGCGGTATCTTTGCCCTGCATATGGGCTTTCCACAATTCCTTGTATAGATCGTTTGTTTCAAGAAGCTCCTCATGAGTGCCTTCCGCAGCGACATTTCCTTTATCCACGACAAGGATCTTATCTGCTTTTGTAATGGTAGACAGCCGATGCGCAATGACAATTAAAGTTTTTCCTGCTACAAGCCCTGCAATGGATGCTTGAATAACGGCCTCATTTTCGGGATCGGTAAATGCCGTGGCTTCATCCAACACCACGATTGGGCTGTTCTTTAGGATCGCCCTTGCAATGGCGATCCGCTGCCTTTCCCCGCCGGAGAGGTGGCTTCCCGCATCGCCCGCCAGCGTATCATAGCCCTCCGGCAGAGCGGCGATGAAATCGTGACAGCTCGCTTTTTTTGCTGCTGCTTCGATCTCTGCGTCTGTGGCCTCCGGTTTTCCGATGCGAATATTTTCCCGGATAGACAGATGGAACAGAAAGTTATCCTGCGATACATATGAGACAAGCTCCATTATCTGAGGAAGAGGGATGTTCCGCACGTCCACGCCGCCAATACGGACGCCGCCGCTCTCCGCCTCCCAGAAGGAGGCGATGAGCCGTGCAATGGTAGATTTACCGGAGCCGGAGGGACCCACAATGGCCGTCATACCGTTTTTTGCGCAGTCAAAGGAAATTCCATGCAAAACCTCCGTCTCTTTGTATCGGAAGGTAACATGATCAAAGGATACGTCGGTGTCCGCAAGGACAGCTCTCTCGGTCGGCCGCACAAGCTCTGGCTCATCCAGAAGATTCCCTACCTCTTTTACGGTGGAATCCACCATGGCCAGGCTGTCGGTGTACTGTAATGCCTGAATCAGTGGTTTTACGAGTCCAAGGGCGAGAATGATGCAGGTGATCAGCGTACCCGCTTCGACTCTTCCGTTTATAAAGAGCCAGCTTCCCAAAGGCAGCACGCCCACAAGCGTTGCCGTCAGGATGGAAAGCCCCATCACATAGTAGCCGTTGGTCTGCTTGAACCATGTCGCTTTGGCGGTCTCGTTCTCCGCCACGGCGTCGGCGTATTTTTTATATGAGCGTTCACCCTGATTGAACGTCTTCACCACTTCGATGCCGCCGATGTATTCCACCGTTGCGGCATCCATGTTTTTCCCGGCGGCAAGTACTCTGGCATATCTCTTCTCGTAATCCTTCATCATCCCCATATAGCAGAAGGCACCCACCGGAATCGTCACAAGAGAGATCAGCGCGAGTCTCCAATCAAGACTAAAGAGGTAAGTGAGCATTAGAATTGGGATTAGGATGTTGGCAGTGAGCTCCGGTATCATATGCGCCAGCGGAAGCTCCAGCTTTTCCACGGTGTCCACGATGATCGTTTTGAATTTCCCGGACGGCGTATCAAGGATCGTTCCCATGGGAACACGGGAGAGCTTCTCTGTTATCGCCATACGGATATTCCGCAGAATGATAAAGGCAGACTCATGGCTTTTCATTGTAGAAAAAGTTCCGAACCACACCTGCCCGAGATAGCCCGCAAAAGCAATCAATGCCAGAAACGCCAACTTGCTGAAAGCATAGTCTTCGTGGCAGATCATAATGATCCCCCGGGACACCGCAACGTAGGGGATCATGCCGCATAGCGCCCCCAAAATCGCAAGTATGACGGAGCCGATCAGTTTCCCTTTGCACGGCTTCGCAAAATCCATCAGAATCGTCATCGCCGAATTTTCTTTTCCAGCCATCATTCCTCACCTCGCAAAAGTCTTACTATCTTTTCTTTCTGCCCGCCGGAAAGGTCCTCTACGATTTCTCCGTCCCGGATGAACAGTATTCTTGTGCAAATCTGCATCATAAACTCAATATCATGTGTGATGATCAAAAGCACCTTGCCTTGCGTCGCAAGGCTTCGTGTCAAGGTGCCGACCTCTTCCATGCTTTTCAGATCCAGTCCGCTGGTAGGTTCATCGAACACCAGCAGCTCCTTGCCGCAGATCTCGCTCACCACAACCGCAAGGCGCTGCATCTGCCCGCCGGAAAGAGACAAGGGATGCCGTTCCTTATACGCCAGCAGCTCCACCTTTTCTAATGCGCGGTCAATCTTGTCTTTGTTCGGAGTTTTTATGCCAAGCGCGCATTCCGCCGCCACGCTGTCGGTAAAGAGCTGGTGCCCCACATCCTGCATGACCATGTATGCCTTTTTCCGTCTCAACCGCCGGCTCATCGGTTTTCCGGCCCACAAAACAGTACCGGAGCTGTTCTTTTGCAATCCGCAGAGCATTTTGGCGAGGGTCGATTTCCCAGCGCCGTTGACGCCCGCAATGGCGATGATTTCTCCGCGGCTTGCCTGAAAAGAGAGATTATTCAATACATTCCGGCCGCCAAGACGGACACTGATTTTCTGAACGGAAAGCAATCCATCGGCAGCGATTGTTTTCGCACCGCCCAATTCGGATACCGACAGATCTCTGACACGCAGTCCCATTCTGCGAATATCCGCTTCAGGCAGCGCCTTGAATGCTGCAGCCTCCATGTCCGATGCAATCCTGCCATCCTGCATATAAACGACGCGATCCACAATGTCCATCAGATACCAGATGCGGTGCTCTGCGATCAGAATGGTCTTTCCTGATTTTTTCGCCCGTTGGATCAATTCAGCCAATTCTCCGATGGCCTTCATATCAAGATTGGATGATGGCTCGTCAAACACAAGGACATCGGGAGCCGAAGCATACACGCTGGAAAACGCGATCTTCTGCTTCTCGCCGCCGGACAGTTCAAAGATACTTCGACCCCGGAGCTCACTAAGATGCAGCTCCTCCGTAAGTTCATCTAATCGGGAGCGCAGAGCCTCTCGCGGAATGCTCCGATTTTCAAGCCCGAACACGATCTCGCTGTCCGTATCCGTATTGAAAAACTGCGTTCGAGGATTCTGAAAAACCGTCCCTACCGCATCCGATAGCGCAGCAATCTCTGTCTCCCGGGTATCCATACCGTTTACGCTTACCTGCCCCGAAAGATTGCCGTGGAAGAAATGGGGAATCAGTCCGTTTGCGAGCCGTGTAACCGTTGTTTTTCCACACCCGGACGGTCCGCAAAGCAGCACGCATTCGCCGGACCGGATAATAAGGTTCAAATCAACGACTCCGCCGTCCCCGCTTTCAGCGTATGTAAAAGAGATATTCCGGAACGATATCATAATCAAAACACCCCTTTCATGCCCGCGTATATCATGCCGGCAACGAGCGCCGCGTAAGCAATTACCACCAGCAAATCAGCAAACGAAAACGCGATTTCCTCTATACAGCTTCTTTCACCTGTGTGCTCGATGCCTCTTGTAATCGCTGCCTGCGTAATCTCGTCCGAAATTCTGGAAGCAGAAACAAGCAGGGGAACATAGACATACTCCATCGTCTGTATAGGATGGCTAATCAGCCCGGCCGCGGACGCTGATATCCCCCGCAGCGCCATGGCATCCCGTATGGAGATCCACTCTTCTCTCATGGTCGGGAAATAACGGAGCGTAATGGCAAGAGCAATCGTGAGTCCTTTCGACAATCGGAGCTTTGTGATAGCCGCAAGAAATTTACTTACGCTTGTCGTTGCAATCAGAAAGCTGCCCAGCATAAAGCAGGGAAGAAGTTTGCGGATATACACTGCAAACATATAGACGACTCCGCCGAAAGTCACAGGCAGCCTCGGTACGATAAAAAGCTGGATCAGCAGAAGCGCGAGAAAAAATGCTGCGTATTTCAGCATCCTTTTCAGATTGCCGGAAACGCTCAGAAGTACAAGCGGAATCCCCGCAAGCACACACTCCACCGCGATGCTTTTATTCATAAAAACGGAAATGCTTGTGACCGCGAGAATCAGAAGCTTCGTCCGTGGGTCGAGTCTCATTTATACGACTCCTGCTTTTTCAAAGTGTTTTTTCATAAGCTTCTTTCCAATCAGTCCGCCGATGATCGCGCAGACAAGTGTCCCGATAATCATTGCGGGGATCGCCCACCAGGTAGCCCCAATCGAATGAATCACTCCTTCAAAGGAGGCGAAGTCGCCTTTATTCTTCATAAAAGCATCAAACTGTGCGGGCATGACAAGCATCGGAATATATGCCCCCATCGGCGCAAGCGCCATGACGCAGTAGGCCAGCAGGTTTTTCTTAAAGGATCTGAAATCAGCGGAAGCGCAGATAAAATCCGCGATCACGCCGAAAACCAGGAAGAATACGGACATCATCCAGAACATTCCCGTAACAAACAGCAAAATCGCCGCGATTACACCGAGAATGGAGAGAGCTCCCTTCTTCGGTATTTTTGCCACATAGAGCATGAAAACTGTCCCCGTAAAGAGCGCCACGATCATTGGCATAAACGGGAAAGTGACCGGCGTCATCTGCGCAACCCCGCCAATCACAAACGCCACCACAGCATAGATGAGCGAAAAGATGCCCACCGATATAAAGTCCCTTGTTTCCAGCTTCTTCGCATCTGTTTTAAGCATAATAAACGACCTCCAATTTTATATTGTTCAGTTAGAGTATGCTAACTCGCGTGTAAAAAATTAAAGTGCTTGTGTGATTGTGCATTATTCCAGCCGGAGCAAGCCTTTCCAGCCAGAGTTGAAGAACTTTGCAAGCTCCTCAATATACCGCATAGCTTCTTCTTTGGGCATATCATGGACAATCGTCTCACATACCGCCGTAAAATAGGCGCTGGTAATCATGTGGTGAAGCTGCTTTGTCATTTTTCCGGAGAGCTTTCCTCTTTTGCGGAGAAGTGCGTAGTATTCCTCTGAGCACTCTACCTCCAGTTCCACAAGCTCCTCCAAAAAATTTGCATAGCGCGTACCTTCCGCCCGGCAGAGGATCAGCTTAAAGGCATCAAAATGGGCGTACATATACTCCACAAAGACGCGCAAATACTCAGTGGACAGCTTCAGGCTGTCCTTCGTCTTTTCCTCGGAGACAAGATCGAAATGGGCAGCCTGTGCGGCTTTGAACTGTTCCAACAGTCCCTTTGCTGCCTCGCCCACAAGATCATCAAAAAGCGCGGCCTTATCCGGGTAATAGCCGTAGAAGGCGCCCTTCGTGAAGCCCGCCTCTGCGACGATTTTATTCAGAGATGCGTCCTTAAATCCTTTTTCCAGAAATTCTTTTTTCCCAACTTCGAGGATCTTCCTTTGGGTTTCTGTACGTTCCATTGGCGCCCCCTGATATACCGGTAGTATATACTGCTGGTATATTATAACCGAGCATATTGAGTTTGTCAATGAGGCTTGTGATTTTTCTGTTTGCCCAGTTCAACACAGATCCTCTCTGCTCACCTGTCTTGGATGCTTGAGAGCATATTCTTTTTCAATACTCGCCATACAGCGCAAGGCAGGAACACCGCAAGAGGTGTCCCTGCCTTTTCGGATAGGCTGTTTGGCAAATGCAACCCATGCAATCCGCCGCTGAAGTAACCGTCAGCGGCGGGCATCATTTCTCACTCCACCAACGCCTTGCCCAGAGCGCGGCAGTCTTCAAGCGCCGCGTCGTCGGGAGGCTCCGTGCAGATCATGCTCTCGCAAACGAGGTTCACCCCTGCGCTGTCGCAGTCACTCTCCCAAGTACGCATCCACTCGCCATCGCCCCAGCCGTAGGAGCCGAACAGTGCCACACGCTTCCCGCCGAAGCTGCGCTTGCACGCATCGAACATGGGCTGGAACTCCATTTCCTGCAACGGCAAGCTGCTCAAGCTTCAAGCCGCTTTGCCAAAGTGCGCAGTAGATATCCGTGCATTTTCTGTATTTTTTGAATAACGAGCGTGCTTTTTCCTCGTCGCCGTATACCTACCAGAGTCCGGCGCATTTGAAGCCGCTCGCGCGGTGGTCGATGAAGCCCTTCACGTCCTCCGGCGGATAGCTGAGAAACAGCCCTACCTCGTGGGGGAACTCACTGCTCTCGCCTCCTTCGTATGTTTATCGGTTAGCATAGTCTAACCATATAGCCCTTGAGAAGCCGCCCGAAGGCGGCTCTTCAAAAATCGCCGACTACTTCTTCAAGAATGGAAACGGCTCCTTCTTTTCGCATGTCCTCGTTTGAATATCACCCCTGTGGTATAACAGGCGGCATCGATGGCGGCGCGCAGGGCGTTCTCGTACAACGGCTCTTGAGAGAGAATCACCGCCTGCCGCCGTGAGCGAGCGTCATGGTTCCATGGTTCTCTGCCGAGGAAGCCTCGGATGCAGACCAACATAGCTGATGTCATCGCCGCTTTACTTTCTTCCCGCCAGCAATGTTGAGCCGCGAAGCATCAGGCGTCTGGCCTCCTTCGGTGTCATGAAGCTGCCGTCGGTCGTGTCGATCAGCTCCACGCGCTCATAGTCCATGTCCCTGAGCTTTTGGACAAACGTCTGCATGTCGCCGTATCTACGGGGCGACATCAGGTCGTGGATAGCAAATGTTCCGCCCTTTTTCAGCACGCGCAGCGTTTCCAGCAGAAGCTGCTGCTTGTCCTTTCCCGTGATATTATGATAGACATAGTTGCTGGTCACCGCGTCGAAGCTCTCATCGGGAAAATCCAGCTTCACGGCGTTCCCGCGCCAGAACGAAGCGTTTTTCACACCCTCCGCAGCGGCGTTTTTTTCGCACAGCAGCAGACTGAAGGAGGCGTATTCCTTGCCCCAGCGATCGATACCGACCATTTTTCCCTGCGGATTGCGCTTTGCGCAGGCAATGGTCAGCGCACCGCTGCCGCAGCCGATATCCAGTCCCACGCCGCCCTCCGGGAGTGTGATATGCTTCGCCGTACCGTCAATGATCTGCTTTGAGAGCTTGCGTTCGCCGTCATAGGAAAAGCTCCGATAGGCATACACGCACCACTGGGTGTACTTTGCACAGACGACAAAGGCGACTCCGAATACCACGCCCAGCACGACGCGCAGCTTTCCGCTCACACAGACGCCGAATACGCCGAAAACGAGCAGCAGCGCAAGGGACAGCACCGTCCCCGCGATGAGTGAAAACAGCATTCCCTTGGGGATCCAGTTTTTGTAGTCAGGCTTCATTCTTGGGACTCCTTTCTTTTCTAACGGTCTTCATGCGAAAATCTCAGCGGTCGTCACCACGTCCCGGCGTTTTCATTCGATGCCAAATGAGCTTCGGATGCAGACCGGCGTAGCTGATGTCGTCGCTGTCGCAAAAGCAACGGCACCTCCGCGCCTATCCCAGCGCCACATCCAGCGTCATCATGACGCTGAAGCCGACGGCAAAGAACACCGTTCCAAGATTCGAGTGCCGCCCCTGCGACATTTCGGGAATCAGCTCCTCCACCACCACATACAGCATCGCCCCGGCGGCAAAGCTCAATAGATAGGGCAGCGCCGGAACAACCAACTGCGCCGCCAGAATGGTCAGCATCGCGCCGATTGGCTCCACCACGCCGGAGAGCACCCCACCGCAGAAGGCTTTTCCCTTTTTCATTCCCTCCGCCCGCAGGGGCATGGAGATGATTGCCCCCTCCGGGAAATTCTGGATGGCGATGCCCAGCGACAGTGCCAACGCCCCGGCAGCGGTTATTTGGGCGCTGCCGGACAGATACCCGGCGTACACCACACCCACGGCCATGCCCTCCGGGATGTTGTGGAGGGTAACCGCCAGCACCATCATGGTAGTGCGCCGGAGTTGGCTTTTCGGTCCTTCCGTCTGGCCGCTTTTCGCATGGAGGTGGGGAACAATGTGGTCAAGACCCAGCAAAAAGAGGATGCCAATCCAAAAACCAACTACCGCCGGGACAAACGAGAGCCTGCCCATCCCTGCCGACTGCTCCATGGCCGGAATCAGCAGACTCCACACCGAAGCCGCCACCATCACTCCGGCAGCGAAGCCGGTCAGCGCCCGCTGCACCATATCGCTGAGGGTTTTTTTCATAAAGAATACGCAGGCCGCCCCCAACGATGTGCCGAGAAACGGGATTAAAATGCCCCAAAAAGCCTCCATGCCATTCCCTCTCTTTCTTTAGTTCGCCTATGCTAACCTATGAGTATGATTATAGCAGATACCGGCGGAATTTACAAGCGGAAACCGCTGCATTTCACGGCGATTGCATGAGTTAAAAATATATGAACGCATTGTCAATAGAATGAGCGACGTAGGGGTCGCCAACCTGGCGACCCGAGCGGCG
>ERZ837910.5804-NODE-5804-length-10704-cov-13.007888_pt1 | contig 10704 bp, 10 predicted proteins | sample MGYA00519940_ERZ837910 | MGnify/ENA primary metagenome ERZ837910 (study PRJEB31850, sample SAMEA3708825) | human gut metagenome | biome: human gut; feature: human-associated habitat; material: faeces | place: China | collected 2014 ... | reverse complement strand
CCGACACAATGCGCAAGTGCCGGATAGGAACGGCAAAATTTTTTACACTTCTATTGCTTCTTTATCACACATCAATAAAGTCTCAGGGCATGAAACAGTTGATGGCCGGCGGCGGTGTTGCTCTGGTCGGCATCACCCTGATTCCTCTGCTCTCTGGTCTGTTCGGCTAAACCCTGTGGGCGGCGGTTGCCGCCCTTACATACGCAATGGCTTCATCTCTCGCCGCAGATCGCGGTACTATTATAATAGGAAGCACACTGCGCCGAATATCAATCTCTTGTCGAAAGGAAGTGCATCTATGGAATTTCTGACCCATCTTATTTTTGTCCTGAATCTTCTCAAAAACCTCATCAACCATTTCGGCTAAGGCGGTGACGGAGTGGAAACCGTTCTCAAAGCCATAGGCGATTGGCTTAAATCGCTCCTGACCGCTGGCATCATGTCAAATCTTAGCGGTTTGTTCGATGCAGTCAACGAACAGGTCGGTGACATTGCGCAGCAGATCGGCACTCGGCCATCTGCCTTTGAACCTCGCGTTTTTGCGATGATCGAATCGCTCTCCCGGAATGTGGTGCTGCCGATTGCCGGAATTATCCTGACCTTTATCGCCTGTTATGAACTGATTGAGATGATTACCCAGCACAACAACATGGCGCAGTTTGAGCCTGCGCTCATCATGCGCTGGGTGTTCAAGACGGCGATTTCCGTCTGGTTCATCAGCAACACATTTGATATTGTGATGGCGGTGTTCGACCTCACCCAGAAAGTCGTGGCAGATTCCAGCGGTATCATCGCTGGCAATACCAGAGTGAATGATATAGGACTTTCCATGCTGGAAGCCAGTCTGATGCAGATGGAAGTCGGCCCATTGTTCGGCTTGTTCCTGCAATCGTTCTTCATCGGTATTACCATGAGAATTCTCAGTATCGTCATTTTTGTGATTGTCTATGGACGCATGATCGAGATCTACTGCATGGTAAGCCTTGCACCCATTCCCATGGCAACATGGGGCAATCACGAACAGAGGCATGTCGGGCAGAACTACCTGAAATGTCTGTTTGCATTGGGCTTTCAGGGCTTTCTTATCCTCATCTGCGTGGCGATCTATGCTGTGCTGATTCAGAGTATTGTCATTTCCGGCGATGCCATTGGCTCAATCTGGAGCATTGTCGGCTACACCGTCCTGCTCTGTTTCAGCCTGTTCAAAACCAGCTCTGTGACAAAATCTGTCCTCGGCGCACACTAAGGAGGTGCTTTCTTGGCGGCGTATATCTCAGTCCCCCGCGATTTAACCAAAGTTAAATCCAAAATCGCATTCAACCTGACGAAGCGGCAGCTGCTTTGCTTCGGTTCGGCGGCACTGATTGGAGTGCCGCTTTTCTTTTTGCTCCGGGAAAGCGGCGGCAACACAGCAGCGACCCTTGGCATGATGGCGGTGATGCTGCCCGCCTTTTTCCTCGGAATGTACGAGAAAAACGGTCAGCCGATGGAAAAGCTGCTGTCGCATTATCTTCAGGCACGGTTCCTGCGCCCGAAGATTCGACCGTACAAGACCAACAACTACTATGCAATTCTGATGAGAGGAGGCGCAGCCCATGATTCCGTTCTGGAAAAAGAATAAGGACAGCGGCAAAAAGAAGCCGCCCAAGGCAGATGTTCCCAAAACCGCGCAGCAGTCCATCCCGATGCAGCGGATGTTTGAGGATGGCACTTGCCGTGTCAAGGCGAATTATTACACCCGGACGATTGCCTATCAGGACATCAATTACCAGCTCGCGCAGCAGGAAGATAAGACTGCAATTTTTGAGGAATGGTGCAGCTTTCTGAACTTCTTCGATTCCAGCATCAAGTTCGAGTTGTCTTTCGTCAACATGGCAACGGATAGCACCGAGTTTGAAAAGAGCATCCGCATCCCATTCCAGCGGGATGGTTTTGATGATGTTCGCGCCGAGTATTCGCAAATGCTGCGCCAGCAGCTTGCCAAAGGCAATAATGGCTTGACCAAAAGCAAATTCATCACCTTTGGCGTGGAGGGCGAGAGTATGCGGCAGGTCAAGACCCGCCTCGACCACATCCAGAATGACCTGCTCAACAACTTTCACCGGCTGGGTGTGCTGGCGCATCCGCTGAACGGTACCGAGCGGCTCAAACTGATGCACGATATGTTCAACATGGACGGTTCTTCCAAGTTCCGTTTTGACTGGAACGACCTTGTGAAAAGCGGACTTTCGGTGAAGGATGCCATTGCGCCTACCGCCTTTGCCTTCAAAAACTCCCGGACGTTCCAGATGGGCGGCATCTACTGCGCCGCCAGCTTTCTGAGCATCACGGCATCCGACATCAGCGACCAGCTTTTGAAGGATTTTCTGGATATGGATTCGTCCCAGATCGTCACCATGCACATCCAGTCGGTTGACCAGAACCGTGCCATCAAGACGGTGAAGCGCACCATCACCGAACTGGATCGCAGCAAGATCGAGGAGCAGAAAAAGGCCATCCGTGCCGGGTATGATATCGACATCATTCCGTCCGATTTGGCAACCTACGGCAGAGATGCAAAAGCACTTTTGAAGGAATTGCAGAGCCAGAACGAGCGGATGTTCCTCGTCACGTTTCTGGTGCTGAACACCGGGCGCACGGAGCAGGAACTGGAAAACAATGTTTTTCAGGCATCCAGCATCGCCCAGAAGCACAACTGCAATCTCTGCCGCTTGGACTACCAGCAGGAGCAGGGCTTGATGTCTTCTCTGCCGCTGGCGGATAACCAGATCGAGATTCAGCGTGGTCTTACCACCAGCAGTACGGCGATTTTCATCCCGTTCACCACGCAGGAACTTTATCAGTCCGGCAAGAAATCCCTATATTATGGTCTGAACGCACTGTCCAATAATTTGATTATGGTGGACAGAAAGAAGCTGAAAAATCCAAATGGGCTTATCCTTGGCACTCCCGGTTCGGGCAAAAGTTTCTCGGCAAAGCGTGAGATCGCCAATGCTTTTCTGGTGACAGACGATGATATTATCATCAATGACCCGGAGGGCGAGTATTCTCCGCTGGTGAAGCGGCTGAAAGGTCAGGTCATCAAAATTTCGCCCAACAGCGACCAGTATGTGAATCCTATGGACATCAACGCCAACTACTCCGAGGAAGATAATCCGCTGGCTCTGAAAGCTGACTTTATTCTTTCGCTGTGCGAACTGGTGGTGGGCGGCAAAGATGGTCTGATGCCGGTCGAAAAGACGGTCATTGACCGCTGTGTGCATCTCATCTACCGCAAATATTTTGCCGACCCCTGCCCGGAGAATATGCCGCTGTTGGAGGACTTGTACAATGCCCTGCTCCAGCAGGAGGAAAAAGAAGCCCACCATGTTGCCACGGCTCTGGAAATCTACGTCAAAGGCTCTCTGAATCTGTTCAACCACCGCACCAACGTGGATATTGATAACCGCATCGTCTGCTACGACATCAAGGAACTGGGAAAACAGATGAAGAAACTCGGTATGCTTGTCATTCAGGATCAGGTCTGGGGCAGAGTGACCGCCAACCGTACCGCAGGAAAATCCACCCGGTACTATGCAGACGAGTTCCATTTGCTTTTGAAAGAGGAACAGACTGCGGCATACTCTGTGGAGATTTGGAAGCGTTTCCGCAAGTGGGGCGGCATCCCGACAGGATTAACGCAGAACGTCAAAGACCTGCTTTCTTCGCGTGAGGTCGAGAATATTTTTGAAAATTCCGACATGATTATCATGCTGAATCAGGCGGCTGGCGATAGACAAATCCTCGCAAAACAGCTCAACATTTCGCCGCACCAGCTTTCCTATGTGACCCACTCCGGCGAGGGCGAAGGTCTGCTGTTCTTCGGCAATGTCATTCTGCCCTTTGTTGACCGTTTCCCGACCGATTTGGAACTGTACCGCATTATGACCACCAAGCTGGGCGAAGTTTCGGAGGGTGCGCAGAAATGAGCAATCCGAAGCTGAACTTCAAAGAGGAAACGTCCGCAAAAAAGACCCGCTCGCCCCCGGAGAAAGCGAAGGTCGAGCAGACACAGCCCAAAAAGAAAAAGCTGAAGCTGGACACGGACAAAGCCAAGGAAAAGGCGCAGCATCTCCGTTTTGGCAAGGCTGAACTGACCCCGGACGATCTGCGCCGACTGAGCAAGGAGCAGAAACGCGAGATGTACGCCGCCGCCCTTGCCCGGTCTGCGGCGCACCGGGGAATCGACCAGTACGAAGAAGATAATGTCGGTGTGCAGGCGTTGAGCGAGGGCGAAAAAGCCGCCGGGAATGTTCAGGATTTTTCCAAGAACCGCTACTCCCGGAAGCTGAAAAAGAAAGCCAAGATGCAGGCAAAGAAAAAAGCCCGCACCACAAAATCTTCCACCCGCCAGCCAGATAAAACACAAAATGCAGGAGATTCCAGCTTTTTTCACGGTGAAGCCAGTGAGGGCAGCTCCAACCGGCTTTCCCGGTGGAGGCAGAAACAGGATATTCGTAAGGGCTACTACGCCGCTGCCCGGTCGGGCGGCACGGCGGCGCAGACCGCAGGCGGTAAAAAAGCTGCATCCAGCGGCGCATCTGCAACACGGTCTAGTGTGGAGCAGGTAATCGACAAAGGAAAAAGCGCAGTCAGCACAGCCATCAACGGTCTGGCAACTGCCGCAAAGAGCAACGCGCACGTTCTGGTGATCGTGGGCGTTTTTCTTTTGCTCATCCTGCTGGTGATGTCCGGCTTTTCTTCTTGTGGCATCCTGTTCAGCGGAACAACGCAGGTGTCCGGGCAGACCATCTACACCGCCGAAGATCGTGACATCAAGGGTGCGGAAACAGACTACAAGAAGCTGGAAAAAGAACTGGACAAGAAAATCAAGCGCACTCCCACCGACCACCCCGGCTACAACGAGTATCAGTATCATCTTGACCCCATCGAACATGACCCGTGGCAGCTTACCTCGTTCCTGACAACCCTGTATGACGATTATACCCGGTCGGAGGTGCAGGCAAAGTTGCAGGAGATTTTCAAGAAGCAATACAAGCTGACAACATGGGTCGAGGTGCAGATTCGGTACAAGACAGTCTGGGTAATCAGTCCGGCAGGCATCCCTGTCCCTACCCAAGTGCCGTATGAGTACAAGATTTTCCACACCAAACTGGAAAACCGAGGGCTGGAAACGGTGATTCGGGAAGAACTGGATGACGATCAGTGGAAGCGGTACAAGATTTTTTAGGAAACGCTGGGTGGTCGCCCGTACCTTTTTAATGGCGGATTGCCGCCCGGTGGCTCGGATGGTTCCGGGGAATCCGGCATTGACTACACGGTTCCTTCTGAAGCCCTGACCGACAATGAATTTGCTGCGATTTATGAGGAAGCAAAGAAATATGTCGGCACTCCCTACGTCTGGGGCGGCTCCACCCCGGAGACTGGCTTTGATTGTAGCGGCTACGTCTGCTGGGTCTACAATCAGGCTGGTTATGATGTGGGGCGGACAACTGCCAACGGCTTATGGAACAAGTGCCAGAAAATTTCCGAAGCCGAAGCAAAGCCCGGTGATCTGGTGTTCTTCAAGGGAACCTATGACACCCCCGGCATGAGCCATACCGGAATCTATCTCGGTAATGGAATGATGGTGTCTGCTGGCGACCCAATCAAGTACGCAAACATTCACTCGTCCTACTGGGAGAAGTATCTCGCAGGTTTTGGGCGGCTTTCAAAATGAAATGGAGGGTTTCTTATGGGTGAAAGACTGGAAAAGCTCAAGGCGATGCTCAAAAAGGAGCAGGAACGCCGCATCAAGCTGAACAACCGCATTGCGATTCTGGAACGGCGCATTCAGGAGGAATCGGCGGCAGAAGTTGCCGACATGGTGCGCACTGCCAACGTGACCCCGGAACAGCTTGCAATTCTGCTGCGGCAGGCGGCAACTATGCCCCCGTCCCCGGCTGCGCTGTCCGCAGTCGGCGTGGAGTTTGATAAGGAGGAGGCAGAAAATGATGATTAAGAAATTTGGTGCGCTACTGCTGTCGGCTGTGCTGTGCATCGGCATGGCGGCTCCGGCATTCGCCTACGGTGACGATACCGCCCCGGTGGAGCAGCCTATTCTGCCGGAAGTCGTGGAGGAAGATGTTGTCACCATCACGGATGAAACCTCCGGCGCACTGACCCCGGAGGGCAATCTGACACTGGTGGACGATTACCACACCAATTATTCGGATGGGTCCGGGCAGCAGTTCATCACGCTGGTGTCGAAATCGGGTGCGACGTTTTATCTGGTGATCGACCGGAACGCCAAAGGACAGCAGACCGTCCACTTTATGAATCTGGTAGACGAAGCCGACCTGTTGGCACTGATGGAGGAAGAAGCTGCGGATGCCTACACTGCGGAGAAAGAAGCGGCGGCACAGGCAGAGCTGGACAGGCTGAAAGCCGAGGAAGAAGCCAAGAAAGCCGCAGAGGAAGCAGCAACCGCTGAACCGCCCAAAGAAAACAATGTCACGAAGTACGCAGGCGCATTTCTGGGCGTAGTTGCCCTGATTGCACTAGCTGCGGGCGGCGGCTTCTATTTCTATCGCCAGCAGATGCAGAAGAAAAAAGCTGAGAAAGAAGCCCTTGACCCTGATGCAGATTACACCGAGGACAAGGGCGATTTCGATATTCCGACCGATGTGCCGGACGAGGACGAAGCCCCGGACGAGCAGGACACCGAACCCATCTGATTTCAAGGCGGCGTTTGCCGCCGTACATAGTCAAATTCAATAAAGGCTGATCTTCTTCCAATTTGCAGGGAAACCCATTGCACAGAGCAATTCTTCTTCTGAAATATGCGTGGTGGATTTCAGAAAATTGTCAACCTGCGCAGTTAATACCCGCTTAAACTCCAGAAATTCCTGCTTCGACAAAAGGTATCGGAAAGCGATTACAACAGCGAACAAGTCGTTTTTGCCGCATTGATACAGACCACGTTCTTTGGGAATACCGAGTTTAACATGAAGCTCCATATCAGGAATCGTGTCCTTGGAGCGATAAGAAAAAAGCCGCTTAAACTTGCACGAATACAAATAAAAAATGAGATAGACCATTCTCAATGAAAGTCCATCTCATTTTTGAGTTATTTAGACAACAACTCTACAGATTGTTTTTAATCAGTCGAACAAGTGTCGCAGCATGTAGTGCACGAGCCAGACTCTACATGTTCAAAGACGATTTCCAGCATTTCTTCCGAAAAACCTTCGCGAACAATGGTCATGATAATTCCTCCTTTCTATTATTTCTTGCAGACCTCTTTATAATAGAGATTGACAAGCTTTCCTTGGATTTGCTTTATCCTGTGGCATTTCTGTTTATTTCCGTATAGAATCCTCTGGGATTTACACCCCCCCTGACAAATTGGGAGAATGCTACATTTTTTGCATTCTTCATCTTCTATGATAGGATTTCTGAAAATTTTATAGTAATCGTTATTCGTATCTATGCCATCAAAAACCGTTCCGCAAGCATACTGTTTTCTTCCCGAGAGCCGATGACATTTGTATAAAGTTCCATCAGCATCAATACAGATTCTATTTTTTGTTGTCATTCCGCAAGAAAAAGCATTTGGCATGAGTCCAAAAGCACCAACCATTCCAACGGTTTCGTCATATCTCGGCTTATACAAAGGAAAGCCTTCATCGAACTGAGTTTTTACAGCTTGTAAAAATGGATGTTCAATATGTCCGTGAAAGTCACTGATAATTTCGTTATCATTATCTAAGGTCAGTGGAGCAAAATACATATACAGAGAAGACATATCATGTCCCTCAAATGCTTTTTTCAGTTCAACATAGATTTCTTTTGCTCTCTCGATTTTACTCGGAGCAAAATTAAGCCTAACATTAGTCGTAATATGTCTGTCGAGCAACTGTGTGATATTTTGTACTACCCTACCGTATGCCTTCTCCTTAGCTATGTCAATATAGCGTTTAACTTCGCCATACTTGGCACCAATTTCATCGATAGTGATTTGGAAGGAAAGATCGGAATATTCACGCTGGAGATAATCTATCATTTCCTTTGTCAACAAGGAGCCATTGGTTGTTATATGGGATATAATCTCATATCCACTTTCCTTTAGCTGCGCTGTTATATATTTTATTATCTCAAAATTGAGCAGAGGTTCGCCACCGAACCAATTTATCGCTAGTTGTTTTTCAGGATAATTTTTCTTTATATACTTTACAGTTGCATCTGCGATTTCTCGAGTCATAGGATATTGTCTAATTCCGTGTTCAAAACAATAGTAGCACCGTGCATTGCATTCGGTTGTCGTGAGAATCGTAACATTCTGAACCGGATCATCCATTCCCTTGATTCTCAACTTTTCAAGAGCCAACAGTTCGTCAAAATCATCATCAACTAAAAAGCCCATCTTCTTGAGCTGGTCACAGCATTGAGTATCGGAAAAATCTCGATTTACAAATATTTGCATATAGATGTCTTTGCGCAAAACAACAAATGCGGTTGTGTGAGTATTATACAGCAAAAAATTATTTCTATCATCATCCTGTTCAGTTGCGATAGTAAATTGAGAGATTTTCACGTTCAGTCACCCCTTTGTGCGCATTTTATATAGTTGAATTGTTAAATAGTATACTCTTTTTAGTGAATTTTGTCAATGCGGCAAATGATTATAAATACAATCAACTTGTTAAACCTACATAGATTTTGAATCTTGGGAGGAATGCTTATTGTCTTATCAACTTGTTATAGCGGAAAAACCATCTGTCGCTATGTCCTATGCAAAAGTCCTTGGCGCAACCAACCGCAGTGACGGTTATCTTGAGGGTAACGGCTATCTTGTCAGCTGGTGTATTGGGCATCTGGTGGAACTTGCGCCGCCGAATGCCTACGGTGAGCGGTATATCAAGTGGAGCGTTGCTGACCTGCCTATCCTGCCGCAGAAGTGGCAGTACCTTGTGTCTGCATCCACAAAGAAGCAGTTCGGCATCCTGCAAGACCTGATGCACCGCCCAGACGTTGAAAGCATTGTCTGCGCGACGGACGCGGGGCGCGAAGGAGAACTGATTTTCCGGCTTGTCTACCAGCAGACCGGGTGCAAAAAGCTCTTTTCTCGCCTGTGGCTTTCCAGCATGGAAGATTCTGCAATCCGGGAGGGCTTTGCGAACCTGAAACCGTCAACTGAATATGATGCCTTGTATCAGGCTGCACTTTGCCGGGAACGTGCCGACTGGATGGTCGGCATTAACTGTTCCCGGCTTTTTTCGTGTCTGTACGGTCAGCCGCTTGCTGTTGGGCGTGTTATGACCCCGGTTCTGGCTATGACAGTAGTTCGGGAGGCTGCAATCGCCGCCTTTGTGCCGCAGAAGTTCTACACCGTAGAACTGGAACTGACCAGCGGATGCACAGCATCCAGCCGCCGCATTTCTGAAAAAGATGCGGCTGAAAATTTGCTTGCGGAGTGCCGAAAGGAGATGATTTCCACGATTCAGAAAGTGGCCCGCAAGGAAAAGTCCGAAAACCCGCCCCTGCTCTATGACCTGACAACGCTCCAGCGAGATGCAAACCGTCTGCTGGGGTACAGCGCACAGCAGACACTGAACTATGTGCAGAGCCTTTATGAGAAGAAACTTACCACTTATCCGCGCACTGATAGCTGCTATATCACCGATGACGATGAGGAAATGCTGGCAGGACTTACGGATGAACTGGAAGAATTTCTCGGCATTGCCGCAGATACAGCGGATTTCGCTGTTCCCCGGACGCGGCGCACAGTCAACCGGGATAAGGTCACAGACCACCACGCTATCCTGCCGACCCGAAGTATGCTGCAAGCCGATCTGGATGCCCTGCCCACAGGTGAACGAAATGTTCTGAAACTCATCATTGCACGGACGCTGATGGCGGTCAGCAAACCCTATCGTTATCTGGAAACGATGCTCACCACCGAATGCGCTGGCGAGGAATTTACTGCCAAGGGCAAAGAGATTTTGGAAGAAGGCTGGAAAGCTGTGGAGCGTAAAGTGCTGGCGGACATTCTGAGCCGAAAGCAGGAATTTACCACACTACCGGCTATGGAAGAAAGCGAATGTGCCATCCTCAGTGCCGAGTTAAAGGAAGGCCACACCTCACCGCCGAAACATTTCACCGAGGACACCCTGCTGCACTCAATGGAAACGGCCAGTGCGAATAGTATGCCGGAGGGTGTGGAACGTCAGGGCATCGGCACGCCGGCAACCAGAGCCGCAACCATCGAAAAGCTGGTGCAGAAAGGCTTTCTGGAACGCAAGGGCGAGAAAAAGACGAAAGTGCTGCTCCCCACCGAAAAGGGCAAAGCCTTTATCACCGTGATGCCCGAAGAAATCAAGTCAGCCGAGATGACCGCCGACTGGGAAACGAAACTGCTGCGCATTGAGCGTGGCGAGATGGAGCCGGAAGAATTTATGGTCGAAATCAAAGATATGATCTCCTCGCTGGTGAACACCACCGAGGCCGTGAAAGGAGCAAATACGCTTATGAAAAATAAAGTGATTGGTGTCTGCCCGAACTGTGGTACAAATGTAGTCGAGCGTGAAAAGGGCTGGTTCTGCGACAACAAGCCCTGCCGTTTCGTGCTGTGGAAGGATAACGCATTCTTCAAGCGTCTGGGAAAGCGGCTGGATTCCCATGTTGCGGACAAGCTGCTGCGGGATGGTCGAGTGCGCCTGAAGG
>ERZ837910.5803-NODE-5803-length-10705-cov-4.002441_pt1 | contig 10705 bp, 13 predicted proteins | sample MGYA00519940_ERZ837910 | MGnify/ENA primary metagenome ERZ837910 (study PRJEB31850, sample SAMEA3708825) | human gut metagenome | biome: human gut; feature: human-associated habitat; material: faeces | place: China | collected 2014 ... | reverse complement strand
CGGCAGATCCAAGAGAACGGCGGACTCGAAACGGTGGGCGGCCAGACGCCGGACGCGGACGCGCAGGCGCTCCGGCATCCCGGATACGCTCGGGCAAATCCTTGACCAGATAGTAGATGGAGTCGCCGCCCTCGTTCACAATGTCCATCAGGGACAGGGGGGTGACATTGCCGCTTTCAAACAGGGGAGCGCCTTTGGAGTCCACAATGGCATCGTAAGTCTGCACATAGCCATTGACATACTCCTCCATGATGTACACCTCATCATTCTTGTTAGAGATGAACCAGCGCATATCATCGTCACTGCACAGCTTGAAGGTGTTGTTTGCACCCACGCCGTTGTCAGGCTTGACCACCACCGGATATCCCACATAGTGGGCAAACTCCAGGGCATCGTCCAATCCCTGCACCAGATGATAGCGGGCGGTGGGCAGACCGGCCTTGGCATAGTATTCCTTCATGGCGGACTTGAACTTGATTTTCGCCATGTCCTGAATTTTGGGGCCGGTGGTGATGTTGAACTCAGTGCGCAGCTGGGCATCCCGCATCAGCCAATATTCATTGTTGGATTCCAGCCAGTCAATCTTGCCGTACTTGTAGGTGAAGAAAGCCACTGCCTTGAATACCTCATCGTAGTTTTCCAGGCTGGAAACCTTATAGTATTCGTCCAGGGAATCCTTCAGCTCCTGCATCAGGTCGTTATAGGGGCTGTCGCCGATGCCCAGCACCCGCATACCGTTGTTTTTCAGTTCCCGGCAGAAACGCCAGTAGGTCATGGGGAAATTCGGGGAAATAAATACAAAATTTTTCATTATTCTCTCACTCTCTCGCAGAATGTAATTAACGCCTTAGCCCAGGAACCAGGGGAGGTATGTCTTGACCATCACAAACCACCAGGGCCAGTCGTGGTCAACGTCGTGCCCCCAGTATTCAAATCGGGTGTGGATGCCCTTCTGGGCACACACGGTATCCAGCCGTCGGGTGCTTTCCAGCAGCACATCCTCCCAGGCACCCTGACCGCACACAATCAGGGATTTCTGGCTGTTGTACATCTGCATCCAGGGGTGATCGGCGGGCATATTTGCCAAGTAGAGGGCGGGACAGTTGTTGTAAACCAAATCGTCGCAGTAGTCCCCGAAGAACTCCTTATTGTCATAGACACCGGAGATGGCAAAGCAGCTGTCAAACAGGTCGGGGCGGCGATAGTAGAGATTGGCGGCGTGCATCGCGCCCATGGAAGCGCCGAAGGTGAGGATGCCCTGGTCATAGCCCATACGCTCGCCGCTCAGATGCTTGATGTAGGGCACCAGCTCCTCCACAATGTAGTGCATCCAGCGTTCGTGATTTTCAATGCGCCAGCGGTTGTCCGCGCCCATTGCACCCCAGGCTTCGTTGTCGATGCTGTCACAGGCGTAAACGGTGCAGCGTCCGTCTTCAATCCAGGGAGCCCAGTGGTCAATCATGCCGAAATTTTCAAAGTCAAAGAACCGCCCGCCTTGGCAGGGGATAAACAGCACCGGCTTTCCGGCATGACCGTAGACCTTGAATTCCATGTCCCGGTTCAAAAAGCGGCTGTAGGATTTGTAGTAACGGATTTCCATATTGTGTTCCTCTCATTCTTTACAGGCTCAGGCACTCCATAAAAATGGGGACTTGCTTTTCCCAGGATGCTTCACAGTGGCTGCCGCCGGGGACCACCCGCAGGGTCAGATTCACCCGCTTGGTCAGCAGCAGCTGGGCGGCGGAAATCAGCGCCTCGGCGTTGCCGGGGTGGTTGAACATTTCCAGTTCGCCATAGTCCATATAAATGCAGGTGTCCGGACGGATGCGGGATCGTGCCACAATGTCCAGCATTTTCCAGCTGGAAACCCAGAGACTGGGGCTCAGGCAGGCTGCACGCTGGAACACCTGGTTATAAACGGTTGCGCCATACAGCGCCATCAGCCCGCCCATGGAGGAACCGGCGATGATGGTGTTGCACCGGTCGGACAGGGTGCGGTAGTGCGCATCGATGAAGGGCTTCAGCTCCTTGACCATCCAGTTCATGTACACATTTCCCTTGCCGCGAATTTTGCCCAGGGAGGAGTTTTCATAGCTCAGGGGGGAGTATTCAATGATGCGCTGGTTGCCATCGTGGTTGCATTCCACGGCTACAATGATGAGCTCTTTTTTGCTTTCCTCCATGTATTTGTTCATGCCCCAGGATTTTCCGAAGGTAGCGTCCTCATCAAAAAAACGTTGTGCCCGTCGAACATATACATCACGGGATAGCGCCGCTGGGTCTCCCATTCGTAGCTTTCCGGCAAATAAAGGTAGACGTTGCGGGGGGTGTCACCGGATAGCTTTGGAATGGTGACCGGCCATTTTTTCACCATGGAGTAGTCCCAGCTTTCTTTGTTAAAAGTGATAGAATCGGTAAGAAACAGTATAATGGATTCTTTTCCTCTTGTCAACCGAAAATGCGAAAATGTTTGCCACAAAAAATCATCCGCCCATATAGGGCGGACAATTCGTTGGAAGTGTACAAAATAAAAATAAAAGAATTGTGAAAACTCACAAGGATGAGTGATGGGTGGATTGCTATGCACTCTGCACAAAGAAGCAAGAGAAAAGTGGGTCTTTTCCGTCATTTGCCTTTGAAAAATGAAAATCATGAAAATCCACCGATTCTGCACTTGTCCGATGCTGGCGGAATTGGGCGGCTGGGTGGGCAGAACCAGCTTCCCGCTGCCGCGCTTGGCTTCCACCGGGGAGCAAAGAAGGGCGCTTTGCACCCGGATAATTTATGCCAACCCCAAATATTCCTTAATTTTTGGCAGCTGAATGGTTGCATCGCAGCGCCCCAGCAGATACAGCGCGCCCAAGCGCTCCATGTCGCCTTCCAGCGTGCTGATGCTGATGGAGCCGGAAGGACACAGCATGAACACACGCCCCTGCCGGTGCAGCTCGTCCAGCTCATCGCAGGCGGTGTTATACTGCTCTGCCTGGGAGTTCAGCCGCTGCACCAGGGCGGGGTAGCCGCGGTACAGGCGCTCGGAAAGCTCCGTGAACCGCTTGCTCTCCTGGGGACGGCGGAAGGGCTGGGGACGGGTGCGGATGACCAGAACCTTTTCGTAGTTATTTTCCAGCGCCCAGCGGTAGGGAATCTTTGCGGCGCATCCACCGTCCAGGCAGGGGACACCATCCACCTCCACCATGTCAGCGGCAAAGGGCATGGAGGCGCTGGCGCGGACGGCTTTCAGGAAATCCTCAGTGACACCCCGCTCGCAGTAGATGCACTCGCCGGTGTTGCAGTTGGTCACCGTGACCAGGAAACGGCGCTTGGGATCTTCAAACCGTTCCCGGTTGAAGGGAAACTCCTCCTCGATGTCGTTGAGCAGGAAGTCGAAGCCCACCACGCCCCGGTTGCGTGCCAGACTGACGGCACCGATGTATCGCTTGTCGTGGCGGTAGCCCAGATTGATTTTTGCGGCGCGGCCAATCTCGCCGGCCACATAGTTGTAGCCGTTCAGCGCACCGGCAGAGGTGCCAATGGTGGTTTGCAGGTTGATGCCGTTTTCCATCAGCACATCCAGCACACCGGAGGTATAGCAGCCCCGGAAGGAGCCGCCCTCCAACACAAGACAGCCGGGCACAACGGTATCCGGTGCTTCCTTGAGCTGAATGCTGTCATAGCCGGACCAGGTTTTCTTCTTTTTGTCATCCATCTGTGCCACGGCTTCGTCAATGAGTTTGTCCGTTTCGGATTTCAGCCCGCTGATAACGGCCTGACCGCTCCGCACCACGGTTTCGGTCAATTTTCCAATTTCTTCCTTCATAGGGGAGTACTCCTTTCTTACTTTCGGTAGGGTCTATTATACGAAAAGAAAGCAGAGAAATCAAATGAAAATTATGTGACGGTGTGGGGTGGTGTATGCTCTGTAACTTACCTGCGATTTTTGCGGCTTACCCGCGCAACGATTGATATTCCGGTCACGGTATGCTATAGTATTGGTGTCGCTTCCTTCGTGCGAGGGGGATGGTGCTGGTCTGCCCTTACAATGAGCGCAGCATTGCAGGTTGCTGCGCTTTTTATGGCGGCAGTTCTGCGCCGCTGCGGTGCAGAGCTGCGGAAAAACAGAGAGGTATCGCAATGGAATATATCCGGGTAACAGAAGAAAATATCGAGAAGGAGCATATCTGCTGCGCCATTTCCAGTAACAGGGATGTGCAGGTTGTTTCCAAAAAGGCGTGGCTGACAGAGAGGTTCCGGGACGGCCTGGTATTCCTGAAAAGTGCCGAGCGGGGGAAATGCTTCATTGAGTACATTCCGGCGGAAATGGCCTGGGTTCCCATTTGGGCGGAAGGGTATATGTACATCGACTGCCTGTGGGTGGCAGGCTCTATGAAGGGGCACGGGTATTCATCCGACCTGCTGGATGCCTGCATTGAGGACAGCAAGCGCAAGGGAAAACGGGGACTGTGCATCCTGGCAGCGGCGAAAAAGAGGCCGTTTCTGGCTGACCCCAAATTTCTGGAGCACAAGGGATTCCGGCGCTGTGACGAAGCGGAAAATGGAATCGGGCTGTGGCATCTGGCCTTTGCGCAGGATGGGGAGCTGCCCAGATTCCGGGAGTGTGCAAGGCACCCCCATATTGAAGAAAAGGGCTGCGTCCTGTATTATACCAGTCAGTGCCCCTTCAATGCCAAATATGTACCCATTCTGGAAGAAACCGCCCGGGAAAAGGCCATCCCGTTTCGGGCAATCCACTTGCAGAGCCGGGAGGAGGCGCAAAATGCCCCCACCCCCGTCACCACCTATGCAGTGTTTCTGGATGGGGAGTACCTCACAAACGAGCAGATGAACGAAAGCCGCTTTTTAAAGCTGACGGGAAAGGCGCTATAAAAAAGTCCTGGTATCTAAACACCAGGACTGTACGATGCAGGACGGGTTCAAGCCCCGTTTGCCGTATTCAATTCAAAAAGCGGGTCGTTCCGTAAGGAACAACCCGCTTTTTGGTACGCCAGAAGGGACTCGAACCCCCGACCTACTGATTCGTAGTCAGTCACTCTATCCAACTGAGCTACTGGCGCATAAGCATTCACCGCTGAACGCTGGGATATTATAACACACCCTTTTGGAAAATGCAAGCATAAAATTTTAAAAATTGCAAAAATTCTTATGCCCGCTGCTGTGACAGCGCCCGGAGCTGCTGAAAATAGGCATCCTGGGTGATGGTATAGTGCAGCAGGCCGTCGCCCAGGCTGGACTGAGTGAAGCCGCAGGCTGTTACGGAGCGAACGGAACGCCGGTTTTTCGGCATGATTTTTGCCACCAATGTTTGGATATCCAGGGTCAAAAAGGCTTCCGACAGGGCGGCGCGAATGGCACCCTCCCCAAGACCGCGCCCCCACAGCGCTTCTTCGCCAATTACATAAACAATTTCGTAAGCGCCCGGATCCCGCAGGGGACTGAGGCGGACAAAGCCCACGCTGCCCTCGTGCTCCGGGCAGACCATGAAAAAGTGCCCGACGCGGCGGAAATGATAGCCGAGCATGGGTTCCGGGACGGAGTCGGACAGCTGCCGCAGGAAATACACAATGTCTGCATCCTCGTTTAAAAAACGGGTGACATTGGGATTTTCCATCCATCGAATCATGCGGTCAACGTCCCGCAGGGTAATATCCGCACGCAAAAAAATAGAAGCGGCTTTCTTCATATCGCATACCTCACAGCAGAAATACTTAAAAGCCCTTCTATGCGTTGCCGCATCGACGGTTCTTTTATATGGAATTGTATTTATAATACCACAAAAAATGGAAAAGTCAAACTTTTTAAAAACAAAAAATGAGATAATTTCCGACTTTTTCGACTTTTATAAAAAATATCCCGGCAGGGAACGCCCCGCCGGGATGATATTCCACAAATACCGATGTTACAGCAAAACCCAGCCGTCCTTCGCGTCATCCCAGAACATTTCGCTGAGTGTCTCATCGTCGCAGATGCGCAGGACATCCTTCATGTTCCAGATAACATCCATTTCCGCAAATTCCGCCCTTGTGACCCAAAAGACCCGGCCTTCCTCGGAGGATTTCAGCGTCCCGGTGAAGTCCGTGGTGCAGTAGAGAGCCACCAGGAAACGGCTGCCGTCCGCGCTCATTCAGTCCTTGATGCCCCGAAGCCTGGGGCTTGCGATGGTCAGGCCGGTTTCCTCCTGCATTTCCCGAATGACCGCTGCCTCCATGGATTCGCCCGGCTCCACATGTCCGCCGGGGAAGCAGATACCGTGACCAATCTTGTTTTCCACCAGAATCCGGTCACCGTCATATATCACGCAGATGTTTGTCAGCTCAACAGGGGAGGTGCGTGCATTCATGGGGATGTTCCTTTCTATTTATACGTTGTGGATAAAGATTAAGAGATAACAGGGAATAACAAATAGGGGAGAAGAACATTATCCATTCATTATTCGCTATTGCCTCTTATCAGAGCCCTGTTAGGGGCGTTATTTTCCTTTTAGGGTATTCAGCGTTGCAACCAAAATTCGTTTGATTTCCAGGCAGTCATTCAGTAGGGATTTTCCCTCCGGCTCAGAAAGGTAGCCCGATAACACCAAAAGTTTCAGCCAGTACTCGGTTTCGGCAGTTTCTTTCAGGGAAATCTGCATTTTTGCAATAAAATCCCCTTTGCTGACACCGTAAACAGCCTCGTGCGCGTTTGCGCCAATACTGGTTCCGCTGCGGATGATTTGCTTGGAAATAATGGTTTCGTGCTTTTCTTTAGTAAGGTATTGGTAGAGCTTTACAATGCGGGCGGCAAATTGAAGGGATTTACCCAGAACAATACTGTCTTGGCTCATGACGGAACCTTTCGTTAGATAAAAGATAAGAGATAATAGAGAATAACGAATAGTACAGAAACACCCACAAAACAGGGAGTATCACTATTATCTATCCATTATTATCTATTATCTCTTATCTGAGCCGCGAAGCGGCGTTTCTGGTACGCCAGAAGGGACTCGAACCCCCGACCTACTGATTCGTAGTCAGTCACTCTATCCAACTGAGCTACTGGCGCATACGCATTCATCGCTGAGTGCTAAGGTATGATAGCACACTCTGGCGGAGAATGCAAGTGTTTTTTTACAAAAAATGAAAAAATTTCATTCGTGGGAGTTGGACTTGTAATAGGCCGTCAAAAAGAGGAGGACAGCCGTGCCTGCGGCGGGGATGGCGAGCCAGGACTGCTCTGCAAGGAAGGAGGTGTCATCCGTCCTTCTTGGCGGCTGGGATGGCTGTGTATCCGGGGGTGGCGCTGTATCAGTGGGGACGGGTTCCGTGGTGACTTCGGTAGGCGCTTCGGTGGGAGCCTCCACCGGGGCGAGATTTTCAAAGAAATCATCTCCGACAGTATCAGTGCCAACGGTGGAATGCCAAAGCCCATAGAGGCAGGGGCTGTACCGCTCCACGTCGGAGGCCCGGTCTGCCCCCTGGAAGTACCAGGCAAAATCGCTCACCTGGCTTTCGTGACAGGGAAAGCCCAATTCCTTTGTCACCTCATAGGCGGTTTTCCCACCGAAGGCATCCATGGGAATGTCCCAGTTCAGGGTGATTTGATTTTCAGGATATAGGTGCAGATAGGTTTTGGGAACCTGCCAAACGCCGTACTCCTGGGCGGAATCCGGGAATCGGGTGCTGTCGGCACTGGCTTCCACCGCTTTTTTCAGCAGGTCAGACGTGAGCTGGTGCATCCCGTGGCCGTATTCGCCCTTTTCGTCATGCCCAACGGCAACCAGAGGCCTGTAATAGCGCAGTTGTCGGGTGACGAAATCCAGCAGAGTCTCCCGGGAGAAGCCCTCCTCCTCATAAAAGGAATAGGCATCCTCCATGTCAAAGGTGTAATAGTCGGGGAAAGCGCCAAACACCGGGTAATCCCGCACACCCACAGTCCACAGGCCCCGGAGCATTTCGTGAACCCGGATGGAGGTGATGTTCCGGTGGTCAGTGAAATAAACCACCTGCACCCGTTTGCCCTGCTGGGCGGCATACCAGGGGAGAAGTCCCGCGAAAAACAGCTGCTCGTCGTCTCCGTGGGTGGATAATAGCAGCAGGTCAGCTTCGCCCTGGGGAATTTTGTTCCACTGCTCCACCCAGTCCGGGAGCGCCCCTGGGGAGAAAACGCGCAGTTCGTTTACCTGGGCTTCCCCGGAGGAGAAGGTCAGCAGAAGGCATTTGGGAAGCTGCCCCAGCGCCTTTTCCACATCCAGATAGAAGTGGAGGATGCCGCCGGTGTCCACCGTAATCGTTTGATCATTTTCCGTCAGGGTAACGGATTCATAGGGAAGGTCAAAAATGAAATAAAGGCCGGAGATGCCTTCCTCAGCACGAAGGGTCAGGGAAGCGCCGTCGGGGACGGCTTGCGATTGAAGAAGGTTCATGTCAAATAGGGCATCCGTATCATCAATGCCGCTGTCGGCAAGAATGCGCCCGCCGCCTGAAATATCTGCGGCAAAGGCGCTGCAGCAGAATAAGCGCATAAGCAGAACGATAAAAAACAGTTTTTTCATTTTGACTTCTCCTAAAAGAATTGAACATCGCGGTATCACCCTTGACAATGGGCTGCGTGCAACGGTACAATAATGGCAAAAAACCGAAAGGACAATGATGATGGATGAATATTCGCTCCCGGCACAGCTTCCGGCGCTGCTGCTTCCCTGGTATCGGGAGCATCGGCGGATGCTGCCCTGGCGGGAGGACGGACAGCCCTACCATGTGTGGGTATCGGAAATCATGCTTCAGCAGACCCGAGTGGAGGCTGTCAAGGGATATTATGCCCGATTTCTTGCAGAACTTCCGACAATTCAGGATTTGGCGCAGTGCGATGACGAGAAACTCCACAAGCTCTGGGAGGGACTGGGCTATTACAGCCGTGTGCGTAACCTGAAAAAAGCGGCGGGGGAGATTATGACCCGCTATGGCGGCACCTTTCCCCGAGATTACAAGGCGGTTCTGGCGCTTCCGGGCATCGGGGAATATACCGCCGGAGCCATCTGCTCCATCAGCTTCAATCAGCCCACCCCGGCAGTGGACGGCAATGTGCTGCGGGTGTGCGCCCGCCTGACCGATGACGGGGCTTCCATCGACCTGCCGGACACCAAAAAAAAGGTGCGGACGGCGCTGGAGGCCATTTACCCGGCCTGCGCCGGAGATTTCACCCAGGCACTGATGGAGCTGGGAGCGACCCTCTGCGGCCCCAATTGGAAGCCTCAGTGCGGCCAGTGCCCCTGCGCTGCCCTCTGCCGGGCGTTTCAAAACGGCACGGCGGAGAGCCTCCCGGTGCGCAGCCCAAAAAAGGAGAAACGGCAGGAGGACAGAACGGTGTTTATTCTCTCCTGCGATGGCCGCTATGCTCTGCACAGGCGGGAAAAGAAGGGACTTCTGGCAGGGCTATGGGAGTTTCCCAATGTCAGCGGCAGACTGCAGCTGGATGAGGCAATGCAGGCTGTGGAGAAACTGGGGATAGTTCCCCGGGAGGTGTATCGCCAGGTGGAGCGGAAGCATATCTTTACCCACATCCAGTGGAATTTGCGGGGCTACTATCTGGAAGCGGCGGACTGCACCGGCGATTTCAGCTGGTTTACAAGGGAAGAAATAGAAGAAACGGCGGCGCTGCCCACGGCGTTCCGCCAATTTTGGGAGGAGATAGATTATGTTTGACTACCATATGCATTCCCGGGTTTCCTTCGATGGCCACGACACCGGTGCGGCGCTGGTGCAGGCAGCGGAAAAGGCGGGCTTGCGGGAGATCTGCTTCACCGACCATATGGATTATGTGCGCGGTGCGGCAGAGCAGACCATGATTTTTGCCGAAGAAGACTACAGCCGGGAATATGATGGCCTTACCAGTCAGACGCTGAAAATCCGCAGAGGGATGGAGTATGGCCTGTACCCTGATAACATGGAGCAAATGAAGCGGGATTGCGCCCGGCGGAGTTATGATTTTGTGCTGGGTTCCATCCATTTTGTGGATGATTTGGATGTTTATTTCGGGGAATATTGGCAGGGGAAAACGGTGTTTGAAACCCAGCGACGGTATTTTGAGGAAATGCTTGCCTGTGTGCAGGTGCATAACGACTATGATGTGCTGGCGCACATGACCTATCTGCACAAGGGGCGGGGCAGCCCGGTGAAAACGCCCCTGCCCTATGAAGACCACCGGGAACTCATCGATGAAATTCTGCGACAGCTGGCTGCCAAAGGGAAGGGGCTGGAAGTGAACACCAGCGGCGTTGACCGCTGCGGAGGCTTTTTACCGACACCGGATTACGTCCGCCGTTTTCGGGAGTTGGGCGGCGAGATTGTCACCATCGGCTCCGATGCCCACAATTGCCAGCGGGTGGGGCAGTATACAAAGGAAGCCTGCCAGATGCTAAAGGACATTTTCAGCTACGTCTGTACCTTTGAAAATCGAAAGCCTATCTTCCATAAGCTGTGATAAAACATAAAAAACCGCCCCCGGTTTGCCCGGAAGCAGAGCCGGGGACGATTACGCCTGTGTGGTTTTTGTGACATTTTGGTGTTATTAAAATGGAGAAGGGGGAGGGCACAAAAAACGGTGGTAGATCGGCTGCGCGTTGCTGAATAAAATACGCAGACATGAAACGGTCATCCGAAAGGGTGACCGTTTTCAAGCTTCAATCAAAATCGCAACGTTTTTCTGAATTTTC
>ERZ837910.5802-NODE-5802-length-10706-cov-12.724251_pt1 | contig 10706 bp, 8 predicted proteins | sample MGYA00519940_ERZ837910 | MGnify/ENA primary metagenome ERZ837910 (study PRJEB31850, sample SAMEA3708825) | human gut metagenome | biome: human gut; feature: human-associated habitat; material: faeces | place: China | collected 2014 ... | reverse complement strand
CCCATTTCCAACTCTCGGGAATGTCAAACGGAATTTCATCCTCCGCAATTTCAGTCAACGGCTTTTCCTTTTTGATCTTACCTTCTTTTATTAACCGCTTCTTTTCTTTCAGAATCTGCTGATACAGTTCCTCGCCTGTTCCTTCTTCCAGTCTCTGCTCAACAAGCTTGCCTTGAATGGCGTATTGGAGAATGGATTTCTTCATATTCTCCGGGAACTTGGCATTAAACTGTTCCAACTTTTCATAAGCTGCGGCATAACGGTCAACATACGGGAGGAGTTCTTCAATCTTGGCAACGATGCGCTGTAGCTCGTTTAACGGTGCCAATGGAATCATCAAGTTGGCGATGCTTTTACTATTCAAGGTTTTTCCCTTAATAGCATTTTTACTATCTCCCCATTGGGTGACAATCGGGAGAATGTAGAACAAATAGTCTCTAAAATAATTCTCAGTATCTACATATGGATAAATCGAGATTATCGCCTCGTTATGAACAGCATCAATATCCAATATGGAAGTTCTTCCAACTGTGAGTTTAAAGCTCATAAGCAAGGTTCCTTTAGTTGAGATACCTCCAAATTTTTCTTCCAGTGCTTTTTGAGATACCATTTCTTTTGTGTAAGTGATATGGCCATAATCTTTCATATCAGAGATTGAAACCCAATGAATATCATTCTGCCACCAAACGGGTTCAGCTCTTGGTGGAGTTTTGCCCATTGAGCAATCCACCAATTCTCCAAATTTACACCATTTCCAAGAAGATGGAATATCGAAAGGAATTTCTTCCTCCACTATAGGTGTCACGTTTTTGTTCGGTTTCGAGACTTGTTGCATTTTGCAAAAAAGATCCTCGCCTGTACCATCCTCTGGCTTTTGTTCTACGAGCTTGCCTTGCATAGCGTACTTCAGAATACTTGCCTTTAACTGTTCGGGGGTCATTCTTTCACACCTCCCGGCAGCAATGCTTCAAGCTCTGCAAGCACCTTGTCGATTTCGGCATTGAGGGAGGTTCGTCTCTCCTGATACTCTCTGATCGTATCGAGAGGATCGAGAACTTCTTCTTCCTCGTGAGGATAGCCGCAAAGGTCAATGTTATAGCTCCGTGCTTTCAGTTCCTCGACGGTGTACTTCTTCGCCTTGTCGAAGCCGTCGATAGTGATTTCCTCACGGTTGTCCCACCACTCAACAGTCGGGGCGAAGTGCTCCAGCTTCATGGGCTTCGTTTTGGAGAAGTTCTTGTATCCCTCCGGCATATCCAGACGATAGAACCAGGTCTCCGTCGTGGGATGCGTCCGGTCGAAGAAAAGGATGTTTGTTGTGATAGAGGTGTACGGCGCAAACACGCTGTGCGGCATACGGATGACCGTATGGAGATTGAACTCGGACAGCAGTTTTTCCTTGATCGCCATTTTTGCGTTATCCGTGCCGAACAGGAAGCCGTCCGGCAGAATAATGGCGCACCGGCCGTTCTGCTTCAGCCGATACATGATGACAGACATAAAGAGGTCTGCGGTTTCGCTGCTACGAAGGTCAGCCGGGAAATTCTGTTTCACGCCCTCTTTTTCGTTGCCGCCATAAGGAGGATTCATCAGAATGACATCGAAGCGGTCGCTCTCCTTGTACTCACGCACATTCTTTTCCAAACTGTTGCCGTGGATGATGCGAGGATTGTCGATGTCGTGGAGCAGCATATTTGTGGCGCACAGAAGGAATGGCAGCGCCTTCTTTTCGATACCGTAGATGGAGTTGCTGTAAACCGTTCTGTCCTCGACAGTCTGCACCTGGGCGTCCAGCACCTTCAGCGCAGAGGTAAGGAAGCCGCCTGTACCGCAGGCGAAGTCCGCAATGGACTCGCCGAGCTTCGGCTTGATCATCTGCACCATGAAGTCCGTGACCGCACGGGGCGTATAGAATTCACCGGAGTTACCGGCGCTCTGCAAACTGCGGAGAATCGTTTCGTAGATCTCGCCGAAGGCGTGACGGTCCTCGTACTCTTCAAAGTCGATTTCGTCAATGGCATTGATAACCTGGCGGAGCAGGATGCCGTCCTTCATGTAGTTATTGTTGTCCTCGAAGGCGGTGCGGACGATGATCTGGCTCATGGGTGTATTCTCATCGATTGCGATGGCCTTGAGGGTCGGGAACAGCTTTCCGTTCACGAAGTCCAGAAGCGCATCGCCGGTGAGAGCCTTGCCATCCTTGTGGTCTACGGCCCAATTGCGCCAGCGCAGCTCCTCAGGGATGATGGAGGTGTAATTCTCGTCGTAAAACTCCCATATCTCTTCCTTGGCGACATACACCTTCAGAAAGAGAATCCAAACCATCTGCTCGATACGCTGGGCATCGCCGTTGATGCCTGCGTCATTGCGCATGATGTCCTGCAGTCGTTTTACCAGGTTATTTAAACTCATAGCTTATATCTCCTTACGCAGCGTAGATTTCCTTCTGCAAATCACGGATGGCTTGAATGTATCCGTTTTTGCCGCCGAACAGCTTTGCAATCTTCATGGGGGTGCCGAATTTGCGGAACGGGTCATTGGACAGGATTTCGAGGTTCTCGATGTCCTGAATGCCCTCGTTCATGTATTTGTCCAACAGCGCACTCAGAACTTCCTGTGCCAAGCCGGAATACTTGTAGAGGTATCCACGCTTGCGGACATTGTTTGCCCGCTCTGCCTTCGTCAGCGGTGCCTTGTCGTAGGCAATGTGGCAGATTAGGTCAAAATCGTCGATGTCCTTATTGCCTGATGCCTCGCGCAGCGCCTCTAGCAGAACGCCACGCTCCTGGAGTTCATCAATAATTGCCTGTTTCTTCTCCTCGGAGTACCAGGCACGGAGGAACGAATCCAGGGTGGCATACTCACCGAGAATGTTCTTCTTGGAGTAATCCGTCACGCTTTCCGTGATGAGCTTACCGTCCTTGTCGTAGTATTGGACTCGCTCGTTCAAAATCGTGACCTCGACACCACGCACCCGGTATTTATAAAGGTCGCCCTCTGCAAGGCCGGGGACGAATGCGCTCCACACGCCGGTATCGGCTTTTTCCATGGGCACGCCTGCCTCCCAGCCGTCGAAGCCGCCGCAGACTTCCACTGCCGTGGCACCGGGGGCCCACACCGCAAAGCGCCACCCTTCGGTGCCGTTGTCAGAGCAGGGATGCGCACCAAGGATGCGGTAGGCATCAAAGCAGTCTCCATTGAAGAATTCACGGGGAATGGCGGGGTAATTCATGCAAAGATCTCCTTACATTCTATGATAGGCAGCGCCCGGCGGCACTGCATGTGACACAGGTGTTTGGGCAATATATCCAATAAAAACAAGACGAAATGGGGCATAGTGGCTGATATTCTTGTAGATTCTTGACAAAAATCAGCAAAAATTAACATGTTTTACAGATTCTGTGCTATACTATTCCTGCCGCCGCAGTGGGCGGAGGCTGATTTTTTTGTATGGGAGCGGTATGAACAATGGCTTGGTATGACAACGCGGTATTTTATCACATCTATCCTCTGGGGCTGTGCGGCTGCGCACATGAGAACGATGGGCAGGCGGTGCCCGGCGCGTTTAATAAACTGAACGCATGGGCTGAGCACGCAGCGGACATCGGCTGCACGGCCATTTATATCGGCCCGCTGTTCGAGAGCGGTTCCCATGGCTACGACACCATCGATTACCGGCTGGTAGACCGCCGCCTTGGCACGAACGCAGAATTCAAGGACTTTGTGGCCCGGTGCCATGCCCGGGGCCAGAAGGTGATCGTGGACGGCGTGTTCAACCATGTGGGCCGCGATTTCTTTGCGTTTCAGGACCTGAAGGCAAACCGCGAGAACGCCCGCTATAAGGACTGGTTCTGCGATGTGAATTTCTGGGGCAACAACGAGTACAACGACGGCTTTTCCTACGGAAACTGGGGCGGCTTCAATCTGCTGGTCAAGCTGAACCAGCGCAACCCGGAGGTGCAGAACTACCACTACGATACCATCCGCTTCTGGGTGGATGAATTTGACATTGACGGCATCCGTCTGGACGCAGCCGATGTGCTGGACTTTGACTTTATGCGCGGTCTGCGCCGCCTTGCCAACGAGGTAAAGCCAGAGTTCTGGCTTATGGGCGAGGTGATCCACGGCGATTACAGCCGCTGGGCAAACCCGGAGATGCTGCACTCGGTGACCAACTACGAGCTGCACAAGGGCCTGTGGAGCGGCCACAACGACCACAACTATTTCGAGATCGCCCACACCATGCGCCGTCTGCAGGGCCTGTGCCACGATACCCGGCTGTATCTGTTCTCGGACAACCACGATGTGGAGCGCCTGCCCAACAAGCTGCGCAACCGGGAGCACATCCGCCACATTGCAATTCTAGTATATACGCTTTGGGGCATTCCGTCCATCTATTATGGCTCAGAATTTGGCATTGAAGGCAAAAAAGAGTGGGGAAGCGACTGGCCGCTGCGCCCCTGCCTGGAACTTTCCGACTTCAAGGACGCTGAGACCACCAACCCTGTCACCAGCGTGTATGCCGCACTGGGCAGACTGAAGGCGGAGCTGCCGGAGCTGACCGACGGCGAGGTGAAAGAGCTGCAGCTCACCACCCAGTGCTATGCCTTTGCCCGGGTGCTGGATGGAAAGGCCTGCGTCGTGGTGCTGAACAACGGCGACAGTCCCGCACAGCTGGAATTCCAGCTGCCGGTGGAGGCATCCTCTGCAAAGGACCTGTTGGCCGACACGGTGGGCGCACAGCCCGTTTTGACCAGCATGGAGTGGGGCCGCATGAAAGTGCAGCTGCCCTCCAATTATGCTACCATCCTGCAGCTGGAAAAGTAAACGCATTCTTGCATGATCCGCCGTCTTTTGCTACAATAAGAGCATAATACCGTAAAGCGGAAAGGAAGCTTTGAAAACCATGAATGCAGCGCAGCGCAGAGAATCCATTCTGAAACGGCTCAGCGGGGCCGAAGCACCGGTCAGTGCCAGCGCACTGGCGGCTTTGCTGGGGGTCTCGCGCCAGATCGTGGTGGGGGATGTGGCTCTGCTGCGGGCAGGCGGTGCGCAGATCGATGCAACGCCCCGGGGCTATCAGCTGCACCCGGCGGAAAAAGGCTATACCGCCATTCTGGCCTGCGTGCACAGCACCGAGGACGAGATGCGCACCGAGCTGTACACCGTGGTGGATCAGGGCGGCATCGTGGTGGATGTGGCCGTGGAGAACAGCCTGTATGGCGAGCTGCGCGGCAACCTGAACCTTGCCAGCCGCTACGATGTGGACAACTTCATCCAGCAGGCCAAGGACACGCCGGAAGCGCTTTTGAGCCGCATGACCGGCGGCGTGCATCTGCACACCCTGCACTGCCCGGATGCCGGGAGCTTTGAGCGCATCAAAAAAGAGCTGGAAGAAAAAGGCATCCTGTACCGCAAGGAGTGATGCGGATGGGGATAGACCCAGTATAAAAAAGGCTGAGGGCCTTGTCTATCCGCAAAACAGGAAAATGGTTGGATAATCAACGAAAAAGCAAAAGAGGTGGGTTTTCTGGATATTCGCATTGAAAAAACGGAGCGTGCCATCAAGCAGGCATTCATGGAGCTGCGGGCGCAGAAACCGCTGGAAAAGATCAAGGTCAAGGAACTGTGCGATCTGGCCTGCATCAATAAGTCCACCTTTTATGCGCATTATCAGGATATCTATGCGCTGGCCAACGCCATGGAGGACGAAATGGTGGAGGTGGTGGTGGAAAGCCTGCCGCAGCTGACCGCCCGTGATGTAAGCGAGCGCACCGAGTGGCTGACCCGGGAAATGTTCCGGGCGTTCACCCGGAATCAGACCGAGATCGGCATTCTGTTTTCCGGCTCCCGTCAGGGGCTGTTCATCAACCGCGTGGAAGCTGCAATGAGCAAATGCATCTCGGAGAGCGACCCCTCGTTTGATGCCGATGTGGTGCGTAAGATCGTGCTTTCCTTCTGCGTGCAGGGCTGCTACTACACCTTCACCAGCTACTGCGGCCAGATGGACGAAAAGCGGCTGGTGGCTCTGCTTGCGTCCATTGCACGCGCGGCACAAAAAATCAGGATGTAACACAACAATTTAGAATGCCCGCCGCGTGCGCTTTGGGCATGAATAGCGGAAAAATAATTTTAATAGAGCAATGCCGGGCGGTCTGCGGACCGCCCGGCATTGCATTTTCACAGATGAAGCTTGGACGGCAAGGGGCGGCTGCCGCGCCTGCTTTCTATGGAAGCGGCGGCGCAGCGGGGGAAGAGCTAGCCCTCTCAGCCTCGCTCCGCTCGGCAGCTCTCCCAAAGGGAGAGCCCTTGGCATGGCGGCAAGGTTTCCAGTTTCGCCAGAGCCTCTCCCTTTGGGAGAGGTGTCACCGCAGGTGACGGAGAGGGTTCCCTCTCGTGAAAAAGTAGATCGGGAAAATCCGCAGATTTTCCCGATCTACAAATTATAGAATATTCTTTCCGCTATTCATGCGCAAAGCAAAGCGGAGCGCATTCAAAATGGTCTGGCGTTACACGCCGGAAGCACCGTAGTTTGCCAGTACACGGGCCGAGGGGTCGTTGACGTTGCAGTTCGGCCATGCCTTGTTGGGCATCCAGAAGCCCACGATGGTGCGGCTCTGGTCGTGGTAGTACTTCTCAAAAATTTCGCGGTAGAACAGGCTCTCCTTGGTAAAGGGCATGCAGTGTGCCGAGTAGTTTGCCCGGCGCATCTGGAACTCCTCGTCGGTGTACAGGCTCTCGGCGTACTCCTTGATGTCGTCCACCATGCTGTGGCCCACGGCGTCCGAGAAGGCGGCCTTTTCGCGCCACAGGATCTCCGGCGGCAGCCAGTCGCCCTCAAAGGCCTTGCGCAGCAGGTACTTGCCCTTGCCGTAGCGGTTCAGCTTCTTTTCCGGGTCGATGGCCATGACGTAGCGCACAAAATCCAGATCGCCAAAGGGCACGCGGGCTTCGATGCTGTTGGAGGAGATGCAGCGGTCTGCCCGCAGCACATCGTACATGTACAGCTCCCGGATGCGCTTCTGGCTCTCCTGCTGGAAAGCATCGGCGGTGGGGGCGTAGTCGGTGTATTTGTAGCCGAACAGCTCGTCCGAGATCTCGCCGGTCAGCAGCACACGCACATCGGTCTGCTCGTGAATGGCCTTGCACAGCAGATACATGCCCATGCTGGCGCGGATGGTGGTGATATCCCATGTACCCAGCAGCCGGATGACCTCTTCCAAGCTGCTGAGCACCATCTCGCGGTTGATGATGATCTCGTGGTGCTCGCTGCCAAGATAGTCCGCAGTCTGCCGGGCGTATTTCAGGTCGATGGCATCGGTGTCCATGCCGATGGCAAAGGTGCGGATGGGCTTGCCCAGCTTCTTGGCTGCAATGGAGCAGACCAGCGAAGAATCCAGACCGCCCGAGAGCAGGAAGCCCACAGGAGCATCGGCATCCAGACGCTTTTCCACGCCTGCGATCAGCTTTTCGCGGATGTTCCGCAGGGTGGTCTCCATGTCATCCTCCATGGGGGCGGGCACGTCGGCAATGTCCTCATAGCGGACAAAGCGGCCATCACAGTAGTAGCTTCCGATGGGGAAGGGGCGGATGTCATCGCACCAGCCGATCAGGTTCTGCATCTCGGAGGCAAAGGCGATCTGGTGGCTGGACTTGGAATAGCCGTAGAACAGCGGACGGATGCCGATGGGGTCGCGGGCTGCGATCAGCAGGTCCTTGCGGGAATCATACAGAATAAGCGCGAACTCGGAGTCCATGTGGCGGAACATATCCAGACCGTACTCGTAATACAGCGGCAGCAGGATCTCGCAGTCACAGTCAGAAGCAAACTTGTAGCCCCGGCGCTTCAGGATCTCCTTCTCAAAGCGGAAGCCGTAGAGCTCACCGTTGCAGACCACGCAGTCGGCACCGCGGTAGAAGGGCTGCATCCCCTCCGGGGTCAGGCCCATAATGGCAAGGCGGCCAAAGCCCATCAGACCAAAAGGCCCCTCCACCACACGCTGGTCGTCCGGCCCGCGCATCACGGTGCGCAGCAGATACTCCTTGAATTTGGCGGCACTCAGGTCGTGCCCCGTGTAACCCATAACACAACACATATTTCTTACCCCTCTCTCAACCTCTCCGGTATGCTGCGGCTCCGGCTCCCCGGTCAGGGGCGCTGCCGCAGGCAGCGGAGAGGTTTTTGCAAATAAAAAAATACGGCAGCCTTCATCCCATTGCTAGGACGAATGCTGCCGTATCCGTGGTGCCACCTAAATTACCGGTGCGCGAACACACCAGTCACTTTTGTGTACTCTCCCCGTTGAAAGCACTGCCGCGATAACGAGCGGCTGCCGTCGGCCCCTACTAACTGCCCGAAGCAGGTTCAGGGGGAAGCTCACGGGGGTTCGTTCGGGGCTCATTCTCTGTGCGGCTTCCACCGGCCCGCACTCGCTGCAAAAGAACCTTGAGCACTTACTTTTCCCGATCAACGCTTTTCCTGCCTGCATTGTATCACGGCTCTTTGTCCGTGTCAACACAGTGTTCGCATTTTTGTGCGGTCTGCCCCGGATGGGGGCTGTTTTGTGCGCAGCTGCGGCACAATCCGTACAAAACGCTGCCCTCGCACTGCAGGGTGAAGCCGTGCTCCGCCATCAGATGGGCGCGCACCTCATCCATAAAGTGGCAGTCCAGGTGATAGATGCGCCCGCACTGCACGCACTTCAGGTGCAGGTGCTCGCGGCAGTGGCGGCCCTCGTCCACATACTGGAACACGGCCTTTTCGCCCTTATCGGCCACATATTTCATAATGCGCTGCTCGCCTGCCAGCTTGTCCAGATACCGGTACACCGTGGTGGGATTGGGGCTGGCCCCCTCTGCCTCCAGATGTTCCAGAATGTTGGATGCACTGACCGCGTGCTGGCGGTTGTTGATGAGATAATCCAGGATCAATTGCCGGGTTTTGGTGTTGTACCCCCCGCGACCTGCCATGGTATCAGCCTTCCTTTCTGGGTCAAGTGTACCACAATTTATCCTTCGATGCAAAACAAGAGCGAAACACTGGCGACAAGCACAAAAAAACTGTTCAATTTATAGCAAAATAATGCATGACATCTGTTCAAAACGGAAAAGCTCCCAAAGTTTTCAAAAAAGTCTTGTAAACATTGTCCAGATATGTGATAATAATGTCAATGATTATTTGGATTATTTAAGGGATACAAGCTGTCCGGCGGGCGACTGATTGCTGCCTGAATGGTCCTGCTTGCGAACTAGGAGATAGAACAATGAAAGAGATGGATTCCCAGTCAAAGCCCAGCCTGAAGCTGCAGGCTTACCAGTACCTGAAAACCAAGATTCTGAACTGTGAGTACCGCCCCAACGAATTTCTGAACGAGCAGAAGCTCTGTGCCGAGATGGGCAACATCAGCCGCACCCCCATGCGTGACGCGCTGGGCCGCCTGGAGCAGGAGGGGCTGATCACCATCCTGCCCAAAAAGGGGCTGATGGTCTCCGGCATTACCGAAGAGGACGTGCACAGCATGTTCGAGATGCGCCTGCTGGTGGAGCCTTACGCCCTGCGCACCTACGGCAACCTGATCCCCCGGGAGCAGCTGGAGGCCTACACCGAGCTGATGCATCACCCCGAGCGGATCGATGACTTCTGCAAATCCGATGATGATTTCCACGAGCTGCTGATGAGCACTCTGCCCAACAAATACCTGCGCTCTGGCTATGACCGCATCACCGGCCTGAACACCCGTTTCCGTATTATGACCGGCAAGGTGAGCATGATCAATCAGGATCAGACCTGTGAGGAGCATCTGGAAATTCTGAATGCCGCCCTGAGCGACAACTGGAACACCGCCGCCGATGCGCTGCAGCATCACCTTGAGCTGGCCCGCGATAAGGCCGAGGGAGTCATCAAGGTCATCCGGCTGTGGTAAATGAAACGATAAAAACGCTGTATCACGCCTTCCGGCATCGCTGATGCGATGCCAGCTCCCTCTCAGAGGGAGACTTTTGCGTTGGCCGCCGCGTTAAGGCTCCCTCCTGGAGGGAGCTGTCGAGCGAATGCGAGACTGAGGGAGTAGTACAGCGTTTTCTTTTGCTGGAAAGTGTAAAAAAATCATAGAAATCAAAAGAAAAGTACATTGAATATTGTTTAACAATGTGGTATGCTTAACAACAGAGAGAGCCCGCTGGCAGGCGGGCAGAATGATTTTGGAGGAAAATAATTATGGCTGATCGTATTGTCCTGAACACCATTTCCTACCATGGCCACGGTGCCATTGAGAACATCGTTCCCGAGCTGACCGCCCGCGGCTACAAAAAGGCTTTTGTCTGCTCTGACCCCGATCTGATCAAGTTTGGCGTGACCAAGAAAGTCACCGACCTGCTGGATGCTGCAAACTTCGCCTACGCTGTTTACAGCGAGATCAAGCCCAACCCCACCATCGCCAATGTGCAGGACGGCGTGGCAGCCTTCAAGGCTGCTGAGGCAGACTGCATCGTGACCATCGGCGGCGGTTCCTCCATGGATACCGCAAAGGCCATCGGCATCATCATCAACAACCCCGAGTTCGCGGACGTGCGCTCTCTGGAAGGCGTGGCTCCCACCAAGAAGCACGCTGTGTTCACCATCGCCGTGCCCACCACCGCCGGTACTGCGGCTGAGGTCACCATCAACTACGTCATCACCGATGTGGAGAAGAAGCGCAAGTTCGTCT
>ERZ837910.5800-NODE-5800-length-10713-cov-5.105461_pt1 | contig 10713 bp, 6 predicted proteins | sample MGYA00519940_ERZ837910 | MGnify/ENA primary metagenome ERZ837910 (study PRJEB31850, sample SAMEA3708825) | human gut metagenome | biome: human gut; feature: human-associated habitat; material: faeces | place: China | collected 2014 ... | reverse complement strand
CAATCAGTACCTCGGCACCCATTCCGGCAGCTATCTGTGCGGCATTGGTGCCCACAATGCCGCCGCCCAGGATAAGTACGCGTGCGGGGCGTACACCCGTCACGCCACCCATCAGTTTCCCTTTGCCGCCTTGGGGTTTTTCGAGGAAGCGTGCTCCTACCTGGGTGGCCATGCGTCCCGCCACTTCGCTCATGGGGGTAAGCAGCGGAAGTGAGCGGTCTTCTTTCTCTACCGTTTCGTAGGCGATGCAGACGGCGCCGCTTGCTATCATGGCTTCGGTCAGCAATTTATCGGCAGCGAAGTGGAAATAGGTGAATACCACTTGTTCCTTTTTTATCAGTTTGTACTCCGGTGCGATGGGCTCCTTTACCTTGACAATCATGTCGGCTATGGCATACGTGTCTTCAATGGTTGGCAACATTTGTGCACCTACGGCGATGTAATCATCGTCAGAGAAACCGCTGTTTGCGCCTGCCGAGGCTTGCACATACACCGTATGACCGCGTTTCACCAACTCGGCTACTCCGGCAGGGGTCATTCCTACACGGTTCTCGTTGTTCTTGATTTCTTTAGGTACTCCGATAATCATAACCTTAAAGTTTTTATTGAGGGGTTAAACATGGCGCAAGATACAAAAATGGAGGGTACAGTGTCTCCGTACCCTCCATGTTTAAGAACAGTTTTCGTTCTCAGTTATTCATTGTCCATCAGTTTCCAATGTCCATGCCTGCATCCCCTTCTATTTCATCTGTGTCCCATGCGGCGATGGTAATCCCTTTCAGCGTCAGCCCGGCCTTGTTCAGGCTGAGGTCGAAGTTGTAGGTTTTGTTGGCCTCGGTAGTGAGGTTTTCGCTGGAACTCATAGCCAGATAGTAGGTGTAGGTGTTGCTGCCGGAGGTGACTTTTACGAATTGGGAGCTATTGGTGAATGCCTGACCCGGCAGCACGATGGCGCGGTAGGTGGTGGCACCTGCAACGCTGTGGGCGTAGGTGGTGATGGAGGTGGTAGATGCAGCTGCAGCGTCGGTGGCAGCGGCATCATTAGCCTTTGTTACTTTGCCGTCTGCCAGATTCCACGTGCCGCTGAGGGCGAAGCCTGCGGAGCAGAGCAGTTCTACCTTGTCGATGGCGGGCAGGGAGGAGTAGCCGTTTCCTGCGGAGAGGGTGACGGTGATTTGGCTCATGCAGTGCTTCATGCTGATGCTTGCGTTGTTCGTTGCCACGGTGGTGCATTTGCCCCACAGCAGGTCGGAGGCTTCGTAGTCGGCGGCGGCGGTGCTGCTGTTGTTCTGGTCGGGCTTGATGCTGACGTTGGGCACGGTGTAGGTGTCGGTGGCGGTGTTGGTATAGGGATAGTAGGCGTAGAGGGTGTGCTGGTCGGTGACGTTCTGCCAGTAGAGGGGTTCGTCGGTGAAGCTGCCGTTTACCCATTTGGTGTTCTTGGGGTCGAGGGAGGCGCTGATGGGGGATTCATCGTTGGCACCCGTTTTGTGGGCGATGTAGAGGCCCAGTGCGTCGTCATCATCGAACTCGGTGGCGCCGATGGCGGCGCGGCTGATGGGGATATTGGTGCCGGTGGTGGTGAGCGAGAGCTTCACGTTGATGGGCTTGGTGATGTCCACTGTCTGGTCTGAATCGTTGTTACAGGCGGTGACCAGCAGGCCGAGGGTGGCTGCGAGGAGCAGCGTTTGGATACTTCTTGTTTTCATATTTGGTCTATTTATTTGTTGTTAATAATAAGTTACTTATCGGTTACTTTTGTGTAATTCTCGGGGTTTGTCAGCTCCGTAATGGTGGCTTCGGCAAGTGAAGGGCTTCCCTTGTAGTTATAGTATATGTTCGCCCAAGTCATCTTTCCCCAGGTGCGGCACTGGGTGATTTGATCGTCCTCGAGTGCGGTAACTCCGGTGAGGAAGAGGTTCTCGGGGGAGAAATTATAATTTCCGAGACCGTTTTGGGTGTCGTAGGTGGGGAGAGCGAAGCTGTTTTCGGTACCGGTGCCGCTAAGGACGATGCTCTTCAGGCCGGTGCAACCAAAGAAAGCATCTTCTCTGATGTCGGTGACTTGTGGCAGGTAGATGCTTGCCAGTTTCCCGCATCCGACGAAAGCTCCGATTCCTATATTGGTGACTTTTGGCAGGTCAATGCTTGCCAGGGCGGTGCAATCCTGGAAGGCTCTTTCTCCGATTCCGATGGCTTGTGGCAGGTCGATACTTGTCAGGCCGGTGCAACTCCAAAAAGCACTGACTCCGATGTCGGTGACTTGTGGCAGGTCGATACTTGTCAGGGCGGTGCAATTCCAGAAAGCATTTTCTCCGATGTCGGTGGCTTGTGACAGGTCAATATTTGTCAGGCTGGTACAATTCACAAAAGTACCATTTCCTATTTTGGTGACTTGTGACAGGTCGATGCTTGTCAGGCCGGTACAACCCTGAAGAGTATTATATCCTATTTTGGTGACTTGTGGCAGGTTGATGCTTGTCAGGCCGGTGCATTTATTGAAAGCATTATATCCTATTTTGGTGGCTTGTGGCAGGTTGATGCTTTGCAGAGTACTATTGCCGTTGGTGAAGAGATACCAATTCGTAGGCACTTCCTTCACCGGCTCCATATAGAGGTTTTGTACGTAATTATGGCTGCTGCCCAGCAATCCTAACAGCTCGCTCTGGTCCATGCCTTCCGGTACAGAACCGCTGATGAAGAGTTTGGAGACGAGGGTAGGGGGAGAAGAGCTTCCGGCGGCATTTATCGCTTCCAGCCTGCTCTTTACGGCATTGTAGGACGCTTCCGTCCCATCCAGCAGGAGGATGTTTTCCGGTGCTGTGCCTTTTATGTCGGTACTTCCGTCCGACACTTGCAGGTACTTGCCGGGGAGATAGAATCGGTTGCCGGTGGTGCCGCCGGTGGTGCCGCCGGTGACGCTGCCGGTCTCGCTGCTGCTGCCGATTGAGCCTCCGGCGCTATATACCTTGTCCGTAAGAAAAGAGAGGGTACCGTTTCCTCCGGCTTCGCTGCAAGTAGGTCCATTAGGGGGGAGGTAGTCTGGGCTGTATTGGTGGTAAGTGGGTATCATCAACGCCCGATGCACCGCCGCACCGTCCCGGCTCAAGGTGGTGACGGAACGGGTGTCGGTGAGCTTGTCAACAAACAGATAGGAGTGTATCCCGTCAGTAGAATTGCTCACAATGGGTGCCTCTCTCAGCGCCGTCACTCCGCCTGTGTAGGCGCAGAATACGGCTTTGGCAGGTGCTTTCAGCAGGACGGCGGCGGATGCGGTGGAGAAGATGTCCACTTTCACCAGGGCGCGTTGCATCTGTAGGGGGATGGGGTCGGCGGTGGGCTGGGGTATGCGGACGGCGAGGCCGGAGGTGCGCAGCTGTTCCCAGTAGGCGTAGTTCTCGGGGGTGAAGGCTTGGGGCAGCTGGAAGGTGAAGGCTTCGCCCGTCTGCAGGGCGTAGCTGCCTCCGCTGTTGCCGTCGCTGCCGGTATATGTCAATGCCTCCAGTGGCTGCATCTCTATGGCGGGGGAGATGGCGGCGAAGTAGTAGGCGGCGGCGTCTTTCTCCCAGCGGAGGAGGTTGGCAGGGTCGGTGGGCTGCCAAGTGGCGGAGGTGACGGCTTGCGTGCCGCCGTCGGTGCTGACGGAGGTGCAGGTGTAGTTGGCGTGGCTGTAGCGGACTTCGGCGGACGAGCCGTCTGCTGCCGACGACGACCTTACGGGCACGGTCATGAATACGGTGATGGTGGTTCCTACTTTGGGGAAGCCGGTTTCCGTGGCGGGTGTGCCGGTGGTTCCGTCGGCGCGTGTCTGCCCTCCTCCTTCTCCGGCCATGGGCGACTGCTGTTCCACGCTTGTGGCGATGCAGCCTATCTGTATGGGTTGGCCTATGAGGGAGGCTGTGGCTTCACTGTCGGCACCGGGCAGGGGGGCGGTGTCGGGGCAGATGTCGTCTGTGCAGGCGCAGGGCGGCAGCAGGGCAAGCAGCAGGGTGGGGAGCAGTAGCGTCCGGCGGAGGTGGTTCCTTGTTTTCATTCGTTGGGTGTCTTTTTTAGGGTTTCGTATAAGTAGGGCCGTTCGGGGTGGGGGTGCGCACCCTTATGGGGGTAGGGCCGTGGGGTGTTATCCCAACGGGTTTTCGCCGTACTTGCCCAGTTGCCGGGCTGTTTCGCGGGCTATCTCGGTGATGCCCAGTGTGCGGGGTTGTGTCTTGGCACGGAGGTAGAAGTCGTCCGTGCGCTCGGTCAGGGCGTTGTCGTAGGCCACGAGACTGATGAACTTTTCAAAGGTTGTTGCCATGGGGTTTTGAATTATGAGTTATGAATTTTGAGTTATGGGTTATGGGGTTGGGGTTATTGGGGGGAGTCCTTGAGCCAGTGGCCGCTATAGTTGGCGGTGTCTGTCAGGCTGGCAGGATTATCCGCAGTCAGGTTGTAGTGGATGGCTTTCCAGGTGACACTACCCCAGGATTGGCATGTGGCGGCATTTCCTTCTGCCTTGAACATCTCTTCGGTGACATCGGTGAGGAAGAGGAGGGTGGCGGAGGTGCCTGCGAATGCACCATCACCAACGGTGGGCAGGAAGAAGCCAAATTGGTCGTTGGTGCCGCTGAGGACGACTTCTTCGAGGGCGGAGCAGTCGTAGAATGCGCAGACTCCTATGCTTGTCACTGCTTTGGGTATGCTGATTTCTGTCAAGCTGCTACAATACTGGAATGCGTAGCTTCCTATGCTTGTCGCTGCTTTCGGTATGTTGATTTCCTTCAGACTTCCACAGTAGTTGAATGCGCTTTGGCCTATCTCTGTCACTGTCTCCGGCAGTTGGATGCTCGTCAGATTCGCGCAGCTTTGGAATGTCCTCTCTCCTATCTTCGTTACTCCCGTGGGGATGCTGATTTCTGTCAGGCTGCTACAGTCGACGAATGCGTATTCTCCTATTTCTGTCACTCCGTCCGGCAGTTGGATGTTTGTTAGCTGGCGGCAATTAATGAATGCGTACTTTCCTATCTTTGTCACTTTCTTTGGCAGTTGAATGCTCTTTAGTGTCGTGCAGCTTTGGAATGCGCGCTCTCCTATACTTGTTATCCCTTCGGGGAGTATCACCTCTTGAAGTGCGGTATTTGTGTTATCCCCCGTTTTGCAAAATCCCTCCGGTATGGTTGTCGCCCCGCTTGCGGTGATGTAGAGGTGGCTGACCTTGAAGTATTTATTACCATTACTACCACCGATCATCTGCTCTTTCAAATTCGCCAAGTCCTGGTCGCTAATCTCCCCCGTAATCATTACCTTGATGGGGCTGTCTTGGCCGGCGCTTGCCAGTGCAGTCTTCAGTGCAGACCCATCTGCCAGCAGGCTTCCCGCTGTTTCGTTCTCCACTGTTACGAAGCTTTCTGCTTCCGTCGCCTCCACCAGTGTCGGGCTTTGCCATCCGGTGGACGTTACGCTCAATGCGCTCACCCCTGCTTTGTTTACTTTCAGTTTCAGCTCGTGGCAGGTATTGGCTTGGGTGGTGATGTCGTTGGTGGGGAGGTACTTATAGATGTCGTTTCCGATGTGGATGCTTATCATCAGTCGGTCTGCGGCAAAGGTCTGCCCCGGCAGCATCAGGGCGTAGTATGCCGACGAGGTATTGCCGTTCTTCAGCAGGCGGACATCGGTAGGGGTGGAGGCTTCGCCGTCGTGATTATGGATGACGGGCTCTCCGTCGGTATTCATGGTGAAGTAGGCTTTCGCTTGCTTGAGGTGTACGGTGGCCGTCTGCAGCTGTTCGGCGGTGATGCCGTCGCCCGGCAGCAGGTTGACGCATAGCTGCGCCATGCTGTGCTTCAGCAGCAGATTGATGGAAGAGGATGTGGCGGAATGTGTACCGCTGTAGTGCAGCAGGTCGGTGATGTGCCATTTATCGGCGGCAGCGGTATATTGCTTGCCGTCCCAGGCATTCAGGGTGCTCCCTGCGGCGGTGTTGGTTTCGTAGTCGGAGGGCATGTCGTAAACGGCAGGGGAGGAGGAAGAATAAGCGGGTCCCCACCAGGCGGTGAGGGTGTGGTTGCCGCTCCCTTGCCAGTAGGCGCGCTCGGTCTTGGTGGAACTCCAGCTGCTGTTGTTGCCGTCGTATAGGTAGGTGCCGGCAGATTGGGCGCTTCCGGCGGTGAGGGCTACGTGCAGCTTTTCGTCATCTCTGAAGCTATGGCCGGATGCCACGCCGGGCACGGCATTGGCGGCACGGGTGTTTCCTCCTTCTATGCTTACGGTTCCCAGCGTCAGCGCTTGTCCGTTTCCCCGGTTTTCGTCCTGCCCGGTCAGTTCGTTGGTGCATCCTGCCAGTATCAGCAGGCATATCATGGTACCTATGGCTGCCGTGATGGCGGTCAGTGTGCGCAGCGTTTCCCATCCCTGTGAGGTCAGTCGTTTCATGATGCAGTTCTCCATTTGGGTTGTTATAGGTTTTATTAATGTTCCTTTGCAAATGTGTCTGCAAAGTTGTTAATAATGGTATAAACTGCCTAATTTTACCCCTCGGTGCTTGTCCTGCATTGTCGCCTTGTTGTCCTGAATTGTCGCACCCCCTCTCAGAAGTGCTTCCGGAGGGGGTGCGAAGGGAAGTGCGGAGGATGAAAATCCGTCCTTATGGGGAGGAAGTCATGCTTTTATCAGCCACCTTTCTATGTTGCGCGTCCGGGCGCTGAAGTTCACGCCTATCCTGAACAGTGGGCGACCGTCGGCTTCGAAGGGTTGCGCGTAGTGTTTTTCGTCAATCTGCCGCAGCGCTTCTTCGGCAGTGCCTTCGAACTTGAACTCCATGATGTAGATGTAGCGGTCTGTCTTCAGCACGAGGTCCACACGTCCCTCGGAGGTGTGATATTCCACTTGGGTATAGAATCCCACCAGCTTGAAGACAATGAAAAGCACGTTCTGGTAGTGCAGTTCGCGGTCGCCGACAAGTTCGTAGGGGGTGTCGGCAAAGAAACTTTGCAGGCGGCGGAAGAAGGCATCGGGCTGTCCGGATTCTATCTCACGTACAAACTTCTGTATCTCGAACGGTGCCTCTATCTTGTTGAAGCGGGTGTAGAACGGCATCAGGAACTTGACGAACCCTTCTTCCACTTCCCGGTTGGGGAAGCCGAGGCGGTAGAGTCCGAACCTTGGGTCGTACTCCTTAATCGTGAGGTATCCGCTTTGGAAGATGACGGGCAGTGGGTCTTCGTCGCCATAGATGCTGTTCAGCACGTCGGCGTAGGTTTCTGCATGGGCCATCTCCTCCAGGTTGTAGTGGTTGCGTTTCAGCAGTTCCACCAGATAGGTGGGGGTGCCCGTCTCGAACCAATAGCTGCCGAACTCCTGCTTGTCGAAGGTGTTGAGCAGGTTGAAAGGGTTGTAGATTCCGATGGAGTTGTGTGTGAAGTGGTAACCGTCGTAATCTTTCTGCAAGCGTTGGCAGGTTTCCTCGTAGGTCATGTTTTGCGCCTGCGCCAGCAGCCGGATGCTTGGGGCGAATTCTTGGCGCAGCTCTTCGTCGGTGACACCGCAAAGGGCAAGGTATCGCCGGTCCATGGAGATGTCGTTCAGGTTGTTGAGGTCGCTGAACACGCTGACCTTGCCGAACTTGGTGACCCCCGTCAGCAGGGCAAACTGGATGCATCCGTCCATGGTTTTCAGTACGCCGTAGAAGGGTTTCAAGGTGTTGCGGAACTCGTTCTGCAGCGCTTTGTTGCCGATGGCTTGCAGCATGGGCTTGTCGTATTCGTCGATGAGGATGGCCACACGTTGCCCCGTCTGCTCGCAGGCACGCCTGACCACTCCGGCGAAGCGAAGGGCAAGCGTGCTTTCCGCCATTCCCGTGCCATAAAGCTGTTCCCATTCTGTCACAGCTTTTTCCAGCTGTTTGTCCAAGCTGTCCGGGGTGTCATACTTCCCTATATTCAGGTCGATGTGCAGCACGGGGCGTTTTATCCAGTCTTTCTCCAGCTTCTCCATCGCCAGCCCTTCAAAGAGTTCCTTCTTTCCCTGGAAGTAGGCTTCGAGGGTGGAGATGAGCAGGCTCTTGCCGAAGCGCCGGGGGCGGCTTAGGAAGTAGTAGCTGCCCGTCTTTACCAGCCGGTAGACAAGGGCGGTCTTGTCGACGTAGAAATAGCCGCCTTTGCGCATCTTCTCGAAGTTCTGTATGCCGATGGGGTAGATTTTGTTGCTCTGTATGGGTTCCATATTTCCGGTTCTCCTTTCTTATATATCACTTTTCTTATATATTACCTGTAACTTTCTTATATATTACTTGCAACGCACAAATATACGAATAGTTCTTGTAACTGACGGCCTGCAATCTGTTAAACTATAGGCTCTGTGCATGGTTCTGCGGACTTGTCCGGCAAAGTCTCCCGGTACTGCACGGGTGTCATGCCAAGCAGTTTGTTGAACGCCACATAGTAGGTGTTGCGGCTCTTGAAGCCCGAAGCGGTGGCTATGGCATCTATGGAATACATTCTGTTGTCTTTCAGCATCGATATGGAGTGCTCCACGCGCAGGCGGTTGATGTAGTCGCTGAAGCCGTCGGCACCGGCATATTCGCGCAAGAACGGGTTGAGGCGGTTCTTGCTCAAGGCCGTTATCTTCATCAGGTCTTCGCGGTTGAAGTCGGGGTTTAGGAAGGGCAGGTCGGTGAGCAGGGCATCTTCCATCTGCATGAACCGGCGGCGGTTGTCTTCATCGTCGGCAGCGGAGGGGGAAGTGTTGGCTTGAGCGGCAGGCGGCTCTTCGTTAGGGGCATCTTCCGGGTGAAGCGGCTGCCGGCGGTATGCCTTGCGCAGTTCTTCTTTCTGTGCCAGAAGCTCTTCTATCTGGCGGGCGGCTATCTGGTTGCGTTCGCGGGTGCGGCGCAGGTGGAGGTGCTTTTCCCATAGCAGGATGGCGAGCAGGATGGCGATGAAGCTGGTGGTGATGAACAGTACGCGTTGCCGTGCCAGCTTGTGTTGGGCTTCGCGTATCTGCGCATCCTTTTCCTGGGTTTGGTAGATGATGGCGAATTCGTGTGCCTGGCCGGCCTTTTCGCGGGCATAGATGCTGTCGGTCAGCATGGTGATGCGCTGTTGGTAGCTGTCGGCCAGTTCCGGACGTTTCAGTCCGCGGTAGGTGCGGGCATAGCGGTCCAGCAGAATCAGGTGGCCGTAGTTGAAGGTATCGGCCGGTTCGGCCAGGGCGGAAGAGGCGTCAAGAAGTTGCAGCACTTTATGGTACTGACGCGTACCCAGCAGGTAGGGGACGATTTCTGTTTGTCCTGCCTGCGATTGTGCAAAGCCGGTGCTTTGGTATTTCCGGGCGGTTTCGGCGGCTTTTTCGCTTTGTCCGTTTTGTAGGTAGTACCAGGCAAGTTTGGAGTAGAGGTAACCGTATTGCTGGTCTATGTATCCGGGCGGCGGTCCGGGCAGCAGGCTCATGCGGCTGATAACGTCGAGACGCTTCTCGCAGAGGGCAATGGCTTCGTCCAAACGCTCGTTTTCGGCCAGATAGGCGGACAAGTCGCCGTAGGAGGTGGATAGTTGGGCCAGTTCGCGCACATTGTCCGTGCCTTGCAGCAGTTCGATGGAACGGTACATGTACCGGAACGCTTTGTCGTCGAGCTTCATGCCTTGATACATGCGGCCCAAAGTGAACAGCAGTTCGCTTTCTTTGGCCTTCTGTCCTTGCTCCTGTGCCAGCTCGATGGCTTCGGTACAGATGCGGATGCCTTCTTCGTATTTGTTCAGGCGGTCGAGGGCGGTGGCGAGCTGCGTGAGGACTTGCAGTTTCCGGAGAGGAGTGTGCTGCACGGAGTCGCTTTGCAGGGCGCGGCGGATGTACCGCTCCTTGAGGTGGTACATACCTTGACGTTCGTAGACTGTGCCGCGCAGCATGTCGATGCGGAATTGCGGCAGGTGGGGAAGACGGCGGGCTTCGGCTTCGTCCAGCAGTGACAGAGCGCTGTCGGGCAGGGTGTAATAGATGCTGCGGATATGCTGTTCGGTCAGCAGGCTGTCGGGCAGGGAAGCGGAGGTTTTGTATCGGTTAGGGGTGCTTGCGGTGGAAAATAGGCTTATGGTGAGTGCCAGAGCAAGATAGAGGGGACGGAAGTAATGTATTTTCTCCATTGTTTATTTTCTCTTTTGTATGGCAAAGATAGGGATTATTTTTATCTTTGCCTGCGTTTATCATAAGAAGTTACTGCAATGAATATATACATAAAATCTGTCATTTTGTCTTTTTTCTTTATATCTGTCGGGGCTCGGGCACAAGAGGCTTCCTTCACTCCGCCTTTTGATTTTCCCATCACTTTCTCCGGTAACTTTGGCGAGATACGTGCCAACCATTTTCATGGCGGACTGGATTTCAAGACCGGTGGCGCCATAGGCAAACCGGTACGTGCGCTGGCGGACGGATATATTTCGCGTATCCGTGTCACCCACGGCTCGGGCTATGTGCTCGATGTGGTGTATGATAACGGCTATACCGCCATCTACCGTCATCTTAGCGCCTTTGTGGGTGAAGTGGCAAAGCGAGTGAAGGCTCTTCAGTACGAAAAGGAAAGCTGGGAAGTAGAGATAATTCCCGAGCCTGCTCCCGTGTCAGATGAGGGAGACGATAGAGATAGAGGCAGTAATAATCTCGGGGTGCATATCTTGGGCGAATATCCCGTGAAAGCCGGTCACATAATAGCTTTAAGCGGAAACACCGGATTCTCTTTCGGTC
>ERZ837910.5783-NODE-5783-length-10740-cov-9.201591_pt1 | contig 10740 bp, 7 predicted proteins | sample MGYA00519940_ERZ837910 | MGnify/ENA primary metagenome ERZ837910 (study PRJEB31850, sample SAMEA3708825) | human gut metagenome | biome: human gut; feature: human-associated habitat; material: faeces | place: China | collected 2014 ... | reverse complement strand
TCCTTCACTGTCCACGACTGGCGCCGCGCTGATCTTGCGCTCAACGAGCACGCGCATCACATCAAGCACCGAAGAGCTTTCGGGCACCGTGAACACATCGGTCTTCATGATCGATGCGAGCACGCTCTGCTTCTCCTGCTTATCCAGATCGACCTTCGTTTCCGCATCGCCGTTCTTCACGAAGATGAGCACGAGGATGAATCCGATAGCGCAGAGCACCGCGGAAACCCCGAATGCAGCATCCACGCCGTGTACGCCGGCAAGCGTCGTGGGTTCGGTTGCCATGAGCGAGACCGACACCATCGCGAACACCGAGGTGAGGATAGCAGTTCCCAGCGAACCCGCGATCTGGCGGAAGGTGTTGTTCACTGAGGTGCCATGGTTGATGAGGTCGTTGGGCAGCGCGTTCATCGCCCAGGTGGTGATGGTCATATTGATGAGCGCCATGCCGAAAAGACGGATAGCCATGACAACTGCCACATAGACAAGGCTCACTTCGGGTCCTAGGAAGGCGAGCATGACCGTACCGATCGTGAGCATGAGCGTGCCCGTAATAGCAAGCACGCGCGGGCCGTGGCGGTCGAACCAGCGTCCTGCGATCGGGCCCATGATGCCCATGATGAGCGCGGCCATGAGGATGGTGAAGTAGCCACCGTGGAAGAACTTGGTGAGCGAGCTCACAAAGAAGAAGCCCTCGAGCCAAAGGAAGAAGGCGGCAAAGATCCACGGCGCGACCTTGAGATTGCGCTCCACGTGCAGATAGAAGAAGAGCAGCATTGTCGTGCACATCATGGTCAGGGTAATGGCCAGGCCGTACGCGGCCTCCATGTGCGCCGAGTTCTGGAACAGCAGCACCACGACGACGCAGCCCACGAGCATGACGTTGTTGACCATGGGGATGTAGAGCTGGCCCTTGGTCTCGGCAGGATAGAAGACCTGCATATGCGGCATGAGGTCCAGGCGGCTGGCCTCGGACACCAGCGAGAATGCGCCGGTGATGAGCGCCTGCGAGGCGATGATGGCCGCGACGGTGGAAAGGCCGACGGCAAAGGGGCGCAGACCCGGGGCGAGCATCTGGTAGAAGGGGTTGAGGTCGGCGATACCCATGAGCTCCGGGTTGCCGGCGTTGTTGATAAGCCACGCGCCCTGGCCCATGTAGGACAGCAGCAGGCAGCACTTAACGAACGGCCAGGTAGCGTAGATGTTGCCGCGGCCGACGTGGCCCATGTCGGAGTAGAGCGCCTCGGCACCGGTGGTGGCGAGGAAGCAGCTGCCCAGAATCATGATGCCCGCATGGTTGTTGGGGCTCAGCAGAAAAGCGATGCCACGCAACGGGTTGAGGCACAGCAGCACCGCGGGATACTGGCAGACAAAGAACAGGCCCGTGCCGCCCAGGAACAAAAACCACAGCGTCATGATGGGGCCGAAGGCGTGACCGATCTTGGCCGTGCCGATGCGCTGCACCAAGAAGAGCACGATGATGATGGCGAGCGTAATGGCAACGACGCGGCCCTGATCATCGCCCAGCACGGCATGGACCGCCGGGATAGTGCGCAGGCCCTCGATGGCCGTGGTAACGGTAACGGCGAGCGCAAAGAACAGGGTGCGCGTTCCGAGCGCCCCGCGCGCGGGAATCGCGATGCGATGCCGCAGCGTCCGCCGCGTCAGGTGCGCGAGTTTATTCCGCGCAGCAATCCGCACGCAGCGGCGGACGATACCCCGATCAAAACCGAATCGGAAACCGAAACCACCGCGACGCTGTATGGTCGCATCGACCTGTAATCGGTTGTATTCTTTTATCCTTATTATAAGGAACAAAAGCACTCTCCATCCGGAGGGTGCTTTTTTTATGAAAAAGCAAATTCTCAAAAATACAAAACCAAACAGTTTTCGCCCGCCTTTTTCAAAAGGCGGCGGGCTACCCCACAGTCAGAGAGAAAATGACATTTTCCCTGTTGAGGTCAAGTCTGAGGCCAATACCACCAGCAAGAGCCTTAAGAAGTTTAAGGAGCTGTTCCCGGATCAAGTCAAGCTCCGTGTGCGGTTCTCTCTGGATAATCTGAAGCTGGATGATGATGTACTGAACATCCCTTTGTTCATGGCTGATCAAGCAGATAGATTGATTGGATTGGCATTAGAAAAGAAGAATAGCTTTGGTCAGTAATGGTTCATCAATATAAAAAGTAACAATTTGACCTATAGAATGAAAGAAATAGAAAGGTGATATGATGGTCAAAGGCTTCATTTTCTTCAGAGACGGAAAGATACCATTCGTAATCGAAAACTACCGCATGGAATTATTTACGGATGACTCGCTGCTGGATGATTTTTGTAAAGAATATAATTTTAAAGAAAACTATATCCTGCATGGACAATGTTTTGATATCGGAATTCGTGGACGGAAAGCAACTTTTTTAGTAGAAAACTCTATAGGCAGTACCTGCTATTTACGTTGCTATACTATCAATATGTTCGACAAAGATGAAGAGTATGACTCCATAGGCCTTCAATCACCGTCCCTCGATGAAGTTTTTAGATGCGAATATGAATACATTGACATGGTGCGAGCGGGAATCAATTTGGCTATAGAGCCTAAGGTTGTATATAAGGTTCCGTTTGGTATGAACGATCAGAAGTATGAATTAGAATTCCGGATAGGTCACGATAACCGACTCGGGCTTTTGGAAGACCTCGACAGAAAGTGCGAATTGATTCTGCCACTACACACCAACGAGATACAAGAGTGCTATGATATTACTAATGTTCTACATAGGCTTGCAATGTTTATGACATCCCATGCAGAAGTTCCTTTCAAACGGATTACACTTTATAAACAAGGATTGAAAGCAGGGTGGTTCTACTGCCCTCTCATTTCAGAAGATATAGTTGGTGGGCATGGCGGTTTCTTCCACGAATTTGATGTTATGAAATACATCCCGAAAATCTTAAATAACATAGCGTTAGATTCCGGCAATAAAATAACACAAAGCATTCCCCTGGGGCATTTAGGGGATTTTAACTCCATGTATACACCGCAGCGATTTGTAGAACAAGTTATGGCGTTTGAGTATTTGTTCGACAAGCTGGATCACAAGAATGCTCAAAACCCTAAATTTCCCCTAAAAAAAGAATTGGAATGTATGTTTAATGAATTCCCACAATTACTATCACGAACGAAGATTTCTGCAGAGAAGATTAGTGATCAAATTAAGGAAATTAGGCGTACTATTGCACATGGATATGCGTATTACTATGATTTCAAAAATGACTCCAACACCAAATATTTGATGATTCTTCTCGATGAATTGATCAAATGCATGAGCTTGAAATGGATAGGGTTTTCTAATGATGACATTTCAAACTATATTCTCTTTTAGAAAAAACATACAAGCTTGATATAGAAACTCAGTTAGATACTCAGAAATTAGGCAATATGTCCTTACAGATACTTAGAAAGGGCGAAAATGAAATGGCAAAGAAAGAAGTTAAAACCGATTTGTGGGTCGCTCGTCAGCTCGATGACTCCAAAATTAAATATGATGCTCAAGGTAGCGATGTTAAGGAAATCAATGACGCTTTGCAGAGTGCATCAAAGCGTGGTACTGGCAACGCTGGATACCCCGAGTATGTTGCAGTTGTTAAAGATTTTGTTATTGTCATTGAGGACAAAGCTGATCTTGCCAAGCATCAGAAACTGAGCAATACAGGAATCCTTTCTGTCGATCAGAAAGATATTGCAGATTACGCTGTTAATGGAGCATATTTTTACGCCAAGCACATTGCGCAAAACAGCAGCTTCCATAAGATTTTTGCAATCGGTGTTTCAGGAGATGAAAAGCACCATAAAATCACTCCGCTGTATGTGGATGATAGAGATGGGTATAAGCAGCTCCCTGATATTGAATCTTTTACCTCCTTCACCGCTGTCAATATCGACGAATACTATACTCGTTATGTTCTGGCAGAAAAGACCGATGTCGAAAAGACTACTGAGGAAATTCTAAAAGATGCGGCGGAACTGCACGAATATCTGCGCACCTATGGCTCCCTGAAGGATCAGGACAAGCCTTTGGTGGTCTCCGGTATTCTTCTGGCACTGGATGATAAGTTTTTCAAACCCGATGATTTGCTCGGTGACGAAACGACCACAGATGGTCAGCTGATTTACGATGCGATTCAGCGCCGCCTCAAAGCATCCAATGTTGGGCCTGATGCAAAACGTGACAAGCTGATGAGTGAATTTTCTATCATCCGCACAAGCGCCCGTTTGAACGAAGTTGATGCCAAACTGGGCAAAACCCCACTGAAATTCTACACTGAGTTCTTGAAGAAGAATGTCTTTGACAACATTAAGTATCGAAGCTCTAGCGAGGATTTCATTGGAAGATTCTATGGCGAATTTATGCGCTATTCTGGCGGTGATGGTCAGACACTGGGCATTGTCCTTACGCCTCGCCATATCTGCGATTTGTTCTGTGACCTTCTGAACATTCAGACCACAGATATTGTGCTTGACCCTTGTTGTGGTACTGCCGGATTTCTTGTTGCAGCGATGCATCACATGCTTGAAAAGGCAGGTGCTGATCAGAACAAGCGAAAGAACATCAAGAAGAAACAGTTACACGGATTTGAACTCCAGAGCAATATGTTTGCTATTGCTGCAACCAATATGATCCTCCGGGATGATGGTAATAGCAATATCAAATGCGAAGATTTTCTCCGACAAAATCCTGCCCAAGTGCAGCTCAAAGGCGCAACTGTTGGCATGATGAATCCTCCTTATTCGCAAGGAACCAAGTCAGATCCGTCTCAGTATGAATTGTCCTTTGTGGAGCATTTGCTCGATTCCCTGACCGAAGGAGCAAGGGCTGCGGTAATTGTTCCTCAATCGTCCATGACAGGCAAGACCAAAGACGAACAGACTTTTAAGGAAAATATTCTGAAACACCATACATTGGAAGGTGTCATTACCTGCAATACAGATACCTTTTATGGCGTAGGTACTAACCCCGTTATTGCAATCTTCACTGCACATGAGCCACATCCTGAGGACAAAGTGTGTAAATTCATTGATTTTCGAGATGATGGTTATGAAGTGCGTGCGCATATCGGTCTTGTTGAAGGCGATTCTGCAAAGGATAAGCGCCAACACCTACTTGATGTGTGGTTCGGCAGAACTGAAGCGGCTTCAAAATTCTGTGTGGAATCTACAGTAAAGGCTGAGGATGAATGGCTACATTCCTTCTTCTATTTTAATGATGAAATACCAGCGGATGCTGATTTTGAAAAAGCAATTGGTGATTATCTTACTTTTGAATTCTCCATGATTATGCAGAACAGAGAATACTTATTTGGTCAAGGTGGTGAAGAAAATGCGGAACCTTGATGAATTGCGTTGGGAACAGTTTCACATTGGAGATATTTTCTCCGTAGAACGCCCATCCGCTCGGAACAAAGACAATTACGAAGATGGTGATGTCCCTTTTGTAGCATCAGGAGCTATAAACAATGGAGTGATGAAATGCTGCAAGCCAAAAGATGATGAGAAACTTGATAAGCGTGAGTGTATTACGGTTAGCCCAGTGGATGGAAGCACATTTTATCAAGCATATGACTTTTTAGGACGGGGCGGAGCAGGATCTTCTGTTTTATTACTGCGTAGCGCCTATAATGAACTTTTAAGTGGACAATTTATTGCTCGCATGATTTCACAAACCTGTTCCAAGTACACATATGGTCATATGGGTAATAAGGAGAGTATAAAAAGAGAAATTATCCAGCTTCCAACTACCGATGAATATAAGCCAGATTATCAATATATGGCAAGCTATTCCAACCAAAAGCGCCTTGCGTTGTTGGAAAAATATAGGGTATATGCGAAAACACGAATTGCAGAATTAGGTGAACCAATGGAAATTCCGGCAATCACCCAAAAGAAATGGGAACCTGTCCTGGTTTCTGACATCTTCGATATTTTGTCCGGAAAGCGCCTGGTCGCAGCAGATACTACTCCTGGAGACAGACCATTTATCGGAGCTTTGGATAACAGCAACGGCATTGCACGTTTTGTGAATGACACAAATGTGTCTCTGGATAAAAATGTGCTCGGCGTAAACTATGATGGTAATGGTATGGTAATAGGATTCTATCATCCATACGAATGTATTTTTTCTGACTCAGTAAAGCGATTTCACCTGAAGAATCATGAGGATAAAGCGTTTGTGCTGCTATTTATGAAGGTTGCCATTCTGCAGCAGAAAAGCAAGTTTGGCTACCTGTATAAATTTAACGCAGAACGCATGGCTAATACCAAAATCATGCTGCCTGTTACCGATGACGGCGCTCCTGATTACGAATATATGGAGCAATACGCCAAAAATCTGATGCTCCGGAAGTATAAGCAGTATTTGTCATATCTTGATTCAAAAGAAAAAACTGATACGGTAGCTACAGACAATTGACAGCTTACTACAGATAAAAACGGAGGCATATATGCAATTATCAAAAATAAGAATTAGAAATTACAGATTGCTTATTGATGCCGAGTTGGAAGTCGATCCCAAGACAACCTTAATTGTGGGTAGAAACAACACAGCCAAGACATCATGCTTCGTGTGCATTGGCAATGTACTGGAAGGGAAAAATATATCCTTTAATGATTATCCACTGTTAAAACGGGAAGATTTCTATACTAAAATTGCACTGTTTATGGAGAAAAAACTCTCCTATGAGGACCTTTGCAAACAGGTCGAAGTTATTTCCATTGATTTTTTAGTGGACTACTCATTGGATGACCCGGACGACAACTTGGGGGCTTTGTCGCCATTTATTATCGATGTCGATGTAGATACGACAACCGCTCTGATTCGTGCAGAGTATCGACTAAAAACCGACGAAAAAACATTGTGGGCACTATTGGAAAGCAGCTATTATAAAGACGGCGCTTTTGCTCCGAATGAGGAGGCTCATGATGTGCTTGCTGATAATTTTGGAAAATTGTTCGGATTGACCGTCTATGCTATTAATCCGAACAATTTGGAGGATAAGCAAGTAAAAAGCCAAAAAGAACTACATGATTTGTTCCCATTCCACGCTATTCCCGCTGAACGTGTTCTTGGCGAGGATGATACGCAGAATAGTTCTCTTGGTTCGTTAATTTCTGGTTTCTTTGATATGAGCGAAGGAGATTTGGATCCGGAAGTTGCCGAAGAAATAAAGCGATTACGTACAATAGTAGAAAAAGCCAATAAGAATGTTCAGAAGCAAAGTGATGAAATCCTGAGTGCAGTTGTGAACAGTTCTATTGGCTTCGGTTACCCCAATATAGAAGAATTGAAACTTGGAGTCACAACGCAGCTCAGCATTGACGATCAGATAAAAAATCAGACCAAGCTATCGTATATCTCTGGTACAGCAAACGAAAGCTTGCCGAGTTCTTACAATGGCTTGGGTTATAAAAATCTGATTAAAATGGAGTTCCTCCTTGCTGCATTTGCTAAAGATATTGAAAAACGTGGTGTTGCCTGTGTTCCTCTGCTCTTTATTGAAGAACCGGAATCTCATATGCATCCGCAAATGCAGACTGCTTTTGCCACGTATTTAGAAAAGTTTCTTGGCAAGCTCTCTGACGTGAAAATTCAAACTTTCCTAACCTCGCATTCCGCTCATATAGCTAATACTATGGAGTTTGCAAAGGTTCGCTATGCGCAAAAGTCTAGTACCGGTGTTATTTATAAAAACTTGAATACCTTTGCAGAAGCTAACCCCGATAATGTGGATTTTATCCGGAAGTATTTGACTTTGACGAGATGCGATCTGTTCTTCGCAGATAAAGCAATTTTCGTTGAAGGTGCATCTGAGCGTTTGCTATTACCAGACATGATTGGGAAATGTGAATCTTCCGGAATATTTGGTGCCTGCAAGTATCCATTATCTGCACAGTACTATGCGGTAATTGAAATCGGTGGAGCCTATGCACACAAGTTTATTCCTTTTATCGATTTTTTAGGAGCGCCATGTCTAATTCTTACTGATCTGGATTCAGTAGCGGATCGAAAAGGGAAAGGCGGAAAGATCGTAAAAAAGTCGGTAGTGGTTAGCCAGGGAGAAACAACATCAAACGAAACTATAAAATGGTGGGTTCGTAGAAATAAAGGCCTTCCTGACGATGATACTTCAAAAATTGCCCTTTCGGATATCATTGCGATGACATCAGATGACAAAACCAAAGGAAAATGCCATATCGAGTTCCAAACTAACGAAAATGGATTATGTGGACACTCTCTGGAAGAGGCAATTCGTAATGTCAATCGAAAGCATTACAATTTAGGTAAGAGAACAAGCGAGAAGAAACTTGAATTCACAGGCAAAAGCAAAACAGATTTTGCGCTCGATTTGATATACAAATGCTCCGACTATTGTATTCCTGATTACATAAAGTCCGGATTAAAATGGTTGAATGACCAAAGGGTTCTGGAGTAAGGAGGTGCCAGTACATGGGTGGAAAGCATACAGGTGCAAACTATGATCTTGCAAAAGCTGAAGCTGACAAGGTTGATGCACAGATTATTGAAACACTTAAGACCGGGCACAGTTTTCGTGTCGAAGCAGGTGCGGGTTCTGGCAAAACTTACTCTCTGAATCGAGTAATTGAATGGATACAGTCAAATAAATGGTCTGATTACAGTCGAAAAAAACAGAATGTGGTCTGTATCACCTATACAAATGCAGCTGTAGACGTGATTGCAGAGCGACTTGCAAAAGATTCGTTTATTCTCCCTTCCACAATCCACTCGTTTGCTTGGAATGCTATCAAACAATATCAGAGCGTTTTAATTGATGCTGTTACAACTAACCCTGATTTTCTACCGGATGAGGGCGATTTTAATAAGGTTACAGAAGTTGCATATACTTTGGGACATCGCTACAAAGAAAATGGTATTCAGTACCTTTATCACGACGATGTTCTAAAACTATTCTGCCTACTTTTAGATAACGCTAAGTTTCGCCGTGTGTTTGCGGACAAGTATCCTTTAATTCTAATTGATGAATATCAGGACTCTTATAAGCCTATTATTGACCGATTTGTTGATTATTTTATTGCAAAGGGTATTGGCCCGCAATTCGGTTTTTTCGGTGATGCTTGGCAAACAATCTATCAATCCAATAAGGCTTGTGGCGCAATAGAACATGACAATATCGATGTAATCAAGAAAAGTTCGAATTTTAGATCCTCACCGAGAATAGTACAACTTCTCAATGATATTCGTCCAGACTTACCCCAAAAATCAGCAATAGATGACTTTGAAGGAGAAGTGTTTGTTATTACATGCGAGGATTATACTGGACCTCGTCGTACAGACCGTAATTTCAAGAACGAATTACCTCCAGAGGAATTGAAATCACGATTAAACAAGGTTACTGAAAAAATAAAACAAGAAACACCTGCGGATGAAGAATTAAAAGTTCTAATGATTACGCACAAGGTTCTTGCTACACAGCAAGGATACGAGAAACTCCTGGATATTCTGAATGACGGATTGAGAGACAAAGAAGACCCGTTCCTATTGTTCTTTATGGAGACCGTTGAACCGATCTATCATGCGCTTAACACCTCCGATATGCAGTTGCTTTTTGATATACTTGGAATTAAGCGTTATCCAATTACCAAGAAGGTTGAGAAAAACAAGTGGAAAGAACTACAGCGTCAACTTGATGAGGCACGCAAGAAAAGAGCCATTGATGTTTTTGAAATTATCAACCGGACTAAATTGATTCCTATACCACCCAAATTAGATGGTTGGTATCATTTGTACCAAAATACACCTGAAACAATATATGCTTCTAATACTTCAATTGAAGCGTTCTTGAATCTGGATTACGCACAGTTTATTGCTGTGAAAGACTTCTTACATCCAGAAGCACAGTATTCTACAGAGCACGGAGTCAAAGGAGAAGAATACGACAATGTGATTTTTGTTATCAGTAAAGGATGGAACCAGTATCAATTTGAAACCTATGCTCCAATGATAACAAAAAAAGCTGTCATCCCAAGTGGAAAACAAGCTTCCTTTGAGCGTAACCGCAATTTGTTTTATGTATGTTGTTCAAGGCCAAAGAAAAGGTTGATTTTCTTTGTAACGGTTCCTATTGATTCCACCTTCAAATCGTTTTTGGTTGAACTTGTTGGAGAACAGAATATTTTTACCTTCAGCCAGTATATCGAAAGAAAATCGATTAAGTAGTCAGAAGTAAGACATCACTCATCGTTCTTTGAACGGTGAGTGATGTTGCTATAAATTCAATTATTATTTCATAGACTCTTTTCTGTTGCTTATTTCATAAGGCAAATTATAAGAACAGCGGATAAGGTAAAATAAGTTGCGCAAATTGAAAATCGCATAAAAGAAGACATAGCTTGCAGGCTCTGGTAGAATGAAGTCACGACACACCATTCTGAAAGGAGACAGCAAACTATGTCCGAGAAAATTGTACAGCTGAATGAGGAAATTATCAAGGGGCAAATCAAGGAATTGGTCCGCGGCAGCGTGGAGGAAACCCTGAACGAGCTGCTGGAAAAGGAGGCGGAGTCGCTGACGCAGGCGGCGCGCTACGAGCGCAGCGAGGCCCGTCAGGGCTACCGCAGCGGTCACTATGACCGCTGCCTCACCACGACCTCCGGCGACGTCACGCTCCACATGCCGCGGCTCAAGGGCGTATCCTTCGAGACTGCCATCATCG
>ERZ837910.5782-NODE-5782-length-10741-cov-3.636908_pt1 | contig 10741 bp, 10 predicted proteins | sample MGYA00519940_ERZ837910 | MGnify/ENA primary metagenome ERZ837910 (study PRJEB31850, sample SAMEA3708825) | human gut metagenome | biome: human gut; feature: human-associated habitat; material: faeces | place: China | collected 2014 ... | reverse complement strand
CATATTTTTCTGTTCACTTTTCGAATTTTATAAAAAAATAAATCCCAAGCGGGATTTATTTTTTCAATACGTTTCTATGCTCAAAACGGAATAGATCAAAAACAGTCTTCACCGGGGTGAAAGTTGTCAGGGGAACCTCGACGAATACCGTAATCCAGTTCGCCATAGCTCCATTCCAAAGCCCCGGGAGTTCCTGTACTTTAATTTCTTTCCCTTTATATGATTTGTGGGTAATAAAACCTTGTTCGGGGGCAATGAATTTTTCGAGATCGAACTTCTTGCCTTTATAGTTTTTTACACCGCATACCAGATCGACCGGATTGAAATGAGTAGAATGATCGAACACTTTTTTTTGTTCTTTATCTTTCAGATTGATCTGAGCCGATTCGACGATCATCAGGCGTGAACTGCCGTCTTTCATTTTCACCCAGAACGGTCCTCCGCCCGGTTCACCTTCATTTTTTACCATCCCACATACCCGGATCGGACGATCCAGCAATTGATGCAGATGTTTGATGCGCTCTTTCTGGTCTTTATAAGTCTTGCCTTCCGCTTCTTTATAACCGATTTGTCCCATAAAGGCTTCAATCTCCCGGAGTTGTTCTTCTGTCGGTTTTTTATCCAGCATACTCAGGTAGCTGAAAATCTTTTCTTGTAATTCCACCAGTGTACCGGCCAGCAGTCTTTTATATTTGATCGTATCTCCCTTGGCCCGGTCGGGGATAACGTTATCGATATTTTTGATGAAAATAATATCGGCTTTCAATTCATTCAGGTTATAGATCAGGGCACCGTGTCCTCCGGGACGGAATACCAGCTTCCCTTCGCTGTCTCTCAGTAACTCGCCCTTGTCGGTGAGGCTGACCGTATCGGTGGAAGGTTTCTGAATCGAAAAGGTTACTTCGTATTTGATGTTGAACATCTTCTCGAATACTTTGGTCACCTTCTTCAACCGTTCTTTAAAGAGATTTATATACTCTTCCGAAACGGTGAAATGCAAGCGGGCTATTTTTCCATTGTTGCAATACATTCCTCCTTCAACGATATGTTCGTCGAAAGCCGTTCTGACAAAATCCCGGTAAATATGAAAATCGACCAATCCTTTGGGGGTATTCCCATAGTTCAGGCCTTTGTCGGTAAGGATATAGCTAAGGATTTCGTTAAATTGCCGTTTGGCGATCATCTTGTCGATGTCTTTTCCATCATTCCACAGAGCGGCAGACAAACGGTTATAGAAAGGAAGTTCGTCCAGTTTCAAAAAGAAATCGTGCATTGTACCCGCCCCTTTATCCTGCACGAATTCCAGGAATTCTTCTTCTGTACCTGTATAGGTATCCATAAAAGTAAACAGATCTTTGAACATCCGGGTGGCCGATCCGGAAGCCGGGACCATTTTCAGCAGTTCACATTCCTGACGTGCTTTATCGAAATTTGCGTTCAAACGTTCTTCATCTTCAGCCTCGATCCGGATAATTCCATTACCGATGGTGGCTGGTTCGGACAAATCGACATAGTCGAATCCTTTTTCGAAATTGGCTAATTGCCGGTCTATCTGTTCCGGTTTAATATCTCTGTGTTTGAAAACTTTCAGATCTTCTTTCGTGTAGTCCATAATTTAGTGATTAAAGCTTACAAAGTTGTAAGTCGGATTAATTATCTTCCTCTTCGTCATATACCTCTTCCTGATTGTCCAGTTCGGTTTCATAGAAATCCTCAGCTTCTTCCATCAGGGAATCGATATCATCTTGAGACAGTGGTTCTTCGTCGATCCAGTAAATTTTTTGATTACTGTAAAATCCGTCCAGATCACATTGAATGATACAACGTGGTTTTTCGGTATGAACAACGTAGACTAAATCAAGTGCTTCTTGTGAGTTGTCCGCAATAAGAAATTTGGGTAACATGTCATTTTATTCGTTTAAAATTATCAGTCACAAAGATATGCGATAAATGTAATTTTTTTTATAATCGGCCGATAAAAATCGATACGATGCCATTTTATTCTGAAATTAGTTCGTTGTTTGTCATATTTTGGGGATAAAACCCGAACACAGGAAAGTTCGGCCGGGCAGTGGGATATACCATAGTACTGATGTCGGCCGACGAGGTGTTCGACCCTGCTGAGTTCGAAGGAATAACCGATGTGGATGTCTATGTCGTTCTTAAAAAAATACGGAAGAACTGAAAAAGATCCTGAATTTTTGACAGCTTAAAAACATTTGTAACTTTGTCTGTTGTCACATCGTTGTAAATAAACTATGATTGCATCAGAATTGATATCGAATGTTGTGCCGGTGCTCAAACCCGAAGATACCTGCTTGCAGGCGCTCAACTGGATGGAACTTTTCCGGGTGTCCCATCTGCCTATGGAGCAGGGAAAAATGTATCTGGGGCTTGTAGATGATGAGATGATCTATGCCCACGGCGACCTGAACGATCGGCTGGATGTGTTGCAGATTCCGGTGGAAGGTACCTTTGTTTATGAAAATTATCATATTTATGATGTTATCTGTCTGGCGGCCGGAAGTTTGTTGTCGGTGGTACCCGTACTCGACCGGAAAAATAATTTTGTCGGTTCGATTACTTTGACCGATATCCTCCGGCATTTGGACACTTTGCTATGTGTAGACCAGCCGGGAGGTATTCTGGTGCTCGAAGTCAACCGGATCGATTATTCATTGGCCGAAGTTGCACAGATTGTAGAATATAACGAAGCCCGGGTATTGAGTTGTTACGTGTCGGGAAACCGCGATTCCCAGCAACTGCAGATTACCTTGAAGATAAATACACTGAATGTAGATCCGATCCTGGATACTTTTATCCGGTACGGATATACCGTTAAGAATAGTTTTGTCACAGGCGAGGAAGAACAGGATAGTCTGAGGGAACGCTATGGATTATTGATGAAGTATTTAGAGTTATAGAGTTGCTGAGTTATAGAGTTGCTGAGTTATAGAGTTACTGAGTTATAGAGTTACTGAGTTTAAAAAGTTAGCAACTCAGCAACTCAGCAACTTAGTAACTCAGCAACTCAGCAACTTAGTAACTCAGCAACTTAGTAACTCAGCAACTTAGTAACTCAGCAACTTTTTTCTATCTTTGTCTGTTGAATGAAGGAGGATCGATTTATGACCGTAGCGATTTATGGCAGAAGTATAGAACCGGAATTTTTTCCTTACCTGAAACGTCTGGTCGAAGGACTGGAGAGGAAAGGAGTGGGGATGGTGTGTGAAGAAAAATTCGCTGCGCTGTTGAGTGGAAACTACGGTTACGAACCGAAATTTTTGAATTGTTTCGGCAGATGTACCTTGATAAAAGAGGAGGTTGAATTGCTGCTGAGCGTCGGTGGGGACGGTACTTTTCTGGATTCGGTGATTTATGTGAAAGATAGTGGGGTACCTGTATTGGGGGTAAATAGTGGACATTTGGGGTTTTTAGCGAATGTACCCGTGGAGGAGATAGAAGATGCTGTCGATTTTATCGCTGCCGGGAAGTATGAGGTGGAACAGCGGGATATGTTGCAGCTTGAAGTGGAAGGACAACGGATAGCGGATTTCGATTATGCCCTGAATGAAGTGGGAGTTTTGAAAGCTGCTACTTCTTCTTTATTGAAGATACATGCCTATATCGGAGAGAATTATCTTACGACCTATTGGGCTGACGGATTGGTGGTGGCTACTCCGACGGGGTCTACGGCTTATTCCCTGAGTGGTGGAGGACCGATTGTGAGTCCCGAATGCCGGAATATTATTCTGACTCCGATCTGTCCGCATAATTTGACGATTCGTCCGTTGGTGGTACCGAATACGGCTGAAGTGAGGCTGAAAGTGGAAGGGCGTTCCGGCGAATATGTGTTGTGCATGGACTCCCGGATCCGGAAGATGACGGACGGACAGGAATTGAAAATTTGTACCGGAAGCCAAAAAATCAATGTGGTGAAACTACCCCGGCATAATTATTACGATACCTTGAGGAATAAGCTGATGTGGGGGGAAGACAGACGCAACGGAATGAAAGACTAGAGTGAAAAATCGGAAATGGAAGTGGGTAAAAAGGTGCTATACGATAGGATAGAACAGAGGGAGTTGCCGAAACGATTCCAGCTATGTTATTGTTTCTTTGCATTTGTTACCCGATTTTTTACCTTTATAAGCTTATTTTTCCCTCTTTTGTTGTTATCTTTGGACGGTTTTTGTCAACCTGAGGGAGAGTTAGGAATTTTAGGAGGAATGGGGTATTATATGGGCGAATATAATCCCAATCGGCACTTTGATCGGAGTCAGCGTTATCTCGGAGGTTTTTGCCGTTATAATCTGAACAATCGTTTTGCTTTACGGCTGAATGCAGGTTTTTCGAAAATAGATATCCGGGAGAGATCCTTGCTGTCCAACGGGGAGACGGTATATCCGGCTGGATTTCATTGTACGGTGAAGGATGTTGCTGCATGGATCGAATTTGATTTCCGCAGTTTTGGGTGCAGAAAGTGAAAGAATTCTCCTGCTGGTCTCCGTATCTTTTTACCGGAGTGGGATATCTCGGAGCCGGCGATGAGAGTAGTGTTTCTATCCCTTGGGGCATCGGAGTAAAGTTTAATCTTTACCGACAATGGTCATGTGGGGGCGAATGGAGTACCCGGAAATTGTTTACCGATAAAATAGATCAGGTGTACGATCTCCGGGGGACGGGAGAGACTAATTTTATATATAATAAAGATTGGTTTTTTGTGGGAGGAATTACGGTATCTTATCGTTTTCCATTGAACCCAGAATGTCACTTTTGAGTGAAAAACAGAATAATAATGCAAGATATTAAAGAAGAAATTATAGCAGCGGGCTTGCCGGAACATATCGCGATTATCATGGACGGCAACGGACGCTGGGCGGAACAAAGAGGCTTAGACCGGGTATATGGACACAAACAGGGGGTGGATACGGTGAAGTCGGTTGTAGAAGCTAGTGGGGAAATCGGTTTGAAATACCTTACTTTATATACCTTTTCTATAGAAAACTGGAATCGTCCTAGGGCCGAAGTTGATGCGCTGATGGGGTTGATGACCGATGCGATTATCCGCGAAACGTCCGAATTGATGCGGCAGAAAGTGCGGGTGAAAGTGATCGGGAATACCGGTGATTTGCCGGAAGAGGTATGGCATAAGTTGGAAGGGCTGATTCACAGGACGGCTGCAAATACAGGAGTGACCTTGGTGCTGGCTTTAAGTTATGGAGCCCGTTGGGAAATTGTCGAAGCTGCCCGGAGGTTGATAGCCGATTATAAGACCGGGAGAGTGGCGGATACAGAGGAGGTTACGGACGAATTGTTTGCCCGTTATCTGACTACTGCAGGGATGCCTGATCCTGATTTATTGATTCGTACAAGCGGAGAATGCCGGTTGAGTAATTTCCTGTTATGGCAATGTGCCTATACGGAGTTTTATTTTATCGACAAATTTTGGCCTGATTTTGAAAAAGATGATTTATATTTGGCAATCCGTAATTTTCAGCAACGGGAGAGACGTTTTGGAATGACCGGAGAACAGATAAAAGTGAAGGGTGAAAAGGGAGAGGGGATAAACGTAACTGAAAAGTAACTGGTAACGCTGTCTTGGATAGCTAAAAGAATATATATGGTTAGAAAAGTAATTCTTTGTCTTTCAATAATTTTTTTCTGCTTTTGTCGTGTTATGGCGCAGTCGGCTGATACTTTATCTCAGCCTGATATTTATTATTCGAGCCCTAAAACATACGAAATTGCCGGTATCGAGGTCACCGGTATTGGTGAGCAGTACGATCCTGAAACATTGATTTTGGCTACCGGCCTCCGGGTGGGATCCGAGGTGAAAATACCGGGGGATGCGATAACGAAAGCGATACGCCGTTTGTATGGCCAGGGATTGTTTTCCGATGTGACGATCTCTGTCGACCGGGTAGAAGGACAGAAAGTATTCCTGATTATTAATCTGGCAGAACGTCACCGTTTGTCTGCGATTAACTATATCGGACTCAAAAAATCGGAAGAAAGTAAAATTAAAGAGAAGATCAATCAATTGCCCGGAAGCCAGGTTACCGATAATATGATCGCCGGTGTACAGCGCATCATCGAAAAATATTTTAAAGAAAAAGGATACTACAATATCTCTGTGAAGGTTTTACAGCGGGATGACCCTGAAAGACCGAATTTTGTGTATTTGGATGCGACGGTCGAACGGAAGAATAAAATCAAGATCAGCGATGTGATTATCACCGGAAACGAAAAAGTGCGTGACAGCAAGCTGAAGGGAGCGATGAAGAAAACCAAAGAAAAGTCGTTGAGGAATTTCTTTAAATCGGCAAAATATATTCAGGAGAGTTATGAAGACGATAAATATAACCTGCTCGATAAATATAACGAACTCGGTTACCGGGATGCCGCTATTATCGCCGACAGCGTTGTACAGGAAAGTCCGAAACGGGTGAAAATCTATATCGACGTCGAAGAAGGAAACAAGTACTATTATAATGATATTACATGGGTTGGAAATACGGTGGTCGATGCCGATAAATTATCCCGATTGTTGAATATTAAGAAAGGTGATGTCTATAATAAGAGCTATTTCGATAAACGTTTGAATTCGGATGAAGATGCTGTAGCCAATTACTTCTATCTGAACAACGGTTACCTGTTTTTCCGGGCGATGCCGGTAGAGACTGTTGTGGGGAACGACTCGATCAATGTCGAGATTCGTATGGTGGAAGGACCACAGGCGACGATCGATCGGGTAATTATCAAAGGAAACGATCGTACTCACGAGCATGTAATCCGTCGTGAATTGTATACTTATCCGGGAGAATTGTTCAGCCGGGAAGATGTTATTCGGAGTGTACGGGAATTAGCCAATCTGGGACATTTCGATCCCGAAAAAATCAGTCCGACTCCACTACCGAACCAGGAAGCCGGAACGGTAGATTTGGAATACAAAGTAGAGGAAAAAGCAAATGATAAGATCGAGATCTCCGGAGGTTGGGGGGCCGGTATGATTATCGGTTCTGTCGGATTGACTTTCACCAATTTCTCTATGAGGAATATTTTTAATTGGGAGTCATATCGTCCTTTGCCTCAGGGTGATGGCCAGACTTTGAGTTTGAAAGCACAGACCAATGGAAAATATTATACCTCTTTCAGTGTTTCTTTCCGGGAGCCCTGGCTGGGAGGTAAAAAACCGAATTCATTGAGTGTGTCGGCTTATTATTCCCGTCAGACCGGTTATAGCCGTAGTTATTATAACTCCTATTATGCCGGAAATAGTGCCAAAGACATGTATGATACCGATCAGTTGATGACCACTTTCGGGTTGAGTGCCGGATTGGGACGACGGATTACCTGGCCGGATGATTTCTTTACCTTATATACCGAGGCTTCCTATCAGCGGTATACCTTGAAAAACTGGCCTTATTATATTTTTTCCGAAGGAAATTCGAACAACCTGTCTTTTGCAGTACAATTGAGAAGAAGCTCTATCGATAATCCGTTGTATACCCGTGAAGGTTCCGACTTTACTCTCGGATTGACGTTTACGCCGCCTTATTCCTGGTTTACCGATAAGAATTATGCCAGTCCGAATATTAAAGATAAAGATAAATACCGTTGGATCGAGTTCCACAAATGGAAATTTCAGGGAAAAGTATTTATGCCTCTGGATAAAAATAAAAAATTTGTGTTGTATACAGGGGTACAGTACGGTTACCTCGGTCACTTCGACAAAAACAAGCGTTCGCCGTTCGAAGGATTCGAAATGGGGGGTGACGGTATGTCGGGATATAGCCTTTACGGACGTGAATATATCGGTTTGAGAGGATATGAAAACGGTTCTCTGACAAATGCAGGCTCTAGCTTTATCGCTCCGAATGCTTCCGATGCCAGCTTGTATTCCAAGCTGACCATGGAGTTGCGTTATCCGATTTCGCTGGCACAGTCGGCGACGATCTATGCGCTGGCGTTTATGGAAGCCGGTAACTCATGGTATGAACTGAAAGATTTCGAACCGTTCAACCTGTATCGGTCTGCCGGTGTCGGTCTGCGTGTATTCCTGCCGATGTTCGGGTTGTTAGGTATCGACTGGGGGTATGGATTCGACTCTGTACCGGGACGTCCGGGAGCTGCCGGTTCACAGATCCACTTCGTATTAGGACAGGAATTCTAAAATGGATTTGCGGTTTACGATTTATGATAGGACATTTTAAATTGAAAAACGGATTTATTTTATTATTTTTGTCTTGCATATGGAGTACTGCACAGGCGCAAAGCGGAACACGCTATGCTTTCGTGAATATGGAATATATTTTCAGCTGTATCCCCGATTATGCAAAAGCCCAGCAGGAACTGGACGATTATTCGCAGAAGTTGCAGGCCGATATCGATGCGGTATACGCGGAAATAGCAGAAATGCAATCCAGATATAATGCCGATAAAGTGTTTCTGACTCCTTCGATGCGCGAAGACCGGGAGAAAGAAATTGCAGCGAAAGAGAATAAAGCCCGTTTGTTGCAGCAACAATATTTCGGCACCGGCGGTTATCTGTTCGCAAAGCGCGAAGAACTGGTGAAACCTTTGCAGGACGAAGTTTTAGCGGTCATTAAAGATGTCGCTAAAGAAGGAAATTTTGGTATGATTATCGATGTTGCCGCCGATAATTCAGTTGTCTATTTCGACCCGAAACTCGATAAAAGCAATGTCGTATTGCGGAAATTGGGGTATAGCGTCAAAAAGAAAGAAGAATAAACCGGTCGTCTGAATGAAACAGATCCGGAAGAGTTAGATAATTTAATGATAATATTTATAAACCAGAAAAATGATGAAAAATACCATTAAAGTGTTTGTACTTGTAGCTTTGACATTGGCTGCAATGAGTGTTTCTGCACAGGTAAAACTGGGCCACATTGAAACTCAGAAGTTGATTCAGGCTATGCCGGAATGGACTGCCGCTCAAAAGACTTTCGAAGAGGAACAGAAAAAAGTAAATACAGAATTGAATAGTTTGAGAGAACAATTCCAGACTAAATTAGCCGAATATTCTGAAAAAATGAAGACTTATTCAGAGGCTATGCGGGCTACAACAGAAGAAGAATTGCAAGGATTGCAGCAAAGAATCCAACGTTTTCAGGAAACGGCTATGGCTCAACTGGAAAAAACACAAAATGATCTGATGCAGCCTGTAATGGAAAAAGCATTGAACGCGATCAAGGAAGTAGGTAAAGAAAATGGGTTTACTTATATCTTCGACATGAATGCCGGTATCCTGTATGCCGCTGAAAATTCACAGGATGTCCTGCCGTTGGTAAAGAAAAAATTAGGATTGCAATAAGGAGTGTAAAAGGATAAAAAGCCGCCTGGGATAGGCGGCTTTTGTCGTTTCTGATTCAAGGATATGGAGCAACACAAAGAGAGTATCGGCGTATTTGATTCCGGCTACGGAGGGCTGACTATTTTAAAAGAAATTGTCCGGAAATTACCGGAGTATAATTATGTGTATCTGGGGGATAATGCCAGGGCCCCTTACGGTGCCCGTTCTTTTGAGGTGGTCTACGAATATACGCGGGAGGCTGTTCATAAACTTTTCGAAATGGGGTGCCGCTTGGTGATCCTGGCTTGTAATACGGCATCGGCAAAGGCGTTGCGGACTATACAGCAAGTGGACTTACCGCAATGGGATCCCGAAAAACGGGTATTGGGGGTTATCCGTCCCAGCGTAGAAGCGCTGAATACCTATTCGCAAAACGGACATGTCGGGATTCTGGCTACCCGGGGAACCGTAGCATCCGGATCTTATCCGATAGAAGTCGGGAAATTATATGGTGAAGAGAGGTTCCGGATTACCCAGCTGGCGTGTCCGATGTGGGTACCGTTAGTTGAAAATAACGAACTGGATGGAGAAGGGGCGATCTATTTTGTCCGGAAATACATTCAGGAACTGTTGGGTACCGATCCTGAAATCGATACGATTATCCTGGGATGTACACATTATCCGTTATTACGGCCGCTGATCGCCCGTTTTGTTCCTTCACGGGTGAAAATTATCGGACAGGGACAAATCGTTGCCGGGAGTCTGGCCGACTATTTGAAACGGCATCCTGAGATCGACCGGAGATTGGGTAAGGACAGCAGGCGAAGTTATTTAACCACTGAAAAAACAGAATTGTTCGATCGGATGGCCGGTTTATTTTTGAAGGAAGAAATTAGTTCACAAAGAATTTTTATGTGTTAAGTTGAAATCTTTTAGCAGTATCTCAATTATTTTTTTATATCTTTGGATAAGATAGGATGCGGCTCGGTAAAATCATCAAACAAGTTTGTTGTTTTTGCTCTTGCCTTTCACTATCTTTGACAAGGTATCGGTTGGAAGATTAAATGTCGTGCAAAACAATTAGTATCGTTGTCGGAGGCAGCTAATATCTATGACAGAACAAGAACAGATTAAAGAAGCTTTTGAAGATTTATTGAAATCGTTACGAAAAGAGACTTCTAAAGAGAACAGACAAAAATCAGAATCAAGTCTCTCACGAGATGAGATCCCTGATGATAGTTATCAACTCAATGACTTAAAATCTAAAAGATATTTTAGATCAAGCTAATAAGAGCATAAGGCGGATGCCTTGGCAACAGGAGCCGAAGAAGGACGTGACAAGCTGCGATAAGCTGCGGGGAGGTGCAAATAACCTTTGATCCGCAGATGTCCGAATGGGGGAACCCACATACAGTAATGTGTATG
>ERZ837910.5774-NODE-5774-length-10752-cov-2.407217_pt1 | contig 10752 bp, 11 predicted proteins | sample MGYA00519940_ERZ837910 | MGnify/ENA primary metagenome ERZ837910 (study PRJEB31850, sample SAMEA3708825) | human gut metagenome | biome: human gut; feature: human-associated habitat; material: faeces | place: China | collected 2014 ... | reverse complement strand
TTCCGCGACGTGCAGCACAAGGACGTGCTGCTGTTCATCGACAACATTTTCCGTTATGTACAGGCAGGCTCGGAGGTTTCCGCGCTGCTGGGACGTATGCCGTCTGCCGTAGGCTATCAGCCCACACTGGCAAACGAAGTGGGCGAGCTTCAGGAGCGAATCACTTCAACCAGAAATGGTTCTATCACATCTGTACAGGCCGTTTATGTGCCGGCAGATGACCTGACCGACCCGGCTCCGGCAACAACATTTGCCCACCTGGATGCCACTACCGTTTTGTCCCGTAAGATTGTAGAACAGGGTATTTATCCGGCTGTGGATCCGCTGGAATCCACCTCCCGTATTCTGGAGCCGGATGTAGTCGGCGAGGAGCACTACCGCGTTGCACGTAAGGTGCAGGAGCTGCTCCAGCGGTATAAGGAACTCCAGGATATCATCGCAATTCTGGGTATGGAAGAACTGGACGAAGATGACAAGCTGGCCGTATTCCGTGCCCGTAAGCTGCAAAAGTTCCTGTCTCAGCCGTTCCATGTTGCAGAAGTCTTTACCGGCCTGCCGGGTAAATATGTACCGCTGAAGGAAACCATCCGCGGCTTTAAGATGATTGTAGACGGTGAAATGGACGATTATCCGGAAAACGCCTTCTTTAATGTGGGCACAATTGATGAGGCAATCGCAAAAGCGCAGACCATGAAGGAAGCGTGAGGGATGCACTATGGAAAAGACATTTCAGCTGGAAATTCTGGCCTCTGACCGCCCGTTCTATGTAGGGCCTGCGGAGCATCTGGTGTTTCCTACCGTAGATGGTCTGGTGGGCATTCTGCCGGGACATGAGTCCATGGTAACGATTGTCAGCCCGGGCGAACTGAAATATCAGGTAGACGGCGTGTGGCGTTATGCTGCCATCAGTGACGGATTTGCAGAAATCCGCCGGGACTATGTTCTGGTACTGGGCGATGCCATTGAGCTGCCGGAAGAAATTGACGCAAAGCGTGCCGCAGAAGCCGCAGAGCGTGCAAAGGAGCGCTTGCTCCACAAACAGAGCATTATGCAGTATTATCACAGCCAGGCTGCACTGAATCGTGCCATGAACCGTCTGAAGGTTTCAAAGCGGCACAATCACGAAATATAAGCCATAGGCTGTACCAATGCAAAAAAGAGCACCGCATTCCGGAAAAAAACGGAGGCGCGGTGCTCTTTTTGGTTTTAAAGGCAAAGGGTAATTGCCGGGATCAGGTTGCGGAGAATATCATACCCCAGGACAAGCCCAATTGTGAGAAACAAGAGCAGGTTGCTTCGGGGCAGAATGTGCCGCGGCTTTCCCAGGGCAAAGCAAATCAGCTCGCCATAAAGACACAGCAAAGCGGCGCATAGGGTGACAATCATGGGATTGTATCCTATAGAGCGCAGCACATGTCCGTGCAGCAGCGCGAGTACCGCACGGGTATTTCCGCAGGCCGGGCAGAGATAGCCGGTGACACGGTAGAAAATACAGGTGGGAAAATACTCCCAGTGCGCCAGGGCTTCTATCCGGCGGCGCAAGAAAAACGCCGCCGGACACAGCGCGCCGATTCCAATGGAAAAGATCTGTGCCAGGCGACGTTTGTTAAAATGCATGGGTGCAGTCTATGCAGATGGCTTACAGTTCCATCTTGCCTTCCAGGTATGCAACCAGTTCATCGATCGGCATCCGTACCTGTTCCATGGTGTCACGGTCACGAACGGTGACGCAGTTGTCATTTTCCACGGTTTCAAAGTCCACGGTGATGCAGAACGGTGTACCGATTTCATCCTGACGGCGGTACCGCTTGCCAATAGAACCAGTTTCGTCAAAGTCTACCGGGAAGTGCTTTGCCAGAACCGTATAAACTTCCCGTGCCTTTTCGCTGAGCTTCTTGGACAGCGGCAGAACAGCAGCCTTATACGGTGCCAGTGCCGGGTGGAAATGCATTACCACACGGGTATCGTTCTTTTCTGCGTCTACGACTTCTTCGTCATAAGCTTCTGTTACGATGGACAGGAACAGACGCTCTACGCCCAGAGACGGCTCAATAACATACGGAATATACTTGGTGTTGGTTTCCGGATCAAAGTATTCCAGAGACTTGCCGCTGTGCTCCTGATGCTGTGTCAGGTCATAGTTGGTTCTGTCCGCAACGCCCCACAGTTCGCCCCAGCCGAAGCTGAACTTGTATTCAAAGTCTGTGGTTGCCTTGGAGTAGAAGCACAGTTCTTCCGGATCGTGGTCACGCAGCCGCAGGTTTTCTTCCTTCAGACCCAGTGTCAGCAGGAAGTTCTTGCAGTAGCTGCGCCAGTACTGGAACCATTCCAGGTCGGTATCCGGCTTGCAGAAGAACTCCAGCTCCATCTGTTCGAATTCCCGGACACGGAAAATAAAGTTGCCCGGTGTGATTTCATTCCGGAAGGACTTACCGATCTGTGCTACGCCGAAGGGGAGTTTCTTCCGGGTTGTCCGCTGAATGTTGGCAAAGTTGACAAAGATGCCCTGTGCCGTTTCCGGACGGAGGTACAGTTCAGACTTCGAATCCTCAGTAACACCCTGATAAGTCTTGAACATCAGGTTAAACTGCCGGATGTCGGTAAAATCTGTTTTGCCGCAGTTCGGACACGGAATCTGCTTTTCCCGGATGTAATCCATCATCTGCTGATTCGTCCAGCCGGCCGGATTGGTGCCGTCAAAGTCCTCAATCAGATTGTCTGCCCGGTGTCTGGTCTTGCAGGACTTGCAGTCCATGAGCGGGTCAGAGAAGCCGCCCAGATGGCCGGAAGCCACCCAGGTTTCCGGGTTCATGATAATGGAAGCGTCCAGACCTACGTTGTAGGGGGATTCCTGGACGAACTTTTTCCACCAGGCGCGCTTGATGTTGTTTTTCAGTTCAACACCCAGAGGACCATAGTCCCAGGAATTGGCCAGGCCGCCGTAAATTTCAGAGCCAGGGTATACAAAGCCCCGGGATTTACAGAGGTCTACAATTTTATCCATGCTTTTTTCTTCATTGGTCAGCATTATGCATTCTCCCTTGTCGTAAATTAAATGCCGGAAATCGGCATCGTGATTCGCCTGGAAACGGATTTCTCCTGAAAAAGAAAACAGTTTCTGTCTATACGAATAGCCTCTTATATTGTAGCGGATAACCGACAAAATGTCAAGCCCCTTCATCACGCCTTCAACCAATACAAGGCCATATTTTAAGAGTGATGAATGCAGCCTCCCCTGAAAGGGGTGATTCCCCACGGGGTGGGAGATGTCCCGAAGGGACAGAGGGACCGCTCAGTACGAGGGGAACCGCCGTCAGGCGGTGGAAGGGTTTCCTACGTGAAATCTTTTTTGGAACGCCTTGGATTTATGCAGTTACGCCCTTCATCAGTGCCAGGCTATAACAAAAAACACTTTCGTAACAGCCTGTCAAAAACCACGTGACCAATCTCCTGGAAAAATCTAGTTTCCGCCTTGCAATTCCGGCAGAATTATGGTATACTATAGGATGATAACGTGCTGGAGGTGAAGTAAATGGAGGAAGAAAAATTGGCACGGATCAACGAACTTGCGCGAAAATCCCGAACACCTGAAGGACTGACGCCGGCGGAAAAAGAGGAGCAGAACGCGCTGCGTCTGGAATATCGGCAGGCTGTGGTCGGCAATCTGAAAGGACAGCTGGATCGCACTGTTATCATCCGGCCGGACGGTTCTTCTTATCGTCCGGCAGAGGAAAAGAAAAAGGCGGCCGATAAGGAAAAGTCTTAAAGCGTCCCTTCGGCTGTGTTCCGGAGCCGGAACGCAGCCGGAAAGAGCGTGTTCAGCGGATGCATGCCGTCTGCCAGAAGCACCGGGAAATCCGGCGGACAGAATTCTGACAGTACCTGGAGACAGGCACCGCAGGGGAGACAGGGCACCGTTTCTGCTGCATCGCGGCTGGCACCGCCCACAATGGCAATTTCCTGAAAAGAACGGACACCGGCGGCAACTGCGCTGCAAATGGCACAGCGTTCCGCGCAGATGGTCATGGAGTAGGAGGCATTTTCCAGATTGCACCCGGAAAAACGGCGGCCGTCAGCGGCAACCAGAACCGCCCCGACCTGGAAATGGGAATAGGGCGCATAGGCATGCTCTCTGGCTTCCAGCGCCTGTTCCAGCAGTGCTTTTTGTGCTTGTGTCATCATGGAAGTAAGTCCTTTCCGGAGCGCATTGTCTCATTTGGAGAAAGATACGCTCCTGTCATATTTGTAGTTGCTTTGCAAAAAAAGCGAAGCCTGTGACAGACTCCGCTTTTTCTCCGGGATTTTTTGCCGGGTTTATTTCTGGATCATAGCCAGTGTATCACGGGCAATGAGCAGCTCTTCATTCGTGGGGATAACCCATACTTCTACCTTGGAATCCGGGGTGGAAATCTTCTTGAGTTCACCCTTGAAGTTGTTGACATCCTTGTCGATCTTGATGCCCAGGTATTCCATGTTTTCACAGACCTCTTCCCGGCAGTTCGGTGCATTTTCGCCGATGCCGCCGGTAAAGATAACCGCATCCAGGCCGTTCATGGCAGCTGCATAGGCACCAATGGATACTGTTGATGCTCCTTTCTCAATCGAGACAAGGGTAGCATGGCTGATTCCAGCTCTCTCGGCTACCAATTCTAAAGTTAGTTTACGTCGCAGACGAGCAAGGTGAATCTGCTCGCCCATCTGTGCAAGAATTTCTCGTGTCCGCGGCATAATAACTACCGTTTTCTTTGCCATACATAACACTCCTGCGAAGATGATACTCTTTCTGCCTTCTGAATTCTCTCGAATTATCCGATCTTGCCACGACGCTAATCATCTATCACAAGACAATTTACCATTCCGCTATGTGCCGTACAAGCATCTATCGCAATTACGCCCGGCCCGTAGTACGGTGTGAAGTCAGCGTCATCCCCAAACTCGCTCCCCTTATGGCGAGGCGAGTATCGTCAAAGAGTCATTCGATCTCTGCGCTTAACCGATTTGGGGCTCGACTACATCAGTTTCAAAGATCCAGCTGCATTAGAATACATTCTTTCACAGCCTCATGCCGGCATTATCAATCGAATCAACATTGAAAAAACTCTGAGACTCCACGCAGTTGCAACCGGCCTTATGATGGCTTTGAATGCAGGAGCCGAGATCCTCCCTGATCGAAAACCATCTCTCATGCCCCCCAATCACAGAGCAATACCGATTGACCCTCAGAAAATCTATTACTACTCTGCAGGTGAGCTCCGCGATGGCATACAAGCCTTCGAAGCGGACAGCGTAGCCAAATCATCGCGGATTCTCGGTGTCATTGTCCGAGGCACTCACTGTTACTGTCTCTATCACACCGGGCATACGCGAATGTACTGGATGCAGAACAACGAGGAAAACACCGTTGCATCAATCGATACACTTTTGACTTCACGCGGTTTCGCATGCAGAAGTTTCAGCCAAGTCATTATAGCAAGCAGTCTGAACGTGGCTCCAAAGATAGCTAAATACAGTGTCAATCAGCGCAGTCGTTACTTTACGGTATCAGACGCTTATAGCAACTGCTATTTTGTAGAAAACAGTTATAGAGGTGATTTTCAACTCAAGACAATTTGCGATCCTCAATGGCAGCAGGAAGTAAATCACGCAACACTCCAAGGTTTTAAGGAACCTCCTACACCCACAAGATCTTACGATGCTGTCACACTGGACAATTCGAGAGCCGTCATTTTGGGCTATCAATTTGACCTACTCTCCCTGCTTAACATCGACGCTGCACCGTCTGGCTTCAAATACAGCCCCATTCTCTTATGTTTTGAATATCAAGTTGAAACGCTCCAACTCATATTAGGGCCCAAAATTGAAGTCCGTGCAATTCCAGAAGGAGGTCTGTATGAATGGGAAAAAGAGAATAACAAGTCTCGCTAGCCTTAGCGTGCTAATCTCTTTGCTTTTGTATGTCGCAGGTATCATTGCTCAATTCCTCATCAACATTAACAAATGGAAAGCAGCCGGAAGCGATTACCATGTTTCCCCCGGTCTTCCGTCTTTGCACATTATTGATGCATTCACAGCACTGTTTCACTTTCCTGAGGGACTGATCGCTCTTAGCATTGTCACTATCGGCATCGTTCTTCTATGTGTTTTCGGTCTTCGGCTCGGTTGGGGCTCGCGTGGTACTACCGATCGTGACCGCAACCTCACTATCTCCAGTAATGGCAGCTATGGAACGGCAGCCTTTATGACGGATAAAGAAGCTGCTGAGTGTTTCGATATCACATCCTGCTCCAAAACAAAACAAGATATTCTTGGCATGACCCAGAGTGGTCAAGTCTTCACTCTTCCGGCGAACACACGGCTCAATACTAATATGGCAATCTGCGGTGCCTCAGGAACCGGCAAGTCCATATCCGTATCGCGAAATCTCATTTTACAAGCTGCCAGAAGGAATGAGAGCGTCATCATCACCGACTGCAAATCTGAACTCTATGATTCGATGTCGGAGTATCTCAGAGGCCAAGGTTATACAGTGAAAGTTCTCAATCTGATTGAGATGGATCATAGTGATTCCTGGAACTGTCTGGGCGAAGTCGGCTCAAGCGAGTTGATGGCTCAGACCTTCTCTGATATTGTGCTTTCCAACACCACCGGCGAAGATCATGACGCATTCTGGTACAACGCCGAACTCAATCTATTGAAGGCGCTGGTTTTGTATGTGTCTTTAGAGATGCCGCAAGATAAACGCAATTTTGGCACGGTGTATGATATGTTGGTTAATGAGAATGAGCGCAGCCTCACCAAAAGGATGCACGCGATTCGTGGCGAACATGTCAACCCATTTACCGGCGAAGTCATGCCTCCGTCTCCAGCCTTCGCCCCCTTCTCTCTATTCATGCAATCCAGTGAAACTGTCCGCACCAGCGTAATTATCGGTCTTGGCAGCAAGCTGCAAGTAATGCAAGCTCAGCAGGTAAAGAATATCACCAGCTACAATGAGATCGACTTAGAATTACCAGGGAAACAAAAATGCGCATACTTCTGCATTGTATCTGATCAGGACAAAACCTTTGAATTCCTATCCACTCTCTTTTTCGCCTTTCTCTTTATCCGCCTGATTCGTTACGCTGACAGCCGCTGTGAAGGCGGGTGCCTTTCCACGAAAGTAAAATTCATCTTGGACGAGTTTCCAAACTGCGCAGGTAGTATTCCTGACTTTTCGAAAAAAGCAAGCACGATCCGAAGCCGTGGCTGCTCAATTGCGTGTTTCTTCCAAAACATCGGTCAGATGAAGAACAGGTATCCCGATGACGAATGGCAGGAAATTCTCGGTGCGTGTGATACGACCATATTTCTTGGTTGCACAGATCTACTCACTGCGGAATACTTCAGCGATCGCATCGGTGTTTCCAGCGTAGAAATAGAAGGTACCATGCGAGAACTCAATACCATGCGCATCACAAACTACACAGCATCCTACCGCGAAACGAATTCCCTCGGCCGTCGTCAACTGATGACTCCTGACGAAATTCTCCGAATTAAGCCAGACGAAGAGCTGGTATTCATTCGAGGTCAGAAGGTTTGGAAAGCCCATCGCTTCGATTACTCAAAACACACGGAGTATAAAAAACTCCGTAGCACAAAATCCATATATCACGAGCCCGACTGGAAGAAAGAAGCTGCCAGCCGGGCTCTTTCCACATCTGAATCCAATCAAGCCATTTTACATGCGTCGAAAGCCGAAGTGCCACCGGTATCGGAATTCGTGGAAGAGAAACCACCTACTACGAATCCGACCGCAGCAGCACTTGGCCTAAAGCGCACTGATATAAATGAGACTATTTGAAAGGAAGGTTTTAACTATGCCCAGCAAAAAAAATGATCCTGAACTTCAGGCAAAGGAGGTACAAACCGCCGAATCGCCTCCCACTACAGTCGCCGCTTTGGGGCCTATCGCACCCATCCGCAGCGACAATGATCTTCTGACCATCAATGACCAAGAACGCGGCATTATGCCAGCTGACAGCGACGATGTAAAGTGGAACTACATGGCAGGTGCAGCTCGTCGTAAGCTCGTTCTGACCGGCATTGTTAGTGGCCTTGAGTCCATGGATGGCAATTCTCCTGTCTGCGTTGTTGACTACGAAGGCATCCGCGTTCTGATTCCTGGCCGGCAAATGTTTTTGGATGATTGGCCCGAGAATGAAGACATCCCTCTGGAGCATCGTATGCGACTTGGCAGGATGCTCGGAGCAACCATTGACTTTATCCTCGTCGGCGTAGATCTCAAGAACCACGCCGCAGTCGCAAGCCGAAAGGCTGCGATGCTGCAACGGCAGGCTAAATTCTATGCAACCGGTCGTGTCAAAGTCGGCATCCGCGTTGCCTGCCGAGTCATTGGTGTCGGCAATAATCGAATTACAGTTGAGGCAGTAGGGGTTGATTCCGTCATCTCCGCATCCGCGCTCTCTTGGGAGTGGTTCCCTGATGTGACTGACCTCTATTCCACCGGAGATCTTGTTGTTGCACGCGTGATGGCTATTGTACAAGATGAAGCAACCGGCCAATTCAGTGTCCGGCTCTCTGTCAAAGCTGCCACCGAGAACCCCGACCTCCCGGCACTTCGTAAGCTGGTACCCGGCTCCAATTACTTTGGCGTTGTCACCGGTGTCTATGACCGACTCATCTTCGTTCGCCTTCAGGCCGGCGCAAACGCCAAAACCAAGCTCTATCACACCAAGCAGATCCCCAGCAAGCTGGATACCGTCAGTTTTCAGGTTCGTAGCGTTGATGAAGAATCCGGGGTTGCCTTTGGCCTGATCACCCGAATCATCCGGCGTCACTCCAAATTGAGGTAATTGCCATGACGAAGAATAATCACAAACTCAACGAGAACTGCAGGTCGGTCATCCGCGCTTGTTTGAATATCGTTGAGGAAAATGGCGACACCTATGTTGCAATCCATAAGGACGACGATATTGAATGCGTCGTCCTTGTTTCAATCATCCGCACTTATCCGATCCTATCCGAGGCTGGCGCTCATCGGCGTTCGGATGTCGTGCGACATGTTGAGAAGGAACGTCGTTTTTGCCTCGTTTGCGCGCTCGGCCACCTGATAGGCGATGTGCAGACGCTCCTGCTCCATCTCCTGCCGCTTCTGCTTGCTGACGTTGCGCGTCACATAGAGAATGTTCGTCACCCTGCCGCGCCCGTCGCGTTTTTTCTCGATAAAGCGCGCCTGATGCCAGCTTGCATCGTTTGCCTGATACTCAATCTCGATCGTGTCCGACTCGCCCATGCGGCTCGACACCGTGGACAGGTCGAAAAAGTCCGTCACCGCGTCTTTGTAGTCCGGCGCGACCAGCGCATCGCAGAGCTCATTCAGCTTTTTCTGCGCGTCACCGCCGTGGCCCGTGGGGCGGTGGACGGAATGCTCGCTGTTGGAGATCTCCTCATAGAAATTTTCGATCAGATCAATGCTGTAAATGGAAAAGTAGCCGCGGCTGACCGCGGAGATGACCTCGTGCTCCAGCAGGAGTTCATTTCTGGCGTTTTCCGTCTCCTGCAGGGCACGATGGAGGCACTCGTTCGTCTCATGCTTTTCATCCGTGTTGATGAAAACGCCGTCGAAGGCGATCGGCGAACCGTCCGTGCGGCGCGAGAGGCATCCCGCCGCGCTGAACCAGTGGTAGGTATCATCCTTGGCACGCACGCGGTACTCCACATCGTAGGTTTTCCCGCCCGTGTAGTCGTACACCGTGTCGCGGTACTCGCGCAGCGTCTCATCCCGGTCCGCCGGGTGCAGCCGGTCCGACCAGCTTGAAAACTCGTTGGGAAAGTCCTCTGTCGAGGTAAAGCCCAGCATGCGGCGCATCGTATCCGACCAGCAGCAGTCAGTCATCTCGCCGCGCTCGTCATAGCTGAGCTTCCACGCGCCCGAGCCGAGCGCCTCGTGGATGTTCCGCAGCGCTGCGACCTCGTTTTCAAGTTTTCTCTGCCGCTCCCGCTCCTCTGCGATGATATCGTCGATCGGGCGGTAGTCCACGATGACCTTAAAGCTTTTTTCATCAACATAAAGGCGGACGACCGTCGCCTCAAAATACTCCATGCCCGCGCCGTTGGGCAGCGTGCGGTGGCGGTAGACAAAGCTCTCCTCCCTTTGCAGGCGGCGCATCACGTTCTGCGCGTCAAACACTTCGAGGTAGTCCGGCGCCGTCCCTTTGACGACAAAGGTCTCAAAGGCGTGGCGAATCCACTCGGAATAGCTGAGCGCGTCGCGCATTCTCCCCTTTTCCTGCGCGCAGTGGGAAAAGTTCTTCCGCTTGATGACCTCCATGCGGTCGGCCATCAGATCACAGCAGTAGGCGGCCGTGTAGTTGACGCACAGCGCACCGAGCATCTGCCGCTCCTTCTCCGCATCGCTCAGCACGCCTGTCAGGCTTTCGAGCAGGGAGCCTGACGGGCGATCCATTTTTTCGTTGGTCTCATTTGGCATGAACAGATTCCTCATGTCTCTCTATCTTCTCGTGCGGCGCAAAGCGAATGCCAGGGCGAGCGCTGTCACCATCATTGTGACAGCTAACGCTTTTCCGCCAATGTGTTCTGATTATACGCCGCCGCTCCGCCTATTGCAAGCACGAACACCCCGGCCGCACCTGTGTTTTCTGATGGCCAAGCCACATCAACAAAAGTCCCGTGCCAAATCCTCTGCGCGTTGTTTACCTGTGCAGGGGGCTTTTTGTCACTTCGTCAAGAGTG
>ERZ837910.5772-NODE-5772-length-10757-cov-6.050364_pt1 | contig 10757 bp, 8 predicted proteins | sample MGYA00519940_ERZ837910 | MGnify/ENA primary metagenome ERZ837910 (study PRJEB31850, sample SAMEA3708825) | human gut metagenome | biome: human gut; feature: human-associated habitat; material: faeces | place: China | collected 2014 ... | reverse complement strand
ACGACGCATTTATGGAGCCGGTCACCTGGTTTTTGACTGGGATGGAGAAGCACAGTGACGAGGCAAGAGAAGATTTAAGAGGCAACGCCGACGCATTTGTAAATGCGATATGTCATCACATGAGCAATATGATGACGCCGTCCCTGCAGGTTTCCATGAATGAATTGTCGAATCATGACCATTCCAGATTCCTGACGAGAACGAATCACAGAGTCGGCCGTGTGCAGGAACTGGGGGCAGAAGCAGCCAATGAAAATGTCAATGTGGCAGTTATGCGTGAGGCGGTCGTTATGCAGATGACGTGGCCGGGCGCACCAACTGTTTATTATGGCGACGAGGCCGGCGTGTGCGGATTTACGGATCCAGACAACCGACGTACGTATCCGTGGGGGCATGAAGATCAGGAGCTGATTGCATTTCACAGAGAAATGATCCGGATCCACAAGCGATACCCGGTGTTCAGGGAAGGTTCTGTTCAGATGCTTGAGTGGCGGGAAAATGTATTGGCTTATGCAAGAACAGATCAGAACCAGCGGATTGTTGTAATCATTAATAACAGTGATGCTCTGGAGGAAGTAACGGTTCCTGTATGGCAGGCAGAAATCCCGATGCGTGGACGTATGAGAAGGCTGATGTATTCTTATCATGAGGGCTACACAACTGAGTACGAAGAGTATATAGTAGAAGATGGAGAGATAGTTGTAAACATGGGTGCGTACTCCGCACTTGTTTTGAAGGAGATGGACGTTAATTATGGATAGGTTAGACGTAAAACTTTGGGCGCTTGCAGAAAAAGGACAGATTGTTCCGGACCGGTCACTTCTTAAGACACCGGAGCAGATTGCCGAAATCAGAAAGAGCGCTGACCTCAACACAGCAGTACTGGATCATGTGGCTGCACATATCAAAGCTGGTATGAGCACAGCGCAGATCGATAAGCTTGTATATGATTTCACGACAGAACACGGAGGAATTCCGGCACCGCTTGGATATGAAGGATTTCCAAAGAGTGTGTGTACATCGATCAATAATGTTGTATGCCACGGAATTCCAAGTGAGAATGAAATCCTTGTAGAAGGGGATATTATCAATGTAGACGTATCAACCATTTTAAATGGATATTATTCAGATGCTTCTCGTATGTTCAAGATTGGAAATGTGTCCGAAAGAGCAGAACGGATCGTGCGTGTAACACAGGAGTGTGTAGAGCGTGGCCTAAAGGCAGCAAAGCCATGGGGGCATCTGGGAGATATTGCATACGCGATCAACACGCATGCAAAGAAAAATGGATATTCTGTTGTAGAGGAAATTGGAGGACATGGAATTGGTCTTGAATTCCACGAAGAGCCATTTGTAAGTTATGTAACACCAAAAGGCAGTGAAATGGTGCTTGTTCCTGGTATGATGTTCACAATCGAGCCGATGATCAACGAGGGAACACCGGAGTTCTATGTAGATGAGGATAACGGCTGGACCGTATATACCGATGATGACGGATTGTCAGCCCAGGTAGAGTACATGGTACTTGTAAAAGAAAAGAGTGTAGAAGTACTGACGAAATAATAAATAGCAAAGCTGTTTGATACTGGTTACAGCAACTGCTGCTGTGAGCAGATATGATTCCATAGACAGGAATTATTAGATGACTTTAAGATAATGACACGAGATGCAGGATGAAAAACAGATGCTTAGAATTGGAATGTTGACAAGTGGTGGAGACTGTCAGGCACTGAATGCAGCAATGCGCGGCGTGGTGAAAGGACTGTTTCAGGCACGTAAAGACGTGGAGATTTATGGATTTGAAGAGGGATATAAAGGTTTGATCTACTCGAACTTCAGAATGCTTAAAGCTGAAGATTTTTCAGGAATTTTAACAGTCGGAGGAACAATCCTTGGAACTTCAAGACAGCCGTTCAAACTAATGCGTGTACCGGATGAAAATGGGCTGGACAAAGTAGAAGCTATGAAGCACACTTATCACAAGTTAAGTCTGGATTGTCTTGTGATCCTTGGTGGAAATGGAACTCATAAGACAGCAAACCTTCTGCGTGAGGAAGGCTTAAATGTTGTGACGCTTCCGAAGACGATCGACAACGATCTGTGGGGAACAGATATGACATTTGGATTCCACAGTGCGGTTGAAGTCGCAACAGATACGATCGATCGTATCCATACAACAGCAACTTCCCACAACCGTGTATTTATTGTAGAGGTGATGGGACACAAAGTAGGATGGCTTACCCTGTATGCAGGAGTGGCAGGCGGTGCCGACATTATTCTGCTCCCGGAGATTCCGTATGATATTGATAAAGTCTGCGAAGCGATTCAGAAGAGAAACAAAGCGAAAAAAGGATTCACGATCCTGGCAGTAGCAGAGGGTGCGATCTCCAAGGAAGATGCTGCTCTGTCCAAGAAGGAATATAAAAATAAACTGGCAAATTATCAGTATCCGTCTGTATCTTATGAGCTGGCAGAACAGATCATGCAGCGGACCGGCGCAGATGTGCGTGTGACTGTTCCGGGACATACCCAGAGAGGTGGAAGTCCCTGTCCGTATGACCGTGTCTTTGCAAGCCGCCTGGGTGCTGAGGCAGGGGAACTCATCTTAAAGGGTGAGTATGGATTTATGGTTGGCTACAAGAACCGTGAGGTTGTCAAGGTTCCACTTGAGGATGTAGCCGGTAAGCTGAAGATGGTATCTCCGGATGCTTCGATTATCCGTGAAGCAAAGCATCTTGGCATCAGCTTTGGTGATTAAGCAGGTTAAGGAAGGAAAGACAGACCGATGTCTTATACAGCGTTATATCGAAAGTTTCGTCCGACGGTATTTGAGGATGTGAAGGGACAGGAACATATTGTTACAACATTAAAGAACCAGATCAAAGCCGATCGCATAGGACATGCTTATCTGTTTTGTGGTACCCGGGGTACCGGAAAAACCACAGTTGCAAAGATTTTTGCAAAAGCAGTAAATTGTGAACACCCGGTAGACGGAAGTCCCTGTGGAAAATGCCCTGCATGTCAGGGTATTGCCGCTGGGACTTCTATGAATGTCATAGAGATTGATGCGGCTTCCAACAATGGTGTCGACAATATCCGTCAGATTCGGGAAGAAGTATCTTATCGCCCGACGGAAGGCAAATACAAGGTTTATATTATCGACGAGGTGCATATGCTGTCGGCAGGCGCGTTCAACGCGCTGCTCAAGACGCTGGAGGAGCCGCCGGCATATGTGATTTTTATTCTTGCGACAACGGAAGCACACAAGATCCCGATTACGATTTTATCCCGCTGTCAGCGATATGATTTTCACCGGATTTCCATTGATACCATTACCGATCGTCTGGCAGAACTGATGCGTACCGAACAGGTGGATGTCGAGGAGCGCGCACTGCGTTATGTGGCAAAAGCCGGGGACGGTTCGATGCGTGATGCGCTGAGTCTGCTCGACCAGTGTATTGCTTTTCATCTGGGGGAAAAACTCACCTATGAAAATGTGCTGGAAGTGCTCGGTGCAGTGGATACGGAAGTGTTTTCCGCACTGTTGCGCCAGGTGCTGGCAAAAGATGTGACCGGTGCCATCCGGACGGTGGATCAACTGGTAGATCAGGGACGGGAACTGGGACAGATGGTGAACGATTTTACCTGGTACATGAGGAATCTTTTGCTTATCCAGAGCGCGGATGATATGGAGGATGTGCTGGATATGTCGGCGGAGCATCTGGCAGCTTTAAAGGAAGAAGCGCAGATGGTGGAGCCGGAAACACTGATCCGGTATATCCGGATTTTTTCGGAACTGTCCAGCCAGATCCGGTATGCGGCGCAGAAGCGTATTTTGCTTGAGATTGCGATTATTAAGTTGTGCCGGCCACAGATGGAAAAGGATCTGTCGGCGCTCAATGAGCGTATGGACGATATCGAACAGAAACTGGAAAGTGGAGCATTTGTTTCGGCAGCACCACAGAGTACCGTCTCGCCGGTGAGCAGCGGTGTCGATGGGACGGTGACCGGGACACCGGAGAAACCGGAGCTTCCCAAAGCGATTCCGGAAGATATTAAACAGGTGATGCAAAACTGGAGATCGGTTATCTCGGAGATGGGTGGTATCACCAGACAGTATTTAAATCAGGCGGTGCCGACACTCGGACCCGCAGGAGAATTACTTCTGATGTTTGATGATGCCAATGCATTTGCCTATCTGAATGACAATAAGGCAGGGTGTATTGACCATTTGAAAGAAATGATCACACAGCGGTGCGCAAAGCAGGTGGAAGTACAGCTTCGCTTAAATGAAGGCGGGCGCAGTGCGGCCAATACCGTACCGGATTTGCGTCAATTAATCAATTTTGATATTGAGGAAGAAAACTTCTAATGGTATGATAATACAAGACAACTCTGAATCATCAGAGAAAATGAAATAGCAGGAGGACCCCCACATGGCAAAAAGAGGTGGATTCCCTGGCGGTATGCCGGGAAATATGGCAAATATTATGAAGCAGGCGCAGAAGATGCAAAAGCAGATGGAAGAAGCGCAGAAGAACTTAGAGGAGCAGGAAGTGACAGCCACAGCAGGCGGTGGAGCGGTAGAAGTGACCGTTTCCGGCAAGCATGAGGTGACAAAGGTAAAACTTGCAGAGGAAGTCGTAGATCCGGATGATATTGAGATGCTTGAGGATCTCATCATGGCAGCAACCAACGAGGCAATGCGTAAAATCGATGAAGCTTCCCAGCAGTCCATGTCACAGATTACCGGTGCATTGGGCGGAGGACTTCCGTTCTAAATATGGATTATTACAGTCATGAGATTGCGAAATTGATTGAGGAATTGTCTGCACTTCCCGGAATCGGAGCCAAATCTGCGCAGCGGCTGGCATTTCATATTTTAAATATGCCGCAGGACCACGTGGATGCACTGGCCTCGGCGATTGTTTCGGCAAAGAAAAACGTAAAATACTGTAAGTGCTGTTTTAACCTGACAGATCAGGAAATCTGTCCGATCTGCAGTGATACTTCCAGAGATCACAAGACGATTATGGTAGTGGAGAATACCCGTGATCTGGTTGCATATGAAAAGACCGGAAAATACAATGGAGTCTATCATGTGCTGCACGGTGCTATTTCCCCGATGCTTGGAATCGGACCGAACGATATCCGCTTAAAAGAACTCATGGTTCGTCTGGAGCAGGATGTGGATGAAGTGATTATTGCTACAAATTCCAGCTTAGAAGGCGAGACGACAGCCATGTATATCAGTAAACTGATCAAGCCGACCGGGATTAAAGTGACACGGATTGCCAGTGGAGTACCGGTTGGCGGAGATCTGGAATATATTGACGAAGTGACTCTCCTGCGGGCATTGCAGGGAAGAACGGAATTATAATACACCACCATTTTAAGAGGAGGAAAGAATAAATAATGAATAATTTAGAATTGGAAAAACTTGCGAATGAAATCCGCAAGAGCATTGTAACTGCAGTGCATAGCGCAAAATCCGGCCATCCGGGTGGATCTTTGTCTTCTGCAGATATTTTTACGTATCTGTATTTCGAAGAAATGAACATTGATCCAAAGAATCCGAAGATGGAGGGAAGGGACCGGTTTGTATTATCCAAAGGACATGTGGCACCGGCTTATTATTCCACACTTGCGGAGCGTGGATTTTTCCCAAAAGAAGATCTGGTAACTCTGCGTCACACAGGTTCCTATCTGCAGGGCCATCCGGATATGAAGCATATTCCAGGTGTTGATATGTCCAGTGGATCTTTGGGACAGGGCGTTTCCGCAGCGGTTGGTATGGCTGCAGCCGGAAAATTTGATAACAAGGATTACCGTGTATACACATTAACCGGAGACGGTGAGATTCAGGAGGGACAGATCTGGGAGGCTGCTATGTGGGCAGGACACCGTAAGCTGGACAATCTGGTAGTGATCGTAGACAATAATAATCTGCAGATCGATGGAGAGATTGACAAGGTATGTTCCCCATATCCGATCGACAAGAAATTTGAGGCATTTAATTTCCACACAATTGTGATTGATGGAAATGATTTCGATCAGATCCGTGCGGCGTTTGAGGAAGCAAAAAATACCAAGGGTCAGCCGACGGCAATCATTGCAAAGACGATCAAGGGAAAGGGAGTTTCCTTTATGGAAAATGAAGCAGGATGGCATGGAAAAGCTCCAAATGATGAGCAGTACGAAATCGCTATGAAAGATCTTGAGAAAGCAGGTGAAGCATTATGTCAGAAGTAAAGAAAATTGCAACCAGAGACAGCTATGGAAACGCATTGGTAGAACTTGGAAAAGAGCATGAGAATCTCATCGTGCTCGACGCAGATCTGGCAGGTGCTACCAAAACCTGTATTTTCCAGAAAGAATTTCCGGAGCGCCATTGGGACTGCGGTATCGCAGAGTGCAACATGACAGGTATTGCTGCAGGATTATCTACCTGTGGGAAAGTTCCGTTTATCAGTTCTTTTGCAATGTTTGCAGCCGGACGTAACTATGAGCAGGTTCGCAACTCCATCGGATATCCGCATCTGAATGTAAAGATCGGAGCTACCCATGCAGGAATTTCGGTCGGAGAAGACGGTGCTACCCATCAGTGCCTGGAGGATCTGGCTCTGATGCGTGAGATTCCTGGTATGGTAGTGATCAACCCGTCGGATGATGTGGAAGCACGTGCAGCAGTACATGCAGCATATGATCATGTGGGACCGGTGTATCTTCGGTTTGGACGTCTGGCAGTGCCGGTGATCAATGACAGAGAGGATTACAAGTTTGAGATCGGAAAAGGAATCGTATTAAAAGAAGGTACGGATGTAACCATTTTTGCGACAGGACTGGAAGTGTCAGAGTCCTTAGAAGCTGCAAAGATGCTGGAGAAAGATGGAATTTCTGCAGAAGTAATCAATATCCATACCATCAAGCCGATTGACGAGGAACTGGTTGTTGCATCTGCAACAAAGACGAAGAAAGTCGTAACCGTTGAGGAACATTCCGTAATCGGTGGACTTGGAAGCGCGGTAGCGGAAGTATTGTGTGAAAAGGCACCGACAAAGATGATGCGTATCGGCGTGAATGACCGGTTTGGAGAATCCGGACCGGCGGTTGAGCTGATTCACAAATACGAACTGGACGCAGAAGGAATTTACAAAAAAGTAAAAGCTTTTGCAAAATAATACAGCAAGTACAAAGGAGACTGTCGTATCGAAGGATATGGCAGTCTTTTTTTGCCTGAAGTCTGGAAATATGTCCGGTAGTGTCGTACGATTTTTTTCATGCCTGTCAGGTTTTTCCAAAATTCTACCGGATGGTGGTGATACTATATTCTGGAAAAACGGATAAGGAGGCAGGATATGATAGATATTGCAGAAGGACCGGGACGTGACCTGAAAAATATCAGACAGATCGGGACACCGGCAGAGGGGGATCGGATTTACATAGAAAATGCGGCGTATGCCAGGGTGCATGAAGAAACTTATGAGGAGCGGAGAGTGTTTATCTTTATGGGGCATACAGAGTGCGAGCAGGGTGTATATATGACCTTTGTAGAGGCTGCCATTCCGGTAAGGGATATGGAGTTTTCACAGAATCTGCCGAGATGGGGAACACATGCGTGGTCGGATGTATTCCGTGAGATTAAGAGATCTTATGAGAATTCCATTATTGTCGGATGGGCGTTGGATTGTAAAGGATATCCACCACGCCTGACAGCAGAACTGGAAGCTATCCACAGAGAACAGTTCGGAGGTGCACATCAGGTTCTTTTCCTTATGGACAGTATGGAGGGGGAAGAATACTTTTATCTGCATAAAGGCAACCGGCTGCAACCGAAAAACGGGTTTTATATCTATTATGCAAGGGAACTGCATGAGATACGGATCCCGGATGTGACGATTGAACTGCCGAGACGTGGAACCCGGCAGATGCTTCCGGAGATTCTGACGGAGAGCAAGAAAGAGAACGAAAAAGAAGAATGCAGCAGTTCAAAGAGCGAACGCAAACCAACGTCGTATGCGATGGCTGCTGCAATCGCGTTGCTTTTGGTTCTGGCCGGGGTCGGAATCTGGCAGCAGCGAATTCATATTCCGGGTCTGGAGCAGACCGTGGAGACGATAGGGGAAAAAATCCGCCATGTGTCACAACCGGCAGAAGTCCTGGTGGGAACTGAAAAAAATATAGTGGAAGAACAGACGGAGAGCGCAAAGAGTACGGAAACCATCAGTGAACCCATGCAGCTGATACCGATTGAAGAGGTTCCGGCGGGAGCGGTGAAAAAGGCAGAGGAAGCGGCTCCATCCACACAGCCGGCCGAGGAAAAAGAAAAACCTGTGGCGGTAGAAAAAGCACAAAATTATTATGTGGTACAACAGGGGGATACGTTGAGCGGAATCTGTAAACAGGCATATGGATCAATGAAAAAATTAAAAGAGCTTGAAAAGGCGAATGATCTGGAAGATTCGGATGATATCAGGGTTGGACAGAAATTATTACTTCCGTAACGGGGACTGCAATGCTATAATGATAGAAACGTAAGCGAAAAGGAGAAAAATCGGTGGCTGAAAAAACGGAATTTAAAACCGTAGAGACAAGTCAGGAAGACCTGGAGGAACTGGAAGAAAAAATCAGGAGACACAGGCATAAAATAGCCCGCAGAACGGCACTTGTGATCGTTACTGTTGTAGCAGCAGTGATTTTTGTAGAACTTTGGTCTGCACTTCGCACATATTCAGGATTTGAGGTGCAGGCATCGGCGGAGAGAAAGGACAGTGCGGCAACGGGATATAAGATGTTCCAGGGAAAAATACTGGAATATGATAATGACGGAATCGTGTGTCACGATACAGATGACCGGCTGATCTGGAACCAGTCTTATGAAATGACTACGCCGGAACTTTCCGTGTGTGAACAGTATCTTGCAGTTTATGATCGTGGAGGGACATTCATTTATATCATGTCGGAACGCGGACTGGTAAAGAAAATCGAAACGGCAACACCGATTGAACGTGTATGTGTTGCCCGTCAGGGAACGGTGGCTGTGCTGATGAAGGAGGATGATGTCTCGTATGTACGGCTTTATGACAAAAAGGGACAGGAACTTGCCAGCGGTGAATTTTATCAGGAAAAAGGAAGTTTTCCTGTAGATATTGCGCTGGCTCCGGATGCGCAGAAACTGGCAGTAGATATGCTCGACGTGACAAAGGGTAAAACCTGTTCCACGGTTACTTTCTATAACTTTGGTTCGGTTGGGCAGAATGAAATCGACAACAATGTGGGAACGTACAGTTACAAAAATACGATGATATCGGAACTGGTTTATACCGAATCCGGAAAACTTCTCGCGATCAGCGATGCCGGACTGATCTGGTTTGACGGAGCACAAAAACCTGCGCCGAAAAAACAGATAAAGTTTAAACGGGAGATACAGAGTGTCTTCTATAATAATAAATATGTCGGTGTTTCATACAGCGATACCAAAAAAGAAAACAGCTGGCACATAAAAGTCTATGACATGAATGGTAAAACGGTCATGGAGAATGATACAGAGATTGCATACAACAGAATCGAGCTCCTCGATAATAATGAAATATGTGTCCGGGATGATTATAACTGTGAATTGTTTACCATACACAGCATCCGTAAATTCCGTTATACGTTTGACCGGCAGCTTTATAACGTATTGTCGGGATTGGATGGTCAGAATTATACATTGGTATTAAACGGAGAAATAGAAGAGGTACGATTACAATGAACTGGTTATTGATACTGGTTGTATTACTTGTTGCCGGAAATATTGTCTGGGGATTCTTCCGTGGTTTCCTGCGTGTGGTTTATTCAATGGCTGCCTGGATACTGATTCTGTTTTTTGTTACGTTTGCAACGCCGTATGTTGCAGACTGGATGACAGAACACACAGGCCTGGATACCAGAATTGAAAAGAATTGCAAAGAGAAATTGCAAAATGCCGTGGCAGGGGAAGAAAAAAGTACAGAAGAACAAAACACGCAGGAGCAGAAAGATCTCAGCGGTCTGGGAATGAAACTGCCGGCAAACGTATGGAACCAGATAGGGGATACACATAAACTTGCGGATGGCTGGATGGAACAAAGCGGACTGTATAATACAATTGCGTCAAAAGCATCATCCCTTGCCATGAAAGCGATTGCATTTGTTATTGTTATGCTGATTACGGTGATCGCCTTTCATCTGATTGCCACTGCGATTGATCTGGTGGCAAAACTGCCCGTAATAGGAGAAGTAAATCATATGCTTGGGGGAATTGCCGGATTGATCAAAGGGCTGTTGCTGGTATGGCTGGTATTTGCGTTTGCAGCAATGGGGGCAGCGACAGAAGCCGGGAGTGTTGTGATTGAAGCGGTATATCAGTCGGGAATTCTGCAATGGCTATATGAAAATAATTTAATACTGACGATTCTGCTTTCGTTTTTATGATTGAATTGTGGTTTGTAAGCACCCAGGGAACAATATCTTGTGGTGCTTATATTTTTGCAAATAAAATGTAAAGTTTTTGTTGACTTTAGGTTGTCTGCGTGATATTATATCTAAGCTGACTCGTGACGAGGACACTGATACAGGCACTGGCAGGAAGCTGAGTGATGGTTGGTGGTCATGATGATGAAAAAAGTTGTTGACAAACAATGACAAACATGATAAGATATCAGAGTTGTCGCGTTTGAGAGACAACAAAGAAAAATAAAAAAGTTGTTGACAACGACTTGAAGATATGATAAAAT
>ERZ837910.5769-NODE-5769-length-10773-cov-4.551502_pt1 | contig 10773 bp, 6 predicted proteins | sample MGYA00519940_ERZ837910 | MGnify/ENA primary metagenome ERZ837910 (study PRJEB31850, sample SAMEA3708825) | human gut metagenome | biome: human gut; feature: human-associated habitat; material: faeces | place: China | collected 2014 ... | reverse complement strand
TGAGTTTTTTATTCCTGCAAGGACAAAGCCCGAGAGCATACTGTCGTATTCTCAAGGCTTTGTACGACGCAGGAGCGAAAAAGATCGCTTCAAAACCGTATGTTTTCTTGTGTCAACCGGCCTAATATGGTCTTTTCGTTGAAAAATATAATTTGCCGTGATATCATAAAAATATGGAACAGTTAAAGAAGAACGAAATATTCGAAGCCAAAATAGAGGCTTATAACTCCGAGGGCAGTGGCGTTGCGCGCATTCTCGGCAGGGCGGTTTTCGTGCCGCGCACGATAGTGGGCGAAACGTGGCGCATCGTCATCGTCAAGGTCACGGCCTCGGCGGCGTATGGCCGCGCGCTCGAGCCGGTGAAAATTTCGCCCGAGCGCAGAGCGCCCGAGTGCGAAAATTATCTGCGCTGTGGCGGATGTAGCCTGTGGCACATGAGCTATGACGAGGAGCTGCGCTTTAAAAAGCAACGCGTGAACGACGCCCTGCGGCACATCGGCCGTCAGACCGTTCAGGCCGAGACCATTATCGGCAGCGATGAGGTGACGCACTATCGCAATAAGAGCATCTACGCCGTGCGCGAGCAGGGCGGCAAAGCCTGCAAGGGCTTTTTCGCACCGCGCAGCCACGAGCTTGTGCCGGTGGAGAGCTGCCTTATACAAAGCCAGATCGCCGACAAAGCCGCCGACGCCGTGGTGCGGTTTCTAAACGAAAACGGCATACGTGCGTACGATGAAAAAACGCGGCGCGGCCTTGTTCGGCATGTGTATGTTCGCCGCGCGGTAAACACCACCGACGCCGTTGCGGTCATCGTCGCGTCCGGCGGCTTCGGCGCGCGGACGCAGGCACTTGTTGAGCATATGCGCCGCGCCTGCCCGGAGCTGAGCGGCATAGTTTTGAACGTCAATAAGTCCGACGGGAACACCGTGCTCGCCGGAGATTTTCACACCCTGTGGGGGCGCGAATTTATTCGCGACAGTCTCGGCGGCATAGTCTATGAGCTTGCGCCGCAGGCGTTTTATCAGATAAATCCGCCGCAGGCCGAGAAGCTCTACCGCAAGGCGGTCGAGTATGCCGCGCCCGAGGGCAAAACGGTGCTGGATATGTATTGCGGCGCCGGAACTATAAGCCTGTTTTTAGCCAAGGCCGCAAAGCAGGTGATCGGAGCGGAGATAATCCCCGAGGCTGTGGAAAATGCGCGCGAAAACGCCCGGCGCAACGGAATAGAAAACGCAGACTTTATCTGCGCCGACGCATCCGAGGCGGCGGAAAAATTCCTGCGCGACGGCGTGCGGCCTGAGGTCGTCGTTGTCGATCCGCCGCGAAAGGGCATGGACGAGGCCGCCGTGCGCGCACTGTGCGGCATGGAGCCGGACAGAGTGGTTTACGTCTCCTGCAACCCGGCGACCCTTGCGCGAGATATAACCGTGTTCAACTCCTGCGGCTATGAGCTCAAATGCGCCGAAGCTGTGGACATGTTCCCGAGAACAAGCCATGTCGAGACGGTATGCTTATTGTCCAAACTTCAAAGTAAGGAACATATCGAGATCGAAGTGAAGATGGACGAGTTGGATTTGACTGCTGCGGAGAAAAAGGCAACCTATGAGGAAATCAAGACATATGTTCTGGAGCATACCGGATTGAAGGTCAGCAGTCTGTATATCGCACAGGTAAAGCAGAAATGCGGTATTATTGAACGTGAGAATTATAATAAACCGAAGTCGGAGAATGCCAAACAGCTCCAATGCCCACCGGAGAAGGAAAAGGCGATCAAGGAGGCATTGCATCACTTTGGTATGATTTTGTAGATGCTTTTTGAAAGAAGTTGCAGATGGCGGTCGGCACCAAATGATCCCTCGCTATCAAGCTGTCTAAAGGTGAAACTGTCAGTATGAGAATGCTAATGAACGTGCGTAAAACACTGAACTGCGATATTGGGAATATCCGAAAGCTGATTTCTTTCCAAGAAGGCATCGTTGAATAAGAGGTGGATGGTATGTCGGCAAAAAAGAAAAACATAATTAGCAAGGCTAGCCCTCACACAATAAAAAAATTTGAGCTGATAGAGGAGTACATCAAATCGTGGGCACAGAAGTTGCTGCTGACTGAGTCTTGCAATGGGCTGATCTTTATAGACTGTATGTGCAACAGTGGTGTATACACCGACGATGCCGGGCGATTGGTGAAAGGTACAGCAGTACGCGTCTCAGAAGCACTTAGGGAAGCATCAAGGACCTATACGGAGAAAAATATACACATTTACTTGAATGACAAGGATAAAGTGCGCGTAGATGAGCTAAAAAAGCATCTTCCACAGGATGAGCGCAATTTTAAGATTGTCACCTCTTGTGGTGATGCGCACGAGCTACTCCGAACTATCGGACCACAGTTATATGGAACTGGGCACCTGCATTATTTCCTGCTCTACGATCCGTATGATGCGACTATTGACTGGGAAGCGCTTCTGCCGTTTTTTCGTAACTGGGGTGAAGTTATGATTAATCACATGGTTTCAGATCCGGTGCGGGCGATCACAAGCGCCAAGAAGAAGACGACAAAGGCAAAGTATGAGAACACTTATCTGGAAGACTTTGAGAAACTGGTGCCTTACGGAAGTGACAAGAAGGCCTATGAGGCTAGAGTGGAAGAAATCATAAATTCACTGAAAGGAGCTCGCAGGTACTACGTATCGGCATTTCCGTTCTATAACATGCAGAACTCGCTCGTCTACAATTTGATTCATTGCACGAGCAACAAGGAGGGCTTTAAGCTCTATAAGAAGAGTGCTTGGAAGGTATTTGGCGCACAGTCCTCTACCAAGCACTCGGTTGAGAACAGGCAGTTGTCATTTAACCTTTTCGGTGAGATTGCTGAAGAGGAAGATGAAAGCTGCTTGCATGTTATCGATATAGCGAAATACCTGCAGCGCAGCTTTAGAGGCCGAAAGCAGGTGCCGCTGGATGAGATGTGGGAACTTTTGGATAACCACCCGATTTTCCCGTCAGAGGGATTTCGTAATGAGGTAAAGAGCGATCTTACCGATTTCTTTGGCGCGAAGATTGAGCAGATTGTGAATCCTGATACAGGAAAGAAGGAAATGGTGATCTCTTTCTCTTCTTGAGATTGAGTTTCAAATAGATGAGGTGATTGGAATTTATGGCAACGTCGCAGAAATTTGGTGGCAATTGGACTGAGGAGAAGTTGAATATCTTCACCAGCTACCTGGACGCATACCTGATTGCACTGCAAAATCAGAAGTTTAAGAAGATTTATATAGATGCCTTTGCTGGAACCGGTGAGATCGAGACCAGTGACGGCGGGCAGTTTCTTGTGGGCTCTGCTAAGCGTGCACTGGAGTCTGAAAAGAAGTTCGATCATTACTATTTCATAGAAGCGGACTCTCAGAAGGCAGGAGAACTTCAGAATATGATAAACTCCGAGTTTCCGCAGATGAGGGGAATTGTTACAATTTACTGCGGCGATGCGAATGATAAGCTCGCGGAGATTATTAGCAACGTAGACTGGAGATATAACAGAGGATTGCTGTTCTTAGATCCATATGCGACGCAGGTAAATTGGGCTACGCTTGAAAATGTAGCACAGACGAAATCGATAGACGTATGGTACCTGTTTCCGTTCTCTGCACTTGAACGTATGCTGCCGAAAAACGGAAAGTACGATAAATGGGAGGATTGCATAGATCGATTGCTTGGAGATGCCGGATGGAGGAAGGAATTCTATAAGAAAGATCCCCAGATGACGCTTTTTGACTTGTTCCCAGAGCCCGGACAGAGCGATGGCGAACGGATGGTTAAGGACGCAAATCCAGATTACATAAAGGAGTATATCCTCTCTCGACTTGGGACAATCTTTCCATGTGTGTCAAAGCATGCGCGGATTTTCAGGAACAGCAGGAACTCGCCGATGTTCCTATTCTGCTTTGCCATTGCGAGTGAGAGTCCGAAAGCGCAGGGACTTGCACTGCGGATGGCAGACTACATATTAAAGAACAAGTAGGCGGAGGATGAAAGCACCTTGAAGACGATAAAACGAAAATCCATGCTTTATCAAACAGGGGTAGAGTATGGTGACTACACAATGAATCACGTGCAGGGGTGTGCACATGGGTGCAAATATCCATGTTATGCATTCCTGATGAAGAAGCGCTTCGGGCAAATTAAGGATTACGAGAGCTGGCTTGAGCCAGTGCTTGTATCAAACACGCTTGAATTGCTGGATAAAGAGATACCGAGGCTCAGAGATAAGATTCAGTCTGTGCAGCTTTGCTTTACCACAGATCCGTTCATGGAAGGATATCCAGAGGTGTCCCAGATGAGCATTGCGGCTATCCGAAAACTGAACGAGGCCGGTATCAAATGCACTACATTGACGAAGGGATTGCTTCCCATAGAATTGTCGGAACTTTCTCCGGAAAATGAATATGGGATCACGTTGATAACGCTGGATGAAGCATACCGGGAACAGATGGAACCGGGAGCTGTTCCCTGTGCAGACCGACTGGCAGCGCTGAGAGCGCTTCACGAAGTTGGTTGCAAGACGTGGGTGAGCATAGAACCGTATCCAACACCGAACATGATAGAGCAGAATTTACGCGAAATCTTGGAAGCTGTAGCATTTACCGACAGGATCATCTTCGGCAGAACGAATTACAGCAAAACGGCAAATGCCTATGAAGGACAAAGGCACTTTTACAATGAATGCGCAGCAGAGGTGACGGCTTTCTGTCAAGAGCGCGGCATTGATTATCACATAAAGGAAAAGACGATCACAGAAGAATGAGGTGGAAACAGTGGCGTTATTACAAGACTTGATCCGGCAGATCAACGATCCAACACTCAGGGATAGGATTTTGCAGGAAACAGATAAACTAATGAAACAAAAAAAGTTCGGGCTTGTGTTTGAAGAGCATCTGCCGGAGTGCACGCCGCTTTATGACGTGCCAATTCGTGTCGGCTCCAAGGTCGCGCTGAAGACCGGATATGTGAGCGACATCTATACTGTCGTAAAGATGGACGGTGATGAGGTACTCTGCGACCGCCGCGAGACACACGAGCAGAAGACCTTCAAGCTGGATGATCTTGTAGTAGTGGCTGAGTTTGGTGAGCCGATTTACCCGACACTTAAACCTTTGGATACCGTGGAGAACGCTCCGGATAGCGGTCTTTGGCATACGCTGATTGAGGCAGACAATTACCATGCCCTACAACTTTTGGAGTATCTCTACGCAGAAAAGGTGGACTGCATATATATTGATCCGCCATACAATACCGGCGCAAAGGACTGGAAATATAATAACGATTATGTGGATAGTTCTGACGCTTATCGCCATAGCAAATGGCTCTCCATGATGGAGAAGCGTCTGAAGCTCGCAAAGAAACTGTTGAATCCACAAGACTCTGTATTACTCGTCACTATTGACGAGAAGGAGTATTTGCATCTTGGGTGCTTGCTCGAAGAAATGTTCCCTGATGCACGTATTCAGATGATATCAACTCTTACAAATTCGAGAGGCGTGGCACGAGATAATGGCTTTGCACGTGTCGATGAATACATTTTTGTTATTCAGTTTGGAAGTTCAAAGGTTAATAGACTGCCTCTAAGCGATGAGTGGCGTGTAAATGTCAATGAAAACGATACAAGGGTTACACACCTTCGCTGGTCTATGCTGATAAGATCTGGATCAAATTATTTGCGAAAAGATAGCGTAAATCAGTTCTATCCCATTTTTGTTTTTAATGACGGGAAGAAGATTCATTCCGTCGGAGAACCTTATTATGGAACGAACCGTGAGGAGGTTGTAGCGCCAGAAGGAACCTTTGCAGTATGGCCTCTTCGCAGAGACGGAGAAGAAGGAAACTGGCAGATTGCAAATACTAATTTGCGTGAGCTAATTAAGCAAGGTTTTGTAATGCTCGGAAAGAAGAAGGATAACAGCATTCCGGTCTATTATCTAAAAAAAGGTGAAATTGCTAAAGTAACGTCAGGGGTTTATGAGATTACAGGATATCGCGAAGATGGCTCTATAATTTCAGATACCGAAGTGCGCTCTCTTGTTACGGGAACACAGTGGCGGATTGGGTCACACGATGCAAGTACTGGCGGGACAAACCTTCTTAAATCGTTCTTTGGAACAAGTAGATTCACATTCCCAAAGTCGATATATGCAGTTCATGATACTATTCGTTTCTTCTTGGCAAATAAACCGAACGCTCTTGTTGTTGACTTTTTTGCGGGATCTGGAACGACGCTTCATGCTGTCAATTTGCTTAATGCGGTTGATGATGGAAATAGAAGATGCATTTTAGCCACAAACAACGAAGTCTCAGTAGATGAGGCAAAAGAGCTGACACAGAAGGGACTGAAGCCCGGTGATCCCCAGTGGGATTCCCTTGGAATTGCTCGGCATGTGACATGGCCTCGTACTGTGGTCAGCATGACAGGCCGAGATATCGAGGGAAAACCTTTAGAGGGTTACTATGGATTTGAAAGTGACTGCTATGAAGTAGATGAATCCATAGCTGTTGTATCGAAAACCACAGGGAAGCCGACAAAGGCAACTGTTTATCGTAAAGGTAAAAGGCAGATGTATCCAGAACTTTGTGAGATAAAAATGGCTGATGGATTTAAGGCAAACGCAGCCTTCTTCAAATTGAGCTTCCTCGACAAGACTTCCGTAGCTCTTGGCAGACAGTTCAGAGAGCTCCTTCCGGTGCTCTGGATGAAGGGCGGAGCTGTTGGCAAGTGTCCGGCTCTTGAAAACGATGATCTTCCGAACATGCTGATCTTGCCGCAAAACAAAATGGCTGTTCTGGTAGATGAAATATATTATTCAGAGTTCGATGCCGAATTGAGCCAGCATCCAGAAATCCAGACAATCTTCATTATAACGGATTCAGAGACAGCATACCGGTCGATGATCCGTACCTACGATGGCAAAGACTGCTATCAGCTTTACAGAGACTATCTGGATAATTTCAGAATCAATACGGGGAGGTAACCATGAGAGTAGAATTATTCCCTTTTCAGAAAAGAGCGCTTGCTGATATCCGTATGAAGACTGCGGAGGCAATGGGTAGCTATCACAGAACACATGCGCCGCAGGTGGTTTCCTTTACTGCTCCAACCGGAGCCGGAAAGACCATCATTATGTCCGCGCTGATTGAGGCTATCCTTTTCGGTGATGAACAGTATATGGAGCAGCCGGATGCAATCATCGTCTGGCTTTCGGATTCGCCTCAGCTGAACGAGCAGTCAAAGCAAAAGATCGATTCCAAGGCTGATAAGATCAAGTTGTCGCAGTGCGTTACAGTTTCCGAGGAATCCTTTGATAAAGAGGTATTTGAGGACGGTCATGTTTATTTTCTGAATACGCAGAAGCTGTCGGTCACCTCCAAGCTAACGAAAAATGGCGATGGCAGGACTTATACAATTTGGCAGACGCTTGCAAATACTGTTCGGGAAAAGAGCGACAGGCTGTACTTTATCATAGATGAAGCACACCGCGGCATGCAGGGACGTGAGGCCAGCAAGGCCACGACAATCATGCAGAAATTTATCAAGGGTAGCGATGAAGATCATATTCCGCCGATGCCAGTGGTGATTGGTATGTCTGCGACGACTCAACGGTTCAATGCTCTGGTCGAGGGCACATCCTCAACCATACATAAGTCCATTGTCACAGCGGATGAAGTGCGAGCGTCCGGACTTTTGAAAGACCGCATTGTCATCACTTACCCAGAGGCCAGTGCGGTCAACAACGATATGGCTATCCTGCAGGCGGCAGCAGACGACTGGAAGGAAAAGTGGGAACATTGGACGCAGTATTGTTTTGAGCAGCATTACGCCTATGTGAATCCAATTCTGATCATCCAGGTGCTAAATGGAACCGGGGGCAAGCTGACCGATACCAATCTGGATGATTGCATCGCAAAGATCGAGGAGCGGACAGGGTTCAAGCTGGAAAACGGTCAGGTAGTCCACACCTTCGGAGGAACAACTGCCTCCCTTACGGTAAACGGGTTTGAAGTACGTTATGAGGAACCTTCTCGTATCGCAGATGACCGAAATATCCGTGTTGTGTTCTTTAAAGAAAATCTGTCTACAGGATGGGATTGCCCAAGGGCAGAGACCATGATGTCCTTCAAACACGCGAATGACGCTACCTATATTGCCCAACTCCTTGGACGCATGGTCAGAACTCCGATGCAGATGCATATTCAGGTCGATGATGTCCTGAATGATGTGCATCTGTTTTTACCGTATTTTAACGAGGAAACGGTCAAAGATGTCGTGGAGGCATTGCAGAGCACTGAGGGTGGAGATATTCCGACAGACATATATGGCGAGTCACTATCTGGAAAACGCTTCGAGACACTAACTGTTAAACCGAAGAAGAAAATGCAAATGTCAATTCCGGGACAGATGACTTTGGAGGTGTTTGCAAATCAAGGTACCGAGGCGCCAGCTTTGGTATCCATAACGGATACACAGGGTGCACCTACTCCGGTACAGCAGCAGACACAGATTCCGGATGTAGCAGAAGTGACACCCGCACAGCCTACAAATGCCTTCCAGCAAATGAGCGCCGATAGCACACAGACCGTTCAGACGGATGTTAAACCGACAGCAGATGCTCAGCCGAGCGCAGTTACTGCACCCGAAACTATGGCTCCAGATAGCCAGCAGGAAGAAGTAGAGGATTTATTTGACCGTGAAGCGGTTATGAAATTTATCAATGATGCCGGCCTGCTTTCTTATAATGTCAGAGCGCTCCGGATTAACGATTACCTCAAATCGCTATATCGGATGGCACATCTGCTTAGTATGTCCAAGCTGCACCGTGAGGCAATCAGAGAGGTGCAGGATGAGATTGTCCAGATGATTCGTGATTATGTGGAAAATCTGAAAGCTAAGGGCAAGTACGATGACCTCGTGCAGCAGGTGAAACAGTTCAAGCTTGCCACGCAGATTTTTGATGTGTTCGGCGAGACTGTGGACAACTATTCTGTTCATGATATGTTTACGACGACCGATACAGACATTGAACGCCAGTTCCAGATTGCCGATGTGAAGTTGGGACGCGAAGGCATCGGTATGGCATACGGCAAAAAGTATAGCAACTTCAGCGACCTCACGGCTTTTAAAGTAGACGTCATCCTTTTTGTTGCTGACGAGGACTGCATGAACAGACTTCATGCCTATGCGGAAAATCGGTTCCACGAACTAAATGATAATTATCGCAGATATATTGCCACTATCGACTCAGAGAAAATCCGCAGAGATTACGACAGCATCGTCTCTGACGGTGATGTGGTCAGCAAGCATAACTTCCGTCTTCCGGAGACAATACAGGTTCCGCATGAGGCCGGTGGCAAAGAATACCGTGATCACTTGTTCGTTAGTGATGCCACAGGAACAGCAAAACTGAAGCTAAACGGCTGGGAGGCTGATCTTATTGCAGAGGAAGAAAAGCGACAGGATTTTGTCTGCTGGATTCGCAATCCTTCCAGAGCGTCATGGGCACTGTGCATTCCATATGAAATCAACGGAGAGATTAAACCGACTTATCCCGATTTTATCATAGTGCGCGAAGATGAGCATCTTGGCTATGTGATTGATATCCTTGAGCCACACAGCGCAGACTTTAAGGACAATCTTGGAAAAGCTAAGGGTTTTGCAGAATACGCAAGGCAGAATCCGGGTGTCGGTAGAATCCAGCTCATCCGTATGGGTAAGGATGCAGCGGGAAGAACTCAGTTCAGACGACTGGATATGTATAAAACCGCAATCCGTGAAAAGGTTTCTCGTGCGATAAACACAGATGAGCTAGACCATATCTTCGATACAGATGGTGTCATTGAGTAAGAATCAAAATATCTAGGCGTCTTCACAACTTCTGCAACTTTGATACTTTTGTGGTGAAGCTAGGTAATAACCAAACGAAACCTTCCGCAGATTTCATCCAATGTGAAGATGAATTCTGCGGAAGGTTATGTTTTAGGAGGCTATGAATGTGCAAGTTGTGATAGTTGTATCTTCATAGGTGACTAAAACGAGGGGTGTCCAGAGGGGCGCAGCTCCTTGGCGCTGGGTTTCCAATAGGGGCGAGAAGCATCCCTGTTGGCACACGATTTTCCGCAGGAAAGTCTAGTGTGCTATACCTTTGCTTCCGGCTGACGCGGGAAAGGGACCGCATTCGCCCTCCCTCCCCAAAACTAATTTTATTATATTCAATAAATTTCAGGAGCTGCGTCTCGGAAAAACGCGGGATCGGGTACAGCATGATGTGAGTTTTGTCACCACGAGGCATTTCTGTTCCTTTTGCCCCTGACATGACATAATCGAAGAATCCATCTTGAAACATGATGGATTTCAGAAGGTATGCGTACTTCTTGTCCAAGGCTCTAAAACACAGGACGTCGGCGTTACACCCGCCCGAAGTTGTTGCGAACCACATCTTTTTGAAATATGGACGGATGTTGCTAGCAAGCACGTCCTCCGCTTGAAAATATGTCACTCGCTCTGAAGAATCAGTCGTGCCAAAGGAAGCAACACCTTGCTTGTCCGGCAGAATGTTTTCCGTTGAGACATAGACATGACTCCCTAGAGTCGTAACCAAGGGGTCAGTGCGCCCATTCGCACCCGCGAGGTAGAATAGACCCCATTATTTCGAGTTAGAGTCGCTGATATGATGCGGCTCATTTTTCATTTTCGACGGGCTTCTTGATATACCTGCCGTTCTTGATTCGCGCG
>ERZ837910.5760-NODE-5760-length-10786-cov-10.484950_pt1 | contig 10786 bp, 8 predicted proteins | sample MGYA00519940_ERZ837910 | MGnify/ENA primary metagenome ERZ837910 (study PRJEB31850, sample SAMEA3708825) | human gut metagenome | biome: human gut; feature: human-associated habitat; material: faeces | place: China | collected 2014 ... | reverse complement strand
TGCCTCCTTCTTCGCTGCATCAATCCGTGTCTGCAGGCGCTGCTTTTCTTCCAACAGGGCCTTGAGCTGCTCTGTTAGTGTCAGGTCATCCATGTGGGCCAATACCTGATCCAACAGTGTATTCTGCCGTGTGGTAAGTGCTTCCATGTTGCGTTCTAATTCCATCAAGTTGTTCCCGTCCCCTTCCGGAGTACATACCATTCGGAGCGTCTCTGCAAGTTCATCCTGCAGGTCATCGCTTGCTTCGACTACCCGGTTAAGCACCGTGAGGATCGCGGTATGCAGCTTGTCCTCTGCCATGGAAGGCGAGTTATGGCAGTATTTTTTCCCGAATTCTAGCCGGGAGACGCACCGCCAGACGATCCGTTTGACGCCGTTCCTGGCCCAGGTACACCGCTTATAGGGGGAACCACACTCCCCACAGACCAGCCGCTCACTGAGCGCATACTTGGCGGAATACTTGCCCTGTTCTGTTTTTCCGCTTTTCTGCAGAATCTTTCGCTTGCTGGTCCGCCGTGCCATCTCCTCCTGTACCCGCTGGTAGATGTCCCGCGGGATGATAGCAGGGTGGTTGTCCTTGATGTAATACTGCGGCAACTCGCCGGTATTCTTCTTGACCTTCTTACTGATGCAGTCTGTGGTGAAGGTCTTTTGCAGCAGGGCGTCCTCGAAGGTCACATGGTCGAGGATGGTGCCGAAGGTGGTGTGGCGGCAGTGATCGGACCAGTAGGTGTCAATCATGCGAATTTCCGTGATGGTGGGGTCGCGGTCTTCCTTCTGGAAATAGGACTGGCAGAAGACGATGTCGTCCAAATCCATGGCAAGGCCGTAGTTCGCGATGAAGTCCGCCAGTTCGTCACGGCTAAGTTTCGTGAAGCCGGTCAGGGTCGCCACCTCCGTGGGGATGTCATAGCGGATAGCGAGGGTCTCCGGCACGTCCAGAGACGCCTCCCGGCATTCCACAGGGTTGATGACGTATTTTTTGAATTCCCGGATGTCCCCGTCCGTCAGCGCACCATACAGGGCGTAGACCTTGGCGGTGCGGATGAGGGGACGCTCGCCCTGAGAGATGATCTGGATGCACTGGGCGGCGGAATCCGCCCGCTGGTCAAACTGGCCGGGCAGCGCCTCCACGGCGAAGACGTAAGCGCCGGGAAGCTGAATGGACGCAGAAGCGGTATCCAGCTGCGGCTCGGAGAAGACTGTCTTCACGGCGTACCGGAACAGGTCTTCCGTGATATTTTCCGCGTCGTACCGGTTGAACAGCCGGACATTTTCCAGCCGCTCCATGCCGAGAAGGGTCTTAGCCTCATTCAGCAGGCCCTTGGCTTCGTTGTCCAGACCTTCCTTTTTTTCTACAAATACCCGATAAACCATGGGGTTATTCCTCCTGATGTGATTTATTCAGAGTTGAGGGAAGCACTGATGAAATCGGCGAGAACTGACAGCGAGGGATTTTGTCCTCAGGCAAAGGCCGGAAAACGGAGGAATACTGGATGTATTTCCCGTTTTTCGGCCTGCGGCATGGGGGCAAAAGACCCGCTGCTCAGCCGAAGGCGATTTTATCAGTGATTCCCAGCTTGCAGGGCGCGCTGGCCGATGTCGCTTCTGCGGTAGGCGTTTTCAAACTGCACGCCGCTTGCAAGGCGGTAGGCTTCCCGGATGGCGTCTGCCAGAGAACCGGCCACGGCGGTGGTGCCGGTGACCCGGCCGCCGGAGGTCAGAAGCTTCCCATTTTCCAGCTTCGCCCCCGCCACGTAGGTGTGGGCGGCGGCTTCCGGGGTCATGGTGATCTCGAAGCCCTTCTTGTAGCTGACGGGATACCCGGCGGAGGCGGTGATGACGCAGCAGGCATATTTATCGGAGAAGCGAACCTCCGTGTCCGCCAGCGTGCCGTTGGTTGTCGCCTGCATGACGGTCAGCAGGTCGCTTTCCAGCAGAGGCAGCACCACCTGGGTCTCCGGGTCGCCGAAGCGGCAGTTGTATTCAATGACCTTGGGGCCGTCGGGGGTGAGCATCAGGCCGAAGTAAAGGCAGCCCTGAAAGGTGCGGTCTTCGCTGTTCATGGCAGCGATGGTGGGCAGGAAAATTTCCTTCATGCACCGTTCGGCGATGGCCGGGGTGTAGTAGGGGTTGGGGGCGACGGTGCCCATGCCGCCGGTGTTCAGGCCGGTGTCGCCGTCTCCCGCCCGCTTGTGATCCATGGAGGACACCATGGGCCTGACCACCTTGCCGTCGGTGAAGGCCAGCACGGAGACCTCCGGGCCGGTGAGAAATTCCTCAATGACCACATGGTCGCCGGACTTGCCGAAGACGTGATTTTCCATCATATCCCGGACGGCAGCCTTGGCCTCGTCCCGGGTCTGGGCGATGATGACGCCCTTTCCAAGCGCAAGACCGTCGGCCTTGATGACGGTTGGGATGGGGGCGGTGTCCAGATAAGTAAGGGCGGCGGCCATATCGTCGAAGACCTCATACCGGGCGGTGGGGATGCCGTACTTTTTCATGAGATTCTTGGAAAAGACCTTGCTGCCCTCAATGATGGCGGCCCGGGCGCGGGGGCCAAAGCAGGGGATTTTAGCCGCTTCCAGCGCGTCCACGCAGCCCAGTACCAGCGGGTCGTCGGGCGCGACCACGGCGTAATCTACCTTTTGCTCCTGGGCAAAGGCGACGATCTTGTCGATTTCCGTAGCGCCGATGGGGACGCACACCGCGTCCGCCGCAATGCCGCCGTTGCCGGGGAGAGCGAAAATTTCCGTGACCGCGGGATTCTTTTTCAGGCTTTTGATGATGGCGTGTTCCCGTCCGCCGCCGCCTACGACTAACAGTTTCATAAACAATCCCCCTTAGTGGTGGAACAGTCTCATGCCGGTGAAGGCCATGACCATGCCGTCCTTATCGCATTCCTCGATGACCAGATCGTCCCGGATGGAGCCGCCGGGCTGGGCGATGTACTTGACGCCGGAGGCTTTGGCGCGCTTGATGTTGTCGGGGAAGGGGAAGAAAGCATCGGAACCGAGGGAAACGCCGTCAAATTTGGACAGGAATTCCCGCTTGTCCTCTTCGGTCAGCCGGTCGGGCTGACGGGTGAAGTAGTTCTGCCAGATGCCGTCGGCGCAGACGTCCTCCTCGTTGCCGTTGATGTAGCCGTCGATCACGTTGTCCCGGTTGGGGCGGCCGAGGTCGGCGCGGAAGGGCAGGGACAGGGTCTTGGGGTGCTGGCGCAGGAAGAAGGTGTCGGCCTTGGAGCCGGCCAGCCGGGTGCAGTGGATGCGGGACTGCTGACCCGCGCCCACGCCCACGGCCTGCCCGTCATAGGCGAAGCACACGGAGTTGGACTGGGTGTATTTCAGGGTGATGAGCGCCACGATCAGGTCGATCTTGGCGGATTCGGGCAGGTCTTTGTTCTTGGTGACGATGTTCTGAAGCAGATGCCCGTCGATCTTGAAGTTGTTCCGCCCCTGCTGGAATGTGATGCCGAAGACCTGCTTCGTCTCCTGCTCGGCGGGAACGTAGTCGGGGTCGATGGCCACCACGTTGTAGCCGCCCTTGCGCTTGGTTTTCAGAATGGCCAGCGCTTCCTCTGTGTAGCCGGGGGCGATGACGCCGTCGGAGACCTCCCGGGCGATGAGCTTCGCGGTGGTGGCGTCGCACACGTCGGACAGGGCGACCCAGTCGCCGAAGGAGCACATCCGGTCGGTGCCTCTTGCCCGGGCGTAGGCGCAGGCGAGGGGGCTGTCGTCCAGTTCGGGGATGTCATCCACGAAGCAGGCCTTTTTCAGGTTCTCGGGCAGCACCTTTCCCACGGCGGCGGAGGTGGGGGAGACGTGCTTGAAGGACGTCACGGCGGCCATGCCCGTGGCCTCCTTCAGCTCCTTCACAAGCTGCCAGGAGTTGAGGGCGTCCAGGAAATTGATGTAGCCGGGGCGGCCGTTCAGGATGGTGATGGGCAGCTCGGAGCCGTCTGCCATGTAGATCTTCGCGGGCTTCTGGTTGGGGTTGCAGCCGTATTTCAGTTCAAATTCTTTCATGTTCCTTCCCTCCACGCGGTATTACTTTGAGTGCTTGTTGAAGATTCGCTGCTGATATTTCCGGGTTTCCAGATCGGTGTAGCGCACGAACAGGGAGATTTTGTTGTCGGGGTTCAGGTTCTCCCACAGCTCCCGGGTGAAATCGTCGATGTCCCCGGGGATGCTGACCCGTTCCGGCTCTCCCTGAAAGGTGGGAATTACGGGATTGCCGTCGCAGACATAGGTGTGGAGGAAATGCCCCAGACCGGGGGTGGCGGGGTACTCATAGAAGAACCGGGCACATGCCGTGCCATCCGGGTCGGCGGATTTCAGGATGGACAGCTTATAGCTTCCGTCCCCAGCCTGCAGGCCGGAAATGCGGGGCGTCCAGTTGGGGCCGTCGTCCTCAAACTGGCGGGTGCGCAGGGCGGCTTCCCAGCTTTCACCCTTGGCGAGGTACTCCCAGACAGTGTCCGTCTGGTCGCCGTTGGTGACGATGAGACCCTGACCGGCCTCCCGCACGGGATGGTAGATGATCAGATGGGGGTCTTTCATGAGACTGGGGTCGAAGGCTTCCGTGCGGATGCCGTCCGGCTCCCGAACGAAGACCCGGTTCCGGGAATTGACGCTGCGTCCCATGATGAAATAGGCGGCCACGGCGGTCTTGCCGTCGGGGGTGACCCCCAGGACAATGCCCCGGCCGGGGTAGGTGTTGCCGCTGAGGCGCTCGGCCATGGACTTTATTTCGTAAACATTCATAGCGTTTTCACTCCTGTTCGATGATAACGGTGCGGCCTTCCACCCGGAGCCTGCCCTCACAGAACAGGCGCACGGCTTCCGGCAGCAGCTTCCATTCGGCCTGCTCCATAATGCGTTTTTGAAGCGTCTCGGGGGTATCTCCGGGGAGAACGGGGACGGCCTTCTGGGCGATAATGGGGCCGCCGTCGCACTCCGCGCTGACAAAATGCACGGTCGCGCCGGAGAGCTTGACGCCGTAGGCCAGTGCCGCTTCATGGACGTGCAGCCCATAGAAGCCCTGGCCGCAGAAGGAGGGGATCAGGGCGGGGTGGACGTTCATGATGGCGTTGGGGTAGGCCTGCACCAGCTCTTCGGTGAAGATGACCATGCAGCCCGCCAGAACCACTAAATCAATGTCCAGCGCCTTCAGTTTCTCCACCAGCGCCAACGTCATGGCGCGGTTGGAGTCGAAGCTTTTCCGGGGCAGCACATAGCCGGGGATACCCGCTTTCCGCGCCCGCTCCAGAACGTAAGCCCCCTCTTTGGAGGAAATCACGGCGGTGATCTCTCCGCCGCCCAGCTCGCTCCGCTGCTGAGCATCGATCAGCGCCTGCAAATTGGTGCCGCCGCCGGAGACCAGAACTGCGATTTTGGCCGTCATTCCAGAATCACCTTTTCCTCGTCGTTTTTGACAATGGTGCCGATGACGTAGGCGTCCTCGCCGTGGGCGATGAGGATGTCCAGCGCGGTCTGCACCTGCGCAGCGGGAACAACGATGCTCATGCCCACGCCCATGTTGTAGGTGTTGAACATGTCCCGCTCGGGAATATTGCCGGTCTTTGCAATCAGGTCGAAGATGGGCAGCACCTTAACGGCGCTCTTGTCGATCTTCGCGCACAGGCCGTCGGGGATAGAGCGGGGAATATTCTCATAGAAGCCGCCGCCGGTGATGTGGCTGATGCCCTTGACGTCCACGGTTTCCAGCAGTGCCAGGACGGACTTGACGTAGATTTTCGTGGGGGTCAGCAGGGTTTCGGCGATGGTCTTGCCCCCCAGTGCTTCGCAGGGCTGATAAATCTCGGCGGGGTTCTCGTCAATGCGGAAAACCTTGCGGATCAGGCTGAAGCCGTTGGAGTGAATGCCGGAGGAAGCCAGCGCGATGACCACGTCCCCTTCCGCCATTTTCGTCTTGTCTAAGATTTTCTTTTTATCTACAATGCCCACGGCGAAGCCCGCAAGATCGTAGTCCTCCACGGGCATCAGACCGGGGTGCTCTGCGGTCTCGCCGCCGATGAGCGCCGCGCCGGACTGGACGCAGCCCTCCGCCACGCCGCCCACGATTTCGGCAATTTTTTCCGGCACGTTTTTGCCGCAGGCGATGTAATCCAGAAAGAACAGGGGCTTTGCGCCCACGCAGATGATGTCGTTGACGCACATGGCCACGGCGTCGATGCCGATGGTATCGTGCTTGTCCATGAGGATGGCCAGTTTGACCTTGGTGCCGCAGCCGTCGGTGCCGGAGACCAGCACCGGCTCCTCCATCCCGGCAATGGGCAGGCCGAAGCAGCCGCCGAAGCCGCCCACGTCGTCCAGGCAGCCTAAGTTGCGGGTGCGGGCAATGTGGGTTTTCATCAGCTCCACGGCCCTGTATCCGGCGGTGATGTCCACACCGGCGGCGGCGTAGCTGGCGGACTGGGAATTGTTGTGTTCCATGATAATACTCCTTTTCCGGAAATTTAGGAAGCTCTGGATAAATCGGCGAGAGCTGACAGCGAGAGATTTTCCACCAGACGAAGGCTTCAAAAGTGGAGAAATACTTTGTGTATTTCCCACTTTTGAAACTGCACGGCTGGGGGAAAAGATCCGCTGCTCAGCCGAAGGCGATTTATTCAGAGTTTCCTCTATCTATTATTCTTTGCCGTTCCAGCAGTAGGTGCAGACCTTGTCCTTATCCAGCCCGATGGCCTCCAGCAGGCCGTCCAGAGACTGGTAGCCCAGAGAATCAAAGCCCATTTCTTCGCAGATGGCTTTGAGCATACATTTGCCCCGCTGGGTGGTGCCGTCGGCGTACTCGTCCAAGTGCTTCTGACCCTCGTCACCCTCCAGATTCTGGACCGTCCGCCGGGCGATCAGCTCCATTTCGGAGTTGGAGCGGGAGAAATTCAGATATTTGCAGCCGTACATGATGGGCGGACAGGCGGAGCGCATATGCACTTCCTTCGCGCCGCTTTCGTACAGGAAGTCCACCGTCTCCCGCAGCTGGGTGCCCCGGACGATGGAGTCGTCCACGAACAGCAGCTTCCTGCCTTGAATCAGTTCCGGCACGGGGATCTGCTTCATCTTCGCCACCAGATTGCGCATCTCCTGATTGGCGGGGGTGAAGGAACGGGGCCATGTGGGGGTGTACTTGACGAAGGGACGGGCGAAGGGCTTGTGGGACTGGTTGGCGTAGCCGATGGCGTGGGGCAGACCGGAGTCCGGCACGCCCGCCACGAAGTCCACGTCCGGCATGGTGCCGGCTTCCATTTCCTTGCGGGCCATGATCTCGCCGTTGCGGTAGCGCATGACCTCCACGTTTTTGCCCTCGTAGTTGGAGTTGGGGTAGCCGTAGTACGTCCACAGGAAGGCGCAGATCTTCATTTTCGTGCCGGGGGCGGCCAGCTGTGTAAGGCCGTCCGCCGTCATTTTCACGATCTCCCCGGGGCCAAGCTCGTAATGGTCCTGATAGCCCAGCTTGTGGTAGGCGAAGGACTCGAAGGATACGCACAGGCCGTCGTTATTTTTCCCCACCAGCACGGGCAGCCGCCCCAGCCGATCCCGGGCGGCGATGATGGCGTCGGGGGTCAGCAGCAGAATAGTGCAGGAGCCGTCAATGACCTCCTGGGCGTGGCGGATGCCCTCGATCAGGCTGCCCCGCTGGTTGATGAGGGCGGCGGTCAGCTCGGTGGTGTTGATCTTTCCGGAGGACATGGCCATGAACTGATGCCCCGGCCCGGAAAAGGTCTCGGCCACCAGCTGTTCGGCGTTGTTGATGATGCCCACGGTGGAGATGGCGAACATCCCCAAGTGGGAGCGCACCAGCAAAGGCTGAGGGTCGGTGTCGGAAATGCAGCCGATACCGGCGTTTCCGCTGAATTTGGCCATGTCGTCGTCAAATTTCGTGCGGAAGGGGGTGTTTTCGATGCTGTGGATCTGCCGCTGGAAGCCCTTTTCCGTATCGTAAAAGGCGAGTCCGGCCCGGCGGGTGCCAAGGTGGGAGTGGTAGTCCGTGCCGAAGAAAACGTCGTAAATGCAATTCTTATGGGAAATCGCCCCGAAGAAACCGCCCATTGCTTTTCCTCCCTCAGCCGTCCAGTTCCGCCTGAAGGGCGGCGTCTTTCTCGAGTACCTTTGCCGCGTCGGCGGCGCGTCTGGCGTCCAGCTTCGCGGCAAGCTCCGCGTCCTCCACCGCCAGAATCTGGGCGGACAACAAAGCGGCATTCACGCCCCCGTTTACGGCTACGGTGGCGACCGGAATACCGGAGGGCATCATGACCGTGGAAAGAAGAGCGTCAATGCCGTCGAGACAAGGACCTTTGCAGGGAATACCGATGACCGGCAGGGTGGTGTTTGCCGCGATGGCGCCGGCCAGATGCGCGGCCATACCGGCGGCGGCGATGAGCGCGCCAAAGCCGTTTGCCCGTGCGGATACGGCAAAATCCCGAGCCTCCTCGGGGGTGCGGTGGGCGGAGTAGATGTGACACTCATAGGGAATGCCCAGAGACGTCAGGGTATCCATGGTTTTGCGCAGGATGGGCAGATCGCTGTCGCTGCCCATGACGATTCCGACTTTTTTCATGTGTTGACCTCCTTGTGGCAAATAATACTATTTCTTCATAAAATGATTTCATCATTTTATTCTGCCGTTTCACGGCAGACCGCCTGGTCGGCGGTAAGAAATGTATTGACTTCGTTTTTTAGCGGCAGTGGCCGCTGGCCGCAATCCTGCGGCCTAATAAAACGCTTTTAAGCGTTTTATTAAAAACTCGTATAAAACTTCATGCATGAGCACTGCACTGCGAAAATGCGCAAAGGCATAAGCATGAAGTTTTTGTGCATCATTTCCGGTTGCCCCGCAGGGGGGGAGGAAATGGCACATTTTTTCTTTTTTCTATGCGTATGCATAGAAAAAAGGGCGCACTCGCCCGCTGTAACGGGAAAGTGAGCCCAGACGGTCGGCAGGAAATGGGGATATGCCCTTACTCCATGTGGTGCTCCACTTCGGTCTGCTCCGAAAACTCGGATGCAGCCTAATCCGTCAGTCATAAGGGTTTGTTGATGTTACGTTATCATTATATCATCGGGGGCGACCCCCGTCAACTCGCAGAAAGACGATTCCTGACGGTTTTTGGCAAGATTCCATGTGAATCTTGCCAAATCGATAAAATTGCCCCGAAAGAGATGCGCTCTTTCGGGGCAGCGTTTACGCGGCGAAGAAGTTGTAAAGGCCAAAGACCAGAATGATGCCCACGATCACGGGCAGCACGTAGGTCATGTAAGGCCGCAGCCATTTGGCGATTTTCAGCCCTTTGCCCTCGTTGGCTTCGGCGAGGAAATTCTCCCAGCCCCAGCCGTAGCGGGTGGTGCAGAAAATGATGAACAGCAGACTGCCCAGGGGCAGCAGCAGGTTGCTGACCAGAAAATCCTCGCTGTCCAGCACGTCCCGCCCGGCGATGGGGCGGAAATTGCTCCACAGGTTGTAGCCCAGCAGGCAGGGCAGGCTCAGCAGGAAGAGGGCAATGCCGCACACAAGGCAGGTCTTCTTCCGGCTGAGCCCGGTCAGCTCGCTGACGCAGGAGACGATGTTTTCAAACACCGCGAGAACCGTAGAGTAGGCGGCGAAGGTCATGAACAGGAAGAACAGGCTCCCCCAGAAGCGCCCCGCGGGCAGGTTGTTGAACACGTTGGGCAGGGTCATGAAGATCAGCGCGGGGCCGCTCTTGACGTCCACGCCGTAGGAGAAGCAGGCGGGGAAGATAATGAGGCCGGAGCAAAGCGCCACCAGCGTGTCCAGCGCGCAGACCCGGACGGACTCGCCGGCCAGGGCATGATTCTTGCCGATGTAGCTGCCGAAGATGGCCATGGCGCCGATGCCAAGGCTCAATGTAAAGAAGGACTGGTTCATGGCGCCCACGATGACATTGCCAACGCCGGCGTCTTTCAGGCGCTGAATATCGGGCAGCAGGTAGAATTTCAGCCCCTCGGAGCCGCCGGGGAGGAACAGACTGTGTACAGCCAGCGCCAGCATCAGCACGATCAGCGCCATCATCATCCACTTGGTCACCCGCTCCAAGCCCTTCTGAATGCCGATGGAGATGATGAAAAAGCCGGATATTACGATCACGCCCATGTAAACCGTCTGCTGGACAGGGTTCGCAAGCATGTTGCCGAAGGCGGTCTCCACTCCGGAAACGTCAAGTCCCACGAAGCGTCCGGCGGCGGTGTCCACAAAATATTGCAGCATCCAACCGGCGACGGTGGTGTAGAACATCATCAGAACCACGTTGCCGAGCAAACAGACGTAGCCGTGCCAGCCCCAGTGTCCGCCGGGCTTCAGCGCCTGATACATTTTCAGGGGGCTTTTCTGGGCGGCGCGTCCCATGGCGAATTCCATGGTCAAAACGGGGACACCCAGGATCAGCAGGAAAATCAGGTAGATCACGACGAACGCGCCGCCGCCATACTGCCCGGTCATCCACGGGAATTTCCATACATTGCCGATGCCGATGGCGCAACCGGCGCTGAGGAGAATGAAGCCCAAACGGCTCCCAAGGTGTTCTCTGTGCACGATGATTCCTCCAGTGTTCTTGTCTTATGAAAGGCACAGACCGCGCACGGCCTGTGGGTGCCACGGGGTTACGGAAACTCATACTGAACTTCAATTAGGGTCTATCTGAAAACCGGAAATATAACCAACAGCGAGGGATTTTTCGTCTGATGAAGTCATTTTTCCGCAGGAATACTTTGTGTATTGCAAGGAAAAATGGCGTACAGCAGGC
>ERZ837910.5758-NODE-5758-length-10787-cov-541.968226_pt1 | contig 10787 bp, 15 predicted proteins | sample MGYA00519940_ERZ837910 | MGnify/ENA primary metagenome ERZ837910 (study PRJEB31850, sample SAMEA3708825) | human gut metagenome | biome: human gut; feature: human-associated habitat; material: faeces | place: China | collected 2014 ... | reverse complement strand
CTTCCGATACCCCCTTTCAGGTACAGCCGTATGCAATGGCGGCACGCTCCAGGAAAGACATCGAAGTAAACCAACGGGTCAGGGTCTTCTTCCATGATGATTTCCGCCCGACCAAGATTGTATATGTCTTGACTTTCCGTCTCAACAATACGTCCCCAATCACGGTTCCAATCATTCATTTGGTTCGCCAAGTTAGATGTTATCTTCTTGACTGAACGTTTCTCGAATGTGCCGTCTAACAGTTCCTTCTTCAGAACGGCATCAGCCTTTGCAGCCTCTTGAGCCTGTAAATAACTGAGTTCCTCTGCCGAAATTGAAGCACGAACATCATTCTTGATACGCTCCGAAAATCCCTTGATATGAGTATAGGTCTTGTTGGCTGCAACCTTATAGAACGCCATTTCCCTCGCTGTGGGCTCAAATAAGCCCATTTTAGAAAGAAACGCAGTAAACTCGGAGTAACTCATCTGAGCCGTTGCATTCGTCCCAACAGCAGCCGAAACACGACCAAACAGAAAAGCCTGATAATGGGAAGGGAATTTAGGAATCAGTTTAATCAAGTCAACCCCTTTACGCTTGAGCAAGTCCAGGTCTTCCTTCGTTAGGAAGTCTTTCCCCAACACCTGTGCAACCATCTTGACCACCATGAGGTCGACGTTGTCCAAAATCTTCTTTATTTCTGCCTCCGAAAATAACATTATCTCTTTTCCTTTTGAATGTCAACCATTGTTTGAACAACATCACCAAACAGCCGTACAGCGTTGAAAGCATTCTTCGACTGATTCTCATACTGCTTTTGAACCTTTGGATATCTCATCGGGTCGACGTGATGTTGAATTCTGGGGGATACAGGCTGTTTCATGACTATGCGCTTTTTAATGAGTGCCACAATTTACGAGCTTCTGACATTTTCCTACGAGTCTCTTCAGAACGTTTCATTCCATAAAAGGGGTGATTCTTTCCAGACATTGAATCAGAAATTCTTTTTCTAACATCTTCAGGAACAGATTTCCCTTTCATTGGTGAAGTTTTACCTAAATGCGCCTCAGAAAGTTTCTCCTTATGTTCTTCGGAAAACGTTCTACCTCTTTTTGCCTTTGACATTCTTTCCCGACTTTCTTTCGAAAATTTAAAATCAACAGTTCCTTCTCCACCATCGGTTGAATTATAACCATGTTTTCGAGTATCGAATTTCTTGATGAAGTGCTGTTCAAGAAAGTCAAGTTTCTTCTTGAGAACCTCTTTCGTAGGAGCCTCGACCCACATTACCTCTTCAATACAAAAATTTTCAGAACCGTACTTTCTAATCGCACGATAAAATTTAGTGTCCTTTCTCCTTGAAGATTTAATATGCGACGCCCATCTATATTCAATAGTATTGATAGTCTGACCGATATAAACCTTTTCAGTGATTAAACACGAAATAATATATATTCTTCCAATTTCCATAAACATCATTTTCTTATGCCCAACTGGGAATCTATAAATTCAAGAGCCTTTCCAAGAATAGGGTTGTCCATAGACTTCTCAACCAACATTTGGTCAATAGCCTCCTGAGCCGTCTTAGGAGAATCTTTACCCTCTTCGTCATCGACGATTTGGTTCATTCCTTCCCCTCCCATCATCTTGTTACTTTGAGCCGACTGATACACCGTGTTAAGGATAGTATCCTTTTCGGGATTGAACTTCCTTCCGGAATACTTTTCAAACATATCCTCAAGAGATACAAACCCAGCCTCAGATTTCTTCTTGTCAAGTTCAACCTGAGCAGCCTCGTCCTCTATCTCTATACCTGTAAAGACAAGCTCCAAGCGGTCATCAATCTCGCTGATGATATACTTATTCAGCACATTCTGATAGAACACCAACAACGGAGTCAAACCTTTTTGGCGAGAATGGTCAAGACGTTCCTTCTGTCCTTCTTGACCGAAGATACGGGCAGCGTCCTGGAACTGAAAGCCGAGTTCCGATGGGTCCATACGGTACACAGCACAGGCAATCACCAATAGGAACTTAATCCATTCAGTGAACTCCATGTCACGGTTCGTTTGCTGTAAATCAATCCACTCGAGGTCTATACCCTGTATCACAGGAATCTTGTGAGAGTTGTACACGGTGCTCATCGTTTGTTTCCAGTCCTGACGAAATTCGTTCAGCGTTCCTTGGTCGATGTTTCCGTTCTTCACATTGATAAAGCCTTTCGGCTGGCTACCTTGTTTGAAGAAGTTACCATTGTACTGCATTCCCCACAAAATCCACGTAACAATTTCAATCAGCGTTTCCAGCTCCGAACAGCCATAGCCATTACGCAACACGTTGGTCGTCTTGTTTCGTACACCATATCCCAGCTCCCACGGATAGAAAACTACATACTCATTCGTTACAGGGTGTCTGATAATCTGACCGTCCCATACCATAGCATATCTTGGCAGATAGCCATGCCAGCGGAAATTCTCAAACATCTGTGCATATCGTGGGTCATTCGTGTCAAGCTGTCTAATAAGCGCAGCGTCCACGGCACGATACTTCTTGAGGTTCATGTTTCTCGCACGGACAAGCTCGAACGTCATTTGGTCAAGCACGAGGGAATCCCTCAACACTTTACGAGTAAACTCTTGAAAGTTATCCTCGCATTCCCATTTGTCATTCTCACCACCCTCTTCAAGAAACTTAACAATGTAGTCGACAATCTTCTTGTCCTTTGCATTCAGTTCCTTGTCCTCAGAGCCTTCCGAGCCTAGACTCTTCTTATAGCGTATCTGGTATCCTGGCTTCTGGTCATCAAGACTGTACTTTAAAAAGTTCTGAACCTGTTCAATACGAGTGTTGATGATAGCCTTAACGATAAAGATTTCGCCCATACGATTGAGCGTTCCGAACGAGATACCGTTGTTCGGGTCTCGATATCCTTTTCCGTTAAAGCCGATTTCAGAAGGATTCCAAAGGATTGATTTAATTTTCGGCTGTGGAGCTCTCCGACCGTTCTTTTGCTGTTCGGCAATAAACGCTTGTGCCTTCATTACTTCCTCAAAAGACTCCGAAGTTAGGGACTTCTGAAGCCTGTTGCGCAAAGCTATCGGAGCAGCCTGAGCCATCACTTGGAGTTCCTGAAGAGACAGTCCATCAAGACCGTCTATGGGAGCCGCATTATTGGCTCCCACTGAACTCCTGTTTTTTGATGAACGGTTTCTTCCTTTTCCCATGATTAAATAGTTCCAGGAGTGACGAATGTTTTTGCCTCGTAGGTTCTGCCTCCGTAGATGAAGCGAATGGTGAACCAAGTAACCATAGCCGAACGAGTGATACCCAAGTCCTTCACAATTTCAAACATCAGTGAATTGGAAGCCTTTGCGGTCAGGGTTTTCTTGTCTTCGCTCAACGTACCCAAGTCGGCAGAGTTTCCACGGAACTCAAGCTGGCGGTCGTCAGCAAATATCTGTACCTGATATTCAGAATCATCCTGAGCATCGGCATCAGCAGCAATCTTTTTGAACTTCGCAACCAGCCAAGGCAAAGAACCCTTTGAAGCAGCATAATCATATTGGTCAGTGTACGACTTCGGAACCACGCTGTAATAGGTTGCCTCGTTGTAAGCAACACCCAACTGCAATCCAAAGATTGTACCTACCTCTTCCGGCACACCAGAAGTAAAGTCGGCAGACTCATCAATGATAAGTTCGTTGCCTTCGTAGCACTCTACTTTACATTCACAGGTCTTCGCCATGTTCAGCATAGTAGGAATAGTCACTTCGTCACCCATCTCGAAATTCAAGCCAGCCGAAACAAGACCGGAATAATTCTTTCCAATCAGTCCTGTTATCATGAAGTTGTTAATGGTTCCAAGACCATCGGTCTCAACCGTTACAGCTTCCGCACCTTTCGAATAAACATATTTCTTCATTTCCTTTTATGTTTTAATTCTTACCAATTATTTAACGATACAAATTTACAAATAAAAATACCGAGATTAAAGCATGATATCCTTATTCCTTCTTTTGAGTCTCCTTACCACGGCTTTCCAATTCTCCTCTAACTTTCATTATAGAGTAAAGCAACTCCGCTCTTTGAGACTTCTTGATGGCTTCAAAGTTCTTATTTAAATCATTCACAAGACCCTTTTCCATCTTCTTGAGGTTTTCCGTAGGAATCTTCTTAATGGTCGACCACTTCTCATCAACTCCTTTACGAACTTTGTCTGTCAGGTATTTCTTCAAATTGATTGTCCCGCTGTTAGGGACATCATCAAACTTGACACGGGTGTACACTTCGGTCTCTTCCTTCAGATTCACATCGTCTTTTTCCTTTTCTGAAAGTTTATCGTAATGGGCATCCTCTTCTTTTTCAAGTTTGTCCAAGTTTGATTCGCACTCCTTCCAAAGTTTGTTTGTTGCCTCATTATGATTGTTGATCTTTTCTTTCAGAGAAGTCCAAAGCTCCTTTCGCTTCTTGTTATCTACTTCATCGTCAAGTTCCTTCATGATTCGGTCTTGCTCCTGTTCGTGAGCCTTATTCATTTTCTCCAAATCTTGATGATACTTATCCAGTAGTTCAATCTTTCTTTTCTGGATACTTTTACCATCTGAAGCCACTTCTGATTTAGATGCCTTTTCTTTAGGAGCTTCCTTCTTCTGGGCTTCGTTTATCTTCTTACTGGTTTCCTTAGCTTCCTCTGCGTTTTTCTTCTCTTCGTTTGCCTTAACACCAGAATTAATCTTTTCAGCCTGTTTCTTCGCAGCCTCGAGTTTTTGTTTCTTCTCCGAAAGTTTCATCACTTCCGCAGCTGGAAGATTCAGTTTCCCCTCGTTGATAGCAGCGATGACCTTGTTTACAGCCTCGAGTTCTTTCGCAGGGTCAGCTTCCTTCTTCTCAGTCTTTTCCCCGTCCTCAGGCTGTTTCTCAGCACCATACTTCTGCCCAACACGATGTTTGCGACGATTCTCAGAGGTGTCCGAATAAACACCTGAACGAGATTTTATTATTGTTCTTTCTGTCAATGTAACCATATTCTTTTTTAACCATTTAATTTGATACCGCAAATATATTACGAAATCTTGAATCATCAAAGAGTTTCCCGAAGAAAACTCTTGAATTATTCCCAGTCTTCAGGGAGGAGCGATCCCTTCCCGAGTTCCTTGGCACGTTTCTTAATCCAACGCTTCGCAGCAGCAGGGTCTTTTGCCCTGCCGACACTGCGTATAGCATCCTTTAAGTCCTGCCCGTTACGAATAGGAAATGAGCCATCCTTCATGGCTTCGCCTTCCTTTGCCAAAGCCTGTCTTTCCTTTTCTGGGAAGTCATGCTTATTCAACGATTTTTCGAGCAACGTTTCCATTATTCATTAGGGATTTGGTTGACATACGGTTTCCCGACACGACCCAGACGTTGATTGTCCGGAGTATCAGCATACACACCTGAACCCAGTGATTTTACGATGTTGTCCTTTGACTCATCGCCTGTCAAAGACTTCAGGAAGTCAGCAGTAGGAGAGTAGGCTTGACCAACACGGTTCAAGCGACGGTTTTCAGGAGTGTCAAGATATACTCCTTCCAAGCCTTTCATGATTGTTCCGTCCGCAGCCTGTTCCCAAGCAACTTGTTTCTTACGATAATAGCGGAGGACATCTTTGTTCTGTTCGTCTGAGCAAACAGCCTTTTGGAGATACATTACATCAGCGACAAAAGCCTCTTTTTCCTGGTCGCTTAATTCGCCACTACGACTCTTCATGAGTCCTTCTTTGTAGTAACTTGATACTTCCTCAGGAGTGAACACTTCATAACCGTTGTTAGCGGCAGTTTCCTCGAACATCGCCAAAGAAACTTTCTTGTTTTTATTTTCCATAATCTTCCTTTGTTTAAAATTTTCTTTGTGAGCAAAAGTATTCAAAAATTTTGAATATGGTAGGAGAGAGTTCAACTGTCCTTAAAATAAGGACGGGCAAAGAAGGAGGACTCTCGCCCTCCTTATGCCCCAGACACTTCCTTAGTAGTAACCTAAACACCAAAAGTAGTAACCTAAACACCAAAAGTAGTAACCTAAACACCAAAAGTAGTAACCTAAACACCAAAAGTAGAAATGCAGACTAAATCAAAATCTTTTTGTCAAATCAAATGTAAATCAAGTCATAAAACAGACATCTCGAGAACCGAACTGTACCATTATAACGGTGTCGACTGGAAAAGGTTTTTCTCATTTCCTGTATCTCCTAACGAATAAAGGCTGCGACAGCAGCCTCTCGAGGCGAAGCTCATCGAAGATGGCGAAGCCTGTCAAAACACCGAACGCCAGTGAGGAGTATTTCGAGGTCGAAAATGACATCCATAAATTTCCGTTCGGGACTCTATTTCTTTTCTTTTTCTAACTATTTCAATAATACTCATATTTACCCCTGCGCGCGAGGCTCTCTTGTCCTACGGATGTCTATCGGGATTTTCGAACCACAATTTTCCGAAATAAAAAGGGGGGTTTATACGCTCAATAAAAGGGGGTCTAAAGCGCATTTAAGGGGGTCTGTACGCTAATAAAGGGGGGTTTATACGCTCGAAATATATACGTCTGTACGCTGTAAAAACATACACGGGTAAATTCCCAACCCTTATTTAAGGGGGTAAAAGATAGGAGCAAACCTTATTTTATGATTTCCCGTTATTACAGTATAAAATCAAAAGATTATGAGAAAAGATGTAATACAATGTTCGAAAAGAGTCAGCGAGGATACTCCTGACTACTCATGTTGGCAAATGCGCTGTCTGTGCCTTGTTGCCGACCAGCTCCAACCTTTATTAAAAGAAGATATTGATTGGGCAAATACAAAGTTTGAAAACCTCGAAAAGTACGGTATCTTTAACGATGACCATGAAGTTGAAATCACGATGAAACTTTCCGACATCGACAAGAACCGAAACGGAATTCGGGTTCTCAATGAGATTAAAAAGATGTTCGATATTCCCATTACATGGGATTGGATGAAAAACGGTAAAGCCACACGAACTGTCTTCTACTTTATTCATAGAATGGAATGGAATGAAGATAACCTGTTTTCTATTTATCTATCCCATTTCAGCGTTCGGTGGATTCTTGAGTTCGGGAAACGACAGGGGTTCTTATCGTTTGACAAGCCGTCAATGATGATGCTCTCTTCTTCCTACTCTATGCGCCTCTTTTTAATGTTGAGTCAATGGTACTCTAAGAAAGAGTTTTCGCTCGGTGTAGAGGAGCTTGAGAGACGTCTGTGTTGCCCTAAATACACCCCCAAGGATTTACGTGTACAGGTGCTCGAACCTATAAGAAGGGAGCTAAATAGCAAGGACTGCCGTCTTTCTTTTGAATATAAGTTCGTGTCGAACGACAGAAAGAAAGGAGTTGGTCGAAAACGTTTTGATACTGTGGTATTCACTATAATTGACAAAGAGAAATAATCTATGGGCAAAGAAGATACATTATCGGTTCTGAATATTCAAGCGGAGAATGACCGTCTGAATAAGCGTATCCTCTTTCTTGAGCGTGAAAATCGTGAACAGAGAAAGGAACTGTCAGACTATGCTCGTAGGGAAAAGGAACTGTTGGAAGAGATAGACCGTTTGGAAGGAGAGCTCGATGAAATAACATTCGAGAAGCGTCCTAAATATAAGCTGGAAAAGCCAGCCGAAAGTGTTGACGACTTTCTCCTCCCAAAAGTAGATACTGGGACTGGGCTGAACCGAGTGGGCAAGATTGGCTTTGAAGAAGAGTGGGAAGATGTCATGTATGCTTATACAGATGAAATCTTCGTTGAGTCAGATAAACCTGACGTCCTCTTCTATCGTGACGATGCTGAGAAATGCTTTATCACCCCCACGGGGAACACTCGGTTGCCTTTCCCTATTTTGCAAGAAGACCTTGACAGGTACAATATAATAAAAGTTCGACCATTGACTCAAGAGGAAATGGGGGAAGTGTGCAAAGAGTTCGATTTAACTTAAAATTCATTCACAATGTTTCAAATGAAAACTTTTCATTACTTGTATGTTATCATCGGAATGATGGTAGCTGCGTTCTTTGGAATTTCACTTGGGATGGGTATCACTTGCCTGATTCCGGAGTCATTCGTGGTGATTGGGCTGTTCGCCTACCAAAACATGAAGAAGAATCTTCCTGTCGGACAGGCTATTCTCAATGGCGGTTTACCACCCCTGATAGGTGGTCTTCTGATTTGGTTGTGTTTCTTGCTGGGGAATTGGTTCAATATAGGTGGATAATGAAGAAACTTGTATTCATATTCTTGACGTTGCTGATTGTAGGCTGTGGGACGACTCGAAAGACCGTGTTCTTTGAGCGAGTAACCCCACAGCCTCTTTCGGTGATTGATAGCCTGAACACCGTTCACGGCTTGAGCGTTCCTACGAATTTAAACTCGTGGGGCAAAACGTACTTCATCGGGAATGATTCCGTGATGACAACTGTTTACGTCTTGACTGAAAAGAAGAAAGACACTTTATTTATCTTTTCTGTTACCGAAACGGCTGGAAAAGAGAACGTAATCTTTAAATTTAGGAAGGAATGATTACAAGAGGACTTGGATTTATTGAGAGTGGCGTCAATCCGAATGACGCCATTTATGCAGCTCCGAAGATTGAACTCCCGAAGAGTTATGAACTGAAAGAACAACTCCGTGTCTATGACCAAGGAAACAAGGGGAGCTGCGTTTCCTGTACCGTTGCGGAAATGTTCAACTTCTATTGCAAGTCGAAAGGTCGCGAATCCGGAATCGGCTTCGAATACATTTACGACAACCGTGCTGACAAGACTATTGACGGCATGATGCCACGTGAGGCTTTCGAAATTCTCAAGCGGGAATCTCGTATTGATTTATTCGCTCGTGTGACGTCTCTTGACGCTCTCAAAAAGAGCGTTCTTGTTAATGGCGCAGCACTTATAGCAATGAATGTATTTTCGTATAATGACGACTTTTGGAACGGTGATGAGTTCATGGGTGGTCATGCTGTGGCTGTCGTTGGTTACGATGAAACAGGCTTAATCATCAAGAACTCCTGGGGAACAGGTTTTGGTCGAGGTGGTTATGTTACTCTTCCATATGGAAAGTTCAACAAAGTACGGGAAGCCTGGACTCTACTGGGTTAATCATTTCACTACTATTTGCGAGGAGCACTTCTTTCAGGAGTGCTCTTTGTTTTTCTTCGAAAAGCAAGAAGGAGTCTCCCTGTCGCAAGTTGCAGCAGCCATGACGGTTGTGCCACTACCAGAGAATCCCGTACCTGTTACGGCAACAGTATAGTTCACATTTTCCTGGGTCGATGTCTCGACTCCGTTTACTTTTGAAAGAAGTGAATAAAGGAAGATTCTGGCGTAAAATCAATCGATTGCCGGAGAAAGAACGTTTTACATATAAAAAGAATGAAGACATGAAGAAAGAAGATAAACGAAACAGGCAGTTGCTCGACATTCTTGAAAAGGATTTTGAAGAACTCTCCGCAGGAGAACTTCAGGTTCTCCGCAATGAAACGAGGAAACTGTACGGAATTGAAGGGAAGATTGAGGTCAGCATGATTCTTAATTCCTACCTAAACATGAAACGCAAGTATATTCACGAGCTTGAACAGGTACTCGTCACGGTGAAACAGACTGTTAGGGACTTCGGAGTTTTCGGTGGTGGTAAACAGGTCGTATCCCCCAGAATACAGGTTCCCACGTTTGACGGTCTTAGCGGAGCTTCTAAGGGAATGTTCTATATTGATGGATACACTTATCTCCCTGTCCTAACTGTATCGTATTTTGACGACCATACAGAGGTTATATGCCTATCTCCGGAAGGCTCATTTTGTAGGATATCGACAAAGGATTTTGATTTCGAGATATAAACCGCTAAATTTGCGGTGAATTTAATTCATTTAGTTATAACTAATTTTTGAAAATTATGCAGAAAGATTTCATTACAGCTACTCCGGATTCCGGAGGAAGTGGCAGCACAACCGTGACTGCCGCAGCGTCTGCTAACCAGACAGAATCCGCACGCAGTGTGAACCTGTCAGTGGCTGGCGGAGGAATGACACGTACTGTTGCAGCGAGTCAGGCTGCGGGAGTCGTGACTTGGAACTATTACTTTTCTGTCACTCCGACTTCGCTGAGTTTCGTTGCGGGTGGTGAAAGTAAGTCGGTAACGGTAACATCGTACCGAAAGAAAGTTGTAAACGGAGTCGAGACATCGACCCAGGAAAATGTTGCATGGACGGCTATGATTAGCGGAACAGGGTTCAGCAAGAACACGGATGGAACATCTATTACGGCTGCTGCAAATTCAGGCAATACAAGAACTGGTTCCGTCTCCTATACACAGGGGACAAGTGGGAAAACGGCTTCCGTTTCTTTGAGTCAAAGTTCCCCAATGTATGTCTTAACCATAACAAATTTGGTTGAAAAAACGACATATTATATGTTCAAAGGAAATACAAATCCAGTAGGAACTGGAACTTCTTATTTTGGATTTTTCGGTAGACCAACGGCTGGTGACTATACTGAAAATTGGGGACCATCTGCTCCGCTTAGAGTAAATGACCCAACCAAATCAGGTGGAATGACTATAACGGCAACGACTGGGGATTTAATCACAATTAAAAAGAGGTCAGGCTCAAGTTGGGTTAAGGTTGGCTCTGTTACGCTTGCAAATCAAAATCAAACTGTGAGAGTGACAGGTTAATCAAATGGCGGGAAGTATCGTGATATTCACGGACTCCCGCCAGAATCCCTCCTTATTCATTTAAAATAGAGCCAAGGAGTCTCCCTGTCGCAAGCTG
>ERZ837910.5752-NODE-5752-length-10797-cov-3.839415_pt1 | contig 10797 bp, 8 predicted proteins | sample MGYA00519940_ERZ837910 | MGnify/ENA primary metagenome ERZ837910 (study PRJEB31850, sample SAMEA3708825) | human gut metagenome | biome: human gut; feature: human-associated habitat; material: faeces | place: China | collected 2014 ... | reverse complement strand
CAGCACGGCTACCCGCTCGCCCTTGGACGCGGCGGCCAGCTCAAACTGCCGTACCGCTGTGTCGCACCGCTCCGCAAGCGGCGGCAGGGGCGGGATGGGCTTGCCCTCCAGCGCGGCTTTGGCCTGCTGGAACAGCCAGGGGTTGCCGAAGCACCCGCGACCGATCATGGCCATGTCCGCTTTGGTGTGCTGGAGAATGCGGACCGCGTCCTCCGGCTTCCAGATATCGCCGTTGGCGATCACCGGGATGGACACAGCCTCCTTCACCGCCCGAATGCAGGTCCAGTCCGCCTGACCGCTGTACACCTGGGCCCGGGTCCGGCCGTGGACCGCCACGGCGGAGGCCCCTGCCTGCTCCAGGATTCGGGCGAACTCCACGCAGTTGCAGCTGCCCATGTCCCAGCCCCGGCGGAACTTGGCGGTCACCGGCACAGAGACGGCTTTCACCACTGCCTCCATGATGCGTCCGGCCTTTTCCGGGTCCTTCATCAGGGCGGCCCCGTCGCCGTTGTTGACGATCTTGCCCATGGGGCAGCCCATGTTCAGGTCCACCACATCCGCCCCGGAATGCTCCAGGGCGATCTGGGCTGCATCTGCCATGCAGATCGGGTCACTGCCGAAGATCTGCACTGCCGCAGGGTGCTCCCCGGGAAACTGCTGGAGCAGGGACAGGGTCTTCTTGTCGTGGTAGCACAGGGCCTTGGAGGAGATGAGCTCCGTGATGGTATATCCCGCCCCCAATTCCGCGCAGATCTGGCGGAAGGCGACGTCCGTGACCCCGGCCATGGGGGCCAGGGCCAGGGAGGAGTTGATGGTAAGCGTGCCGATGTTCAAGGCGGGCCGTCCTTTCCAATGAAAACATGATAGTTTATCATACCATATCCGGCCGTAAAAGTCCACTATGGGCATCCAGCCCGGAAATGGCGCGGCTTTCTTTTCCCGACGGGATTTTTTCCACACAGCCTGTAAAATAGTGGAAAAAACCAAAGAGGCCGTGGACTTCACGGCGGAATACAGGAGGGACAAGCTGTGGGGCACAGGGACATGATATGGAGCCGGCACCAGCCGGCACAGCTGCTGGCCTGGGGCATCCGATTTTTTTTGGCGGCGGCGCTGACCGCCACCCAGACGCCGGGGGATTACGCGCCCTTTGCCCTGGGGTGCGTGGCGGCCTGTGGGCCAGGGGCAGGAGGGATCGCCGCCCTGCTGGGCGCTGGCGTGGGGGCGGTGCTGTTTCTGGACTTTTCCGGTGCGCTGCCCTTTTTGGCCGCTGCGATTTTGATCTTTACCACCGCGGCGGCCTTTCAGGGGCTGAAGCTGCTGGAGGGACCGCTGTTTCACCCTCTGGCAGGGGCGGGACTGTTTCTGGCGGTGAGCGGCATCTACGTGCTTCAGTCCTTGTCCCCCCTGCGAAACCTGGCGCCCTGCCTTGCGGCAACGGCCCTGGTAGGCATCTCCGCATGGTATTATCAGCCCCTGCTGCAGGCCGGAGGGGAGCGGCCGGAGCCAGATAGTCTGCTGTTTCTGGCAGGCTCCATTCTGCTGGCGCTGGTGGACGTAGAACTGGCCGGTGTCTCCGTGGGGCGTTCACTGTTGTGTCTGCTGCTGGCCTACACCGCCTATCAGCGGGGGGCCATGACCGGGGTAGCCGCCGGACTGGGGGCGGGCCTGGCGGCGGACTTCTGTTCCGGCCGGGGCGGCGTCCTCTTCGGGGCGGCCTATGGTCTGGCGGGCCTTCTGGCTGGGAGCCGCAGTAGCGGAAGGCGGATCTGGGCGGCGCTGGCATTCTGGGGAGCGGCGGCTCTGGCCGCCCTGCCGGCGGGCCTCTCCACGCCCCTGCTGCCGGAGGCCGCGGTGGGAGCGGTCCTGTTTTTGATGCTGCCGGGCCGAGCCTTCGGCGGCAAGCGGGTGATGCGGGGAGAGACACCGGAGTTTCCCGCCGCGCTGGAGGGGATGCGCGCCCAGCTGACCCGGATGGCCGCCGCTCTGCGGGCCCTGTACGACAGCATGGGCAGGGCGGCCCCGGTGTCCACGGAGGAGAACCCGGCGGTGGTCTTTGACCGGGCGGCAGAAAAGGTGTGCCGGGGCTGCGCCCTGTGCGAGCTCTGTTGGCAGAAGGAGTACACCGGCACCTTCAACGCCCTGAACGACGCCACGCCCTTCCTGCTGGAGCGGGGGCGCGCGCTGGCCAAGGACTTTCCCAGCTACTTCGCGGACCGGTGCATCCACCTGCCGGACTTTCTCACCGCCGTCAATGGGGAGCTCTCTGCATTCCTGCTGCGGCGGCAGTACCGGCGGCAGCTGGAGGAGACCCGCCGCAGCGCCAGGGGCCAGTACGCCCAGCTCAGTGAACTGCTGACCGCCACCGCTGCCGGTTTGGGGGAGGTCCGTGCCACAGCAGGGGAGGCGGATCTCTGCCGCATTGGCGCGGCTCTGCGGCCCAAGGAGGGGGAAATGGTCTGCGGCGACACCATGGAGGCCTTCCGCACGGACAGCGGCCTCTGGTGCCTGCTGCTGGCGGACGGTATGGGCAGCGGGGACGCCGCCCGGCGGGAGTCCTCCCTCACCTGCCGGCTGCTGCGGCAGTTTTTGGAGGCGGACATCCAGCCGGAGGCTGCCCTCACTACCTTAAATTCCGCTATGGCCCTCCGGGGTGCGGAGACCGGCAGCTTTACCACGGTGGATCTGTGCGTTTTGAAAGGCTCGGAGGCCACCTTCTATAAGTTCGGTGCCGCCCCCAGCTATCTGAAAAAGAACGGCGCCGTCCGCCGGATCACCGGCAGCAGCCTGCCGGTGGGACTGCGGGGCACTCCTGCCGCACCGGATATAACCACCGTGACGCTGGAGCCCGGCAGCTTCGCCGTGATGATCAGCGACGGCGTGGCAGACCCCAGCCGGGACGAATGGCTCCAAGACCTGCTGGCGGGCTGGGGTGGGGACGATCCTCAGACGCTGGCCAATCTGATCCTCTCTGAAAGTATCCGCCGGGAACGGCTGCAGGATGACTGCGCCGTGCAGGTGCTCTACCGCTTGCCGGAGCCGGAGCAGCCGGTATGAGGAAAATTTTCAAAAAGCCGCCGCTGGTTAGTATAGACATCCCTCCTTTGCGGGAAAATGGAAACAGATCAACTGAGGAGGACAGCACGCATGGTAAAAGGCATTTCCCGGCGGGTCGTGGTGGTAGACGCGCCGGAGCATCGTTTTTTTGAACAGGCCATCTTCATCGTCCGCAATGACGCGGCGGGAGAAGGGATCACCTCCCGGGAGCTGGTGGAGGAAGCCCGACGGGTGGCCCACAATTACGCGTCCAGCGGGACCAGCCGCTTTTCCAACCGGTGGCGGACCCTGAACCCCATCGTATACACCCTGATCGGCGCCGGGACCATCGGTCTTGCTTGGCTCATTGCGGCGCTGGCCTGAAAAAAGCACGTTCTCTTTCAAAAAGAGAACGTGCTTTTTTGTGTGAAAATCATCTGTGCAGCTTGGCCTTCAGCTTCGCCTTGGCCTCCGGAGACAACAGCTTTCCCGCCGCCCGCACCGGCAGACTGGGAAGCCGGAAAAACTGTCTGCGGACCTCCTCAAAAGGCTCTACCGCATAGCTGGCAAAGAAGGATGCCCGGTCCGCCGCCGGGCCGATGGGCCGCGCCAGCCGGGGATTTCCCGCCACGGCCCGCTCCACCGGGAAGGGCTGGCAGTTCAGCTTGAGCTGGTCGAAGAGGTAGCTGCCGTGGGGTGTGTTCACCAGCAGCAGGCTGACGCCTGCGTGCTGCTGCTCCGGAAACTCATCCGGCCGCAGGCCCCACAGATCCCCCAACGTAAAATCGCCGGGACGGTTCAGATTTGTATATTGGCAACCGTGGCAGCTCTGGCGCAGAAACAGCGCCCGGCCAAAGGCCCGGCCAAAGCCTGTGGCAAACAAGGGTGCGGAATCCGCAGTGCCATCGTCATATACAGCGGTAAAGTGGCTGTTCTTCCATCCCTCCACCTTATTGCGGAAGCGGACATTTGCCAGCCGCCGCCGTTTATTTCCTTCGATAAACCGGGCCTCGTCCTCCCACACACCGGGGGATGGTACGCCGTGGCACACCAGATCGCAGGTGGTGAGATTTTCCGGGCGGCACCCTAAAAAGCGGTACAGCCCATCCACCTGACAGGGTGTACCGGAAAACAGCACCGGGCGGGTCTTCAGCACCTCCCGGATCTCCCGGAACACGCCGTCCAGATCGCTCTGAACGTACTTGGCTCCCCGCAGCCGCCACAGGTCCTCTTTCCGAAAGCAGGGGATGTGCCGCAGATGCTGATGGCCGTCCATGGCAGCGCCGTATACCACGCCGCCGCCCTCCAGCACATATTCCGCAATGGCAGTGAACGCGCCACCGGAGGTAGAGTCCTTCCGGACGGCGTCATCCCGGTTCCAGGCGGCGAAGGTAGCGGGCAGATGAGCCGCCGGACCGCGCTCCTGCAAAACTGGGCACAGCCGGGTACAGCGTCCGCAATGGACGCATTTTTCCAGATCCACTTCCGGGAAATCAAAGCCAGTTTTGTCCCGGACCATCGTAATGGCGTCATGGGGACAGCCTGCGGCGCAGGCGGTACAGCCGGTGCAGCGGCTCCGCTCTGCCAGCTTCGGGGCAAAGCTCTGAGGAGAAAGCGGTGCTTCCGGCGCATAGGGCCGGTCTTCCAGCGCTGCCTGCAAATAATTCAGAGAATCCTTCCGGGCGGCAGTCAAAGCCGCTTCGGCAGCTTCCCAGTCAACGGGGTCCAGCAGCTCCGCCGTATCCCCCTTACCGATGACCCGGTTGGCAAGACCCAACCGGCTCAGGATGCTCACCGTCCGGGACCGTTCCGGGGCGGACAGCTCCGCCGGGGAGACCGTGGTGAAAAAGGGCCGGTGGAACTGGACGGAGAACACCGTGCCATGGAAGGAATTGGTGACAACATAGGCGGCATTCTGGAACAGGCCCAAAAATTCCGCCGGACCGGCATCCATGATCTGCTTCGCCTTGGGATGGACCTTCTGGCGGATGCCGCAAAGCTGCACCACCGGCAGTCCCGTCTCCTGATGGAGCCGTTCCAGATAGGGTGTCAGCGCACCGGGGCGGCTGATGCAGTAGCAGAGGATGTAGCCGCCCTTGGGGTAATTGGACGGGTGATCGGCCATGGAGTCCCACTGGTCCGCCGTCAGCAGCAGGGTGGGGTCCAGCACCACCGGGGCGTCCTTCCCGGCGATATCCCGGATGATGGCGCTCCCCTGAGTCTCCCTAGCGGAGAGGTGGGAAAAGCCGTCCAGATAGCCCTTCAGCTCCGCCTGCATCCCCTCCGGGATGGTGGGAACACCGAAGGATGGTGCGTAGGCAATGCGGCGCTTCTGAGAAAACGTACCGAAAAACACCGGGTCGAACCGGCCGTCCGGGAAGATCTTGGGGTTCCAGATCTGGTCGCTGCCGGAGAGGATCAGGTCATAGGGCAGCGGCCCCTCGGCCAGCTCGTCAAAGCGCCCATAGCGGCGATCTGAGATCCGCAGATGGTCCCGGCTGAACTTCTCAAACCGCCGGTAACGCTCCGACAGCGCCTGATAGTGCAGGGCCGTGTGAGCGTCATGGGCGGCGGAACCCAAGCCGGTGGGCCGCTTGAACAGGGCGTTGTCCTGATTGACGAAGTAGTCAATGATCTCGCAGTCCCAGCCAAAGCGCTCCACAGCCCGCTCTGTGGCCGCCGCCTGAAGTAAAGCGCCGTAATGGTGGATATGATAGAAGGTAACAAGTCCCGCCTTCAACGAAACGACTTCCTTTCCGCAGATCTCCTGCTCATTTCAGGTCCATGACCACATTTTCCGGGGTCAGCAGATCATCCTCTGCGATCCACGCCTCCACGGGGACCACCTCGAATTCCGTTTCCGTCCGGCGGATCACCACCCGGTCCAGACCCGCATTGATGATCATGCGGCGGCACATAAGGCAGGAGGTGGCATCATTCAGCAGCTCCCCGGTGGCAGCGTTGCGGCCCACCAGATAAATGGTGCCTCCCGCCATGTCCCGCCGGGAGGCAGAAATGATGGCGTTGGCCTCGGCGTGGACGCTGCGGCACAGCTCGTACCGCTCGCCGCGGGGCACCTTCATGGCTTCCCGGGAGCAATAGCCCATGTCCACGCAGTTGGCCCGGCCTCGGGGGGCGCCGTTGTAGCCCGTAGAAATGATCTCGTCATTTTTCACGATGATGGCGCCGTAGATCCGCCGCAGACAGGTGGCCCGCTCCAAGACGGTCTCGGCAATATCCAGATAATAGTTTTCCTTGCTGATGCGCTCCATAGACAGTCCTCCCGCCGGATTCTAAAAATTTGATAAAATATTTTATCATACCCGGCTTCGGATAGCAAGAGGGCAGCCTGTCATTCTGCCGTCCTCAAAGGCAGTCCGCTTTGTTTTTACAGGTTGGGCACCGCCTTTGCCAGCGTCCGGCGGAGGACCGGCACCAGTGCCGTCACCACAACGATCTTCAGCGTGTCGCCGGGAACATACACCAGCATGGCCGCCAGCAGCGCAGGAAAGGTCTTGGCAGACTGCATATAAACGTGCAGGATGAGATACATATAGGGGACACCCACGGCGTAGAGGATCAGATCTCCCACCAGAACCGCCGCCAGAACGGTCAGATACCCGGTGCGACGAGCAGTCAGCGCGCCGATCACGGCGGCGGCGGGGATCAGCCCCAGCAAAAAGCCGAAGCTGGGCTGAAGCACATAGCCGATGCCGCCACCTTGCGTAAAGACCGGCAGGCCCAGCAGTCCGATGCCCACATAGAGCAGTTGAGAAATGGCTCCCCACTTCCACCCCAGCAGAAGACCGGCCAATGCGGTAAACAGAAATTGCAGCGTAATGGGTACGGTGCCTGTGGGGATCTGCAAAAACGCGCCGATGGCGGTCAGGGCGGCAAACAGGGCGGCGAGGACCATATTGCGGGTCATATCATGATGATTCATAATGAAAAACTCCTTTTCGGTTTGATGCGCCTAAAGTGTAGCAGACGCGGTCCCGATTGTCAACCATTTGTGAAAATCAGGTTGACAATCTGGCATGGACGCCGTATAGTATCGTTGGAGGGATGTACCATGACGAAGCAAATCGTTTTAAAACTCCTGCGGGAGCATACAGAGGAATTTCTGTCCGGCGAGGCTATCAGCCGACAGGCCGGTGTCAGCCGGGCGGCGGTGTGGAAGGCTGTGGAGCAGTTAAGGCAAGAGGGCTACGGTATTGAATCCGTCCCCAACCGAGGCTACTGCCTGACCCGCGTGACAGCGCGGCTCCGCCCTGAAGAATTAGCGGAGCAATTTCGGGACTGTCGGATCGGTCGGGAGCTGCTGTGCTTTGACATCATCGACTCCACTAACAACGAATTGAAACGGCGGGCGGTCAGCGGCACCGTAGATGGAACGGTGATTCTGGCAGACCAGCAGACCGGCGGCCGGGGACGCCGGGGACGGAGCTTTGTGTCCCCCGCCGGGAAGGGACTGTATTTATCGGCGGCCCTCCGCCCCCGGTGCCCGCTCTCTGAGATCAGCACCCTGACAGTCTGGACCGCCGTAGCGCTTTGCGACGCGGTGGAAGCCGCCTGCGGCGTCCGCCCCGGCATCAAGTGGCCCAATGATCTGGTGCTGAACCGGAAAAAGCTCTGCGGCATCCTGACGGAGCTGGAATGGGAGGCGGAGAGCGGTGAATTCTCCTGCGTCATCATCGGCGCGGGGATCAACGTCAGTCAGGATGAGGCCGATTTCGGCCCGGAGGTAGCCCCCATCGCCATTTCTCTGGCGCAGGCCCTCGGAATGGCCCCGGACCGGACGGAGCTGGCCGCCCGGGTGATCCGGTCGCTGAATGCGTTATATGATGACTTTCCCTCCCAAAACGCCGCCTATCTGGACCATTTTCGCCGGGACTGCCTGACGGTGGGCAATCCGATAAAGGTCATCTCCGGTGCAGAAGAGCGCATCGGCACCGCCACAGGTATTTCCGATGACTTTGGTCTGACCGTCCGCTGGGAGGACGGCTCCACGGAGACTCTGACCTCCGGAGAGGTCTCCGTCCGGGGACTGTATGACTATGTGTGATCCCGCCGAAGCGGGTTTTCCCCAGATTCAGCCTGTCCAGACAGAAAAAGCTCCCTGCTGAGGTTTTCTCAGCAGGGGGCTTTTTCATATCATGTTTGTAATAATCGCCGTCAGCCACCGTAGAACATTCCTAACAGGTGGGCCAGATCCCCGGCCTCCAGATAGGTAACGCCGTTGGCGATGAGGCAAGGGCCGGAAAGACTCTGCCGGTCAGCCGTGGCGGGACCGTGGGCCAGATCTGTGTCCGGGCAGATCTGGAAAACGATCTCGCCGCCGTCCTTCACCGTCACGCCAAACTCCTTATCCCAGGAGACGCTGTATCCGGCGGCTTCCGCCACCGCCCGGATGGGCACATACAGCCGCTCGTCCTTATAGGGCCGCCGCAGAGCGGAGGGCTCCACCACGGCAACGCCGCTGACATACAGCCGCCCGTAGCCGTCCAGAGAAACGCTTCCCTTGTACTCGTAAGGAAATACAATGATCTTGCTGGCCTGCCCCTTGTCATCGGCCCACACCAGAACCCGGGTGCCGGGCAGCAGATCCTGATACGTCACCCGGTTGCGGGTAAGATAGGGTTTCACCTGCGCGTCCTGCCACACCTGATACACCGTCCCGTCGGACAGGGTGACGGACATACCGCTCCGGTTGGGAATTCCCAAACCCGTAAGGCCGTCAGACCGGACGATCACATCGTACTGAGGAACCTTGTAGTCCGCCGGGACATTCACCAGAAGAAGCTCCGGTGTGACCTGCGGGGGCAGGCTCATGGCCACGGCAGTCTGCGCCCCCAGCCACGCATAGACGGTGCTGCCGTCCTTGATGGACTTTGCATCTACCGGCTCGCCGCTGACGGCGTCCAGGATCGCAACGCCCTCCGTCCACAGGATATAGTCCTCCGTTGGTTCTCCGGTGGACGTGCTCATCAGCAAGCCGCCGTCCTTCTGATGGGCAACGGTTCCCGAGATCACGGTATATTGAGGGTTCGGGACGTAGGCCCCCGCGCCGGTGGCGCTAACGGCTGCCAGAGCGGGGACGCACAGCATAGCGGCGCACAGAGTCGCTGCGATCAGCTTCACAGAAAATTTCATAGATGATCTTCCTTTCTTTCGTCAGGGTCGGAGCCTCCGGAAGAATGCTCCGTTTACCTGGATAGACGGAGGGCAGCCGGAAAAAGTTCCCACCTTCCGCAAAAAATTCCGCCGAAAAATTCAGCGGGACCTTTATCGCTCAACTCAGTCTATGACCCGGATAGCGGTGATGACCGGCTGCTGGTCGGCGGGGATGGTGCCGTTGCCGTCCGTAGGCTGGGCGGCCTCGCACACAGCGTCCACAATGTCCATGCCGTCGGTCACATAGCCGAAGCAGGCGTACTGGCCGTCAAGGAAAGTGCTGTCTGCGTGGCAGATAAAAAACTGAGAGCTGGCGCTGTCGGGGTTCTGGCTCCGGGCCATGGAAATGGCCCCTCGGGTATGGGACAGCGTATTTTCCACGCCGTTGGAAGAAAACTCGCCCTTGATGGTGTTCTCAGATCCGCCGGTGCCGTTGCCGTTGGGGTCGCCGCCCTGCATCATAAAACCGGAGATGATGCGGTGGAAGGTAAGGCCGTCATAAAAACCAGCGTTGGCCAGGTCCATGAAGTTCTGCACCGTGATAGGGGCGGCGTCTCCGTCCAGCTCCACGGTGATGGTGCCGTAGTCCTGAATCTCGATCTCGGCGTGGTGGGTGCCCACGCCCTGAGATTCCTCGTTCGCGGCAGGGGCTTTTGAGGTGGTCGTAATGCCAACCACGCTGGTTTTGCCGCACCCGGCCAGGCTCAGGACCAGGAGGGCGGCCAGGCAGATGCTCAGTAATTTTCTCATAGGATGCTCCTTTGCTGAAAGCACAGCCCGCCGGGGATGATCTCGGCGGGCTGTATGGATTTACTTCTTGCCCTTCAGGGACTTCATACGCTGCTCGTGGTTCAAAATGGCCTTGCGCATCCGCAGGCTCTTGGGGGTGACCTCCAGCAGCTCGTCGTCCGCCAGGAACTCCAGGCACTGCTCCAGGCTCATCTGGCGGGGAGGCACCAGGCGCAGGGCATCGTCAGAGCCGGAGGCACGGGTGTTGGTCAGCTGCTTCTTGCGGCAGGCGTTCACCACGATGTCCTCGCCCCGGTTGGCCACGCCGATGATCATGCCCTCGTACACGGGGACGCCGGCACCGATGAAGAGGGTGCCCCGCTCCTGGGCGTTGAACAGGCCGTAGGTGACGGACTCGCCGGTCTCAAAGGAGATCATGGAGCCGGTGCCCCGGCGGGAGATGTCGCCCTTGTAGGGGGCGTAGGAGTCGAACACGCTGGCCATGATGCCCTCGCCCTTGGTGTCCGTCAGGAAATCGCTGCGGTAGCCGAAGAGGCCCCGGGCGGGAATCAGGAACTCGATCTTCATCCGCTCGCCCACGGGAGTCATCTCCACCAGATCCGCCTTGCGGGCACCCAGCTTCTCGATGACCGCGCCCACACAGTCGCCGGGCACGTCCACCACCAGCCGCTCGATGGGTTCGCACTTGACGCCGTCGATCTCCTGGTACAGCACGCGGGCGGGGGAAACCTGGAACTCATACCCCTCCCGGCGCATGGTCTCAATGAGGATGGACAGGGACATCTCGCCGCGGCCCGCCACGTTGAAGGCAGTCTCCTTGTCCGTGTCGGTCACACG
>ERZ837910.5747-NODE-5747-length-10804-cov-4.531770_pt1 | contig 10804 bp, 10 predicted proteins | sample MGYA00519940_ERZ837910 | MGnify/ENA primary metagenome ERZ837910 (study PRJEB31850, sample SAMEA3708825) | human gut metagenome | biome: human gut; feature: human-associated habitat; material: faeces | place: China | collected 2014 ... | reverse complement strand
CATTTTGAAAGATTCGCTGCGCTCTGCAACACCCCCGGGGGAAGCCAAGGCGGCTGCGCCGCTGGCGGGAGGCTATTAGCCTCCCCTACAAGGGCGGAGCAATTCAAGCTGCCGGTGAAATTTTTTACCCCTCCAGGTTGACCTTTGGCAGATTCCACAGGAAATGGGCAGCCAGCTTGCGCAGCACCAGTACCAGCAGGAAACCGCTGACCATGGCCAGATTTTCCATGCCGGTGAAGCGATACAGCAGCGCCAGAACAATGGCACCGGCAATGGCGGCAACGGCGTAGATGTGCTTGCGGAAAATGTCGGGCATCTGGCAGGCCATGATGTCCCGCAGTGCGCCGCCGCCTACAGCGGTGATGAAGCCCAGGAAGCAAATGAGGAAGTAGTTATCCGGGTAGCCTGCCCGCACACCTGCCATGACCCCGTCCACCGTAAAGGCAGCCAGCCCCAGGGAATCGAACCAGAACAGCAGCTGGTCATACAGGGGAGCCAGCTTCCGGGGCATATGGCGATGCCGGTACACCAGCAGGAACACAATGTTCGCCACAATGGCGGCTGCCAGCACATAAAACGGATTGCGGAACATCATGGGCGGTGTTACCCCGATGATCAGGTCGCGCATCAGTCCGCCGCCGCAGGCGGTGGTGATGGCAAGAACGTTGACACCGAAAATATCCATCTTCTTGCGAATGCCGACAAAAGTCCCGGAAATAGCGAAGGCAATGGTGCCGATCAGGTCGAAAAAAGAGAGCAGTGTAACAGACATATTGCTTCCTCCAAGGGAAAAATCAAGGGGATTATAGCACATCCCAGGGGAAAACACAACCAACGGGAAAACTATTTTTAGCCCGGTACAGCCGTCATCATCACAAGAGGACTGGACGTGGATAACCTTCGGAATCCGGCAGCGTCCGTGACAGTGGAATAAGGCATCTCCGCAGGAAATGAACCCTGCGGAGATTTTTTTGGTGCGCTCTGGCAGGAATGCAAAAAATTCATTAAAGCTCATTTGATAAATGACGATAATTTAATACCTTTTGGGAAATATCTGAAATTACCTTTAATTTCACGTAGCGTATGGACGCTCTATTGACTTTTAAAAAAATACGCTTATAATAATTGCATCAATCGGCTGGATGCCCTCATAAGGTGCGCCCGATGCTGTAATTGCACGGCACCATTACAATTCGTGCCAATTTTTGTCCGTTCGTGCCAGATGGCTTGAAAAAATTTTTGACGTTCGTTATAATGGATGCACCCGCAGGAGCGAGATGCGGTACAAGGAAAATAGGAATTGGCGGGACAACAAATGGCAGTGGAATTTTGCACCGAATTGGCAGACACCGTATTTCAGGTGACTGCGTTTTTTGAAGATACAAAGCGATTCTGCGGGGATTACCTCAGCCAAAAAGCGCCGCAGTATGTTATCACCGTCACAGAGCGTGACATTGATTTTGAGCGGCAAAGAGCCAATCAGAAGCATCAAAAGGAAGAGCTTCCCCCTGTCGTTTACGGCGATTCCTATTTTGAAACGCTGGCGCTGTATCGCAAGATGGCGGAGCAGTTGGTGCAGGAGGATGTCATTTTGATGCACGGTGCCGTGGTGGCGGTGGATGGACAGGCGTATCTGTTTACCGCCAAAAGCGGCACAGGAAAAACCACCCACATTCGCCGGTGGCTGGAGACATTTGGCGACCGGGCGGTGGTTGTCAACGGCGACAAGCCCCTGCTTCGCATTACGAGCGAGGGTGTGACTGTCTACGGTACGCCCTGGGACGGCAAGGAGCACCTGAGCACCAACACTTCCTGCCCGCTGAAAGCGCTCTGCATCCTGACCCGGAGCGAAACCAACCACATCAGCCGCATCTCCAAAAAGGAAGCGCTGCCCATGCTCTGCCAGCAGGTCTACCGTCCGACAGATTCGGCGGTGCTGGCAAAAATGATGCCGCTGGTGGACCGGCTGGGCAGCAGCGTGCCGCTGTACAAGCTGGGCTGCAACATGGAACCGGAGGCCGCACTTGTGGCCTACCACGGAATGAACCACGAATAGAGGGAACGCATATGCAAACCATTCTGCCGCCGTCCGGCAATACAATCAAAATATTGGGCAAGGCTCGTCCTGCGGAACAGGGTCTGCGCTGGATGCACTATGTTCTGGCGCAGCCGGTGGAGGGCGGTGTGCTGGTGTTCCATACCCTGACGCGGGCGCTGCTGCTGCTCACGCCGGAAGAATACGCCGCGCCGGACGCTTTGCCCGACCTGCGGGACGGCTGGTTTCGCGTGCCGCAGGAGATGGACGACATGAAATATGCCGACCAGGTGCGGTTTATCCGCCGCACGATGCAGAAGGAACCGGAGCATATTACAAGCTATACCATTTTTACTACTACGGACTGCAACGCCCGGTGCTTTTACTGCTATGAGATGGGGCGTTCCCGCATTCCCATGAGCGACGAAACCGCCCACAAAGCAGCGGCATATATTGCAGCCCATTGCGGCGGCGAAAAGGTCCATCTGCACTGGTTTGGCGGCGAACCGCTTTTTAATAAGCAGGTTATTGACATCATCTGCACCGACCTTGCGGAAAAGGGCATCGTGTACGAATCCATGATCATCTCCAACGGATACCTGTTTGACGGCGCTACCGTAGAACAAGCGGTTTCCCATTGGAAGTTGAAGAGCGTGCAGATCACGCTGGACGGCACCGAGGAAATTTATAACCGCAGCAAGGCATTTATTTATAAGGATGGCAAAAGCCCCTATCAGGTGGTACTGGCAAATATCCAGCGTTTGCTGGATGCAGGGGTTTCCGTCCATATTCGGCTGAACATGGACGAGCACAACGCCGATAATCTGATGGAACTGGCGGATGAACTGCACGAGCGCTTCGGCGGCAAAGGTAAATTTTCGGTTTACAGCCATACCTTGTTTGAGTTTGCAGGCAGCAAAACACATATCCGTGCCCAAGAAGAACGGCGCCAGCTCTATCAAAAACAGCAGCAGCTCCGCAAAAAACTGGACGATTGCGGAATCGGAGCATCGTACTATTTGCGCCAAAAACTGCGTATTCGGCAATGCATGGCAGATAGCGGCGGTTCCCTTACGATCCTGCCGAACGGGGAACTTGGGCTGTGCGAACATTACAGCGAGGACAACTTTGTGGGAAGCCTTGATGGAAAAGCGTCAGAGCGTTCTGTCATTCAAAGTTTTCGGGAATACTGGGAGCCGATTGAGGCGTGTAAAACCTGCTTCTATTACCCCGAATGTATCCGTCTGAAAAAGTGTGCTGAACAGAAAGAATGTTTTGAAGAACTGCGAGCAGAGTACAAAGAATACCTGTTAAAGTCCATGCAAAAAACCTACAACGCATGGCTGAAAAAAGAGCAGATCGATGAGGAAGAACCTCACCCGGACTGTTGACCCTTTGCGTGACGCGGTGCAACAGCTGCTTCACATAGAAATTTCCACACAGGGCAGAAAAGGACTTGACATTATGAAACAAATGGCGATAATTGCAAAGCAAGCAAGCAAGCAAGCAAGCAAGCAAGCAAGCAAGCAAGCAAGCAAGCAAGTTAAATTATGTCCTGAATACCGTTGGCTTGCAACCCCTTCTTTCGCGTGACGCGGCGTAACAGCTGTTTCACATAGAGATTTTCTTGCGAAAGGAGGTGTGCAAACATGGAAAAGTACGAAAAGGCGCAGATGGAAGTCATCGAGTTTGAGGCCGAGGATGTCATCACGACCAGCGGATGCCCCGGCTTTGATGTCCACTTTGACCCTGACAATACTGGCGACATAGAATAATGTTCGGAGCTCTCTATTGGGTAACTCCAGAAAGGGGCAGACCGTTTCGGCGGCCTGCCCGCTCTTGAAAAAACACCGTTCTCAGAAAGGACGATTTGAGATATGAAACTGAAAGATACCTTTGTGACGCAGGAGATGGACGGCGAGCAGGTGATGGTGGAAGCGGACGGCGGCTTTGCCGGTATGGTGCGCAGCAATGCCACCGCCGCGTTTATCATCGACCAGCTCAAAACCGAAACCACCAGGGAAGCCATTCTGGATGCCATGTGCAAAAAGTACGATGCCCCCCGCGCCGTGATGGCCGAGGATGTGGACATGGTGCTGGGCAACCTGAAAAAAATCGGTGCGCTGGATGCCTAAGCTCACGCTGGAAGAATGCCTTGCACAAAATGGCTTTCTGACCTACCGCATCCGGGGCGTGAGTATGCAGCCCATGCTCCGGCAGGGGCGTGACCTGTTTACCGTAGTCCCAAAAGGCTCGGAACGCTGCAAAAAATATGACGTGGTACTGTACCGCAGGCCGTCCGACCCGTATGTGCTGCACCGCATCATTGAGGTGCGCCCGGACAGCTATGTGATTCTGGGCGACAACTGCATTGCAAAAGAATACGGCATCCGGGACGAAGATATTCTGGGTGTGCTGACTTCGTTCCGGCACGGCGGGCATACCGTCTCCGTGTCCGACTGGCGGTATCGGCTTTACAGCCGCGGCTGGGTCTTTTTCCAGCCGGTGCGCATCTTTTGCAAGCGTGTGAAAGGAAAACTGCGCCGATGAAACAGAAACATACCCTGCAATGGCTCAGTGCCGTCACCGGTCGTGCCAAAGGGCTGGTGGGGCTTCTGGCGGTGGTGCAGACCGTGCTGAGCATTTCCAGCATCGCCTTTGCGTTCGTGCTGCGGCGCATCATCAATATGGCTGTGGACGGGGTGCAGGGCGGTTTTTGGGCATCGCTGGCGCTTTTGGTGGGCATCCTGCTGGGGCAAATTGCGCTGGGGGCGGCGGGGCGCTTTTTAAGCGAGTACACCAGCGCCACCGTGGAAAACCGCTTCAAGCAGCGGCTCTTCTCCGCCCTGCTTACCGGCGATTATGCGTCCGTGGCGGCGGTGCATTCCGGCGAGTGGATGAACCGCCTGACCTCGGACACCACCGTAGTGGCGGGCAGCGTGACCCAGATTGTGCCCGGGCTTATCGGGATGCTGGTGCGGCTGGTGGGCGCGCTGGCGGCGATTTTGTGGCTGGAACCCCGCTTTTTGTACATTCTGATACCCGGCGGCGCAGCCATGCTGCTGCTGACCTATGGGTTCCGCAAAATCTTAAAGCAGCTGCACAAGAATATCCAGGAAACGGACGGTGCCCTGCGTGTCTTTTTGCAGGAACGGCTGGAAAGCCTTGTTATCGTGCGCACCTTTGCCAAGGAAGAACAGATGGAGCAGCAGGCAGATGCCCTGATGGACGCTCACAAAGATGCCCGGATGAAGCGCAGCAACTTTTCCAACCTGTGCAACGTGGGCTTTGCCGGTGCGATGAACGGGGCGTATCTGCTGGGCATCGGGTTCTGCGGCTATGGCATCCTGACCGGCACCATGAGCTACGGCAACCTGATGGCCATTATGCAGCTGGTGGGGCAGGTGCAAAGCCCGTTTGCCAACCTCACCGGGTATCTGCCACGGTATTATGCCATGGTTGCCAGCGCAGAGCGGCTGATAGAGGCCGAAGCCTTTGCGCCGGATAGCGCCGAGGCCGTGCCCGAAGAACAGACCCTGCATTTTTACCAGACCGAATTGCAGGCGTTGCAGCTGGAGCACGTCTGCTTTACCTACCAGCCCCCGGTGCAGACCGAGGGCGAACCGCCTGCCATGCCGGTGGTTTTGCAGGATGTCAGCCTGACCGTCCGCAAGGGCGAGTATGTGGTGTTCACCGGGCCGTCGGGCTGTGGCAAGAGCACCGTCCTCAAGCTGCTCATGTGCCTGTATCCGCTGGATTCCGGTCAGCGATTCCTTGCCGCAAAAAGCGGGGTTCAGCCGCTGTCCGCCGCCTGGAAAAGCCTGTTTGCCTATGTCCCCCAGGGCAACCAACTGCTGTCCGGCTCTATCCGCAGCATCCTTGCCTTTGGGGATGAAAAACGGGCGCAGGACGAAACCGCACTCTGGCAGGCTCTTGCCATCGCCTGTGCAGATGATTTTGTGCGCAAGCTGGAAAACGGGCTGGATACCGTGCTGGGCGAGCATGGCGCTGGCCTGTCCGAAGGACAGATGCAGCGCATTGCCATTGCCCGTGCCATTTTCTCGGAGCATCCCATTGTGCTGCTGGACGAGGCCACCAGTGCGCTGGACGAAGCCACCGCGGTGCATCTGCTGGGCAATCTGCGCCGCATGACCGACAAAACGGTGATTCTGGTGACCCACCGGATGTATCAGGCCGGGTTCTTTGATGCAGAACTGGCGTTCTCGAAGGATGGCATTTGTGTGAAGGAAAGGAACACGGACGAATGAAAAAAACAGCATCCTACATTGTAGTTCTTCTTCTGACCGCCGTGCTGGCTGGAATGTTTTTTGTGAATCACCGTCAGGCGCAGCGGCGGGCGGCTCATATGCAGCAGCTTCAAGCGGAAGCCAGACTGTATGAACGGGAAATCAAAGAAATTCGTTCGGAGCTTGCGCAAAGGGAACGTGCCATTAAAACGCAGACGGATACCTCCGGCATCCTCTTTGGGTTTCTTCCCACATCGACGGACGATTTTGCCGAGATTGACAAACTGGCTTCTGCGCACGCCATCACTCCGGTGATTCTTCTGGACTGTTCACAGGAAAAAGAAGCCCTGACAGCGATTTTGAAAAATACGGTTGACAGAAACTATGAAGTCGTATTGGCTGGTCTGCAATTTGATGATGATATTTTGCAGACTGCGGACGAGATGAAAGACACGTTGGCACAGCTGGGCGACACCCAAAGTCCTGCATTCCTGCTTCGCAGCAATGAGAACACGGAGGAGAACCGGAATCTTCTGAATGAACATGGCTATGCAGAATTGATTCTGTATGATGATTCCTTGCAGGCTGGTATGCAGGAAAATGGGAAACCATACATTTGCTATGGCTTTTTCAAGCAGCCCGTCTACTACTCAAACTATATTTCTCAAGTTGTTACGGCACACACCATGATGCTTGCGTCGTTTGATTTTTCAACGATTCAAAGCGGAAGGCTCAAAATTGCAGATGTAGAGAGATTCATAGAGATGGCAGCGGAGCAAAAAGCGGACAATAAGCTGTGTTATGTTGACCTGAACAGCGCATTTCAGGCCGTTGCTGACCAGAATGCTACCCAGCAGGAGCGGCAGGAAGCCTACGAAGCATATGCTGCCGGGCAGGAAGAACGCATACAGGAGCTGGAAGGAAAAGTACATACAATCTACAGCCGTTGGAATGAGTATTAAAGGGGCATAGTATGGAGAAAACATCAGAAATCCTGATTTATCTTATGAAATGTTCGCTGCAAAACACAAAGCCGGAGGAAGCGCCGCTTGCACGCGCAGATTTGGAAGCACTGCTCCGGTTAGCCGGAGCGCATTCTGTTTCTGCAATGGTGTGCATGGCATTGGAGAAAACAGCAATTTTTGCAAGTGCCGATGACGCGGTAAAGAAGCATTGGCGCGAAGCCAAAAACAAGGCAATCCGAAAAAATATGCTGCTGGATGCCGAGCGGGCAGCCATTATGATGCAGCTGGAATCAGCGGGGATTTGGCATATGCCCCTGAAAGGCAGCATTCTAAAAGACTGGTACCCGAAGCCCGGAATGCGGGAAATGGCGGACAACGACATTTTGTTTGACCCCTCAGAACGGGAACGGGTGCGGGGAATTTTTCAGAGCCGGGGCTACAAAATTGCTTCTTTCGGAAAAGGCAACCACGATGAATACGAAAAGCCGCCGCTCTATAATTTTGAAATGCACGTTTCCCTGTTTCACGAGATGTATCCAAAATTGGCCGGGCAGTATCGGGATGTAAAAGAAAAGCTGCTGCCGGTAGATGGAACGGCCTGCCAATTTGCCTTTACGCCGGAAGATTTTTATGTGTTTGCCCTTGCACACGCATACAAGCATTACAGCGGCAGCGGCACGGGCGTTCGCACGCTGGCGGATATTTATGTGATGAATCACCATCTGGGCGGTGTCATGAACCGGGACGAAGTGGAGCAAAAGCTGACGCGCCTGGGGATTGCAGAATACGAGCAGCGCAGCCGGGTGCTGGCAGAAAAGCTGTTTTCCGGGGCACGCCCCCTGCCGGAGATTGAACTGAACACGGATGAAAAAGAAATGCTGCGGTTTTATTGCGATGCAACTACTTACGGAACAATCGATAATCAAATCCAAAATCGCCTGCATGAGCTTCAGGGAAACGCAGAAGGGATTACCCTCAGAACAAAGTTGAAGTACTGCTGTGTGCGGCTTTTCCCCGGGAAAGAATTTTGCAAGTATCATTATCCGTTTGTCTATCATCATCTGTGGATGCTGCCGTTTTTCTGGGTATGGAGAATCGCTGGCAAGGGAATCTCCCATCGAAAAAAGGTAAAGCGGGAGTTGACCTTTTTAAGAGAGCGTCAATAAAAGCCAACAAAAACGTTTTGATTTCAATATTGCGGCTTGTGTATCGGTCGTTTGAACAGCAGGGTTCTATTTTGAGCCTTGCTGTTTTTTGTGCGCCCGGTGCGTACACGTTCCGGGGGAATCGTGCGAGAGCGGGAAGGGCTGACCGGAATAACGATGCAAAGAAAAAAGTCTCGCAGCAGCCGGATTCACTGGAATCCGGCTGCTGCGAGACTGCGCATTGATGAGATGGAACCAATCTGTACCGAACGGTATGACTGGTGGTGCGAGAGGGCGGCTGAGAATGACCTCCTATAGCCTACAGATAGAAATCAATTATTTCCGATAGCTCGGCTTGACCGAAGATGTCGGTCAGGCGGAAGCAATAGAAGAAGGTGGAATCGGCACCTTCCAGAGAAATGTACTCAAATGCGGGCGGCTCTTTTCCCACAATGATGGGGTCACCCTCGAAGGTGTCCTCAGCCAGCTCGTCAGAGCCGTCATCATAGAGCATGGGGTAGAGGGGAATCAGCTCGTCTCCTTCCGCCAGCTGGGTCAGGCCGCGCACCGGCAGACCGTTATCATTGTAGCCCTCGGTGAATCCGGCAATCACGCCGCTGGGATTTGCCGCAGTGAACATCATCACCAGGTAGCCGTCTGCGCCGTTGTACCTCACGGGAATGACGCTGCGGCGCATATTCTGCGTCCGTACCTGGTCATACATCACCACCAGCTGGCTTTCCAACATGGGCCAGGTTCCGTCAAAGCCGCTGACGATGTCGCCGGTTTCCCAGTCGATACCGGCATCCTGCATGGAGCCCAGTTCCACAAAGATGGTGTCCTCGTCGTCGCCGGCATCCAGGTACAAAAGACCTTCTACCAGCGAAAGGTTGTTCAGCTCGTCTTGGGTCAGGGTCATGCAGCAGGTGTAGTCGGAATCCAGGTCGAGGGTGCATTCTTCCGCCTCCGGCTCGTCTGGGGTGATGGCACCGGAAATAATGTTGTCCCAATTTGCCCAGATGCCGGATAGCTGCCCGGAGGGCGCAGAACTCTCTGCGGCTTCAACCCCGGCATCCTCCGGCGCGACATAGCTGCCGCCGGGCACATAGGAGGCGGAGGTGAACTGCCCGGAGGGGGCGGCGGCTTGCTCCGGCTTCTGCAAGGTAAAGGTATAGTTTCCGCCGGCCAGCAGGGTGGCGTAGCCATAGGCAAACTGGCTGAAATTGGGGTATTGCTCCCCGCAGTCATAGGCGGCGAAGTTATCCAGAAAGTCCAATGTGGTGTCACCGGGCAGCATCACGCTCATGCCGGTGAGATAGTCAAACGTGTCCGTGCCGATGCAGTAGTAAATGCAGTCCTGATAGCTTTTTTCCAGCTGGCTTGCCATGTTGGGGGCAAACTGCCGGGTGGCATCCAGGAAGGCTGTGAAATCTACCTGGTCGGAGGAGGCATCTGAGAACTTGCCAAAGGAATACATACGCTGCCGGGAGCGGCTAATGGTGGGCAGCTGGCCGTTCGATAGGGCATCCGACAGGTAGGCGGCATAGGTTTCCAATTGGTCGCGGAAAGCGGGAAGGGCGGCAAGGTTCATGACGCTCTGGCTCAGATAGTCGTTGGGATTGTCCTCCAAACAGGCAGACATAAAATTATCTGCAATGGAAACGGCAATGTCGGCGCTGTCCATGCCGGTGTCATTGGCCAAATCGCTCAGCCAGCCCAGATAATTCCAGCCGATGCCGGGTTCCAACTCCTCGCTGGCAACCATATAATCGGCGTACTGCGCCATGTGAACGGCCATCTCGTATGTTGCCATCAAGCAGGCATCAAAGCCCACAATGTCCAGGTGGAAGTCCGGGTTTTGCTGGCTGTAGTCGTGCAGGGCATCGTTGACCTCATGAATGGTCAGACTGTCGTAGTTGGCGGTTTCGTCAAAGCACACACCGGTGGAGCCGCCGCCGTGATCCCACAGCACCAGAATATAGCGGTCGGCAGGGTAGGAGTCCACAGCCCAGGCCACAAAATCGGTGAGCGTTTCCTTGTCGGCCATGCTCTGCCAGGGCAACACCTCCAGGTTGTTGAAGGTGCCATAGGTGATGGTGAAGCGGTTGATGGCCTTGCCGGTAAGATCTTCGTCATCCCAGGTGTAAGCGCCACCCGCCTGCACGGCAACGGTGACCTCTTCCGGCAGGTCAACGCTCGCCATCTCGTACATATCCTCCACGCAGGCACTTTGCAGGTCGGTGCCGCACATATACATCATGACGGTGGTGGTTGGTGCTTCTGCCCGGGCGGTGGGTGGCAACACCAACAGCATGGCAAGCACCAACAGCGGAATAATGTAGAATCGTAGCTCTTTCATATAGCCTCCTTGCGGTCAGAAACGGGGCAGAACAAATATACCCTTTTATATTA
>ERZ837910.5746-NODE-5746-length-10814-cov-6.649224_pt1 | contig 10814 bp, 8 predicted proteins | sample MGYA00519940_ERZ837910 | MGnify/ENA primary metagenome ERZ837910 (study PRJEB31850, sample SAMEA3708825) | human gut metagenome | biome: human gut; feature: human-associated habitat; material: faeces | place: China | collected 2014 ... | reverse complement strand
TTGCGCAGTTCGTACAAAGTATCCCTATTCAGCGTCTCGGGATGCTGAATCCATTGTTGCAAGTTAACAGAAGTCATTAAATTACCAGTTTGCTACAGTTGCATTAAATATTTGGTCGGTTATCTCTTTACTCATTTCCGCTATTAATCCATCCTGTACGGCCGTCAGCAGCTGGCTGGAATCATAGGTACGGAAAGCTGAGAATTGTTGTTCGAAGTCTTCGGCGTGATTTGTGTTGTTGACAAAGCGTACATTGACCGTGATGGTCAGCTTCGTTTCCGAAGAGTAACCATCGGCAGACACTGCCTGGTTATACTGGTTGTAGCCCGTAATTTCACCGTCAATCTGCAGATCCGCATTCTGGTTCGGTTTCAGCAGTTGCAGACGGGTCTGTCTGATGAAGATATCTTTCAGGTCTTCATTGAACTTGGTAGCCAGCGGAGCATACACATACTCCGACTTAATCGGGAAATCAGCAATCGAAATAGTCTTCACCTTATCGTAATTGATAGAGGAGCCATTAAACTTATAGGACACACTACAGGCGATGATGACTGCCGGTAAAACAACCAATATCAGCGGTCGTGCTATTTTCTTAATCCAATTCATATTCTTTTATTTTTCTGTAAAGGGTACGCTCGGAGATATTCAGATCCTTCGCCGCACTTTTCCGCTTACCATGATGCCTCTCAAGCGCTTTACGTATCATTTCTTTTTCCACTTCATCGAGCGAAAGGGTTTCTTCTACATATTCTTCCGTGTCCTGAATATCGTCATCGTCTTCTTTGGGACAAACAGACGGTTGCTGCACAGCATGGATAATGGCCGGCACGGAAGGTTGGTGCGTCGTTGTCACTACCGGAGTAGCTACTACCTGTCCCATCTGTCCGACTTGTCCCGCACGTTCAGCCATCATATTGTGCACCATCTTCTTCAGTTCCGCCACTTCCTGACGCATATCGAACAAGACAGAATATAGTATTTCGCGTTCGCTCTCAAAGCTCTTGCTCTCGCGTGTGCCGAACAGTGCCGGAAGGCGTTGGGTATTCTGTGCCGGAAGATAGGTCTGCAGAATCGCAGCCGTTATCTCACGGTTTGTTTCTATAATCGAAATCTGCTCTGTGATGTTCTTCAACTGCCGGACGTTTCCCGGCCACGGATAAGCAAGCAATATCTTCTTGGCATCTTCCGTCAGCTGGATAGCCGGCATCCGGTACTTTTCGGCAAAGTCTGCGGCAAACTTACGGAACAACAACAGCACATCATCTCCACGCTCACGCAAAGGTGGTATCTGAATAGGCACCGTGTTCAACCGATAATACAAATCTTCCCGGAAGCGTCCTTCGGCAATGGCTTGTGTCAGGTTCACGTTGGTAGCTGCCACAATACGTACATCCGTCTTTTGTACTTTGGATGAACCTACCTTGATAAATTCACCGCTTTCAAGTACACGGAGCAGACGCGCCTGTGTAGGCAACGGCAACTCTCCCACTTCATCAAGGAAGATAGTTCCACCGTCAGCTTCTCCAAAATATCCTTTCCGCTCACCAATAGCACCGGTAAATGCTCCTTTCTCGTGTCCGAACAGTTCGGAATCGATCGTACCTTCCGGTATGGCACCACAGTTGACAGCAATATACTGCCCATGCTTTCTCCGGCTATATTGATGAATGATCTGTGGAAAACTTTCTTTTCCGACACCACTTTCTCCGGTAATCAGCACAGACAAATCGGTAGGCGCTACCTGAATGGCAACATCTATGGCACGTGATAAAGCCTCGGTATTGCCAATAATACCGAAACGCTGTTTCACTTGTTGTATCTCCGCTTTGGTCATCTATCTTAATATTAAGTAATAGGTAATAAGTATTAAGTAATAAGTATTAAGTATTACCATCATTATCATCTCGCTTCCATCCGCATGGCTAATACTTAATACTTATTACTTAATACCTATTACTTAATCTTCGTCTACTGTATCCAGTTTTAGTTTATCACTATCGTCCCGTTTCTCGTAATACTGCTTCCGCAACGGGTTTACCCGTGCCGCTTTCTCGCGCTGGCGGTTGCGGAATACATCAATCGCTACATAAATAGCCTGACGGAAAGAGTCTTCGCTGGCCAGTCCTTTACCGGCGATGTCATAGGCTGTTCCATGAGCCGGAGAGGTACGTACAACCGGCAGTCCGGCGGTATAGTTCACACCGTCTTCCATAGCCAGGGCTTTGAACGGAGCCAGTCCCTGATCATGATACATAGCAAGGATTCCGTCAAAGTGAGTATAATTGCCCGAACCCATAAAACCGTCCGCAGCATAAGGACCGTAACAAATGATCCCTTTCTCTTCCATTTCTTTCATGGCAGGGATAATGATTTCCTGTTCTTCCATACCTAGCAGTCCGCCGTCTCCTGCATGAGGATTCAGTGAAAGCACTGCAATACGGGGCGCACCGATACCGAAATCCTGTTTCAGACAACGATGGAAAATCATCAGCTTTTCCTGAATCAGTTCCTTGGTGATTGTTGTAGCAATCTCCCTTACCGGAATATGCGTCGTTACTAAAGCCACACGAAAATCGTTTTTCATCAGGATCATCAGTGACTTGTTTCCATTGCCCAGACGTTCTTCAATATACTCCGTATGACCGGGGAAAGAGAACTCTTCCGACTGAATGGTATGTTTGTTGATCGGAGCTGTCACAATGACGTCGATCAGCCCCTCACGATACTCTTCTATGGCACGCTCCAAAGCACCCAATGCAGCCTTACCTGCTTCGGGATCGGGTTTGGAGAATTCCACTTTCACTTCGTCATCTGTACAGTTCACTACACTCAGACGGTTGTATCCGGCTTCGGAAGCTGTGTTGACAATGCTGAAATTAGCCTGTACATCCAGTGCTTTACGATGGTAAGCCGCTACTTTAGGTGAACCGTAGATAATCGGAGTACATAGCTCAAGCATGGTAGGGTCTGAGAATGTCTTCAAGATCACTTCATAACCTACCCCGTTGATATCTCCTTGGGTAATGCCGATTCTTATTTTGTTTTCTTCCATGTTTTTATTTATTAGTTGGTTCCGCTTCTCTGGTTACCCCCAGTGGAATCTGACTCTGCTGAGCTTCTTGCGGAAGTTTCAGCGTATAAAGAGATGCTTCCATCTGGCGAACCAGATTGCGTTTCATTTTATCGGGTGAATATACAAATATTTCTGCTGTAATAATACGTTGGTTCTTCTGATCCAGACGAGTATGGGAAACGAACGGGCCACCCATGAAGTCACCCTTCATGCGCCACAATCCACGAGCTTCCATCGTGTAGTCATTGTGCACGTTGATCGGACGAACATCGGTCAGTAACGAGTCTGTCGACATATATACGCCTTCTTTATATCCGGGGATATTGGCTTTCATCACAGAATCGCGCTTATGAACAAAGTATTCTTTGGTGAATGTATCCTTGTCAGTATAAGGATAAGAATACATCACGAAATTGCGATCCGCGCTGCCTGTATTGGTAGATGCCCAAAAGAAGTCCTCTCCTGTCTTGGAGTTATTCAGTTCGGAAGGTATCCAGATATCGCAGTCAAACAGACTATCTACCTTATTTGAGATAAAGTTGTTGTGCTTTTCCTCCAGCAAAGTAATCTGACGGTTCATTTCAGCGCGAGTGAAGAAGTCGATAATCGTCTGCTTGTTTTCTTCGACAAACTTCTCAAACACTTCTTCGTTCGGAGCCTGAATGGTCAGTATCATCTGTGGAGAAGCATAAACGTCTTTCGCATACTTGAAAGTACCTTTGGTATAAATATCTTTTATATCTACTATCACAATATTACGGATCAACTTCAGCGTAGAATCATAGTCCTTCGGTGAAGTATACATAATCCGGAAAGAAGGTTCCGACTGGGGCAGTCCCGGCATGTCAGAATCAAGCACATCATGCAAGGCCCTTCCGGCGGCACGGTCCCACACTCCCGCATCTACTACAACCAACAGTTCATACGGACGACCGCTAGAGGTATGATTCCCCTTTAATCCACAAGAAGCAACTACGAAGGCTACCAGAGCCATGCTTAAATAAAAAAAGTACTTTTTCATGATGTTCGATTTTTATATTAACTTTTATTATTTTCCTCCTGTTTCGCAGTCGACAGCATACCGCATGCCGCAAAAATATCCTCTCCCCGCGAAGCACGAATGGTAGTGAAAAGCCCGTGCGTAGTCAGATAGTCACGGAAACGGGTCATCGTATCCATATCGGCTCCTTCAAGGGCTACTCCCGGAATAGAATGGAAACGAATCAGGTTCATCCGGCAATCCAGTCCGCGAAGCAGTTTGAGTAACTCCTTGGCATAAACTTGCGAATCATTAAGCCCCTTAAAAACAATATATTCAAACGAAAGTCGACGCTGTTTGCTAAAATCATAGTTTTTTAACAGTTCCACCATTTCCGTGATAGAAAAGGCTTTCTCCGCCGGCATCAGTTCCGCACGCTGGGCGGTCACCGGAGAATGCAGGCTGATGGCAAGGTGACAGTCGCTTTCTTCGATAAAGCGCCGCAATCCTTTCCGCAATCCGACAGTTGAAACGGTAATCCGCTTCGGGCTCCATGCATAACCATAGGACCCTGTCAGTATGTCCAATGCCTTCAACACCTCTTCCAGATTATCGAGCGGTTCGCCCATTCCCATCATGACGACATTCGTCAGTTTGTCCCGTTCCGGCAAGGAGTGAATCTGATTGATAATCTGATGGGCGGTCAGGTTGGCAGAGTAGCCTTGTTTCCCGGTCATACAGAACTTGCAGTTCATTTTGCAGCCTACCTGCGAAGAAATGCATAAAGTCGCCCGTTCATCATCCGGAATATACACCGACTCCACAAAATGATTCTCGCCCACAGGGTACAGGTATTTCACCGTACCGTCTACAGAGCGCATTTCCTCCACCGGAGCTTCAGCTCCTACCTCATAGTTCTGCTTCAGTAACTCCCGGTATTTCAACGACAAGTTAGTCATTTCATCAATCGAAGTCACCTTCTTATCATAAAGCCAGGATGCAATCTGTTTGGCTGCAAAGCCCGGCATTCCCAGACGTTTCACCAGTGACTGCAGCTCCATAAGCGTCATTCCTAAGAGGGGATATTTAGACATCATTCTTTCTGTTCATGGTTTATATTTGCAAATGTAAGGAAATAAAGTCGATTTCCGTATAGCAAGGATGTAAAAGTTAGCAAAAAAGGTCGTTCCAAAGCATGGAACGACCTTTTGCAGTTATCGTTTTTACGACTAATCTTAGAAGAACAGGTAACGTGTATCCTTCACTTTTCCTTTCAGATACAGGTCGTTCATCAGACGGCTTGCGAAGCGTGCGTGCATATTAGCCAATGTAGCTTCTTCATCTTTAGCGTTAAAAGTATCGCTCAGTTTGTCTTTGCCATACATCTGAAGCACAAATACACCGGCATTACCTTTGATTGGAGCACTCAGTTTGTTCATTTCAGCCACAGAAGCATAAGCACCTACCAGCGGTTCGCTGCTGCGCAATTCAGAGACATAAGCGGGAGCGGCAAATGTAACCAGCTTCAAAGAATCGCTGACTGCACCGGGCATAGCCTTGTACTGGTCGAGAGAAGTTGCATTGGCAGCTTTCATATCAGCCATGATCTTTTCGGCTTTCTTATCTTTAACGATTTCAGCTCTCAACTGATCCTGTACAGCTTTCAGCGGACGATATCCTTCCGGAGTAACACCAACCAGAGCTACTGCAACCATATGGTCGCTTTCGCCACATTCATACAAACCGGAAACATCACCCGGTTTAGCGGCAAACGCCCATCTCAATGCTTCTTTAGTACCTCTTACACCACCGATAGTGTGTTCTGAGCTATACAAGTCTCTTCTGTCAAGCAGTTTGTATCCGGCTTCTTCAGCGTTAGCGATCATCTTTTCAGCAGTAGGATTGGCAGCGATGAACTGGCTGAAGTCATTGTAAGCACGGTTATAAGTTTCTTTGCTGAATTCAACTTCACGTTTCACAACAGCTACTTTATATTTATCCTTCACAGCTTTCTTGTTAGTCACCTGCAGGATTACATTAGCTTGTCCCAACGGCAGGGTTACTACTTCGTTCACGCCTGTATTATTGATAGCAGAGATAAACTTCAGGTTGTCACCATCGATCTGTGCGCCTTCATACTGTGCAGAGCTCATCCAGTTAGTCTCACCCGTCTGACCGTATTTCTTAGCCAGATCTGCGAAGTTAGCACCGCCTTTGATAGCAGTATAGATACTGTCCGCCAAGGCTTTTGTCTTCAAAGCGTCTTCTGCAAACACCTGAATCTGACGGAACTCGATTGAGTCGGCAGCAGCTGTTTTTGCAACCACTTTGAATGAATTAATAGTATTGTCGGCACCATTATAGTACGGACCATAAACAGAACCAACGGATGCAGAGTCCAGACGGGCAACTACATCTGACGGGAAAGCTGTTTTATTATAGAACAAGTCTACATAAGGAGCTTCCGAGCCTACAGAGCGGATAAAAGAAGTATAGTCATCTGTTGTAGTAGCCAACTGTGCAGTAGCTTCGTCTACTTCCTGCTGGATAGCAGCTCTGTCTTCCGCACTTGCAGTCACCTGAACATCAATGTACTTGATATCACGGCTTTCCTGATATTGCTTGAACTGTTCTTTCTTCTTGTTATAAAGGTCTTTCAGTTCCGATTCTTTCACAACGATTGTAGAATCTACTACAGAAGAATAAGGAACGGCAGCCATCAACAAGTCATATTGATTCACTCTTGCGTCGAAAGCGTCCTGTGCTTCTACCGGATTAGAGAGAAGCGCTTTTGCTACCAATGCCTGATATTTTTCTGCCAGGCGGCTCTGAACCAATGTCTTCTGGATGAATGACCAGTATTTGTACATGTTGTTGTACTGTTCTGCATACTGAGCCGGCATCTGAGATTCGTTCATTTTAGCGTAATCTACCAGGAACTTATTGAGCATATCCTTATCGAAAGCACCGGTCTGCGGGTTGCGGAAAGGAGTCTGTTGCAACAACGGATGCACGCCTGCTTTCAGGATATCCTGAATTTCAGCAGCAGAAACTGTCAGTCCCAATGCTTTTGCTTCTTTCTCAACCAGTTTGTTATTAACGTAGGAACGCCATACTTCGTCGCGCACCTGATTGGTCTGTTCGTCGTTCAGTGCAGTCACTCCACGGGAGAGTTTTATCACTTCGGTATATTCTTCTACCAGATTCTGATACTCTTGAGCGGAAAGAGCATCTCCGTTCACCTCACCTACGTCATGTGCCTGGTGCGGTTGCATCACCTTCCACGCGTCACCCGCGATGAAAGCAAACAGCGCCAAACCGATAACAATCACCAATAGAGGTCCTTTCGACCTAATGTTTTGTAATGTTGCCATTTTGATTAATACGATTTATGTTTATTATTATTTCTTTCTTTTGTCGTTTTAGCGCACGAAGATACAAAAAATGCTAATATGCTTCTATTTATTAGCTAAAAATTTCACGGTTATCGCCATTATTCCATGACTTTTAAGCGTACAAGTTCTATTTTTGTCGCTGTCACCTTGATTATTTTAAACTGATAACGGCCGACACGTACCAATTCGTGCAGTTTCGGGAAGCTCTGATATTGGTTCAGTATCAATCCGCCTACTGTCAGATAGTCGTCCGATTCGGGCAGATCAAGTCCGAACATTTCATTGACTTTTTCTATCTCCAGACGAGCCGACAAAACATATTCATCTTCGTCAATCTTCTTGCAGATATAGGAAGTATTGTCATGTTCATCTTCTATATCACCAAATATTTCTTCTACCAAGTCTTCCAACGACACAATGCCGGATGTACCTCCAAACTCATCCACTACCACGGCAATCGTCCTCTTTTGCAACATAAACAGCTTCATCAGTTTGTGGGCAGACATCGTTTCGGGTACGATCGGCACGTCTTTCACGTTATCGCGCCAGTCTTTCGGATCACGAAACATTTCCGATGAATGGATAAAACCGACCACATTATCGATATTTCCGTCATACACAATGATCTTCGAGATCCCGGATTCTATAAAACGGCTCTTGAGTTCATCCAACGAAGTAGTAAGGTCGACCGCAACGACTTCGGTACGTGGAACGATACAGTCACGTATTTTTATGTTTGAGAAATCAAGTGCATTTTGAAAGATTTTCACTTCCGTATCCAATTCTTCTTCATTCGCAGCATTATCGATGCTACTCTGCACGAAATAGTCCAGATCGACTTTTCCGAAAGCCTTGTCCGAAGCATCTTTGTTAACCTTCATACCGAATATACGAAGAAAAAGGCAAGACAAACCGGAAGATAACTTCGAGACAGGATATAAAATGACATAACAAATAAAAAGCGGAATAGCGGCAACATTCAAGACCAGATTGGGATTGATCTTAAACAATGTTTTAGGAAGAAACTCTCCAGTCACCAAAATAATCAGAGTAGAGATGACGGTCTGCGCCAACACCATCAGAAAGTGGTTATCAATAAAACCAGCCAACAGATTATCACCGATGATCTGTGCCATCAATATACCATAGATAACCAATGCTATATTGTTTCCTACCAGCATGGTAGAGATAAATTCGTTCGAGTTCTTGAAAAAGATGGAAAGAATACGGGATGTGATTCCTCCCTTACGTTCCATTTCAAAGCGCAACTTATCTACTGAGACAAACGCGATCTCCATTCCTGAGAAGAAAGCGGAGAAAGCCATAGTGATGAGTAAAGAGATATAAATATTCATAGTTTATTTCACAGAATCTTTTTTCGTCGAATCCGGCGGCAATGCTTTTACTTCCGGTTGAGCAGTTCCCCCATTTTCGTCAACATAGAAAATGCCCTCAATATTCTGAATGACATAAACGGTCATATCTTGATTTGACTCAAAACCATGCCCGGTAATGACTCGGTCCGGCTGTTGGATACGTATAAATTTATCAGAATAAACTTTCTTGGTTGCTTGGTTCCAAAAGAGCAACTCGGTATTAAAACGTTCTCCTTTCCGGTTCTGTATATCAACATTCCCTATTAGCTTCCAAAGTTGTTGTTTATCATAAAAGTAGGCAGTATCTGCTTTGATGCTGGCTTCAATATTAAAGATTGAGTCGAACTGTTCCAAATAAACTCCTTTTTCAAAAGCCCAATAAGAAGGCTTCTTACGATCGAACATCAACCATTCTTCCGTCTTCACCCGATAACGTGTCACTCCCGAATCAGAAATAAGGGTTGTAACTCCCAACGTTTTCATCATTGGTAATGAGTCACGCTCAGTAATAGCATCACCTACAGTCTTCTTCTTACCGCCGCAGGAAGAAAATGAAAGAAGCATAACAATTGCCCCGAAGGCAATTGTTATGCTTATGCTTTTATGCAACAAACGGTTACTTCGTTTTCGCAACATAAATTTTATCTAATCGTTGTAGTCTCTCCGATCCAGCCACCGATAGTGATGCGGTCGCCTTGTTTGTAACCTAACATAAATAGGTCTTTAGCCTGTGGAGTATGACCGGAATATGTACCAATCAACTTGTTTGCTTCTTCAGCCACACTTGGGTCAACAGCTTTTGCACGTTGCAGTTTATCAATTACAGCGAAGTAAGTACACTTATTCAATGCAGACTCATCACTCCAGTTAGGACTCATTGCATACAAGTTAGCAATCAGGATATAAGGAGCACCATAGTTCTCGTTGAAGCTAATTGCTTTCTGACAGTATGATCTGGCTTGAGACAATTTCTTAGCAGAAGCCAATACAGCTGCAGCAGCATATGCCTTTTCTGCTTTCTTCACGTTGTCAGTTTCCAATTGGATTGCTTCGTCAAAGAACTTCACAGCACCATCAATATCACCTTTCTTGAATGCCTGATAAGCACATCCTGTAGCAGCTTCAGCTGTTGGCTCTATCTTATAAGCGTAGAAAGATGCTTGCAAATAAGCTTCGCTTTCTGTACATCTCATCATTTTCATGATATCGATTACTTTTTTCAGATAAGCCAAGTCTGTCTGGTTAGCTTCTACTTTCGGGCCATAGATACTTTGCAGAGATTCGCAGTCAGCAGTACCACTGTTTACGAACAAAGCCACGAGGTTATCTTTGATACCCATAAAGTTTTTCTTTTTTGCTTCATTAGTTTCTGCAGCAATAGCAGCGTCAGCATATTCTGAAGCAAGCAGATAATCCTGAATAAATTGTTCTTTATGATTAGGATCAGCTTTCAGTTTATCCAATGACATCTGAAGAAAATAAAAAAGCGTAGCAGCTGCCGATTCGCCTTTCACTGCATTTACAGACTGGCTCAACCATTGATAGGCTTGGTTAGCGTCTACTTTCGGAGCCAAAGCAATATAGTCTACAGCCTTGATACCCAGCGCTTCGTCAGCAGAAGACACTTTAGTTCCTTTTGCAAGGAATTCTTCTGTGTATTTCATACGCAAATCATGCGTATTCATCAATTCATCAAAATACTTCTGATATTCAGGATTATTCTTATCCTTAATCTGAGCCATCAAGCCTTTAAGGATTTTATATCCGTCAGTAAAAGTGTAAAAACGGAGTGTGGGACAATTTTCCAACACAGCTTTCCAGGGAGTATACGCATCTTTAAAATTTCCTGCACGCACAGCCTCATGCGAAATACTACTGTTTGAGTTACAGTTAGACGCATCCTGTGCCACCACAGTGGTTGCTCCAGCCGAAAGGAACAACATAGCCACAAGCGTTTTAATTTTCATTGTATCTAAATTTTAGTTGTT